>Ga0164242_10000880_pt1 | contig 35693 bp, 42 predicted proteins | sample OricomgcompostMG_FD_108783 | JGI IMG/M metagenome (GOLD analysis project Ga0164242, IMG submission 108783) | Miracle-Growth compost microbial communities from Emeryville, California, USA - Original compost - Miracle growth compost (MG) ... | reverse complement strand
TCTTGTCCTTGGGCCTGTCGGGGTCCACCGAACCTTCCGTCTTGACGCCGTCCGTGGCTCCAGCTTCGCCCCCATCCCCCGAATGTTTGGAGAGTTTCTTCAACTTCTTCGACTTTTTGTCCATTTTCTGAGCATCGACGGCCTCAATTAGAGTGGCGTCCGCCTCCTCGATCTGTGGTTTGTGCTTGTCCTTACTTCGTCTCTTCTTTGGTTCTGCGGATGGTCCTGGAATGGACCGAGGCTGAATTTCTGGTGACGGCTCTGGCTGCTCATGCTTTCGGTGCTTTTTCTTTGTCTTAGTCGAGTCTTCCTTATCTTCGGTTGGACCGTCCAGGCTCGGCTCTGAAGTAGCGGGATGGGCAACGCCATTTGTCAGAGCGCTGGCCTTCTTGTGCTTCTTCCGCCTTTCCTTGATCTCGTCCTCAACAGCAGGCCCGTCATTGGGGATAACCTCGTCGCCGTTTATCAGGCCATTGTTGTGTTTCTTAGACTTCTTATGCTTCCTCGACTCCTCCTCAACTTGACCTTCCGGGTCGACTGGCCGCGCCCGCTTCTTCGAACGCTCGGATTTGTCGCGCTTCTGCTTCTTTTCCGGCTTTATGCCGTTCATATTGACTATTACTGGCTCGTCGGCTTCGAGAGTCGACGGCAGTGCTGCTGAGACCGAGATTCTGGAGCGGCTGCAAAGGACGTGCTTCAGATTTCGCAAGCTCGAGATTGGAAAAAAAAAAAATTAAAGCCTGCCCGGGAAGCAAGCGGGGCGCAGGCGTCGAGCTGCGACCAATTGGAGAAGCTAGCGATAACTGTGGGACCGGGCTCGGAAGATGGCCCGTGCTCTGGCGGGTTGACGATGTTGACCCCGCATCCGAGCCGAGTCTCGAAAGCCTCCAAGGCCCGGAACGGCTCGCATAGTTGGTCTTCGCAGCTGTTGATGGCGGAAAATTGGGTCGCGATAACTGTCATAGAGACCCATCTTGGCAACCTTGGCTCTTACGGCGCATGCCCTTTGCAAACGGTTTACTGTTACCTGAACCCGGGTTATACCGAATCTCCATCACCGGCATCGGTGCGACCAAGCTGGGGTCCAGCGTGGGGCTGTCCGCTTAATATGACGTGACCATCTCGAGAATGTCTCTACCGCCGTTGTACGGAATAATTACAAATCACGGACTTCGTAGAAAAGCATCGGAACCCCGCCAAGATCTAGGAACCTAACTCAGGAACCAAACTTTGACACCACACTAGATTCCGTTTCGTGCACTAGGTACGTAGCACTAAGGCCTAGAACCACGTCACTATGGCTTCGTCCGCAGTCGCCAAAGTTCTTATCTTCGGCGGCACCGGTACCATCGGGCGATACATCACTGCCTCGCTGCTGTCAGCCAAGCCAAGCATAGGCCAGCTCACGCTGTTCACCTCCCCCGCTACGGCGTCGTCCAAGGCACCGCTGCTAGCGAAGTGGAAGGCCGCGGGGCTGACGGTTGTCGAAGGCGATATCACGAACGCGGTTGATGTGGAGGCCGCGTTCGCTAGCACTGGTGCCGACACGGTCATCTCGGCTGTCGGGCGCGGGGTCCTCGACGCACAGATCGACCTCATTCGCCTGGCCGAGGCGTCCGGAACCGTGAAGTGGTTCTTGCCGTCCGAGTACGGCACTGACATCGAGCATGGGCCGGCGAGCGCCAAGGAGAGGCCGCACCAGCTGAAGCTGAAGGTCCGGAAGTATGTGCGTGAGAACGTGAAGCGGATGAATGTCACCTACGTCGTCACTGGCCCGTATTTCGACATGTGGGTCGACCTTATGCCGGGGCTCGAGCCTGCCGGCGGGTTCGATGTTGCGAAGAAGCAAGCGCATTTAGTTGAGGGCGGGGAGGGGAGGATTGGGTTCTGCACTATGTGGGAGTGAGTTACACACCTTGTTTGACCCTTGCATACCTCCTTTGGCATGCCAGTCCAGCGTTCAGAGCTAACACAGCAATAGCGTGGGAAAATTCGTCGTCGCGACACTGCGGCACCCCGAGGCATCTTACGGCAAGGCCCTGAAGGTGCAATCGTTCGTACTCACACCAAAACAGGTCCTGGCCGAGTATGAGAAGCAGACGGGGGCCAAGTGGACCGTGTCATCTACCTCGCTCGACGACCTGAGGGCACTCGAGAAGAAGGAATGGGAAGCGGGTAACCCGCGGGCAACTGGTGCAACTCTGAGAAGGATATGGGCTGAAGGTGGGACGTTGTATGAGAAGAACGACAATGCCCTTATTGGTCTCGGGGAGGGAGATCTGGACTCTCTAGAAGTAGCAGTGGGGAGAGCTTTGGCTGGCGGTTGGACAAAGCAGGAGTTCTAGTGTGGGTGAATAGTTAGACTTAAGTCACTCGGCGCGCCCTATTGACCAGAATCATAGAATCCCACACCCGAAAACCTTTTTCTTGCTTCTGTGTTTGGCGTTGTCTCCCAGATCGTAGCACGAGAGGTACGTGGCTTTGGCTTGTAGCTGCGCTTGAAGCCCATTTTCAGGATTGCTCTATACCCTACTATCTAGGCTAAATGTCGACCCTGCTGACATTGATTCTCAAGAATTAGCTAGAGACGAGAGTGGGTAATGGTAGAGTTAATACAACGATCACGGCACGCGGTTGTTCTGACTTGCGGGACCCATCTGATATACCTCCTTAGCCTACAGCCCTCAGAACGTTGGCTACGCATGAGATTATCAAAAACTTAGTTTCGCTACCTAACAAGTCAGGGCCGTGGTGTTGTAACCACCCCCCTGGGCCAACCACGGTACATACCTACGTTGTCTGTCGCCATAAAGAAACTCAACCGCAAGTGTCATCATTCCTCTGATCGTTGTTGAAGATCGACCGAGCTTGGGGTCCGCCCCCGTACTCAATCGAACGGTAAAGCGGAGTGAATCCTACTCCATCGCCTGCTTTCGACACGTCGTCAGATTTGTTAATGAGAGCGATTGTGGCGATCGGCCATAGGTCTTTGAGGACACCGGTGTGTAGGCCGTTCCCCATGTCGGATGACTTGAGCCCAAGGATTAATTCTCGAGTTCTACGTCGTCTTATTTACTACCGAGGACGATTTTTTATAAAAATCCATGCTTTACTTCGATAGCGACGGTAAGGGGCCAGCGTCGTGCGCTCTCCCTATCATCTCTCCTTGAGGGCGACGTCGAGGACCAGCAGCCGCAACATTGCTCCCTCATCATCCTACCCTTCCGCTTCGACCCGGTTGATCTTGACCGGCGTATCAAAAAGGTCCAAGTCATAGTCAAATTTTTGGCGATCAATGTAGATAACGGACCCAGTGGTCGACAAGGTTGCGGGATCCTTCTGCGTCTACCCCCACCACACAGAAGGACATAGTGACTGCGGGGGTTACGGGCAGGGCTCGTGGCAGGGTATTGGGCGCTGACCTACGCATGGAAGGGGAGCTGAAGCGGGAAAAAGGTGGTGGAGAAGGGATGTGACAAGTGCGGGATCGTGCGTGGGGTTATCGAGACCCTAGACCGCAACCGGAGGGAGCCAAATGCAGCATCGCGGACCCCTGGCGGAGACGGGTGCACCCCTAAGCTTACAGGCCTCCACCACGCGGCCTGAACTGAAGATCTCTTCTCGCCTAGCAGTAACATTTGCTTAAAAGGGGGAATGAAGGCGCTTTCTCGGCCCACTGGTTTTGATCATCAAGATGCGACTGATCAATACCAAGACGCTCCAGATTGAAGAGTTTACCGACCGGAAAATTCCCCGATACGCCATACTGTCCCACACTTGGGGGAACGAGGAGCTTACCTTTCAAGACTGGCTCTATGCCCAGAACCAGTGCCCACCGAGATGGGGTTGGACACAAATTCCCGAGGAGATTGAGCTCCTAAAGTCAAAAGAAGGGTACGACAAAGTGTTCAAAGCCTGTGAACATGCTCGACAACACAACCCTGCCTGCCAGTGGTTGTGGGCCGACACCGTCTGTATCGACAAGATCAGCTCGGCCGAGTTGAGCGAGGCCATTAACTCTATGTTTGAATGGTACAGACGAGCTGAAGTCTGTTATGCCCTCTTGGCCGACGTGCCTCCCATGGGCGATGAGGAGCTCCGCAAGTGTTCCCAGCGCACCAGTCCCTTCCGCCAAAGCAGGTGGTTTCGCCGCGGATGGACGTTGCAGGAATTGATCGCCCCTTGGTCTGTGGTGTTTCTGTCCAAAGACTGGACCGTTCTCGGGACGAAATCCACCCTTGCAAAACACATTGCCACCATCACGTCAATTCCAGAGAACTGCCTATCAGGCAGCTGGTCCAGAATTCGGGAGCAGACGTCCATCGCGCAAAAGATGTCTTGGGCGGCGTGGCGACAGACCACCAGGATCGAGGACCGTGCCTACTGCCTTATGGGACTCTTTGAAATCAACATGCCTCTTCTCTATGGGGAAGGTGAGAAGGCGTTTATTCGGTTACAGGAACAGATCATCCAGCAGACGGAGGATTTGAGCTTCCTGGCATGGAAGAGCGACCATTGTCAGACGTTTGGCCGAGATCACTTTATCCACTGGAAGCTACCACCCTTGGCTGATAGTCCATCCCAATTCTTCTCAGCAAGGAATGTGATACTGAAAAAGAGCGGCGAACTCCTTGCGAGTAAGCGAGTCTTCACGGCCAACACGGGCACGTTCATACACCGGCCACTGCTTGGAACGTTGAGCCGCCGGTTTGTGTTTGCTCCTCTCAACTCCGAGGCGCTTAATTTATCTCGACGAACTTCGGAGTCAGTTTGGATGCCGCTGGTGAGGGATCGGTCATCGCAGGGGTTCACAAGGTGCTCTTTTCCTACCTCGACCATCTTCACGGCGCTTGATCCATCTCGCTGTCGCATGTACATGGGCTCACCCTCGGAAACTTCCCTACGACGTCTTTACGAACCTTTCCCCGAGAGGCATTACTTTCGGAAAACACCCCCCGGATCTGATATGACCAATTCCCATAGGCAAGTCGGAGTACTGCCGGTTTTTGCAGCTCGATCGCCCTGGATAGAAGTAATTGGAAGTTATCCCGCCATTGATCGGAAGGATGCGCTCATATTCAATCTAGCGGAAGCTGACGAATACACATACCACGGACTCCTATTACTTCGTGTCCCGCCAAATATAAGCTCTGGCCTATCCGCTGTCTTTGGAGTCCACTTCCTGGCAGTCTTTGGTCCTGAGAGCAACAGGCCTCTTTTCTGGAACGCAACAGCGGTGCATGATCTGCAAGTTACGTCCACGGCTGATTTTCACTCCCGCACTGAGTCTGTGACGAAATCCATAACAGATAAGTTGTTTCCAGTTGCTCATCCAGCAGCGTCTCATTCCGGCACTTCCGACCTTGGAGGAGACAGCTACCTTGATCCATCGCGTCAGTTACGGAAGAGGGACCAAGGATTGGCCATAGCAGATCATAGGGACAGCGATGCATTTGCCGAAATGGACAACCGTTGGTATACATTTAGAGGTGCGGGCTTGGAAGAAAGCTCCTTTGATACACATATCAACCTTGTCCTGATTGGCGTGCATAAGAAGACGTAAACTTCAAGCAGTTCAGGGGATGTAGCATTTTTGGATATCTGGAAAGCCTGGACCTTGGAAGTTAACATTCATGAATTTCCTTGTCGGTGATAAAACGACGAAGTCGACTTTATGGAGGTGGGCCGGTCACAAGGGTGTCGTCTAGCTAGCCACTACTTCAGGGCAGTTGGAAGCTCCCCCCAGAAGTCTGAAGAGGGGCTCCTAGCTCGCGAATATGTCCTGCAGCAATTCGAGCTGATAACTGCCATAGACAGAGCGAGATTCAAGCAACCGCCATCGGAGAGAAAATCCCGGGCCTTTGCTTGAACATTTGTGATTGTCATGAGCAACTCGATAACGTCCCGTCATGGTGGCGGATGGATTTGGGACTCAAGAGGGCAGGACTCTAGGCCGTTGGGGGCGAAGCTCAAGTTGTATTGTGGTTGTTAAACAACTCGTTTATTGACGAGAAAGAAGGTTAAGTCAACAGGCTTGGAGAACGGAAAGCCGGGAACTGCGAAGTCGGTAAGCTCGACGAAGGAGACAGGGCCGGTGGGGAGATGCCAATATGGCAAACGTGGAGAACGTGGCAGGCAAGACGAGGGATGCCAGGGAAGTGTTCTCGGCGACGAATGCATAGATTCCATATCTTGATCACCAAGGAGATGCTGGTCATCAGGCTATCGCCCAACCCCAAGGTATCACATCTAACTAGTCGACGGCTTATGACCACCTGGGTACCTATTTTCCTCCGTAAGGGAAGTAAGGGTTCTGTAAGAGCATTGCTGCGCAGGCCTGGCAACTTGCTATGAGACAGGTGGGCCGGGCCGCCAAAGATCTGGCAGCTGCCGTCAAAGGCAGTAAGTCAATTAGGAAGGCGGTAAGAACACGCCCGCTCAGCAGCCCAACTTCACAGCCAAATATACCCGGCGCACGCAAGATACGGGCGCAGGTAAGGCAGCAGGTAGTAGAATCTTCCTATCCGCTAGCATTGTCAAGAACGGGTAAAGAGAGAAGTTCTACGGATATAGCTCGTAAGATTCGACATCCGGAGTAGATTACGTACCTGGTACCTCGGAGGATCGGCATGACACCTCCCCGGCCAATGAGCCGCCGAAGCTGACACCTCCGACTTCCATCTCCAGCAAGACGACTTCCAAACCTGCAACCAAGGAGCTTGAGCATCGTCGTTGTGGGTAGTACCAGTGCACCTGGTCGTCATCCCAATATGGCACCATCATCCATGCGTCGATGCACAGAAGATGTGTCGTTTTATCTCCTTCTCCTCATCACCACTGCCACCCTCGGACCTCTTCAGTTCGGCTTTCATCTAGTATGTTTGGATACCATTGCTCCCACGGTATGTCCAGTGCAACAGCTAACCAAATACTGTCCCACGTCTAGGCTGAACTCAACGCACCGAAAAATGCCATCACCTGCCCTGACAAATCCTCCTCGACGAGCACCGCGTCTAAACTCCTCTCCCTTGTCGGCGCCCAAGGAACCGACGACGCCAACGCCAACAGCGGCTCCCTCCCACAATGCATCCCCATGACATCCGCCCAATTCGCTACCGTCTCGTCCGCCTTCACAGTCGGCGGCCTGATTGGCGCCCTCGCCGCGGGGCCCTACGCCTCGTCTCGTGGCCGACTCCCCGCCATGCGCCTCACGGCGGTCTTCTTCCTCCTCGGTTCGCTGATCGAGGCACTCTCCGGGGGTGTGGCCGTCATGGCAGCGGGCCGGCTCGTCGCGGGTGTCGGGGCCGGCGCGGCCACGGTCATCGTGCCGCTGTACATCAGCGAAGTGGCGCCGCCGCGAGAGAGGGGTTTCTTCGGCGCCTTCACGCAGATCAGCATCAACATCGGCATTCTCTCCACCCAGACCATGGGGTATTTCCTCAGCTATGGGAACGCTTGGAGGTGGATCCTGGCTACAGGAGTTGCCGTCGCCGCTGCGCAGGGCTTGGCGCTGCTGCTCGTTCCCGAGAGCCCCGCGTGGATGGCCACCATCGGGGGAGACGTCGGCCGCGCGAGGAGGACGCTCCAGCGGATCCGGGGCTCGGGCTTCGCAGTAGACGAGGAGGTCGAGGCTTGGGGCTCTGGGAGCTCCGGGTTGACGGCCGGGGAGGAGGAGCAAGGGCTGCTGGCTGGCAACGATGGGGTTGTTACAACACCCGTGTTGGGCAAGGCGGGGCCGGAACGTATGGGCTTCGCCCAGGTTGTTCGAGACCCCTTATACAGGCCGGCCATCATCGCTGTGGTGGGCATCATGTTTGCACAACAGCTTTGCGGAATCAACTCGATCATCATGTACTCGGTTGACCTTCTTCAGGACCTGGTTCCGATCAACTCCACACTGCTGACGATCATGGTCTCGGGCATCAACCTCATTACGACAATCGCCTGCTCCCCACTACCGGACCGGCTAGGCAGAAAAATGTGCTTGCTTCTCTCGATCATCGGGCAGGGATCTAGCTCATTAGCACTGGCGCTTGCTATCAGGTTTGGTGTCAAGATCTTATCCGCCGTCTCGGTACTATTCTTCGTGGGTTTCTTCGCCGTTGGACTTGGGCCGGTACCCTTCATCATGGCATCGGAGCTGGTCGGCCAGGAAGCGGTCGGTGCTACACAGTCGTGGTGTCTCGGGGCTAACTACGTGGCGACCTTCCTTGTGGCCCAGTTCTTCCCAATCATCAATGATGCTCTCAACGAGCGCTTTGGTGGCGCTGGCTGGGTCTACTTCATCTTTGCGTCCTTCGCGGCGATCTGGGCCGTGTTTGTTTCTTGGAATGTGCCGGAGACGAAGGGGAAGAAGGATGCGGATGAAGTCTGGGGACGAACGAGGCGGATCGATTGACCAAACGATGTATCCTATCTAGGACTGGTTTGTAAAGCGGGAGTTACTGCGATTTAATCTACGGAATTTCAACACTGATAGGTTCTTGGTGCCTACCAATCAATCTATTGCGTCTGGAACATCCTCTTATTCCTGACCATCTGCTCCAGCAGACCGATCCCTGCCTTTACTCCGTCGATGATATACACCAGGTTTCCTTTCTCCTTACCGTACACCTCGACGGCTACATTTCGGATGATGCCCTCGAGACCTGCCATCCCAGCACAGCCCATGGCAACGCACTGCACATCACCTCGCTGAAGGAGTCTCCTTGTGGCCTCCTTAAGCCTCTCCTCAATAACACTGGGGTTAACTCCACTGTGGAAATCGGACGCCACCAGGCCAGTGGACTCGACCCCGGCAAAATTTAGGTTTCCAGACTGGTCGTCGTGCCCCAGAAAGGCCTTTACTCCTGCAGTTAGGTGATCCTCCCAGAACTTCCCCGTCGTTATTATTCCCCAAGTTCGGACGGGAGGATTTAATGAAGGGGAATTTGTGAGTAGCGAGAGAGAGGTAAGGATGCTAGCTTCGAATATGCCAGTGACAGAGAGTAACCCCTTACTCCCCTGCTCCGCGGCCAGCGACTGGACTAGAGGATGAACGCTGAAGCATGCTACAAGCACACAATCGTATTCCTTGAGCTTCCCGGCAGTTATGAGACTACCAAGAACCACCTTGGTGCTTAAGTGGATATCCTGATCGTTGTCGATGCTTGCAGGTGACTCCGCTGGGGCCGTATATGTGTGGATCTGTACTGTCTAAGCCATCGGCTGGATTAGCTTTACGACGAGTCGAATCTCATAGAATATACTGAAACGTTGTATCGGCGTACCTCTGAGATTCCGCTTGCCTCAATAGCTTCCTCTACCCCTCCCGTCATTGACTGGGACGAGTTCGGGTTCACAACTAGGAGTCGGATGGGGGGTTGAAGAGCCCTGGTCGTCATTTTGGCGCCCTACCGATTTGTACTTTCTACTTCTTGGTTCAAAAAGAGCTCTTGTGTTTGCACCCTACCTAAGGTTGGTATTATGATATCCCTCAAGCCCTCAAACTCGATTCAGGGGAGGAGCTAGGCGGAGCTGCGGGGTATCACGTGCGCCATATTTGTCCACCCACCTCCACCACCGCTGCCAGGAAGCCAGAGAGCTCCGAGACTTAAGAACTTCACAATACCTCACAGCTGTAATCCTCTTCAATGGGAGCTCAAACATGTCACCGTGGCTTCTCCGCCACCCATAGATAAGCCCAATTGCCTGGAATCCGTGCCTTATCCTACCCCATTACGCAACGACTGTGAGTGTTATCCCGAGCCCCCGTTGTGCTGGATGGATGAACCGGATTCCTCAACGTCGGCTGCGCGGGGCAGAACTTCCCCGAGTTCCAAGGGCATCAAATGCGGCGCCGAGGCAGCGGCCGCGCGCATGATGGTCCAGGTCAGCTACCTGATGGAGAACGGAATGGTCAAGAATGGGACGACATGCAGCATGTATGGGACTACACTTTCTTCGAGATGAAAGTCGACCCCCGCAGCAGGAAGATCTTACTCACTCCGCCGCCCATGATCCCACTCAAGAACAGGGAGCAGATGTGCGAGGTCATGTTTGACCCGTACGGGGTTCGGCGAGGTGTATGCACCGATCGAGGCCGTTCTGGCTCTCTACGCTCAGGGCGAGTGATCGATGGAACAAACCCTTGGCGGGAAACACAAGATGAGAGTTGGTGGCGCGTAGTTTTGCAGACATGGGGTGCTTGCTACAGAATAGGCCTAACCTCAGGCGTCGTCCTCGATTCTGGAGACGGTGCAACTCACATCGTCCCTGTCCATGAGTCCGTCGTCTTCAACCACCTAGCGGGCCGGTTCGAAGTCGCGGGCCGCGACGTCACGCGCAACCTGGTCGGGCTGCTACTACAACGCGGCTACACTCTCAACAGGACGGCCAACTCCGAGACGGTGAGGCAGATCAAGGAGAGCTTGTGGATCACGAAGCAGGAGTGGGAGGAATAAGGGCCAAACGGCATGCATACATCAGTGCAGAATACCCCGCCGATAAAGGAGTTCGTGGCCCTGACGACTTCTACCATCTTGATATACGTATTGTTATCAGATCTGGAATGCCTTGGCATGTTGCGACTTGTCCTGCTTGTTTTTCGTTTGCCCAAGCTCCCACCCGAGAAAAGCACCAGCCACAGGAACTCAACTCAGCCACAGTTGCATCAGGTACCAGCCACAGACCCACAATTATCCTTGTCCAACCTCAGTTCCTCTTATCTGGTTCACTCCCGATACGTTTGGCGTCATTGGCTCATCGGTTGTCTACTTTACCTCTGTTTATCTACTTCAGAGCCTCATTATCTGCTCATTATCGAAGTTTCTGTTTTCGTTCCAATTTGGATCAGCGCGGCCCAGCTGTCTTGACCTCGCTCCTCCTAGCCCAGCGCCCCCCCCTTGTTGAAGGCATGCGTCGGAGTTAGGATTTAAATCCCAGAGCGCCAGAGAGCCGGCATCCCAGCTTTCTCCACACTCCTGTTGGCGATTACGAATAGAAGGCCGGTCGGAATATCCACCTGTCGCTTCCGTTCCCAATCTCCGCCTGGCGCTGATGAGCCTCACGAACCCACCGTCAGCGGCGTCCGGGCCAGGGTCCGGTTCAGCCTCAAGGAATCAATCCCTGAAACGGAGCGTCCAGGCTGCCTTTGAAGGTGAGGCCTACACTTATTTTTGTCCATAGCTCTCGCTTCATTTTAGCTGCATTTGCTTCCTTCAACCCCAACTCCGCCAGTCCAGTGCTTGAGCTTGCCGAAACCCCGGCGACATCGGACCTGATTCTGTCGTCCCGAGTCATGCGAGTGGTACTTCGTAGCGACCGGGAAATTCAGGTCCGACCACAGTTCGCCTAAGGCTTGGTCAGCAAGCTCCTTCCCCTCAACCTTCTGCCTCCTCCCCCCTGCGATCCTTTGTCCCGATTACCACCGTCGCCGATTTTCCTGCAGAAGGCGGCCTCGGTCCTCCCATCCCTAGCCATGTCACAGCTACGGCGGTCTGAGCTTGCGGGCCGCCAGAGCTTCGTCTGTCCGATGTTCCTTTACTTCCCGGGCCTGATTCCCCCTACTTACGCGCGCTTACAGATCCTACCGATAGAGGCGTTGGTGCAATCGGGTACCAGAGCAAAGTCCGGGTCACCGACAGATACAAGGTCGTGGGATTTATCAGTAGCGGAACCTATGGCCGGGTCTACAAAGCGCTCGGGCGCAACGGTGCGCCGGGCGAGTTCGCCATCAAGAAGTTCAAGCCCGACAAGGAGGGCGAACAGATCGCGTACACGGGCATCTCCCAGTCGGCGGTCCGCGAAATGGCACTCTGCTCCGAGCTCAACCACCAAAACGTTATTAAGCTGATCGAGATTATCCTCGAGGACAAGTGCATCTTCATGGTGTTCGAGTACGCTGAGCACGACCTTCTCCAGATCATTCACCACCACACGCAGCAGCCCCGACACCCGGTCCCGGCCACGACTATCAAGTCCATTATGTTCCAGTTGCTCAACGGCTGTCAATATTTACACACGAACTGGGTACTCCACCGCGATCTCAAACCTGCGAACATCATGGTGACCTCCTCCGGTGAGGTCAAGATCGGCGATCTTGGCTTGGCCCGCCTCTTCTACAAACCCTTGCATGCGCTATTCAGCGGCGACAAGGTAGTGGTTACGATATGGTATCGCGCGCCGGAACTACTACTAGGTAGTAAACACTACACGCCAGCGATCGATATGTGGGCTGTCGGGTGCATTTTCGCAGAATTGCTGTCGCTCCGACCTATCTTCAAGGGAGAAGAGGCAAAGATGGACAACAAGAAGACCGTGCCCTTCCAACGGAATCAGATGCAAAAGATAGTGGATATAATGGGTCTACCGACTAAAGAGCGATGGCCTTACTTGACCAGCATGCCAGATTACAGCCACCTGTCCACCCTACAGCCGCCGCTCAGCGGCCAGTCCCACCACCACTCACACCACCACAACAACCACCACTACAGCCATCAACAACGGTCGGGGTCGTCTGCTTCGGCCGGCGCTAGTCATCTCGAGAAGTGGTACTACAACACCATTAACCAGGCTACAAATAGCGCTGGTGGCGGGGCAGGGTCCTCGAGTCAGGGGTCGTCACCGTTGTCAAGCCTCGGGGCGGAGGGCTACAAGCTGTTGTCGGGCTTGCTAGAGTACGACCCGGAGAAGCGGTTGACGGCCGCCCAGGCGCTGCAGCACCCGTTCTTCAGCACGGGCGATAAGGTCAGCGCTAACTGTTTCGAGGGCCTGAAGACGGAGTATCCGTACCGCAGGGTCAGCCAGGATGACAACGATATCCGCACGAGCTCCCTGCCGGGCACCAAGCGGAGTGGCCTGCCGGATGATACCCTTGTGAGACCTGGGAAGAGGGCTAAGGAGGGCTGAGCGGCATTGTCTCCGGTCACACCTCCCTTGGGAGCCTATTTATTGAGTGGGATTTTGTATATTTCGCCTCGAGGCCTTTGTGGCTCACCCAGTTGTTTTTCTGTTGTATTTGGCATGGCGTTGCGGGGTATCATGAACAGTCGATCTGCTTAGCAAGCAGCACTAGAGTTGTTATCCATGGATCTAGGATTCTTTGCTTTCAGATACTGAAGGAAGCGTCACCCAGGTGCATTTATGAGTCGCATGGTTGTATATCTAAATCCTCAACATATGGCTAGAGGGATGAGGAAAGTATGCCCATTTGGACGAACATGCTTGGATGCACATGCTCCAAGCGGGAACTCGTTTCCGCCATCAAGCCGTGAAGAGGTGGAGTAGACGAGCAATAGACTTGCGAATACCATTGCCTACGGAGCACACAACAAGGAAGAGGGACAACTGTGCAATCTGGAACTGGTCGCCCAGTGCTTTGTGCATCTTTGTAGTAGTAATCCGCCATTCTGGGTATCGACCACTTAACTAAACAAACATTCGACCGCAAGACCAAAACAGAAAGAGAAGCATAATCAACGCACAGCTTCCAACGGGGAACCTAGCAAGCAGAGCAAACCGAAAACAAACAGCCTATACCCTTCAAGAACCGAGAATCAGGTCTAGAGCTTTTCCCAGCCATGTCCCACTCGCATGGCCCGAGATTGACATGTCGCATCTTTCTACTGCCCGATGTTTCCTCCCACATTTCTCCCAAACTGCTCGTATTCTGTCTGCTAAGGATCAAAACTCTCGTACAGGGGCGGATCGTGTTCTTTGTAAATTGGGGCACAGATACCCACGCCGGACGTAGGTATGTTGACGATATCGACGATGGTGCTCCCTCGTGACCAATGCTCGCAAATATAACACTGAAACGCATCTAAGGCCCCTGGCGCCAGATGGGGTTGGCGGGGAAGAAAGCTTCGGGTTTCTCCACTATCCCCCAATCCTCGACTAGAATAAAACGACGTGCCCCAACTGTGTTCGGGCCAGGGCATCTACTTCTTAGACGGGGCGGGCTGCGCTTTCACGTTGTTGGACAGCCAGGCCAGGCCTTCGAGGAGACCTTCGCCGGTAGTCGCGCAGCTGGGCACGACGTACCAGACCTTGTCCTTGAGCTTGGAAAGCTGGAGCGCCTCGGTGACTTCTTGGGGTTTCATGGCTAGAGGGAGGAAGGGGGTCAGTTTTGTTATCTTTGTGTGTTTTCATCTCTGGTCGGATAAGGACTCTGGAGGGGCAGACGTACCATTGTCGAGATCCTGCTTGTTCGCAAATACTAGCAGCAGACTATCCTTCATCTCCCGGTCGTTGATGATGCGGTGCAGCTCTTGTTTTGCCTCGTCCATTCTCGCGCGGTCGGATGAGTCGATAACGAAGATGAGTCCTTGGGTGCCTAACGGTCGCAAATATCCATGTCAGTCACGAAGCTCGCTTTCCTGCGGAGCGCGGCTGGGACGCGGGGAGACAGTAACTCACCGCTAAAGTAATGCCTCCAGAGCGGCCTGATCTTATCTTGGCCACCGACATCCCACACGTTGAACTTGACGTTCTTGTAGGTGACGGTTTCCACGTTGAAGCCGACGGTGGGGATAGTGGTCACGTCCTGGCCCAGTTTGAGCTTGTAGAGGATTGTGGTCTTGCCGGCAGCGTCGAGGCCCAGCATCAGCAGCCGCATCTCCTTAGATCCGAAGATCTTGCCCATCATCTTGGAGAGTTGCCCTCCCATCGTGGCGAGCTGTTCCGAGGCAGTCAAGGGTTCGGTTCGTGTGTGTTCAAGGGACGGGGATTAGGGGGGTGGGAGAGAGGACGGAAGGTTTATCGGTTTATCGGACGCGGGATATTGGCGGGGGGTTCGGCTGCGCAGTTATGGAGAAGTATGTAGCTGCCGTTGGGTTCGGGGGACGGAGTTGAGAGGGTCTACGCGGAACGGTGCTTGGTTCGGAGGTGTGTTGATCAAAGTCCCACGCTGGAGGGGAGGTGGGTGTATGTATATTGCGATCGCCGCGCGCTTATCGAGTGCTAGTAAACGCACACTCCTTCACCAGCCCAGTGAAAGCGCAACGGCCACAAAAAAAACGGTCGGGGGGAGGGCGGTGACCGGGGCGTTGGGAACGCGGAGTGGGCGAGTGATTCGGCAAGTCAACAAACAAGAAGCGGCTAGACAAGGTAAAATGGGACCCCCCGGGTTCGGAGAAGCGGGTACGGGCAGTAGCTTTCTGGGGCTTGTTCCAAATTTGGGCAAGGATGGTCGAGTCCGGCCGGCGAGAGACGAAGCAGCGGTTTGCTTCTTTGAACAAAAACGAGCAAGTCTCCTCGCTTCAATTGGAGACTTCTTTTCTGTCAGGTTCTCCTCGTCCGTTTCAAGGCCCCTCGACAAGGGGTAGCTGTGCACGGGCTCTCGAGCTAACTATTTTGACACAACCGAGATTTGCTGCTGCCCCTGTTGGAAACAGCCAATGGGACAGTTTTGTTTCAATCTCTGGTCAAATCATCATCGAGGAGCCTCAAATGTCCAGCAATCGAACAATCGAGACCTTCCTAGAGTCATTCGTAGCAGACTTGCCAGTCGAGGCTTTTTCTTAATTAGATACCTACTAAACACTGCCATAGGTACCCTTGTAAGCACCCAGTGTATACCACAATAACGCACCCCTGTGTGACACCTTGCCGTAGCCCAAAAACCATTCAACCACCAGTCGCCTAACTCCAAACCAGTAACTATTATGGCTCCATACCGAAACACGTAGAATTACCCACAAAGCTATCCACCGAATAGTAGGTAAACAACAACAAGGTCGAAAGACCGAGTAAAAGGAGGGCAGGGAAGCTCCAAGGGCCCCCCAAATCCCTGACCTCCTCACCCGAGTCAACTTCGATACTCAACCACATATCGCCTATCGACGAACTGAGTAGTTCCACTCGTCTCCTCGCCTTCGAACCGCAGGTTGACTCTCCCTGTCTCAGGGTCCATGGCGGTGACTTCGGCCTTGTAGAACGTAGTACTATCCGGATACAACGCCAACACCGTCTTCCCCTTGTCGAGCCCCGGCAGCTCCGTCCCCTCGGGCGGTATGGGGATCATGCTGCTCGCGCTGGTGCGATACTCGATCCTCTCGCCCGGCGGCACATCCGGGTCCGCGTCCTGCACCTTGTAGCGGCGCGACTTACCCTCGCCGAGCACCTGCTGGACGCGCCCGAGGAACCAGTCCGGATTGGCCGTGTCCGCCGTCGGCTTCGGCTTGAAGACCACGTCCTGGCCCTTGACGAAGATCACCTTGGACCGCTGCGACGCCGCCGTCCCGGCCGGGGGGTCCGGGGGCACGCTGTCGCGCGGCGGGAGGCTATCCCGGGTGCCGGATCGGTCGCTTCCGGCCCCGCCGGCGCTGCCGCTTCCCAGCTTCCGGGTGTGGCTACCCAGAGGGGACGGGACGGGCGAGTCACCCCCGCCGTCGAAGTCGTAGAGCGACGAGGGATCCTTCTCCTTGTCCTTCTCTCGCTCCTTATCCTTCTCCTTTTCGCGCTCGCGCTCGCGTTCCCGTTCACGTTCTCTTTCCCGTTCACGTTCGCGCTCACGGTCCTTCGCGCCGGCTCCACGGATCGAGCCCGATCTCGCACTGCCGTATGTCGATCCACCGGGTCGCTCCCGCGTCGATGGCCCCGGACCTCCTCCGACAGCGGCATCTCCTTCTTCCCTGCTCTTCTGGACCGCCCTAACAAGGTGAAGGTGGTGTATAGTCGTCTCGATCATCTGCTTGATGTTGTCGACATCCCGAACCCCTCCCCTGAATTGCGCCTCGAGTTTGTCTTCTTCCGCCTGGGGGTCGCAGGTTCCTTCGTTCTTCGTCATGTAGCTGTCCTGTGCCGCAACGGCGCGCATGTCGTCGTTGCTGGAGTTGATCAGGTCTACCAGCTTATGCATTTGCTCTTTCGAGGCATTCCATAGATCTAGCTCCTCTCCTTGGCTCGAGCCATTCCCGCGCCCGGGGCCACGAGCACTGCGGCTGCGTTGGGAAGACATGCTAGGAGAAGGTTGGGGTCTTGGCGCGCTCTTGGGTGTTGGGGGCTCGTCTTCGAAAGCCGTGTCTCTGTCGCCGCCCTTGGCAAGGTCTGCCGTTGGAAAATCGGTTCGGGAGTCAACGCCGTGAGAGTTGTGAGACTCGGTTGGGCCCGGTGGCGCAGATGGCGCAGAGCTCTGTTCGCGGTAAAATTTCTCCAAGGGATTCCGCCTCTTCACCTCTTGGTTCCAGTGCCTAAGAGGAGCAAATGTAGAGGTAAGGTCTTTCACAGCAAGCCCGAGGTCAAGCTCCCCTGTGCGCGTCCGCTTTCCCCTTTTCTTATTGTCGCTCTTAGACATGATATTAGCCCGATATACTCGTAGTTGAGGCAGTATAGTAGGTGGGATATTTAGAATGTAACATAAGGTGAGGAAGGTAGGTAGTCTAGGACAAAGCCATAGAATCGGAGAGGGGGAGACACCTACAAGCTTTGAGCTAGGTATTATAGCCGGCGCGTAAAATATTCGAGTCCGTGTCCGCCCGCACCTGCCTGGTGATGAACGGATTGGTATGGAGAGATTGTCAGACTATGAGGAAGGAGGGCTCAGGTTACGAGGACGTCATCGCCAAAACCTAGGTAGACATTAAGGTTGAAGACTGTTTGTTTGTCGTGCTCGTGTTGAGGCGCGGCAGAATCCGGAGCGGTGAAGTTCACAACCCCGCGCCCCCCCACCTTGCTACATACACACCCCACACCACCCATTGCGAGCGCCACATCCCTCCCATTCAGGTACTGATCTGCGCCCCTATTGCTTAACAACATGTCCGCCTGCATGCGAACGGCTTGCTCACGAGAGCCTCAATTCCTAACACTAGGCCATTCAACCCCTGCCGTACAGGATTCATTTCCTCGAGGAAGGACCACGGGTCAGACGTCGCTCACGGGCAATCTTCATCAGCTGTCTAGTATCAGCCATCCCCTCTCCCCCTCCCTCTCTGCCATCCGCAGCTAGACACCTCCCCAATTACTTGGTGCTAGGCTTCGGTTGGGGGCCGATAGCCAACAACAATTCCTGTCCATTATCAGGAGAACCCGCAAGACGCTTTTGTTGATGAGGCGGCAGGTAGGGCAGCCATCCCGCCAACCACTCTTTGCAAGCAACATACATTGCTGTCGGCACAGCAGTTTGTCTAAGCCGCCGCTCCCAGCGGAAAAGGTCGTGATCACGGAGCTCCTGAGCTACGTGCAGATATGCCCCACACCAGAGCTTTTTATAGCAGACTTGATATAGTATTCGGCAACAGCTGCGAGTGTAAAGTGCCTCTATAAAGTCGGGTGCTGAGTACGACCTACGGATAGTTCCAAGGCGTGCGAAGGGCTTCGCGTAAGGGTCCACGAACCACGTTAGGCACAATCAGGTACCTTGCATGGCTGTGTGCCCGCCAACCAGCGATTGTGTCTTTAGCCGCCGGTCCGAGAGTCAAAGTTATTTACCCAGATGGCTGACATCCGAACAAGACTCGCTAAAATATGCATATCTTGTGATAAAAATCTACGACTGTCGCACGGCTCGGTCTTGGCGTTCTCTGAAATAGAAGCGGCACCAGATTGTAGCGACCGCCCGAGAACCTGGATAATGACCCGGACAATGCTTCGCAGCCCTCGTAAAACCATCAAGCGAGTGGCCCGTGTGTGGGTGGTAACGGACAGGCGACAGATCACAGGCGTAAGCGAACGGGCGGGAGCAGATCTGGAATGGCACGCTCTCGAGTTTCAGATTCGAACCATCTATCAGCTGTCGGGAACCGATCCCGGGCGTGTGGTTCGGCTACCGACGAGACCTTCCATCCAGACCTCGTCGTGGCAAGAGTGGTGAGGCAGGCTCTCGCACTTGGACAAAGAGGCTAAAATAGCACAATGGCTGAACACCGGACATTTCCTCACACTATTGATCCTCCCAGCAGGAATGCCCGCGATCCGGCTAAGGTACAGCCCTCCGCCCAATATCAATCCCGCTGCGGTTTATTAAGTCAAACCGGTCTGGTTCCTGGACCCCAGCCGCAATACTGCCTGGGATATAGCTTCACGACGAACCGGACAACCCGACATGTGGTACACGGATATTGGTACAATTTGGCAAGAGGCGAACCCGGCCCTTGGATTGGATTTTGGGTGATTCCTTTCTGCTATTCCTGGAGCGGAACCCACCGGTCCTGCGTCAAATCTGGCATATATCTACTTGGGAGGATCCCATGCGTGATTCTACCCGGCGAAGCTCCCTACACATTTCCCAGCTTATCTTCACCTCCCCTCCTCTTTCTCTCGTCCTCCTAGATTTGTAGAACACCATGTTCAAGTCACTTCTCGTTTCTAGCCTGCTCCTCGGAGCAGGACTGTGCCAAAGAGGCCGGACTAGAACCCAGCCTATAACCCAGCCCACAGCTCAGGCCACCGTCCAGACTATGTGGGGTCAATGTGAGCATCGGCATTCCTAACGCCTCCTCTACACGCAAAACCGAGGGCTAACCATGTGGCTTCAATAGGTGGCGGTCGCGAATACACTGGAGCGACCGCATGTCCCACCGCGGCATACTGTATGAACGACGGAGAGAAGTAAGTAAATACAACACGGCTTTGTCGCCTCGCGAACGACTTGTCCCCGCTACGTTACTGTGCTGACCTCGGACACCCCCGTTCTGCAGTGAATGGTACTCCCAATGCGTACCCTTCGGAACCGAAGACTCGGACACCGGCGACGGCGACGACGGCAGCATCATCACGAAAACCATCGGAACCGTTTTTAGCGTTGGCGGACCGACTCCGACCGTTGTGACCACCTTCATCACCGTCCTAGCCCCGTCGACCACGCAGGCTCCCACGACAGTTACTACCATCACACTCATCCCCGACGATCCGTTCACGCCACGCGCAAAGAGGACAGCTGGGAGCTCATAGGGGAGTTAGGTGTTTGGCGCAGAGAGCTCTAACGCCTTGCAAATATCCAATTAATCATGTAATGAAGGAAAAGACTTTCCGGGTTGGCGCGCTCGTGGGGTTCATGTGGGCGTCGGTGCAATGAAGCGTTCTCCTCGGCCAGTGGCGAGCAAGTATGATATATGCATAAAACCTATATATTCTAATTGGAGACATGTGGCATGCTACGTATCAATGAAAGCAGCTGGGTTGATGTCTCATATCGCTTCAGTTCAGGTATGTATCTCATCTCGCAGACCAGTCTAGCCTCCTGACGCTACCGTTACGGGACTTAGCGTTGTAACTTCTGCTGCCGCGATGTTCGGAACAGCCAGTTGGACTAGTTTCTATTAGGCATCTGTAGTGCTTGAGTAACGTGGCGATGGGGCCAAGGCTAATTGCATTTGAGTTGAGATGCCCAAGATGGGGAAATTATTTTTGTGAGGAGTACTAGGTAGGTTGAGGGGTGTCCGGTATAGGTAGGTACTCGCTAATTGAACAAGAGAAGTGTGTACAAGCTGCTTTGCGTACGACAATGCCCGTGAGAGCCAGGGCAAAGCAGGTTCATTCCCAAAAAATGGGTGCGCATCCCGCCATCCCCACTCATTGACCCTTTTGGCGCGTCGACCAAAACCATGCCGCCATGCCTACCGTCCCGATCCAATGAACCCAAGCTTTCCAGCGCAGTTCCTTCCCGCCGTACCGCCAGACGACCCAACCATCCGCCGCGCCCGTGAGGTAGACCGTGTACGCGAGCATCTGAACGCCATCGGTGTTGCCAGTTGCCCCCAAGAGCAGGAATGTCAATCCGCATGAGACATCCCGGATGGACTTGGCGTACAGGAACGGGGACACGGCCGCGTCGGCGGGTTCCGCGCTGTCTTCTGTGGGCTGTTCGGCGGGCTGAGGCGAGGGGCTCGGCTTCAAGGGAAGGCCGAAGCTCTCGTAGAGTGAGTTTGGGAATGCAAAGCCCGCTAGGCCGGCGGTGACGAAACAAGTGCCGATAACATAAGATGGGAGGGCCATGCTGGTTGAGGCTGCTCCTTGTTTGCGAGTGCCTGGGTAATCGCTTCGGGTGGTTATCGCTAGGATCTGGGATGGCGATGTTCAGATAATTAGTACCTGTATTTAGATAGAAATCTTAGCAGACGTTTCGATTCCTGCGATCATAGGGATGTGAATAAGAATTACTTTCGGGGAAGATACAGTCGTTGGAGGAAGCTGCGCATCGAGTCATCTTCACCTGGTAGCCAATTAAATGACCCCCCTGGGTGGAAGCTCTCGGGCGGCACTGGTGCGAAGCTCCAGTGATTGGATACCGGCAACGCCTTGAGCAAGGGTGCAATCTATTCTTACTGTAGTACGTAGGTAGGTACCTACCGTAGGTAAGCACGGGTTAATCTTCTTTCCTCAGTCTCACACCCTAAACTCACATTCGTGAATGACAACCTGACTTGCCTGCGAATCAACCATTGCCAACGGTAAAAACGACCATCTAATCGTTGGCGGGAGTCGTGGTGATGCGCCTTTGGTAAATGACCTTGGACTAAGAAGTGTGATGATGTGTGTCCGCTATAATTTAGTGTGTCTGATCTGGCTTGTAAAATTGGACTCGCCTGAGAGATAGCCCTGAGCGCAAGAGTGCAACAGAGACACCTCGCTCCTACAGTCATGGTGAAGGTGGTCCCAGAGGAAAGGACCTGTTGGATACAAGCACATATTGTATTGCGACTTTCGCGATCCTTCATTTTGAATGTATCATGAAAGTTCTCTTCGGAAGCACCTACGCGGCCGCGGCATTAAAGGAGTGATAAGGTCGATGCCTTTCACCCCAATTTCCTTGACAGTAGTTACGACTTTACCATCGTCTTCTATTGTTTAGTGCTCACCCGACCATCATATCCACGAACATCAAGGTAAAGGGAGGGAGGATAAGATAGGGTAATGATGGCCCGATATGGGACTGTGTTCTCTCCACAGACGTACTTCCGCGGACATTGCAAGTAGGAGGCTGGTATGAGCGTGCCTTAAATTGCCAGATTCGCGAAGGTGCACAGAGCCTCGGCTTAGTCCCCGAACTTAGTGACCACTAACACACCTGCCGGCCCCCCAGGTACGATTAAGCGGCCGCCAAGCTTCAAAGAAGGACGGAACTACCAATTATCTATCATGTTTGTAATCCGTAGCCCTGGTACTACACAATTGGCGTAGGAAGCATTAACGAGACCGCTCTCGTAGTACTTTGTACAACTTGTAAGATTGAAACCAATGCTGATTTTAGGGTCAGAACTTTCCTGTCTCGGACTTAGCACCCTGACTGCGACAGTTATCTGTAAACAGGGGCGACAACTTCCAAGCGCAAAGAAAGTCTTACTCATGGGTTAGAACTCGATCCTATGAGCAAGTCGTAGTACATTCAGGGGGGTTGAATCAGACCACATTTCCAAGCTCTGCGCTATGAGTCGGGGTGATCAGCCGATGATGGGACCGGGAGCCCTGGCCCGAAGCAACCGGAAACCTTTCAGAACTGCCGAATGGATTCCTTTTCCCCCATCTCCAACGCCCGGCTCTCCGCACTAAGCCCCGGTGGTGTGGAACTATTTCCCCACACAAACGCGCTATTCAACCCTCCCACGACCCCTCATCGGCGATACTGGTCGTGTTGCGGGGTTATAATATTTCGACGAGGCCCTCACTCCAGGGTCCTGTGCACTTTTCGCTGGCTTATTTGACGGTTCAATACGTTCACCGCATATCTCAGACTATACCTGTCTATTCTGCAAACACGATGGAACGCCCATTCAAGAAGGTTCAGCAAGCTCCCTACGGCCCCCAATCCCACTCCGCCCTAGCAGAATACACTGACACCACCTTTTTCAGGTCATCGTCGTCGGCGCTGGCCCCTCGGGCCTGCTCCTGGCGCTTATGCTCTCCAAGCACGGCATCCCCGTGCAGATCCTCGAGGCGTCGGACCATCTGGACGAGCAACCGCGGGCGGCGCACTATGGCCCACCCGCTGTCCCGGATCTTGCGCGCGCCGGCATTATTGACGAGATTCGGCGGCGGGGAATTTCGCCAACTACCATGGTATGGCGCCGGGCCGAAGACCACAGCGTCATCGCAGGCACCGACGCCACTGTGTTGAAGGACATCGACGGTCTCGATATGCGCACCGTGTCGCTGGTGCTACACGACCTGGACCAGCTGATGCTGGACGAGATCACCTCCAAGTACGGCGGAAAGATCGAGTGGCTCCACAAGGTTGTCGATATCGGCCAAGACGAGGGTAAAGCCTGGGTCGACGCCGAGACGCCCGACGGGAAGGTTAGGTTAGAGGCCGACTATATCGTTGGCTGTGACGGCGCGAACAGCCAGGTCCGGAGATCCCTGTTTGGGGACGAGTATCCCGGCTTTACGTGGGACAAGCAGATTGTCGCGACAAATGTGAGTCTAATTCTTAGACCAAGACTTGTGTGTTGAAAGATAAACGCTGACAATAACATTTTTCAACAGGTGTACTACGATTTCGAGGGCAAGCACGGCTTTACGGACGCAAGCTTCATCATCCACCCTGAACATTTCTTTGTGAGTAGCGGACACCAGTTAAATTATTAGCAGGCTCGACAGTTACTTACTTGAATTATAGATGGTGGCGAAAATGACCGCTGATGGCCTTTACCGAGTCACCTACGGCGAGGAATCAGGCCTCTCACACGATGAACTCATCGCACGGCAGCCTGGGAAGTACGAACTCATGCTTCCAGGCCACCCCAAGCCGGGTGACTACAACATCGTCAACATCGCGCCTTACAAGATGCACCAACGCTGCGCGCCCAAGTTCCGAGTCGGCCGGTTCATGCTGGCCGCCGACGCGGCGCACCTCTGCAACCCGTGGGGCGGGCTGGGCATCACCGGCGGCTTCGTCGACGTCGGCGGGCTCTTCGACTGCCTCGCGGGTATCTGGGACGGCAGGGCCGACGAGTCGATCCTCGACCTGTATAGCGAGAAGCGCATCGAGAAGTGGAAGACGGTCATCGACCCCATCTCCCAGGACAACTTCAGGCGGGTATCTGATAGCGACCCCGCCACGCGCTTTGACCGGGACGAGTTCATGCAGCTGTGTAAGAAGGCGGAGACTGATCCGGTTTTGGAGAAGGAGCTGCTGCTGGGTTTCATGACAGTGAGGTATGACTTTACGCAGCATTACAAGGACGCGAAATAGGGAGCCGGTCGTGTGGCGGAACAGAAAGCTGTAATTAGCGAGCATCGTAGTCTATCTTCTAGCTTGTTGTAATTTAAGACTGCCCTAAATCCCACGGCCTGCTACCAACCAACCTATGCCTCGATATCACTAGACGTGGACAAGCAGAGGCTGGGAAGCAGTGGAACTGCCTAACATGCCAAATTCAGCTTTCCGCCCATCAACACCCCCCCAGCTTCTTCCCATTCCTTGTTGTGTATGGACCAATGTACCTGGATCTCTACTTCAAGCCCTACCTCAAATTTGGATGTAGACCACGGCTTATTCTTGCTTAGAGAGGTTGTCTAGTGGTCTAGATCCTATCACGTCAATCGCTTCGTTCACTTGATCTGGCTGGGGAAACAAGGAAAGCTGGGAGGATGGCACTCAAAGGGCGCTAGAGGCCCCTCTAGCGATAAATGCAGTGCAACTGCAGCATATGTCTAACCGGAATTGTCAATGCCCGGACTGCTGCCTGGAACCTTACCACCCCTCGGCAAATGAGAACGCTCAGTTGCCCAGACTACCTACCCACCTAACTCAACGATGCCGTAAACAAACCTACCGAGTCAGGATCGTCAACAAGCACAAACACAAACACATACTCATCTTCGTCGTCAAAGGCACTTCCATTTTCAATTCAGCGGACTAAGTCTGATTTTATTAGAAAGACATCCCCAGACCTGCGGCCATGGCCTTGTCAGCTCCCGAAATCGCCGAGACGGAGCTAGAGGAAGCCCCCAGTGTCATCGACAGGAAAGCAGACACCTTGGCGGACCAGATTCGGAAAAGCAAGCGATTCATTGTTTTCACCGGCGCTGGAGTCTCGACATCTGCTGGGATTCCCGACTTTCGCGGGCCCGAAGGTGTTTGGACGCTTAGGGCTCAAGGACGGCTTCGGGACCTAAAGGCGGTCAACACTCTACAAGCCATTCCAACCGTCACCCACATGGCGCTCGCAGAGCTTTCAAACAGAGGCATATTGACGTATCTGATCAGCCAGAATTGCGACGGCTTACATCGGAAGAGCGGGGTGTTACCGGTCAGTCGTCACTCGAGGGTGGTGGGGTTTCAGGAGGTGCGTGAATGCGGGAGCTGACGACCCTGGACTCCAGGAAAACATATCCGAGCTCCACGGCAATAGTAACAGGGAATACTGCGGCGATTGTAACAAGGAGTATCTTCGAGGTGAGTGTAACACGTTTCCGACTGCACTCCTTGCCGTTTCCCTGAGACCCAACAGACTTCCGAGCCGTCGCGACCTACGAAAAGTCCGTTCACGACCATCGCACCGGTCGCAAGTGCGTGCTCTGTGGCGGAGCTCTGCTCGACAGCATTATCAACTTCGGCGAGGACCTATGGGAAGAGCCTCTCCAGCGTGCCAGGGGCCACGCCGCAAAGGCCGATCTCTGCCTAGTTCTTGGCTCGTCCCTGACGGTGACTCCGGCGAATGAGATCCCCGAGATTGTCGGCAAACGCAGGGGGGCTAAGTTCGCCATCTGTAATCTGCAGTCCACGCCGATCGATGGTCTCGCTGACCTCCGCGTCTACTCCAAGACGGATGATCTTATGGTCCGTGTGATGGAGAAACTCGAGATTCCGATTCCAGGGTTTATCTTGGAGCGCCGACTGGTTGTGGAGGAAGAGATAAAGGATAACGATCGCCGCCAGCTTACTGTTTATGGCATTGACGTCGACGGCACGCCGATCACGTTTCTTCGCTCGGTCAAACTGGATTACAACCGGCGCGTTGCCCGCTCTGAACCGTTTATCATCAACTTCCGCGATAGCCCAGATCCGGCCACGCTGATGAAGCTTGAGCTCGAGTTTATGGGCCATTATGGGGAGCCGAATCTTGAAATTTGTTTCGACTATAGCGGTGACTCGCACTCAAAAACTACATATCTCTTGAAATACAACCCCCAAACTGGGCAGTGGCAGACCAGCACACTGGATAACCTCGATTCCGTGGCTGGGAGGGGTGAGGCAGCCAGCAAGAGAGGGAGAATGTGATGCTAGCGCCGACTGACGGAGCCGGGGTGTCATGCGGCATGAAGCAGACCCCTACGGCCAACAAGCTCTCGGATCCGACCCTACGAACTGGCTGTTACCTTGTTTTAAGTAAAGTGTCTAAGTTTGGAATCTTAGACGTCATCTAGAGGAAATAGATAGCAGCCTGTATGTAGTAATTATTGGAAGTTTGGAAGTACCCACGCATGACACTAGGTACTGAGACAAGGAGTAGTTTTCTCTTGGGTACAGATGGACGAGCGATCCCGGTGGAGTTTCTGGCATCGAGGACGCGGCCCGAAAAGGTCGTCCCGGAGTGAAGAACAAAATTACAAGACGCAACGCTGCCATGGAGATATCGAACGAGGCCTAGACCGACACTTATTTTTCCTACCTAGTACCCATGGATGTTTGACCTATCATGGCATTTGAAGAAAAGAAGAGCCTGTTTTTTTGTTATTAAAATACAACACCTACATGGCCGATACCTGAATACGAATGGAGTAGGCAATGACGAGAATGGCATTGAGTTTACAATGACCCGGGATGAACTGTAAACTGCCTCTGCAAGTGCCGTCATTCTCTTCCCACAATAAAGTTCCCAACAATAGCAACCGCCAGGAACTTCAAACGCAGCCACGTATATAACCAAATCTCCCTCCATTTGCAAGCCTACTTCATCAACCTGGCATTTCCTCACATCAATATTGTTTTCCATCAAAAACCTGAAGCAGGTGTCACGAAATATTCCAGGCAGACTGGCAGCAGACTGGCACGCAGATGGACGGACGCAAGCAAGCACAACACCCAAATCGCTAGTCGTGTTGCCCAACTGTCGCCGCCCCGACCTGCCATCAACTCGCGCAACATGGGCATACTTGGATATTGCGGATTACTAGCCGGCATATATTGGGGGAATTCAGTTCTCAGGAACCCAAACGGAGTTGGACCACCTGCAGAAGCCTCGGCCACCCCCGGACTCGTGCCTCGTATTGCGTACTACGCCGTCCATCGTCGCTGCTGGGACTGGTTTTACCCCCTCGTCGGTACCAGCCTCATAATTAAAGGGTTTGAGCTTGTTGAGGAGGGCAGACGGCCAAGCTTTACCTGGAATGACGGTCTGACCAATATTGCATTCATGTGGTTATTGGCTACTTGTGCAACAAGATATGAGGCATCCCACTTTAAAAACCGACCCTGGCCCCCGATGTCATGGTCCGAGTTTTTCACGATTGACATAACGGAACTAGATGGTTGGAGAGAAGGAACGACTCCGGGCTTCGGGTTCAGCAATGTAGTCGGAGTTACTCGGCTAGAAGGAGGTTTTAGCACGGTGTCAGTCGAGACTCGTTGTAACTTCCACTTTTTATTAAATACCAAGAGATATTTCTTTCCCGTGTTCAATAGATGTGTAGGCAATCGTGACATTATAGTTTCCACTCAAGCAAGACGTCTTTCGGTTTCTCGATCTTGCCGTTCTAGAAATCCACAACTTGCATGTGACCCCCAGTCGATAAAGTCTTGCGACGGCTGGAGAAGGCAGAGCATCGTCACAAAGACAATCGGCGTAAGAAGCATGGATCTTGTTGGAGCCTTTAACCCAGGTACCCGGGCGGTCCCCGATGTGTCAGGAGGGGCGGGAGCAAGAGTAGGTCATTGGTCGTAATTAGCGGGGCCAGGAGGAGGTCCGGGAGCCTACGAGAGGAACCACGTGATGGCGGATCGGATTCTCTCGTGGCCGCCAGAACATATAGGCCAAACCGAATGTACACTTACTTGCCCCGATCCCGTCTTATACGTATCCGCATAGCGTTTTATCGAACTTTATAGTGGGAATCCCTTTACTGCTCTATTGTTGTTCTTGTTTCCTAGTGGACGCTCATGCACCTTGTCGCAGCACACCTCGCTGCCCTGATGCAATGCAAGCATCCTACGACCTCCCTGGTGGCTTTCCTGTCGACGCACCCCGGAAGCGGGTGCGTCGGGACACTAGAAGTTGCTACCAGTGTACGCCGACCGAACTTGGTGCTATCATCCTATTTCATTAACCATAACCATAGGTAGAACCCGCAAAGTCAAATGCCAGCTCACGACGGAAAATGTCGCATCTTGTGCGGCTTGTATCAAAACCGGTACCAGCTGCACCCTAGACCAGCCGTCAAAAGGGGCGACTTATGGCGACTTGCCTTCCCAAGTGATGCCCCGTGGACAAGAAGATCGACTAGAACGAATTGAAAGCATGCTTACCAGCCTGATTCAAGCTCAAGGCTCGCGAGGGTCCATTGGGATCGATGCTTTGGGCGCAAACTCGTACAGCCCCCTCCTCTGGGAAGAACTGGTGGGTGGTCAGGGTATAAACTTATTAACTCCGCCGGATCTTGCCCTCGAGAATTCTAACACACCCATCCCTGATAACCGCGGAACGGACGTCCAGCAGTCTCTAGTGTCTCTTCTTCCCTCTCAGGAGGACGCGAACAGCATCGTCGCCAACACTACCGCATGGCTATGGGGCCTTAGGTGCCCTCCCGGATCTGTCTTGAGACCGAATGAGCCGATCCCGGACCTAGACATAGCCGAAATTTCCAAGAGTAGCACTATGGACATTGCTAAAGCGCTGCTCTATTTAGCTATTTACATGCAACAACTTCCGCCAGGCTTTGATACTCAATGTCTCGAAGTCCAAAGTATCGAGGCGACAATCGAACGTTACGTTGGTACGGTCAACTCGCTAGTACTGGCCAAAGAAGAGCTGGTGTGCTCTGGGGATGGCTTAGAATGCCTACATCTGCTGGGTACGATTTACATTAACGAAGGTGCCCTTCGAAAGGCTTGGTTGAGCTTTAGAAGAGCCCTAGATGTGGCTAAGCTGAAGGGTTTTCGGGATAGCTACACCTGTTCCTCTGGACAGGGTCAATCCGATGAATTGGCCACTACCAGGCGCATGTGGCTAGACAGCATCGCAGGAGATTGTTACTGTAGTCTTCTTCTCGGGCTCGAACCCGTACTTGGTAGCCAGCCATTCGGCCCTGATAACGATTCGTGGAATGATCTACTTGAGGATACCGATGCGACCTTCGAGAGAAAATTTTATCCTATTGTCGCTCGTCTTGCTCAGCAAAACTTCTTAGGCTCCCAGCACGACTACGAGTCTACTCAGGCAATCGATCAAGATCTCGACCAGCTCTGGGATTCTATGCCGAGTGCTTGGCAGAAGAGCCCGACTCTGCGCCCGGGTCGGTCCATCGAGGCAGCCCAAGATTACGGCCGACTCATGTGTCATCTTTGGTTCTTCCAAATTCGGATGTTCGTTCATCTACCTGCTGCTTTCTCGAATCCCGAGAGCGGTGATTTGGGATTCAGTAGGGACAGATGCCTGGAGGCGTCCCGGATCATTCTGCACTGGTATCTTGGAATACAGCAGGAGGGAAAGGGCCACCCGCGCTGCAACGTCATTGGTATCACTGCATTTCTGGCGGCGGTCACCATTCTACTAGCCGAGTTCGATCAACGTCCTCCCGGCGCGGTAGCATCACCGAGGAAGCGGGCTTATAGCTCGGATACGGCTCTACTAGAACAGTTCGTTCATTCCCTCGAGGCCCTTACACAGAGCTGTGACAGAGAACACATTGCAAGGCAGAGCGCTCGGATACTATCGACGATGCTGGCTATTTCGAAGGAGCTAGGAGGCTTGGTGTTGTCGGACACTAGCTCGAGTGAACCTGCATTTGATACTGTTGCGCTTCGAGAGCTGGACAATCCGAAAACTGCCGCTGCGTCAGGAGATACGATGGATATGCCTCCCCCTTCTACGGTACATGGTTCTAGTGGAAAGCAAGATCGGCCAGGGCTGGAAGATATTCTGGCTTCATCGTTTCAAAAAGCACTTGGCATACACAGTCTTGCAGCTAGGGTGCTCAATGTAACACTCTCGGCTAGGCGGTGACGGAGGTCAAAGGAAAATGATTTAAGACACATCAGCCATACATATTGCCCAAATTTGGCCCCAGCCACTTCCAAAGTTGTGTATGCTGTAGTACTACTGCTGCTTTATTCTCTGTAGGGGCATTGCCGGATCGGTCGCACCTATCCCTTCATAAATTGCCAATCATGTTGTTGGCTGACGCCTCTGTGATGGGACTAATACCAACGACCTACAGAACAATATCAAGCCTGAAAAAAAAAATACCAAGAAAGGACCAACAGAACAATATTAAGCGTAGAACAATACTAAGCAACGACTATAGATTCTAGGGATAATACGAGGTCGTTCTGGAGCTTACTTAACACCGTAGTTTGAATCTATAAATCTAGAAATCGACCCTGAGGGCGTCTTTGCGTCTTTTTCCTTTCCGTCCCCATCCTCCTCTGGTTCTCTAGTCGGCAATCGCCACTCGCTCCCTAGTGGTATCTACACTCGGCATCATGGCTACCCTCATTCCCGAAAACTACTCCTTCGACCGCGTGAAAAAGTACGTCGCCCACTTCTCGCACGACCCCTCGGGCGCCCTCTCCGACGACCCTGTGGCCGCAGCCGTGACCGACGTGACCGAGGACGAGCGGCTCGCGCGCCAGCGCAAGGCCGCCGCCGTCGCGTCGGACTACTACGACTTCGTCACGCCGCTGTACGAGCAGGGCTGGGGCCAGCGCTTCCACTACGCCCCGCTGGCCCCGGGCCTGTCCATCGCCGAGAGCATGACGGCGTACGAGAAGGAGTTCGCCCGCATCGCGGGCCTCGAGAGGGGAATGAAGGTCCTCGACCTTGGCTGCGGCATCGGTGGGCCGGCGAGGACTTATGCGAAGCTCGTCGGCTGCCACATCGTGGGGATTACCAATAACGGGTGGCATATCGAGCGCGGCCGGGCGCTTACACGGGAGGCCGGCCTGGAAAATCTGGTCAGTTTCGTGCAGGGGGACTATAATGTATGTATCCCACACTTTCCTCTCCCGGAGTCCGTATTATTACATCTTTTGGTAGAGATGGAGCGACGGACAGTTGCTAAATGATTATGATGGATCAGAATCTGCCGTTCGGAGGCGCGACATTTGATGCGGTATATGCCATGGACGCACTATGTTACGCGACCGATCTGCCGGCCATTTACAATGAGATCAGCCGCGTCCTCAAACCCCAGGGGCTATTAGCCTTCGCAGACTGGGTCATGACGGACAAGTTCGACGCCGACAATGCGGAGCATCGCAAAATTCGCAACTGGATCGAGTTCGGCAACGGCATCACACGGATGCCTTCCAGGAAGGAAGTCCAGGACGCATTAAGATCTACTAGTAGGTCTTTTCTCGTTTCCCCCCTAGTTTATAATAAGAAAAGAGAAACTGGGCCGTATGATAAAACTATCAACGAGGAGAAAATGAGCTGACTATGAACCTGTTGTCCAACATAGAATTCGATGTCTTCCACGAGGAGAACATGGCTTACCGCAGTGCCCCGGCGCCGTGGTACTACGGCCCGGCTGGCAATGTCCGCTGGGCGGTCGACTGGGAAGATTTCTGGAAGGTGTTCAAGATGTCACCCTTCTTCCTCTTCTTCGTAAACAACCTCTACCGCCTCCTCGTGCTCCTACGGATCGCCCCCAAGGAGCTTATGATGCTGATGGACACTATGTGGTACTGCTGTCGCTCCGTCGCTATCGGCGGCAAGCTCGACATCTTTACCCCTTTGTACCTAGTCGCCGCTCGGAAGGGCAGCGTCGAAGGCGAGCACGCCGCGGGAGTTAAGGAGGCTTGATTCATGGAGTTAGGTGGGAGGAGAGTTACGTGATAATGTACCAATTGATTTAAGATCTCCTGATCGGCAAAAGTGAATCCACTCGGTCCTGGCATCGCCCAGGTTTAAGCAGGATAGATACAAATTCGCAAGAATGTTACGCCTTGCCAATTCTCTGGTTGCCCGACGAAGCATTGAGTTGCTGGCAATAATATAACCACTCTGCTCGTCGCAAATCTCCTTCCCGCCCGAATGATTGACCAATCGCTCCAAGTATCATAGCCCGTTGAGAGTAAGCTATTTGCACAAGACAGTATATAGTTCACACTAACCCATCTAAACGCAACTCGGTGTTGTAACCGAATCCACAGTCCCGTTAGTATGGTTGGGTCGGTTCGGTTCAGAGATCCTAAGAAGTCCAGAGTCTTTTCAGTCGTGTTACCCTGTAAGACAACATAAACGGCAAAAGGAAAGATGTAAGAACTGGAATATAGGCGCTATGGCCGGGACCGCTGAATTATAATTGCTCTATTTTACTGCTTAATCCAATAATATTGGAGCCTCTACTGGGACCACTAAATTGCGAGGGTTGAATAACAACGGTTTGGTTCAACAGGCTGTCTAGGTTATCCACGTACAATGCAAGACGATTCGATAAGGAGAAGAAGAAAAATCTAACCGTGCTTCCATTCTCAGATCCGTAGCTGGGCATTCGCACCTGGACGTTGCTGGGTCAACCTAGGCGTTAGGGATAGTCTTTGAGGTTGGTTGTTGGGGAGGCACGTCTCCGCATTTAATGAATCATTATCTTGCTCTCAGGCCTTGCATCTGTCCTCCGATTACTGAAGTCCTACCGCCTCTGTAATCAAATACCTCACCCTGTGCCAGTTATGTTCAGGTCACAGGTTTCTAGCGAGTATTAGCAATGCTGGCAGTAGAGAAGCATCCCACATAAAGTTCTCGTGTCCGTGCTTGGCACGGTTAGTTAAGTCTTGGGTTATTTTATAGCTAGAACCACCGAGGTGACATTTATGCGCTCTTGTTAGAACATCTCGATTTTTAGCACCACCCACAGCATGCCTTATGCCTATTAGAACCTTGAAGGCACCCGGAGAGACGCGAAGGGGACCCCTGTGACGGACCACTCGCCCTTTTGGTGCCCGGGATCAATCTTGCATAAGACTGGTGGGAGCGCTATGGGGCTTGCGATGCTGATGTTTCCACTGGCATCCGTAATCCATGTCACCGCCACGGGGCCTAGGATTGCCTGGTGAGGCTTCAGACGCTATCTTGTTCGGGCAGTTCCTCTCGACGACTCGTGTTCCGTTGACTAGAGACACGGAAGTCCGATATTGGCATGCATACTGAACCAGATCTACGATGCTCTCATTCGGACCACATACCCAAAAGGTCAGCAGTCAGCCCAAGTTACGCCACCGTACTCCATCATCAACGAACTCTGAGCTCCATGGCGCTCTTTCTGTCATCGGAGCTGCTGGTGGCTTGTATACATCGTCCGCCTCTGCGTAAAGCCACCAGTTCGCGTTTGTCGGTAACGTGGCCATTTGGACGGGGATCTCAATCGGTGCAAATGGCATACCGGGATCCCGTTGTAATGGACTTCGAGACCGAGAACTTGTCGTGGTTTCTGCATGCTGGGGCTGTGCTGGAGATCGGATATCATGGTTTTGACTATTCATCCATATGGGTGGTGTCACGTTATCGGGGCCAAAACCTGTCGGCTGTGGCATCCTATGATCGTTCTCGAGCACACTCTGCGGGCTTATATGCTGTGCTACAAAGCCCGCCGGCCTGGGTAGCTTATAGGACGGTCCATCCCACGTTTCAGGCGACGTGTTAGAACTTTTCATTGCCGACTCCGGTGCAAATTGAACTTGGCCAGTGACTGTGCCTCTTCCCTACGACGAGCTCGCCGCGGTCCCCGAAGACACTGCCGAGTTGGACGGGACGTTATTGTAGTGTCCCGCTAGCCGGTGCACCAACCTATTCTCTGGTAGGCTCGAGGATGCGCTGCTGACCAGTCCTTGACTTGACGGGAGGCTCGCATAGGTATTTGAGTACCCACGCGGCCGAAAGTTGCCTGGAATAAAAGGGGCGGAAGTTTCCGGAGACTGGGTAAACTGCCTCTGGTTGGACCCCGAGGAGGTATGGGGGACGACATGCCGAGGAACTATTCCCGTGAAGCCATCGAGGCTCGCGCTCTCAAATCCTGCTGGATCGGTAATGTCATGATGTGGCGCCCCAGGCGACCAGGTGCTACCAAAGAGACTTCTGTTATTCCCGTGCGGTGGAATAGGTTGTTCGATTCTCGGTAGAGTCCAACTTCTCTCAAACGTGGAAGGAGAAGATATCTTGATTGCCGTCTCGTTTAGATTCGATAGCGCGATTGGAAAATCGTCTTCAACGATATGATGGGCTGTCACGTCGTTTTGAGTCCCTGTTGCGTCTGATACAAACTCTGGAACTGTAGATAGAGACCACTCTCTTGGATATGTTTCCAAGGGAATGAGTGCCTGGGCGGTGACAGTTGCTGTGGGAGGGTTGCTCTTGGAGAGCGTCCAGCTCAAGGGGAATGCCGTCAGGCTTGGATATTTCTCTTCTGTATTCATCATTTGGTATTATAAGGAGACATTTCCACGACAATGATCAAAACCAGTCATGCAATCTTCCCCCCACCGGGCCCCCGAAGATCAAGACACAGGCGCCTGCCCTAAGTCCCATGAGTAAGAGTCAATGCCGCAGGGTTGTCTAAATACTCTGGTTGGACGTAAATGCGCGTCGTACCGGATGATGATGAGGGTAGTGCGCCACCTCAATTTCGGCTTGTGCCCATTTAAGCCGTCTACAGTGGCGTGCCGTAACCCTCCTGCCTCCATCTCGCTTTGACCATTAGTGGCCTATGGTAGTAGTGGAGGGCTGGCGGCCAACAAATGGAAAGCTGGCTCCGTGTGACGCGATTCTGCGAGCCTATTCGTGCGCGTCGACACATACCAGGACCGGAGGCGGGACCTAGACCCCGGCCGATCGTCCACGGGAACCTACGCACCGTTTCCTAAGCCTCGCCATGCACCTTACATCTCTTCATGCTGGCAAAGGATGCTTATCCATTCCGTAGCTGGGGGGGGGACGTAGGCGGAAAGGGGAGACAGGAAAAGGGGTATGAGGTTAGCTGCGTAGAAAGAGCGCGCCTCGTTGTGTGTTTGGAAGCCCGGGATTGCTCAGAAGCACGAGATTGCCCATGAGATCGACAGGCTGTTTATATTGCGGAAGGATAAATGGTTTGTCTCGTAAGGTATCTGGTTGAACAGCAGCTAATAGTAATGCCAGGTATATTATATGGACTAGTGGCTTTGTAAGTGAATTGGCTGGTACTTGAGGCTTGTCAGTGGAGAGGCACAAGGTGTGGTCGGGCGTAGGTTCTGATTGGGCTGGGCTTGGTAGGTTAAGGGGTTAGTAGGGGTGACAATGGAGCAATCAGAATTCAGCAGTCCTGACCACAGCACATGTATTTCAATCTGTTGGGCGCCGGGGCCACCCGGCGGCCCATGCTTCCAGACCCGCCCAGTAGTTAGCTCAGTTCCAGGCCCTGGCCACAGGGCCCGAATACATCACGTTTCCCGATAGGTTGTGGGCCCTTTTTCCGCACCTTTGGACGCGCACAGTGGGAAATCGTCAATTTCAAGCCCTCTTTCGAATAGCGACGTTCAACGGCTATTCAGCCCAGTTATTTTGGTCAAAATTGACCACATTTTTACCTTCACCTCAATTTTCCTATCGGAAAATTCTTCGGCCCCACGACCCCGCCCCCCC
>Ga0164242_10000879_pt1 | contig 35717 bp, 41 predicted proteins | sample OricomgcompostMG_FD_108783 | JGI IMG/M metagenome (GOLD analysis project Ga0164242, IMG submission 108783) | Miracle-Growth compost microbial communities from Emeryville, California, USA - Original compost - Miracle growth compost (MG) ... | reverse complement strand
CGATGGTGCACCGCAAGTGCAACTGGTATAATATAATCCCGCAGTTACGGGACGTAGCTCAGCTTGGTAGAGCGCCTGCTTTGGGAGCAGGAAGTCGTCGGTTCAAATCCGGCCGTCCCGATTAAAACCCTTACTATATAAGACTGTAGCCGTGCTGTATAAGGGTTTATTGCATTTACGCTTGGGGCGTTTGATCTTCAAATACACACTTTTGGAGATTAAAATGCAAGTTACACCGCCTGTTTGGAAGAATCAGAGGCAGCCGTTTCGCCTCGTTGCTGGTCAACGTATCGCACCAGAAAGTACTGTCACAACACAAAAAGTTATATATCACGTCAAAGACTGGATTGTTGACGCGGAGTATAATCGCATGTCCCCGCGCACGATTGAGATTAAGACTTTAGCGTTGGAGCGGTTTATTTGGTGGCTCAACGAAACCAGTAAAACCGAAATAACTCCCTACGACATCAAAGCCTATATTGGGTATTTGACCAATTCTCATAATTTGCCCGCCGGTCGTTGGGGAAACCCACGTCGCAGTAAGCAACTTTCTGTCCGTGCTGTGGAAGTATATTTCATCAATCTGCGAACCTATTTCCGTTGGCTCGTCAACGAAGGTATCCTGGCAGATTCACCGGTCGAGGGAATTACCGTTCCAAAGCCCAAAAAACCCAACGTCCGCCCGTTCACACCAGACCACGTTTTGCTACTCCTTGACGCCGCCAGGCGCACCACAGCGCCCGCCCGCGACGTTGCTATTGTGTCGCTCATGATTGACACCGGAATCCGCGCCAGCGAGCTTTGCGGAATACGTTTGCGCGATCTGACAATGAATAAAAATTTAGGTAATGTGACTGTGCGCGGGAAAGGCGATAAAGTGCGAACCGTGCCTTTTGACACTGACGCCACACGCGCCATTTGGCGGCATTTGCGAGACGATGATGTGAAACCAGACGATTTTCTTTTCACCGGAAATCGCGGCTTGCGTGGAAGCCGGAAACCTCTTACGCGATCCGGCCTCTTGCAATTTTTTGAGCGCTTGGAAACGATGACGGGAATTACCGACGTCCGCGTTTCACCTCATACCTGTCGCCACACTTTTGCTATTGAGTTTTTGCGACGTGGAGGCAATTTGCTGGCTTTACAATTGATGTTGGGACATGAAAAGCTGGAAATGGTTCAAACGTACGCGAAACTGGCAAGCGCCGATTTAGAGAACCAGCACCGTGCGAGTAGCCCCCTGGCAGGGATTTTGAAGCGTTAAAAGTACTTTTGTCCCCCAAACCCAAGACACAAAACCACTTGCCGCTCATTTTTGCGACATTTTGAGTTGTAAATGATGGTTAATTATTTCACTTCTACTAATAAATGTAATTATTAAATAAGGTATTCACAAATGAACACAATGCGGTAAAATAATCTACGTAAGCAAAAACAGGCCAGCCGGACGAGGGCTGACCTGGACTCTGGAGAGTCACAGTTAAGTTTACAAATTTTTATTTTTTGGAGAGTCAGATGAGTGAATTCAAGTTAGAGCTGGTTGAGGACAACAAGGGAATTGTGGACTTCCAGGACGTTTTGGATGTCATGGGAAACGGAGACGCCGTCACGTTTTATTATGATGGAGATGAGGGGCGTTGGATCGAAGTCACCCAAAAAGACGGAAAGTACTTTTATAACAGCGGTGACGGTTCATCAAACGATATTGGAGAAGAGGAGTTAACCCAATCTAAAATCGATCAGATGACAAACTGTATGATAGAAATTACACAGGATACAGTTGACTTTTTTTGGAGTCTGGAGCAAATCTAAAAGTACTTTCAATCAACCGTGGGGCGCGCATACAATACCACGCGAAAAGGAATTTTGTAATGCCAATACGTACATCTCTTTATCTTGCAACTGAATTACAAAAACAAGCGGAATCGCGCGCAAATCCAGATGTCCCGCTAGGTGCGGTCATCCGCGCGCAGGCGGAGCGCGCCTTTGGGATTCTGGCAATCGAAACCCGCGCGCTGGAAAACGTTTTTAGCGAGGCGGAGTGGCAGGTGATATTAGATAGCTTCAATGGCGTCTTAGTAGACATGGAATACATCCAGCATATCGGTGTGAACATTGTCGATAACACCAATCTGAATAATGCCGCGGCGCAAAAGGGATTATCTGTAGAACAAGGAAAAGAGCTGATTAAACGCTTTGAAGCTCTTTCCGTGGCGGCGAAATGGGCAGTCCTGGACGTGGCGGAGAGGTTCTGGGCGGCGTCTGAGAAGGGGCAAGGGATTGAGCCTGATGCGGAGGGGTTAAAAAAACTTGGGGTGGTGTGTCGAAGCGAATGAAACTGGAATCAAACTTCTCTCGCCCGGTTCAATGGTGTTACTACATCAAAGAACAATATCGAGCGGAATTTGAAGCTGTGTATTCCGTGTTGGACGCACGTGCCAATGATCCAGATTTTGATGATAAAACGATGGTCGATGGCGTGCTTTGGCCTTTGTGGTGTTTCATGCCGTTCCCACTGGCAACGCTGGCGGTTGACCAGTTAGCGGGGCGTAAAATCAAAACGAATGAGGAATACACAAATTTTATAAACGCCTTTGCCGTCATGGCCTGGAGCCTGGGAAAGGGCGTTTATCGTTTCGACCCTACAACATTTGACTATATCGTCAACTCCACAAAAGCCGAGGACGTGCTGCCGGTGCAGGTGTTGGAGCATCTGCCGGAATGGTGTGTTTACGTTGAAACATCGGTGGATGGGGAACCGCTGGAATTTCCTGATGACAGCGACGTGTTTTATGTCCACGGATTTTTCGCACAACTCCAACCAGAACAAATAGCGCCTAACGGCGACCAAGTATTCCAGCATTGTCTTCTCATCACACTGGACGCTACCAGCAAGGGCGAAGATTTTTTAACCCCGGTCCCGATCAATCTAAAAGAGGGCGCTTCACTATTAGGGATCATGGAATCATATCTTAAAAGTGATGAAATGCCAGCAGATAAATTAGAAGAAATAGCCCACCGCATGGCAGCGCCCATCGTATCATTGGTAACTTATTTGTGTTGTGCCAACCGTGATTTACAAAACAGGAAGCGCGATAAGCCAATGTATCCAGAGCCGGTGTATCTCAAAAAGCGCGGAAATAATACGTTTATTCCCGCCAGCAGTGAAGTAGTGTGGGAAACAGGATACCGCGTCGGCGCTGCAATCCGGGGCGCGTTGGCGATGCAAAAAGAAGGCGGTGGACAAGGAGCAGGCGGTAGCAACAAAAAAGCCGCGCATATCCGGCGCGCACACTGGAACACATATTTAACAGGTGAGGGCATCAGAAAGAATCCTGAAAGGGCTGTGCGTATCGTGAAATGGATACCACCTGGATTAGTGAATGCTGATAATTGGGATGCTGTTGATCCTGTATTACATAAGGTGAAATAATGATAAACCAAGAAAACGACTGGTCGGCCATCCTAACCGACCTCCTAAAAAACAAATCCCAGCGTGCCTTAGCAGAAGAAATTGGCGTCACCCAAATGCAAGTTTGGCGCTGGAAATCAGGCACGACGGTGCCGATTAAGCCGTATCAAAAAGTACTTTTGGAGATGTGGAAAAATGGCGGATAACTCACTAAAAGACCTGCTCCAGCCAGGCAAAAAACTTCGCATATTTTATAACGAAAACAACATCAATAACCGCATCGTGCATATCCGCGCGGTGGTTGATGATGAATACATTGTGTTTAAGACGTGGAGCCAGCGTCAGCAACGATGGAGCTATCAAATAGAATCGGATTATTATTTTCAGTTGTTGCTTGAGGAAGGGCGACTGACTTTTGGAGATGTGGAAAATCCATGATTAAAAGATTTAAAGAATTGCCACTTGGAACGCGCTTCAGGTTCAAACCCGATGGGGAGATTTATGTTGTGTTAGACACTTTTGGCGAAGGTTTGGTAACTCATTATGAGCGGCATGATTATCCCCGGGTATTACAATCCGTGTTAAGTGTTGGCACAAAAGAGGAGATTGAGAATATGATGGTAGTTTTAGATGAAGACAATGAAGGAAACGTTCTGTCTTAGCTCTAAATTAGAATGAAACCATATTACCGATGCTGGCAATATGGTCTTATTCCCCTCAAATCTGTGCTACAATAAAAGCGTTCGTAACAGCGAACTTCTTTTTCATCAGCGCGCCGTCACGTCCTCCAAGATATGCGGCGCGCCCTCCAAAAGTACTTTTACCGATACATCAAAAACTCATCTGCTGTGATCGCGGCTATTTCGCCGGTGGCCGTACTCCCTACGCTTCCGGGCGCGCCGGAAAGGACGCGGTTCCACATGTTCAAATAAGCGAATGATCCGGTGTATCGCCGTCCTGTCCCCGCTTCTCTCGCTATTACTAAGTCTTCGGTATTCACCGTAGCGCCCAATGTCGTCGTGTCGTCACCTTGACCTTGCAGCACTCCATCAACATAGATATTCATGTCGCCGCCTTGCTCGCGTGAAAAAATCAACTTGTGCCAATCATCGTCGTTATACGTTGAATCAGCTGTGTAAAGAGCGTCGTTCGATCCATCGTAAACATCGAATGTAAGATTACCTGCAGATGGATATCCAAAAAACATTTTGTAAGTCGATTTAGTAGATGATGATTTATCGACTAAAACTCCATAATTTGTTGTTGATGTAGTTTTAAACGCTAATGAGATTGTGTATGTTTCGATACTGATCTTAGAGTCATGAGGGATAGCCCCATAAGCGCTGCCGTCGAAATTCAGTACATTGGTATAGGTGTCATCAGTTCCCCAGATCGAACCGGCGCTCAGAGTTCCAATGAGCGGCGAAGAGGTATTATCAGCAATTGATGTTCCTGTTCCTTCGTTGAAGAGGCAAGATAATACTAATCCGCTTGAGATCGAAGCTCCGTTTATCGCTGCACCCTCTGCCGGTTTATACGCTGGCAGTGGTAATTTTTGATAACGTTGGATCATCAAATCACGCCTGTTACGCGAAGCTGAACATATAAAAGGCGCTGAAATATTCGGTGTAGTTGCCATAATTTAACTCATTGTAATTCGATTTACATACCCATTTATATTGATAACGTTTGCCGTAGCCGCAAATGCTTTGACCACTACTGATCCAGTCAAAGGCAGCCCTGGAACCACCAAGAAATAACCGCTTTGCGCGGGAATTACTAGTACAATGTCATCGTCAGGCGAACTTGTTCCGCCTAACTGAACTGTCAACAAAACATCTGAGCTGCTAGTGTTACACGCCCATAACCAAACCTCATCGTAAGCGCTTGCATCAGCTGTGTGAATTGTTGTGCCTGGTGAACTTGTCGCGGCGATCTTAACATTACGCCCATTCGTTCCACCAGATAAAAGTACTTTTGAAATCGCGCCTGCTGCCATAATAAAACCTCTTTAATTAAATACTTGTGCAAAAATTGCGGTTTGCGCATCGAGTGCTACTGAACTGCCATTGCCATCTGTCCCAAGCGCTGCAATAGCCTGCGCAGTCCGCAACGGCGTCATGCCTTTGGTGTTATCGGTTCCAGCTTCGGCTTCGGCTTGAGAGGCTATAGCGGTGAATACGCCACTTCCGTCGCCTCCGTTCGCGTCCACGTATGCTTTAACTGCCTTCTGCGAAGGGATTTTTGAATCGCTATCTGCAGAAAGCGTATCGTCGGTATCTAATTGGTCTGTTGTCAATTGCGCGGTATTTGTGACATTTGAAAGCCCAACGTCACTTTTTGTAACGTTATGCGGATTGCCGCTGGTAAGCTGTGAATGATCGTAAGCAGTTTTGCCACGATCCCCGCGATAAGCTGTGCTGGATGTTTCACCCAATTCCAGTCCTGAATCACCACCTCCGCCCGCAGGGGGATCAACCCATTCCGTATTGTAATCAGTGCCGTCGATTTTCGCTAAAACCTGCCCTGTTGTGCCGCCGACGGGAACACCCACACCGTCGTCTCCAGGCGCGCCATCAGTCCCATTCGCGCCTGCTGCCCCGGCGGGTCCAGTATCTCCAGTTTCTCCTTTTAGAGAAGCCAGCCACGCGGTTTCATCACCCTCAAAGCCATTATCCACGGCGATCTGGTAAGCGCTTTTACCGTCGCTCAGTTCGGGAACAACTTCTGAATAGAACCCATGCGGCAAATCGCCGCCCTGGTAATCTTTCAGTGTGATTGCCGTGGTGTTCGTCGTGATTGTTGGTAATGTAATATCAGCATCCGCGGGCGCGTCCGTGGCTAATCCCGCCACCATAAAAATCAACGGCACATCCGTCATTCCCGCGAAATCATTATCAAATGCCAGCTCAAATGAAACAGCTCCCAATGGCGTTTGGCGTGGATCAAAACCTTCTGCATAATCTGCCGCTGCTGTATCGGCTAATAAACGACAAGTAACGCCGTTCGGCAAATCCTCGCCGCCAAATGCCGCTGCGATCACAGCAGAAATATACGCGTTTTGCGTCGTGCGGTTGTCGAACGTCATGCCCAGTAATGGCAATACGCCGCGCCACGTTTGCCCGGCGACGAAATCATCAGCTGAAACTAAAACGCTGATTGTGGGAAATTGATCATTTTGCCTATAATATGTCCTCATAGATACCTCTTAAGTATAACTGTTAGTTATGTGGCCGGAACCGCGCCGGGAATTTCCGCGCAGTTAATGCTGTCGATGGTGGTGAATGCCCACGCGCTGGCGTTAGTTTTGCGCGCCACCATCAGTGTGAGCAACAACCCCCCAGCGGTCCCGACAAGAATACGCTCATCGCCCGCCTGATAGCCGTTATTGGGATTGGGTTGTGATCCTTCCGTAGGCACAAAATAGCGTCCTAATGCGGTAATGCCGGTCGGCGTCACATCACCGATTGCAGGTAATACGCGATGCACATCATAAGCATGATCATTACCCTGCCCGTATAATGTTGCCTCGTCGGCGTTGCCCCACATCAGGTTGATGAACTCCAACGAGCCATACCAATTCGCCAATGCGGAAATCGACCGCGCGCCGCTTTCTACCGCGTTCGCCCATGTCCCCAATTGTGCGTTCAAAAGTACTTTTACGCTGCCGTCAGCCAGCCCAACGGCCGATTCGCAAATCGCAGTGATATTGCTATCGAATGTTCCCACCAATACCGGCGTCGCTCCGCCAACGCTCAAATACAGTTTTTTGCCGCACGCGATAAACAAGTTCGTGGAAGTATTGCCGCTGCACCAAACGAGCGTGGCCACGTCATCCAGTGTCCATTGATCCATCGCCGCATCGCCGGTCAGTGAGACGCAAAGTGTCTGGGCTGTTTCCAAATCTTCATCCACCAGGATTGCGTAAAGCGAATTCCCCACGCCCTCAATGAATTGCGCTGTACGTTCCTCGCGCCGGATCGTAAATTCCAACGTGCGATTGCCGGAAACATAAACTATCAGCATTCCATCATTGAGGAAGTAGGTTTTTTTCCCCACCATCGCCGCGTCGGTCACGTCGCTGGCGTCTTCGGTCGTTTCAAAGTCCACGTCCAAAGTTAACGCATCATTTTGGAATACAAACGCCTTGTCCGGGGTTTGTGAAAAGATAAAGTACTTTCCCGCTTCCACCTCCCGGATTTTAGGAATCGTGGCGCTTCCCGTGTCATAGCCTAAAAACCATTCCTGCCGTTCCTGGCGGATAAACACGCGGTGTCTTTGCTTTGGCGCAATGATTGTTTGCGCGTTGCCCAAAATAGTGCCACCCGGATTGCCGCCCAAAGCCGGAATTGGTTTAACTGTGTTTAACGGGAACGGCTGCATCAGATCGAATGCCGCCTGCGCGTCTGTGGCGCTTGTGTCGTCTGCTATTTGAGCATCCACCGTTCCGTCGGCTATGGCTATCTGCCCCCAGAATCTCGCTGTAGGATCATCATCCAGTTCGCCGATCACGACATTAGCCGCAAGGCGGTTGGTTTGGAATCCGTCCCCCACATCTCGCGTGAGAAACTTTCTGTATAAAATTCCATCGCTTCGGGTGTTGTCGAACGTCACGTCAAGGGACGCGCGGGCCGGGCAACCATCTGAACCGGTGCCACGTATCTCAATTGTGGCATCGCCCTGCACAGCGCGGCGCGTGTCATAGGATAGCGTATAAATCCCGCCGCCTTTGGTTGTTAGGGCTGGTGTTATCAGCTTGCCGCCAACGTATAAAGCTAAATCTGTTACCGTTCCTGAAACACTGAACTTTAAAAGTACATTTCCGTGCGCTTCGTAATCGGCGGCGGGGGAAAGCCAAGTAAAAGTGAGCGATGAACTCTCAAAGGTGACTTTATCGCTCCAGTCACTCCAGTCAGAAGGGAATAAATTCTTTGCGCGCGCACGATATTTGTAAGTGCCGAAATCCGCGACACTGGAATCCACAAAATCACCGCTGGCGGTTAAAGGTGCAATCATTGTATCCGGCGCATCGTCGCGGGCAATCTCAATGCTTGTCGCGCCGTCCGGCAATACCACTGAAACCGTCACAGTGCCATCGGCGCACGATTTAACGACGGTCGGCGCATCCGGTGCATCTGGTGTTAATTCACCACCGCCACTATCGCAGCAGCTTTGCGTGAAGGTGAAAGCGTCGCTCAAATACTGGAACCCTGCGTCATTCGTGGGAAGTTTCCAGCGAAATTGCAATATCGTTGCAGGATTGAGATTATAAATAAATATCGTCGCAGCTTCGATCAGCGTGAGCGTTTTGACGTCATCGTAAGACACACCGTTCCAGTGCTGTAATACAGCGCTTGTGATGTCGCTGGGGACACCAGTCAGCGGCTGAAATACCAGCGTTGCCGTGCCGTCATCAGCAACGGAATTCACACAGCCATCGGGTGCAGGAATAGCGCTTTCCGGAGTATTGAAGATGCAGGCTGTGCCGCTCCAGTGATAGCCTGTGGCGCACGCCGTCGCGCCGTCGTCATCATTGAGGCAATTGCCCGTGCCGTCATCATGGTATCCATCAGGGCATCCTTCCCCCTCGCTGCATTCTTCGTTGATCGTAATGGCCAACGAGTAAACCGCCGTGTCGCCTTTGTAAGCCACGAAGCGAAATATTTGTGGTTGAGCAGCGTCAATTGTGACAGAACCGGTGGCGGTGATCGTGCCCACATCACGCCACGATAAATCATTGTGTTGTTGCTGCACGTCCACACTGGCATCATAGCCAGCGGGTAATGAAGGGTAATCTACGTTGAGGTGCGAACTGTCCAGCAAACAACCCGTTGGGACAGGTATTTCGTCGGTTGGAGATGTGGCGTAATAATAATATTGGCTGGCAAGATATTGTTCTTCTGTGATAGTACTGCCATCAGGCAATATCCAAGTTATCTCTCCTGCATCTGGAAGCCATTCAACATCAGCAATGTGATCAACAGAATCATCAGCGAGGTCAACCGAGCAACCGCTATACGATGCTCCTGCCGGTGCGCCTAAACCGACAGTGAGACCAATTCCTCCATAATCACCGCTGCAATCCGGGCTGGGTGTGGGAACCTGAAATACAGTTTTTGGCCAATTAGCTCCAGCGCTCCCGATGCCGAAAGCGCCGGTATCCGAAGAGCCATCGACGACAGTTGCATTATCTGGTAGATTCCACGTCCAAAATATCGTTGAATCAGAAGGTGCGCTTAAAGCGCCCAACGATACATTATAATAATGCAGATAAATCCCAGAATCAGGCGGGCTTTCCACTATTCGAGAAGGATCGCATTGAACAAAGATTCCAGAAGCTAAAACACATCCAACTTTCGCAGTGGTAGTAACTGTCAACGTATTGGAATCATCATCGTTATAAGTGACGCTGATCGTATATTCGCCCGGCGCGCCGTAGTTGTGACATTCGCTGCCGATATAATGTTGATCGTTCGGTGTTGGTGAAACCGTTGTTGAATTACCGTCGCCCCAGTCAATGACTGCGGACGTCACCTTTTGATCGGTGACTGTGTCTGCTTTTAAATCAACACACGCCTTATTTGCAGCTGCGCTGACTTGGCTTACGTTTACGCTGCCAGTTAAAGGGCCGGTGACTTGGAAATCAACTTGATAAACGTCAACATTTTTTGTAGTAGGAGTTTCTCCCTCAGTGATAGTATTTAATGAATTAAGTGTTATGGTAAAATCGCCAGCACTTGCATTCTCAGGCACTTTAATTAATACATCTACACTTCCACCTGCTCCTTCATTGATAGATGTCCAAGCAGCTTGCCAACCGCCTCCGGTTGTAGATCCATTTACGTTACCTGCATCTGCGCTACCAGAATATCCTGCTGATGGAACTATATAAGTATCAGATGGATCGGGGTCAATTGTGCTCATTGGAGCATTTGCAACAAATGCAACCCTCACAACAGCACTTTGTCCTGGTTTAATCTTAACGCTCATATCGTTGCCCCCCTGCTTTTTCAGTTGTTTGGCAATTTTGGCGGCAAGAATTTTCGACGGCATCTGATGCGCTTTGGCAGCATCCCTTTGATCCTGTGATTCCATATCCGTCAGCAGTGCTGATGGCGCTTTGGGGACGGTTTGAGTTTTGGCGGGAGCGGGCTTGTTGGCTGGCTGCGTTACGTAAGCCCAGCCCCCGATAGCGATAATTGTTAATACGAGCAACGCAGCCAGCGGGTGTTGGCGTTGCATGCTTGTATTGTATACACAATTGCGATACAATGTCAAGTGTGACAGATAAGAAATTCAAAAACTTCCGCCTGACGGAAGAAGCGCGGCGTTTGCTGGCACTCCTCGCCCAGGAAGGCGGCATCTCACAAACCGCTATCGTAGAAACGCTCATCCGCAAGGAAGCGCGCCGGTTAAAAATTAAATGATTCATAAAATAGCCTCCACAATTTCCATCGCCGTCACATCAGCGCGATAGCCATTGATGCTTGTCATCCCCCACAGCAACGACGTCGGGAACTGCACAGAAATACCCACAGCGTTAATACCCAATAACCCAGCATAATGCGTCATGCCGGAATCCAAACCAATAAATCCACGGCTTTGCAACATCAAGTTTGCTATCTCATCAGGCGAAGCGTTGTGCAGGTGATCCACATTCCCGCATGGCTTAAAAATATCCGCCATCAAATCAGCTTGATCTGAATTACCGATTGCTACACAACTCAGTCCCTTTTCTTTTAATAGACCTGCAACCTCCGCCCATTTTGACTTATCCCAAAACCGTGCGGAATCATTGGAACACGGCGCAATCACCACGTAATCCTGTCCGTTTCGCTTATTGCGAATATCCAAATTAACATCAGGTGCAACCGGCAAAACATCAAATTCACTGATCCCTTTTGCTAATTTAAAATTGTCGCAATACCACTGTTTCCTGCATGAGCTTTGTTGTATTTGTTCGTTGTAACGGACATTCAAATCAATAGCATTGTCAGGCACGGGAACAAAAGCGGCGTCATGGATAAACACGTTCGGGTAAAATGCGCGCGCCAGCCAGTCGGTATGAACATCGTAAAAATGCACTTCAAAACCCGCGTCAGCAATGCCACAACAGGCGTAGAAGGCTGTAATCGAATCGCCTATTCCGTGAGCATGATTCTGCACTGCAATTTGTCCGTATTTCGTTGGGCGAAGCGACTTTTGGAACATCGCTTTGTTATCTGGCAACGTTTGAATAGCTAAATTATTCGCATCAGCATAACGTCGCATAGCGTGTTTGAGCGATGCGTAATTATTAACAATGACAGTGCCGCCCGGCTTTAAATTCTGCCACTTTTCAATAGCCTTTTGCTCCAATTCTTTCTGTGTATAGTTAATTTCAGCCAGTACTTCCCTTTGCGCTGCGCCAGCGCATTTCTTGCAAAGCAACTTGCCGTTTACTGTTACAAATAAACATCCATTTGCGCAGCTAAAACCGCATTTAATACATGTCTTCATAACGCCCCCCATCCCGGCAATTGTTCCGGAGCAAAATCCGGTTTTGAAATAATCAACATTTCCACTTTGGTTAAAGCCGCCACGGGCAATACAAACGGCTGTGTGAGTAGTGGCCGCCAAATGAAGGAATCCCAATCATCTAAATCGGCTGTGGAATCCACACGCAACCATATGCCCACTTCTTTTTCCTCAGAATCGGCATTAGCTGACTCAAAGTACTTTCCGCTCATCATATCGCGGATTTGCACACCATAGATGGGGTTATAAGCAGGCAATGTTAATACGCGATACTTGCGGCCATCAGCAGGAGCAGTCGGAGGGTTTACGACCGCTGTTGTATTACCGTCCATTTCAATGAGCGCCCAACCAGTTTGCAGATGTTGAGGTGTGTCACCGTCGGCAGGAATGACTTTTTGCGCTGGCATGATGTAACTTTGCAAGTTCGGAGATTCCGAATTATTTGTCACCGTCCCACCACGCACACGATAATTGGAGGAAAGTACTTTTATCGCGTTGCCGTCATCGCGCACGACTTGCGCCGTCTCGCTGGAAGGTTCCCATCCAAAAGTGAGGTTTATTCCATTCACCGAAGCACCACGCTGCAATACAAGTAGCGTCGGATTCCACGGAGCTGCTGCTTTATTCCAAATCCCATCATAATACGTGATCTGCTCAATCGATTTATCATCAGTGGGATCGCCATCACAACGCACACCAAAGGAGCGACCGCGATGCCGCCACAGTGAACCATCTAAATGGCATAATGTGCCTGGGAAATAAACTAACTTATCACCTTGAATATCCACTCCAACGTCATAGAAAGAAGGTGTCAACGGGTCTGGCTGCTTGTCTAGCGCCTCAGCGTTCTGAATAACCCGTGTCCCTATCCCATCGCCCGCGGTCGTTAAGCATCGTCCACCGGGTTCACCGTCACTAAAAACGGGATACCGCGGTAAACGATCTTCGGGCAAGAATCCAGTTGCGTCGTAAATATGACGACTGCACAATGTCAACATGATAACAGAACCGTCTTGCAATTCCTGTAATCCCGTGACGAGCCCGGTGGCTAATGCCTGCTCACAAATGTCTTTGCAAGACTCTTGCGCTACACCCAATAATGTTGCAGTGCCGTCAGCATTCCATTGCCATAGCGCAGGTGTTGGGCCATTGGCCGTAAAACGCGCGCCGCCTAAAAGTACTTTTCCACCCCAGATGCCATCCTCGCTTGTGTGTAGCGCAAAGCTGATGACATGTGCCAATGGATCAAAGTAAACCGGGACTAATGAGGATGGTGACTCACCTTCCGGCAACGTGGCTGAAGTATCAAAATCCAATTCGTGCAATGCGCGTGATGGTGTGACAAAAGTACTTTCACTGATAGCCCAAGAGCCTGAACCGACTTGCAATTTAATCGCAGAGCCTTCACCATTTTGCGCCGCCTCGTAAGTTACATACGCTACATAATCAGGATTATCCTGTTGTGTATTATTAGCGATCAATTGCATCCGCTGAATATTCAAGGGATTCATTGGGTCTGCGGGAATTTCCCCCACAAAAACCACCGGATTAAAATGTGATAATCGACTATCAGTAGTGGTATAGTCATATTGCGGATCACGATAATAGCCTGGCGGCAATCGCAGCCCCTCGTGAACGCCGTCATACTCTACGTAAATCACATAAGAACCGTCTGGCAAAGGCTCTTGAGCCAAAGGCACAGTGGGCGATGATACCGAACGAACAATGCTTCCGTCAGTGCAATTGTAGATCGAAACATCAGCATTCCTTCCATCCCGTTCACCGGTTAATGACGTAACAATCTGCTTGAACCAATCTATTGAGAACGCGGCGCCGGAATCAATGTGAAATACATCGTCGTTACCTTCGCGAATAACATCGGCGCCGACAATGGATAATGATTCCGCCTGATAGAGAATAGGCGGCGCTCCCGCCCATTTTCCCCAGGTATTCCATGCCCAGGCACGTTCCACCGCCGGCCAGTTGCCTAGCCAAGTTCCGACACGAACTACGCCTGACGAATCACGCCATCCGCAGCATGGTTTCATTTGCGAAGAAATATACCCATCCGACGCGGTGAATAATGCTAATAGCGTTTCATTAAACGCCCCGTGAGTTTGATAGCTCATCGTGAATCGTAATCCCTTTCAGATGGAATATCCGTCAGCGTGCCGCCTTCATCGAATTGTTCCGTTTCCGGTGAACTTAAAGTTCCATACAATCCAGGCTGCGCTCCCGATCCCAATTGCAGCGCCAGCAAGCTAGGCGTGGCATTACCGGTGATGTTCCGTTGATTAAGTAACCACGTCCAGATCGTATCCGTTTCCGTAGTGGACGGGATAATGCCGCCGGTTGCTGCAGCTGCTAAAGCTTGCACAAGGATTGCTGCCAGTTTTTCTTCAATTACCGTCACGGCATTTCGTGGATCTGCGCTATTGTAAATCAATTGCGCCAACATGGTGATTGCGGAACCGCCGCTGTTTGCGCCGCCCAACAGCGCTGCAATAGACGGCATGTCAAATACAATATCCGCGTCGGCTACTTCCGTTCCAATGGAAGTAAGCCCGCTGGCGTCTGTGATGACGTGACCGATAACACCAACACCGCCAACAAAAGTACTTTTATCTTCGGAAGTACTCTCAATGATCCAAATCCAATTATCACCATCGGCGGTTGCTTTCAGCACTGCGTAACCGTCAAAGTTGGCGGGCAAATCGCCAACAAACGTATCCTCATCCAACGTAATCATCACGCCATCCTGAAACCACTGGAAGCCTTCCGGCAAATAAACACCCAGCGCGGGCGACGGCGCAACTGTAGGAAGCGGCGATGTGATAGTACGACCGGTTTTATAAAACCACAGCGCGTTTGCATCAGTGCCGGAACCGCCGCCTAAATTGGCTTCAATTAAATCCATCGCAGCATCCCACGTCGCTACAAAGTTCGCTGGATTATCATAAGGCGAACTGTCTAACCTTGGTAAAGTGCCGTTTGCTATTGCCATTATCGTAACTCTCCTACGTCCAGCGGATTATCGCCGAAATAATATCCATCAGCATTAAAAGGATCGACGCCGGGAATCCACAATCTTCGCGGTGTTCCATCGGCATCTTGCAAAGTGCTACTGACTTGGCTTGTGGGCGTGGCCGCTCCCGCGTTCATGCGCGCGCCTTGCGACGTCGCGCGGCTTTGCCGGATAGCTTCCTTTAATTGTAAATCGTGTTCATTTAACATTATTCCCAGTCCTCTACTAATTGAAATTGCGCCTGCATACTCTCACCATCGCCTGCGTTCAACGAGCCAAACTGCACATTATCCACAACGATCTTTTTGCTGAATAATTTCCGCACATCGCCAGCTCTTAAATCCGCATCAAAATCAATGTCCACATTAGCAAGCCAGGAAGATAAACCGTTCGGCGTCAGTGTGGATATTTGCAAGCGGTTTCGCGCTCTGAGAATAACGGACTTCATGTCGGTCAGTGAATCATCGTAAGGCAGAACTTCTTTCATTTCCTTGCCAACATAAAACACCGTATTCAGAAACCGCTTGTCGTTGGCCTGCGGAATGCTTTCCGTGTGCATTAACCGTTTTCCGGTAAGCGGGTCTTTGGCTCCCACCGCTGTGACGGAAGTCACAAAACCGTTTAACGATTGCACATACGAAATATTCCTGCGTAAACAGTGCTTATCCGACACAGCAACATCCGGCGGCAACTGATAGTTGTGCTCTGTCTTATCGCGGCTCATTGGCGCTTCCAATCGAAGCTGTGTTCCGTCTGAGAATAATAACCAATTCAAGCAATGCCCTTGCGCAAATGAGTTCATAAATTCCCAATACTTTGCGTCGTCGTCAGGTTGCACTGCTGGCGGCTCTCCTGGAACTGACCTCTCAATAACTGGAAGTCCAATATCGCCCGGCGGGATTCCGGCATATTCTTCTTCCAGTAACCCGGCATCGCGGCATAGCTCGCGCAAGTAATCATTGGGAAACTTTCCATCGCCTCGAATCTTGGCGTCGATCTCACGATCCAAAAATCCTTCTACGCCGATACACGTCATCACCGCGCCGCCACGGCTGCCAATTTTGGCAGTATCACCAAACCCTACTTTGTCTCCCTGGAATCCATTTACGATACAGCCATGCGTGAGTATCGGAACGTCCACATCTTCGCGCGTATCACGTAATACAGCGTCCACCGCAAGACCGCCGAGGCTGACCGGTAATTGGCATTTGTTAAATGAGTTATCAACGTGTGCCGTCACCTGCCGCGTCCGGCGCGCGTCGTCGGTTAACAGAAAATCCTGAATCCAGTTCCCGCTATTAGCCGCCGTGTTTTTGCCTTGTACTTGTGAATCCCAAATCAAATCCAACACATCAGGCTGCGGCGGCGCGATGTGCAATTGCGCATTAAACAATTCCGGCGTGTATTTGCCGTCGCTGGTGAAAGTGACTTGTATTTGATACTGCGCGTTTGTCACCGCGCCCATCGAAGTACTTTTAGCGGGCTTGTATTGCTTCACCGCATATTCAATAGAACAACCTTCGCCGTCATCATCGGCGTCCGCGTCAATATCTAAATCAGCATCAGTAGGCGCAAAATCAACATCGAATGGCTGCGTTAAAAGTACGCCGGTTGGTTTACGTTCAGGATGTCCATACACAAGAGCGAATTGGCCGCCAGTGCTTTTGATGACAATCTGCGAACGATCCGGTAAGCCGTCGTGATACCCCGCTGGACGCCAGCCAGTGAGCCGCTTGTTTTCATAGACAAAAGTACTTTCGTTGCTTTTGATAATCACATATCCAGCGCGCAAAAAATGGATTGTAATATCAACCGGTTTTCCTAATAGGCTTTGGGCATCCTCTTGTAAATGGAATGGTTTCTGTTCGATGTAAAGTTGGTTTTCAATGTCATCTATTTGTGCCTGTTGCGACGGAAGAATCTTTTTGTCTTTAATCCGTTTGATCTCCACCTCTGCTGCTGTCACCGCCTCGCCATTTTCGTTCGCTGCTTTTGCAGCTTTGATCTGCTCTGTGAGGGTGTCAATTTCCTTTTGTTCTGCCGGGGTAATGCGCCCAAAATCCAGCAAGGCATCGCGTTGATCCAATAATGCCTGGCGCGCCTTCGGCTTCATGTTACGATAGTGAATGAAGTTGCTGTTGTTGCCGTCGTTGGACATCACGATTGCATATAGCGTGTCTCCATTACCTATTTCTATGGTGAATGAAAAATCATCCCCCTGTCCTTCTGGCTCCAACCCCCGTTGCAAGCGGAATGAAATAGACCGATTTTTTTCGATGTCAAAAGTACTTTTTAGTGTGACGGGAACATTGGGTGCAGCCAGCCGCCAGAACACACCCAGCGTACCGGGGTCCAAATCCATCGACCCCCACGCATCGCTTAAGTAACCGCTGCCGCCTTCCGATAATTGTTTTATCGATGTGGTGATGCTATCTACAATACTTGGATCGGGCGGGTTCTTGGCATTTTCAGTGGCAAGTTCTGTATTTAATAATGCAATCGCATTTTCGCGGTATAGAGTTTCCTGACCGTTAGGGACGCGCATCCACTGATTTACACCAGCGTCCACCCATTTGATTTTATAATCCAGTGTGGCGATTGTTTTGTTCTCATCCAGCTTGGTGAATATGATATTGCTACGCTTCGCCGGTGCCAAAACAGTGCTGCCCATCAAATCAGATGTGACAACATCATGCAACAACGCGCGGTGCGCGGCGCGAGTGCGATTATATAATTTTAGTTTTGGAAAATATCGCGGCGTTGTTGCTATTGAAAACTCACCCCATCATCAGCGCTGCTTGCCACCGGTGCGCCGGTTTCGTTGATTAACGTAATAACCCCGTTATCGGCCTGTGCGGCGGATAATTCCTTGTAGCCAGCCGCGTCATTGATAGCGCCATTAGTTTTTGCGCCATCCGGCCCCACCCGAATATATTTGAACTCTCCCGCGCTTTTGGCAAGCTGTAAATATCCGCCGCCGCGTAACGCTACTAAATGAGGCATAGTCACACTTCCTTGCAGTAATTCATCATCCCGCTTCTGAAATGACATCATCGCGTCTAGGCTTTCATGCATCCCAAAATCATTAGAATCTTTTTTTATCAGCAGCGTTTTTCCATTACGCAAAACTGCCATCACTGGATCACTGCCGGATAAAATGGCCAGTTGTTCGCGTGTTGTATGATTCGGCAAACTGCGTTGGCACAATAAATCGGAAGTACCTTTGTATGATGTCACGCTATTAAGGAATCCGAAACTATCAAAAGTACTGTCAATTTGAAAGTCTGATCCGTCGCCAAATCGCCATTGCCAATCCGGGCGCGTTTGCACTCCCAAGCCCCAGCGGTCGTCAATAACATGGAACGTTGAACCGACCGGAACAGACATTTTATAAACAGCCGATTCATAGAAAGCATCTATAATGTCTCCGGAAACAGTATCACCGCCTGGTATCATATCTCCTTCTTCGGCACCTACTAAATAAGTAGAAACAGGATTGTCAGCGGTGATCTGTTGGCCATCGACAATCGTTGTTGTGTATACATCTTCATCTTCGTAATAAAACCATGTAATCACGAACCCAAAAAAGAGAACTGACACTGATATTTGCACCGTTTGCTCAAATATCACAATACCAGACGGGTCTTTGATTTGAATCGTCCATGTGCCAGTTCCTTTTCTACCTATTCCAGCGCCCCAGCTTTGCACCGTTTCCCAGTGGATAAAATGCCGATACTGAAAAATGCCCGCATCTTCCGTATTGGGTAAAGTACCATCGCTCTTATCCGATTTCCAGTCTGTGAATGTTGGCATCTTTCCCTCCTACAAAAAATTCGGCGTCATATTGTTATTGGCTTTTAATTTGTTGTGTGACTTGTCAGCGGCGCTTTGCGGGATCGTTATTGTCCACGCGCCGTTGCGGCCTTGAGAACCGCCATAAAACGCTGCGCCGCCGTTGATTGTGTTATAAATATCGTTTGCTCGCTGATCCTTGGCGGCTTTTGCCTCGGCGGCGGCTTTATCAGCAGCGTCCTTTTTCAGTTTTGCGTGAGCTTTGTCGTGACGGTCTTGCTGTGCAAATAACTGTGACTGCCGCAAATCTTCTTTTCGCCTATCTTCGTTTGTGGCATTAACACCTGGGGATGCCCAATCCAAGAAGCCATCATGTTCATGCTTTGCCTTATTGGCATAAAAAGCGGCTTTTTGCGCAGAGGTCATGCCTTGCGTAGCCGGAGTGTCGCCAAGCGGATTATCGCTAACGGCTTTATTTTCCATTGGCTCGTTATAGGCTTTGTTAATAGCAAATGCCAGCCCTTCCGTCGCGGCGACCATAACCGCACCGCCAGGCACAAACAAAGAAACTAATCCAGCGCCAACACCAGTAACAGTAGCTTTTGCCGCCGCTGCGCCGGTCGTATCCCCTGCTTTTTCCCAGTTATTGTAAGCAGAAACCCCTGCACCGATTCCAAGAGCGCCGGCCACCCCTGCGCCACCATAAGTAATTGCTTCGCCGCCCAGCATATTAAAACCGTTGGATGTGAACTCACCTTCACTAGCCGCCGCCATAATACGACGATTAATAGCTTGTGTCGGAAATATCTGACGGCGCGTCGCTAAAACTCCATTGCTTTTTGTATAAAAGCCCATTGGGTCAAACATCTGTTTTTGCAATTGAGGAATTTCCGACATCGCGGGGGATATTGAACGTCCCAACAGGTTCTTTATTCGATCTAATTTACTCAATTTTATTGCTGCCGTTTCCGCTGCCGGTGCCAATGTTTCCATTTCGGCTGTGATGCCGCGTGCTGCCAGGCTTTGCTTTGCAAGTTGCTCTGCGTTTTTCATCCCGGCGGCGCTTGATAATCCAAATCTGCTTGCTATCTTCTCAGTTTCTGCGGCCAGCATCGCAGAATAGCCCCCAGCCTCTTTTGTCGCAAGCGATAATCCTTTCTTTGATTTGATCGCATCCTCCACAACAGTTCCAACATCGCCAATCGCGTTGCCTTCTCTACCAGCGACTATGGCTTTCGCGCCTTCGGCGGCAGTGTCCAATTTTGTTACATCAGTAAGAACGCGTTTTGCGGCGGAGGCTTTGCCGACGGCTGTTGTGATCTGGTTATAAGCCATCGCCAAACCAGTCGCTCCCGCCACACCAGTAAGCCCAAGCGCTCCTACGCCCGCAGTGGCTTCCAATCCTGCGGTAATGCGCGGATGATGCTTCACAAAATAATCCAGCTTATCGACAAGGGCACTTTCCATTTGTAATCCTTTCATGTAAGAACCGGAAAAGGCTTTGCCCATGTCGATCTTCAAGATCATTTTGGAATTTTCGAGTTTGTGAAGCTGACCGGGGATGGTGTCCATCATTTTATCCATCACGCCGCCAAACTTGATTTGAACGCCTTTGATGAAAGCCTCTACAAACTTCTCACCATCCATTTCGGTGAGTTGGTCTTTGGTAACCGCATGGCCTAAACCGGCTTCCATGATCTCGCGATAATTAATACCGTTGCGCCCCAAATCCATCAAGTCACGCGCATACGCTTTGCCCTGCGCGCGGATTTCACCTAATCGATATGAAATTCGCGCAAACTGTGCATCGCCGCCACCAACTGAACTAACAACATTACCCAGAGCCTTCATGGTCGGCATTAAATCTTTTGCAGCAAACCCCATTGCTTCGAGTGTCTGCTCTTCATGTGTTACATTCTGGAAAGAGAACGGAGTATTACGTGAATATTGCAACGCCTCATTAACCGTTTTAATTCCAAGCGCTTGGTTATGCAATAACGCGCCCATCGCTTTCTCTGACTGATCCATCATGCCGACGGCATTCAATGATTCATTGCCAAGTTGTTTGATGAAGGAAAGTACTTTGTAGCCACCAACAGCAGCGACGACATTACCGGCTGTGCCTAATGCAGTCATACGGTTTTCAAGCGTGCCAATAGACCTGCCAACGCTGGAGATAGTACTTTTGAAAGCATTTTCTCCCCGTGTGATGAACTGCAAAACCATGTTGTCGACTGTGGTATTCCCCATGATTATTCGGCTTGATCAGCGGCTTCAATTTTTAGGCGGTCATAAACACCAATGCCATAATGCTTGGCAGCATCTTCGGCTTCCAAATAGACTTCCCATGCTGGCAACGTTGCTTCCCATTTGCCCAAATCTTCGGCAAGTATTTTTGCTTCTACGCTTTCAGGATCAGCCAAAAGGAAATCACGTACTTTTTCCAAACACCCGGCGCGCTCCAAAATGCGGAAAAGGATGCATGTCATGCGATTGAACGCATGAGACACGCGCAGCTCATCGACAAGGTTTTCGCGCGGCGGATTTTGCTTTTGAATAGCGTTTATCAATTTGCGGTTTTCCGCGCCGAAATCGCCAGATAATAATAATTCCACCACGTCATTATCCAGCCGCTGATTGTCGCCGGTGATCACGCCATATTTCAAATAGGCACGATCGCGCTTGTTATCCTGAAACTTCTTAATATCCTCATCCGGCCACTGGTGATCCGTGCCAATGCCGAATTCCTCACGCCGCATGTCAGCGGCTTCGATGGCATGGTATCCATCAGCGGGCAAAAACCCGATATGAATTGTACCCAACGCTTCATGATAATGCGTGGGGAGCTTGGACAAGTCGCGCTCCCGGCGTTTTGCCAGGCGCGCCTTGATGTCAGATAACGATGACACCACGCCGGATTCTCCGTCCGGCGTGGGATTTACTAATGTTTTAATACTCATAGATTCCTTTTACAGAGTTGCGTCGTCCAAAATTACAATAGAAACAGAACCGGCGTTTGCTTCGTCATTATTGGTGAAATACATCGCCGTGATGTCGGCGCTAAAGTAATCACTTAAATCAAAACCGCAGCCGTCCCACCAGATAATCCCCTGTCCGGCGGCCAACGTTTTGGTGTCGGTTGCTTCCGAGCTACTGTTGGTTTTTAGCGTCACTTCCGTTGTCGGGACAATCATCACCAACGACGCGGCGCTAATATCAATTGGAGCCAATACTTCTTTATTGGCGGCGGACGCAGCGAATTCTGTTGTTGGCAACTCATAACGCCGCAATGCGTTATTTACGGCCGTGGTTTTGATCGCCACATTCACAGCCTCACCGGAAATGTTCAGTGAAACGTTTAATGTTTTAGGCATTAAGTTTTCTCCTTAAAAGTACTTTTATTCGCTTGTGCTTCCACTTTCGGTGAGCGTCACGGACAATTCCGCATTCTGCTGATATTGCGTATTGATCTTTGGCCGCGAACTTACCGTGAATTGGCGGCCGATCATATCATTCAAGCCAATCAACATCATTTGACCGCTTGTTGAGGGAGAGGCCACAACATCAAACTTCTTTGCGCCAACGCTCAATCCAGAACTATCAGCCATGAATCGATCTAAAAACGTGTTCCATGCCGTGGCATCTTCGCCGGGAATAGGACACGTCAAATCAATTGTGACTGGCGCTCGCACGTCCTGATAATAATTGGCAGACGGCGGGCCACCTACCGGCATTGAATCGTAAGCAACTAAATCGCCGCCGCCTTGCGCGACGCCGGTAAACTTGACCAAATCGCCGCCAATGTTGAGCAGCCCATTTACTCTAGCTAAAACATCATTTGCATACTGTGGCATTTTAAAACCTCTCTTAATTTGAAATTAGCGTATCTGTTGAACATGTAAAATTGATGGGACGTTTGAAATCCACACCATCAATCTCCAACTCGTCAGCAGATTCTTTTACGTTATATACACCTAATGCAATCAACCCTGCGCGTTCCGTAGGGGATTGCATTATTTGCCGAATAATGGACGCAACCAACGCATCCTCGTTGGCTTTCGCGCCGCGTTCGTCGGACTGAACGTCAATGGTAATGCGGTGCGTTTCCTCCATCGTGTAGCCGCTTTCTGAATTGAACTCATAAGGCGGTTCGTCATCCTTTCCGGTGTATAAAAGTACTTTTATTGACCCGGAAATTTTCTTGCTGCTATTGGGAACGCCAACAACAATATGCCTGCGCGGCAGACGCTGTTTGTAAGGCGATGCAGTGAGACGCCCACGCAACCACGTTTCAAAAACAGTTTTCAGATTGTCGGTTGCGTCAGTGCCAATTGGCCAAGGCATTTATTTTGTCTCCCTGATAGCCCGCATCGACTCGCGTTCAGAACGCTTTATATCGCGGTCACAATGTTTTTTGATATATACCGATGGTTGCATGTCCAACACGTGACCATCTTGTTTTGAACGACCAATCATGTTGAGGCGGTATTTTGCATGTCGTGCGCCACGGCCAAAGAAATAGCCAACCTGCACTACATTACCTAAAAATCTTGCGCGGATACTGTTGAACATATCCCGTGTCACTTTTAATGTAGTGCGATCATAAAGCTGTTCCTGCGTAGCATCTTCCAATCCTTTTTTGAGAATCTTCGCCATGCGTCCGCGATGCCTTGCGCTCTCGCGTCCAACACTCTTCGCGCGCCGCTCATAGCGATCTGAAATACGTCCGATTTGCGATCCGCCAGGCGTTGTTCTGAATGTTGCCATTATGACCACACCGCCTTGACTTGCGCCGAACTGGAATTGTTTAAAGTGACCTCTTGAGAGGCGTCGCCCTGACCCTGTGTCTCAATTAACGTAGTAGCCCATTCAACCAGCTTTTGCAAACGCTGATTGCCCTGGATGCGATCCTGATCTGAATCCTTATCGTATTCATCAGAAGTGGAGTTGATGCATTTATTGATTTCGCTGCGCCCGTAACTAATCACAGCGCCATCATACAACGCATTCCCCTTTTCCTTCCAGCCGGTTCTTACATCATCTGAAACGGACGAGAATCGTTGATCGATAAAATCATCCACTGTGTCGAAGCCAGTCGCTTTTAACAATGGAACGGACACTTCGCCATCGGCAATAGGCAATACGTTTTCCTCTACCCATGCCTCCATCGCCGCCAACTGACCGGACTCATCATCGTCAGGACTGACAATAGATTCGTCCAGATCAGTCGGCTCAAGGTTTGATTGCTGACAAAGCCTTTCGGCGGTGACTGTCATAATGGTTAAGAGATTGTGGAAGTACCGACAACAACCGCATTGTAACGCTCAATGACCGGCAAACAGTTAGAAACGCCTTCGCCTTGCAACTGCATTGGACGGGCTTCTGGGGTAAACATTCGGCCCCAGTCGCCCATCGCGCCATTGCCCTCTATTGTTGGCGCAAGATGCGTGTAGCCCAATTCCAGATCATTGATGGGATCTTCGGATGAACCTTGACCGACGCGATAAGCACGGTTGTTGCCATTGCCGATTGCAAGTAGTTTGTTATCTTTCTGGAACTCTTTTGTCACCGTCACGGAAACATCAGAGGGATCCAAAACTTCGCCTTCTAACCCATAGGTGATAAGGGTGAGTTTGTCCCGCGCATCGCCCGTGGGGACACGGTTATCACCAACAACTTTTTGTATTGTCCGTGAATTGACGGTTTGGGCTACAACATTCACGCTATTCACAGGATTATCCACAATCGCCTCTGCCATGTCTGGATGGCACAAAAAGATGATGTTCGTGGATGTCCGCAGTGCTTTGCGCATTGCCTTCACGTCCGTCCAGAAACTGGATGCCGATCCGTTATAAGCCGACGTCCCCGACCGCGATGTCAAAATGTTGGCACTGGGGAATCCGTAATCCACGGATAACGTTTTGTTATTGAATGTCCAATCTATCTCGCCAAGTAGCGCCTGGCCTCGCAACCATTCGCGGGTGTCCTTGATGCCCTGCACCACAACTTTATTAAAGAAGTTCAATGCTTCGCCGGTCAAGAAGTCAGTGGGAGCCGGTGCACCTGCCCCATTGTTTTGCAAGATGTATTCACGCACAAATTTTTGAATAGTGCGCAGCGTCTCTTCATTCATGCCGATGGAGATAGCAATCTTCGCCACCTTTTCATTGAAGGTTCGCGCTTGCACAATACCGCCGGGCGGGAACGGCGAATCCATGCCCACCAATCCGGCCATCGTGGAACGCACCGTCATATTTCCCAATTCCGCGTTGTAATCGGGCATATTGCGTTCTGGCAACAACGTAGTGAAAAAGTAATCGGGATCGTTGCGCGCCGCAGACATCAGATTCAGCAAAGAACCCGGCTCCAAATCGGCCAATACAGCATTAAAGTTAATATCCATCTTTTATGTTACTCCTTTGCCAAAATGGCATTAAATTAAGAGGTTCGGGAATCTCCGTATTGTTCGAAATAGAACCCTGTCCCCGCGTTGGCCAACTCGGTTTTAATCTCATCGGAGAGAACCGCCGGTGTGCCGGTCGCATCGGGCAACAGGTTCTCATAAAGATTTCCGCCAACGATAATGCCATACCCTGAAACAGAATCGCTCTTACTGTTTTCAACAGCATTGGAAACAAGCATCCCGCACGCCACAATACCTGCCTTGATCGTCCCTGTAGCCGTTGCATCGCTGCCGGTGGCTGCGAAAGTAAACGTATCAGCAGTCGGCACAGTGGCAATGGTTTTAATACCATTCACATACGAAAGATTCGCGCCGCTGATATAAACCTGTTGCCCTGCCGCAAGACCGTGAGCGGTCTTTGTGGCCGTGGCAACGTTGGAGGCAACCGCGACGGTGACAGTCAATTCATTGCCTACTCGCGGAATCACTTTACCGCTTGCCAGTTGGCTAACAACAGTGAAAGCCGGGATCAGTTTGTTGCCGTCAGCGCCTTTATAGCTGTCAGGCGTGTTTGTGAAGTCCACCTGACGACCGCTGTTCATCATAATGCTAGCCGGGTCTACAACTGCGCCCGGCGCGTTGATGGTTGTATTATCAGTCCATCCCATAATAAATACTCCTTGCGCTATCGCGCTACTTTATTTTGCATCCACTACCGGCATCAAAGGATTGCGCTTTTCCGCCTTCTGTTTTTCAATTCGGGCTATGAAAGCATCCGCCTGGCTAACCTGCGATGTTCCGCTCCCCACTCCCATTACCGGCGCTTGCACTCGATGTTTATTGTCCGCTTTCAAACTGTCATGGATTTTCGGGAAGCGTTCTTTCATAGATTCCTCAAAAGACTTGCCGTCTTTGTCATCATCACCTGAAAGTACTTTTGCAATCTGAATATCCTTACCATCTTTTTTGATGGTCTCGATAACAGATTTTGGAATCTGCCCAATGACTTCCAAAAGCGCATCGGCGTCATAGCCTGCCACTTGCGCGGCTTTGCGGAATCCATCAGTGAGTTCGCGTTGCGCCTTTTCGGCTTCCAGTGTTGTAGCGTTCTCAAGACGCTTGGTTATGTCTTCGACTGTCCCAAGAGCTTCAAAGGCGTCCAGTTTTGCTTTGACATCTTCGGGAATAGTTCCGATCTTCGCCTCGGCGTCTTTGGCGCGCTTTTCTTCCTTGAGCGCTTTTGCTGCAAGAACTTCAAGAGCTGCGCTGGTATCACCTGCGACACGCTGCGAATTCAACACGTTTTGGATCGTCTTTTGAACAACGCTTTCAATTTCGGCTTTAGTGGGGTTCGACGGTTTATCTTCCGACTGTGGGCTTGCGCCTCCGGCGGGAACGCCATCGGCTTCAAAAAATACGACTGGGGTAAAACGACTGTAGGTACGACTGAAGATGTGACTGAACATGATTTTAATCCTTTACTGAAAATTTGTCAACACTGATTTATCGTTACTATTAGCGATAATCAAAAGAACACTTATCGTTCATTACGCAATCCCGATCACCGATCATGGGCAATGTCCCGATAGGCTGCCATCCTGCGGTTGTGGCCTCTAAACACCCTTTGCAACTATCCGTGACATGACGAATGTTTTTCTCTTCTGTCATGCCGCGCTCTTTCATGTCATCGCGCCGCACTGATTCATAACTTACCCTCCCTGAATTTACATACATCAAAGCGCGGTTGATAAATGATCCGTCCATTTTTTGCTTGCCGCTTTCCAGGTCTTCGGCAAAGCCACGTAAACCGCGCGATTCCCATTTTTTAAGACCGCCCAATTGCTGTTTTATCAACTGAGCCGCCGTCCCTCGCGCCTTAGCATCCATCTGCGCCCAGCCGCCTTTCTCAGCTGCGATATTGGCGTTGATGGTATTTGCGACAACCTTGTGCATCGCCTTTTGCCATTCGGCAATTGTAATTTCTCTGTTGCTTAGTTGCGCCGCCAGATTGCGGGCTACATCGGCCTGTTTTTCAATGTAATCATCAATAACCTCGCGCACCCTAAGAGGCGAGACTATACGTCCGTTCGGGCCAATGTAACGACCGCCGCGCAAGGCTGGATTCCAACGAAAATCAGGCGTTATTTTACTTTTTTGGAGTAGTGCCATTGCTTATAGGTTCTGCATCCAAAAGACTTTTATAATCCTTCGGCGCTTTTTCATTCCAATCAGCTTGAGCTTGTTCGATTCCTGCATCGGAAGTATCTTCCGCGACCATTCTGTCTATGTCCTCGTCAGTCCATTTGATTGCTTTGCCGCGCGGCTTAACCGGCTCCGCTCTCGTTGTTTGTGTTGTCATCTTCGCCTCCTACAAAATCCCCTTGCCCTAACTTCTTGGCTTCTTCCTTATCAACGCCTGCGAAAATGGCTGCGTTCTCCAAATGAGCGCCAGCGACCGCCACGGTCTGCATAATCGTAGCTTGGTTTTGCAGATATATTTGTGAAGTTTCCTGTTCTTCGCGTAGCTTTTGAGCTTCGCCTTCCACATCTTCAACGCCCAGCATCACCTGTGCAGTTTCACGCGAAATAACGCCTTTCTCGTAAAATGAAACAACTGCCAACTCCTCTTCGGGTGAAAGCGGCCCGCTATTGGGCTTTACGTCCACGCGAATACGATAATCCGTTTTAAGTTTTTGCAGCTTTCCCTTTTCGCCGGACAACTCACACGCCAGACAAAGAACTGTCATCAACATATCGCGCAACATTCGTTCGACTTTTGGTTTGTTGCGCAGTAGCGAATTTGCGAATCCTGCTCGCGCTTGAACGCGGCTCACAGCACTCGCAACGGCATCGCCATTCATCATTTCATCATCCTGGTGAACAGATTTTAGGAACATGTAAATCATGTGCGTAATATCATCTCGGATCGGCTGGCTATTAACAGGCTCACTTAAAATCAGAGTCGCTGGCGCTGCTTTCTGATTGCCTTCGGAATCCGTAGTCACTGTCGGTTGCCAAAAATTAACCGTCGTTGGTCCCATCTGTGGATCGGCAAGTTTCCCATTCTCATCCATGGGCTGCTTTACATTGATAAAATGCCTCTCCCGAAAACCGGCATAGGTAGCATTCTTGGGAATAATCGTGTTAAGAAAATCAATCGCTCTTTGCAATTTGCGTTGAGGTTCCCGAATAAGTGGCTTGTCATCAATTGCCTGGAATACCCAAATATTGCCATTGCAATCATACGTTTGATCTTCTGTTGACTGCCCGCCTTCAATAACGCGGAATAGAGTATTTTTATTGTCGTCTAATTCCGTGATCTCTACTCGCGGTTTATAGCGAGTTGCGCCATCGCTGTCGATATATTGTTCGTCATAAAGATAGATACCAATCTCCCGCATTGAGCGCACGTCCGTAAATACTCCGCATTGCTCCCACGACGGCGCTTCCAAATGGATGTAATCCATCGCCTCAGTGAGAGTACTTACTCGTTTTGCATCTGTAATAATGGGCGATTCCGGAGGAATGAACGGTCGTAATGTCCCACGTCCGCTACAAAGATTTTCCAGCGCATCCTGCACCTTTTCCAAAACGCCCCTACCATCCCAAAAATGCGTGAGCACCTCATTAAACTCTGCCATTTCCGCCAGTTCTTCAGGTGTCGCGGGGGATTCATCTGTCACCTCGCGAACAAGAGTCACCTCAAAAGCCGGCTCATCTCCAATCATGCCGGTAACGTAGCGCTCAATAGCCTTATCAATTACAGGGATAGGCGTCTGATCCTCCTTCGCTTGCACGGAAGTGATCCCGTCTTCTGGCAATGGAGGGCCGCCCCAGCCAGTGGCTTTCTGCCAATGATCGCCCCGCTGGTACTCACGGATAACCTTCATCAAGGGTAAACGCTTGCCGTCGATTGATTGCAGAAGTTCCTTTGCCTTATTGGTAGATTGAATTGTAATTGCCATTAGTTAAAATACCTCTTTTGAGTGCGTGTGGATTGTGGCGTGGTTTGCTCTCTCATTCTCACCATCGGCTGCAACCCATACCTAAGCTGATCTATGCAATGATTATAAGCATCCTCCGGAATAGGCTTTATATCGCCGCTCAGCCGATCTACCTTATAGCTATACAATCCGAATTCCTTTTTTGTTTCCACGCAACGCGGGTGGATAAAAATGCGGTCGTAGCTTTTGATATGAGCGATCCCATCTTCCACGCTGCCGGGCCACTTTTTGCAAGCTCTCACGCGCGCCAAACCGTGTCTATTCACATACCTAATACTTTCCGGCCTGGCGCAATCTGCCCGCGTTTCCCATTTTTCAAAGTCCGGGATTCTATCCATGATGAACTTCGGCGTGTCGTCCAATTCCAAACCGACTTTCACGGCTTCGTGGCTAATGAATAGCTTGTTATCCCACACGTAACTTCTGCCCGCCGCTGTGGGATCGTTCGCGAAGCCCCAGTCTAAACCTTGAACAAGCGTCCAGTCTTCCGCTGGCTCAAACTCTGCCACTTCATAGCAACCCGCGAATATTTGAGCTTCACTTTCTTTGCGATAATCGCCTTCCCAAGTCCATCGGTATGTACCTTCATCCATCCGCTTCTGGTCGTCCTGGCGCTGCTGCTCCAGCGTTGCCGGAAAGTAAGGATTGTCGTGATAGTTCATCTCTACGATATTCGAATTAGCCGGAGGATGTTTCACGAACCTATTGTCAGTCGGTGAACCATCTTTCTCCGGGTTCCACGTTATCCAAATTTCCGAACCTTCCTCACGCACAGTAGGCAATAGCTTTATCCACGCCGTTTCGCTCACCGCTTCCGCTTCGTCAATCCACGCTATTAAAATCCGTGACTTGGATTTAATACTATCCAAATTATGCCGTAATCCCGCGAAGACAAACTCTATACGCCGATTCTTAGTACGGATGTACTTTTCACCAATGTCGTATTGTTCACGCAGCCACGATTCACTTTCTATCGCCGCTTTAACTTCCGCCATGCTGGAATCTTCCAGCGAGTTCATAAACTCACGGCCGCACAGGATAACGCCGCTCATTTTGCACATAGAAAGCTGCCACGCCCGCACTGCCGCCATCTTTGCGAATGTGCGTGTCTTAGCGCTCCCGCGACCTCCTTTAGCGCCACGATACCGATAGTGCTTTGAAAAATCAAAGACCGGAACTAATTTAGGCGGTATCGCTATCTGGCTTAACATAAGGAATTATTTGTATTGCTGTTGGCGTCATGCTGCCGTCGCTGCTGGTGTGACCTCGTCGGTTCGTATACGCTCCGCCCACTTCTTTTGCCGCCTGCTCCATAAATTGCGCCGCCTGTTGGTAATTCTTTCGGCTCAAAGCATTCATCGCCATTTCATGCAGCTTGTTTAAACGGAACGCTTGTTGCGCAATGCCGATGCTACTTGTGTCAGCCAAATACTTCGTGCGAGTCTCTTTGAATAACTGGCTGTATTTCTCGCCTAGGCGCCTCCCCGCTACAGTAGTGGGGTCATAAACCTGCAAAGCCTGCATCGAAACTTCAATGCCATATTCCTGTTTTACACCCGCCGCAACTTCCGAAGGCGACACAAACCGCGCAAGTGCTTGCACAATATAGCATTTTTGTTCATCCTTCAGACCCTTGGCACTCATGCATTTGTAAAACTAAATAAAACTAAATTTTCGCTAAGCACGTCCCGCACATGCTGGCAATATCAATCTCCGCTATCTCCGGCGCTTGGCTCGCCGTCTCGACAAATTCTCTCACTCCGGCATGGCACGCGCCCAGACCGTAGCGCCGGACAACACCAACAAACTCTTCAACATCATGCCCGCGAATCCCGAATTTAGGCGCGCCTTCCTTGGTGAATTTCGGCATTCCGTAATCATCTAACTGCTGGCCACAATGGTAAACCTCATGCTCCACCAATCGGCACCACTCCGCGTTCGTAATAGCATTCGCGAACGGCGCATAGAACGTCAAAACAAAGTCCGGCACGTCCCCGAACCACCCGACAAGCTGCTGTTCCATCCTGCCCTTCAACCAGGCATTGCCCTGGATGTTCGGCACTTCGCACAGCCCCATCACTTCGCGCTGATGCTTCGCATAATATTGGCTCGTCCACAGACAGCCAATTTTTGCTTCATTCAAATGATTATGGTCTTCGTTGAATAAAGGACTTTCTGGGTTTAGTAAAACTTCGCGTATCCAGGTCGTAATTTCCGGCGCGGGCAGAAATTCAATCTCCGGCAATGTCACAAGTAATTGCTTTGGCGGGTAAGGACGTGAAATTTTTAAATCCTGGTTATCTTCGACCGCTGCGCGCTCTGCTTTACTCATTACCTCAACGCCCCAAACCCGCAACCGGTGCAATTACCAATCCCCACATCCCACGCGAATTGAATTGCCGTGCTGTGTCCTTCCATGATCACAGGACACATACTCGCTTTGCTCGATATGCCCTTAATGTTCACCAGCTTTGTTCTGGCTTTTTCATAATTCGTGTCAAATGAGACTTTCACTCCTTTTGTATATTTGCCTAATCCCGCAACATCCATTTTATGCTTCAAAGTTTGCGTCAGGAGGACGCCGGATTCTTCATCGCCAACTAATTCACTCCAGCACGCGCGGCCTTGATCCTTGGCGCTTTCGTTAGAGATCATCGGACGATGTAATATGTCGTTGTGAATAGCCACATTGCCGATGCGCTGGACTTTCATCAATCGCGCCACATCCTCACTGATGTATCCATCAGGCGTTCCATGGAATAAGTCCATGAACTCATTCGTGGCGGATGTTGTGGCATCTTTGATGCGATAACCAGCCGTAATTGTTTCGCCCGTCACAGCGCAAAGTTGCGGCGCGTCAAACTCCAACGACTGTTTATCCAGTGCTGGGGCTTCTAATAATTTTGCGAGTTCGGATGCTACTGTTTTAGCCATGTTGCTTCATCAAACCTCGGATAACCCACGTCAAATCCTGCGTCATGGATTCATGCCGGTTTTTCATTTCCTCTAAAATTGCTTCTTTTAACAATTCTTGATCTTTAGTAAGCGCCTGCACGGTTTGCTCTGTATATGAAAACAAAATCATCGTCATGGAATGAATTAGTTCGTGAACCAAAGTTTCAATTCTGTATTCCTCATCCAGTGTTAGCCACTGCGGATACAGATTGACGTGAATAAAGCGATATTCATAACTAACATCAGCGCTGGCCGTGTGGCCGTCCTCATCATCAATACAATAATGGATAAAGCAATGTTGCGCCCAGCCAGGTAACATCCAATCCAGCGGCAAAAGTACTTTTTTGATTGCTGGTAATACTTCCGCCGGGATGTTTATATCAAAATGGAATTTGCCGATTTTGTTAGTTTCTTTAGCCATTTCAAAATTCCTTCAAAACATCATCAATCGTCGGCAAAGATTCCAGTTTTTCAATGTGTTCCGGGGCAAGTACCTGCCCCTTTTTGTTGATGCTCAAAACGTCCCGCATTTCACGTGTTTGCATCCGACAATAATCAATAACGCGATCTAATTTGCGGTTCGTCAAATATTCGTTTTTTTGATAAGCATCGATGCGCGCTTCGTTTTTTCTACATTCTTCGCGGAGCTCTTTGATTTCGTCGCGCATGGCGGCCATGTCACTTTTCCACTCCGCTAATAAGCCACCTAAAACAAGTGACAATAATGAACCAAATATCGACAAACCATCCCAGATAGTCACGCCCTCACCGCCCTTTTTAGCTTGCTTTGCTTACGCCGTCGCACATTGGAATAGCGCGCCGTTCTTTCAGAGACAAAATCATCTGCCGCCAATTCGCCGGTGAATACTCCGTCATCTATCAGATTAGGCCGGTGCTCTTTGAGATACGCGGGAAAGTATTCTTCGCCTGGCGCATTCAGTAATTTGTCGTCAAGCGCATTTTCGCGGTGCGCGGGCAATTTGATTTTCATTGAAAGTACTTTTGTGGTCATGACACTACCTCTTTACCGACAAAATAGGCGACAAAAAGGAAGATTGTGAGCGCGGTCAGGAATCGAAATAACGGGTCCATAATTTCTTTTCTTACAAAACGGGCGCGCGCCATAAGTGAACGCGCGCCCGTCAAAAGTACTTTCGGAGGAAGTACTTACCCGTCTAATCCCGTGTCCGGTTCGTCCGGTGTGGCGGGAGATTCCGGAGTATCCGGAGCGGTGGGATCGGCGGTTTCTAAATCGTCCGTCGGTGCACTATTGCCAGAATCGGCTTGCGCGGTGGTATCCGTATCATCGGCCACAGGGTCAGCGGTGACCGGAACAGGTGTGCTTGCGTCGTCTGCCGGCGCGCTATCATCAGTTGCCGGCGGCTCGTAAATGGCGCGGACTGCATCGGCAGCGTTGCGCACCGCGGCGATCTCCGGCGACAAATCCACTTCTGGCGGCGCGGCGGCTTCCAAGTCGGACACCTTGTCGTTGAGCGTACTGATAGCTTGCGCCACTTGCGCTTTTTCATCCGCGATGACGGATGTGAGTTCGGTAGTTGCTTCCTGCAACTCGGCTGTTTGGTCTAATACTGACATAAGACTTTCTCCATTACGAAAATGTAAATTAATATCGAAACACAACGCGATGAAGATTAGAAATAACATCGCGAGTGTCAATATTTCAATAAGGAAACGCATGATCACATACCTGGCTTGAGCCGGATTTCATGCTTTGCGTTATCCACCACGTAGCTGACGCCAGTGAAGGCGGCCGCCGTGGTGAACGGGATGTAGGCGACGTTGCGCCCGTTTTCCGGGATCAGCTTCACGTCGCCGTCGAGCGGGTTGCCGTTCAAAAGTACTTTTGGCGCATCCCAGGCAACTTGCTGTTTGAACCAGTCCGCCCACGTGCGCGCCGCCACGTAGGCGTGACCGTCGTAGACGGGAAGTACTTTCATCAGGTGTTCATCAGACGCGAAAAGCGAATAGCCTTTGACGGCGGTTTTGAAAGGCAATCTAAATGCTTTGTGGACATGATCCTTCAATACCGGCGTATTCCACGGACGTGATCCCACACCATGGCCGCCGTAGCATTCGTAGGTGACGCCGTTGCGGGCAAATCCCACATGCCCCACGCTTCCTACGCCGTTCACTCCTGCGGTCAGAAAGAAGATCAATAGATCATTTTGCGCCGGGCCATAAGGAACAGGTGAAAGTACTTTTTCAAAGTATTCACGCTGGATATAGGAGCCATCAGGAATAACAACGCCAGCCGCGCTATAAATCTCATCACGGGTGAAACCGCTGCAATCCAGGTATTCGATCTGCGAAGACGGCGCGCCTAAATATGGATCTTTCGCGCCCAGCTTGTATTTGACGCCAAGGAGTGCCTTAAATCTGTCATCAAACTTCGTTAAATCAACCTGCCACGGGAGCATAAGTATCCACCACCTTTTCAACGGAAGTTCCAGAGGCAACGGCTTGTGTTACCGCCGCCACTTGCGCCTGCACGGATGGCGCGGGCGTGATCGTCGGTGCGGGCGGTGCGTCGTAAGTTGTAGCTGCCACGGGGTTATCAGGAACCGTTGGCCCGCCCAATTGCGCCTGCGGTTCGCTTGGAACCGCGCCGGGAATTCCCGCCACGGATGGAACTGTTGCCGCTGAAACGGCATTGCCGAACTTCTTCTCGATCTCGCTGACGATCAACGGCGTGGCGGCGCTGATGGCTTCGTCGATCAGATCGCCGATATTCGCCGCCGGCGCGGGAACGCCGTTGACATTTTTCTCCACGCTGGCGATAGTATTCGGAAACGCCTGAAAGAAGGCTTGCCCGCCACTAAAAACCAAAGCAATAGCAGCCAGGATGGCGTTGCCGTCCTGTGACGCCCATCCCAGTTTGATGGCTGCCGTCTGCTGAATAGCGCCGAAAACAATCGACACCAGCACCGCAATACCGAACTTCAATTTGCCGTTCCAATTCTCGCGGTTAAAAACCGCCGTCAAAAACGGCACAATGATCGCCGTAAAAACAATTGAGAGGATATTCTCCATAGTACACCTTCCTGCTGTTATTTTGCGCACAGGTGGAAAGTGGATGCGAGAAATATATAAAAAACGTAGAAAGAATTTACATTAAGCTGCTTTTCGCGCTTTTGTTTCGCGCCCTTGATTGCCGCTTCGATTGGTGAATCATCCGTATCACATTCAACATATCGTCAAAGGATAAATCGTGTTTTCCGGCTTCGAGAAAAAATCTATAATAGCCGTCGTGTGTCGGGAAAAGCCGGCGGCAATAATAGCGCACGACATGAATTTTTATATCCAACGCCACGCCGATCATTTCGGGTGTGAAATAGAATGCGTTCGGAAATTGGTTTTTAATTTCGGTGATGGGGGAAATAGTTTGGTTCATTTATCATCTCCTGATACAAAAATGGTTTCGCGTCTTGGTCGATGAGGCGTTTGCGTGTGATCATGCAGGCGGGCTTGCCGAGGTCGGTGGCGATCCAGCGGCGGCCTAATTTTTCCGCGACGGCTGCAGTGGTTCCGGAGCCAGAGAAAAAATCGGCGATAATGGAGTTTTCGTTGGATGAGGCTTTTATTATTCGT
>Ga0164242_10000878_pt1 | contig 35755 bp, 22 predicted proteins | sample OricomgcompostMG_FD_108783 | JGI IMG/M metagenome (GOLD analysis project Ga0164242, IMG submission 108783) | Miracle-Growth compost microbial communities from Emeryville, California, USA - Original compost - Miracle growth compost (MG) ... | reverse complement strand
GCCGGGCACGAACGGGCCGGGCACGACGGCGTGGTCCTCCCGGCTCTCCGGCTCCTTCCGTACCGTCGGGACAGGCGCGGCGCGCACCTCAGGGTGCGCGCCCCCCTTTTTTTGCCGATCGAGTGCACATGGGCGGTTGACGCGGCATCAGACGCCGCGGCTCCTCGCATCTCCCCCCGAACAGGGGTGAGGACGGCCCCCTATCGCCGCCAACACCCCTTTTGCGCTCCGCTCTTGGTACGACCTTTGCCGACCGGTTGGGGCAACCGGGTCCCGCGCAGCCGACATTGTCTGCACACTGACAATCACTGGCGGCTCGTCCACCCCATTGGTGGCCGCCAGTTACGTCTGCACCGCGAGACCCGCGAGAAGGAGCAGCATGTCGGCAACCATCCGCCTCACCGCCGCGACCGCCGTGACCGCCGCCGTCCTGTCCGCGCTGGCGACCGCGCCCTCCGTGGCCGCCGCCGCACCCGGACTGCGCATGACACCGGTCAACGGGCAGGTCGGCAGCCACCGCCTGGTCGGCGGCATCAAGCACAGCACCAGCTCCAACTGGGCCGGCTACGCGGCCACCGGCACGACGTTCACCAGCGTGTCCGCGAGCTGGGTGCAGCCGTCGGTCAGCTGCTCGCGCTCGACCACGTACTCGTCGTTCTGGGTCGGCATCGACGGCGACGGCAGCAACTCCGTGGAGCAGACGGGCACCGAGGCGGACTGCTCCAGCGGCCGGGCGGTGTACTCGTCCTGGTACGAGATGTACCCGGCGTACCCGGTCAACTACAGCAACGCGGTCAGCGCCGGCGACCACTTCACGGCGACGGTCAGCCGCAGCGGCACCAAGTACACGCTCACCCTCTCGGACACCACGAAGGGCTGGACGAAGACCACGACCAAGACGCAGAGCGGCCTGTCGAACGCCTCCGCCGAGGTCATCGCCGAGGCGCCGTCCAGCAGCTCCGGCGTGCTGCCGCTGGCCGACTTCGGCACCGCGAACTTCACCGGCGCCACCGCGAACGGCCAGGCGATCGGCAACTTCTCGCCCGACAAGATCAACATGGCCTCCGGCAGCACCACCAAGGCCACGACCTCCTCGCTGAGCAGCGGGGAGAACTTCTCGGTCACGTTCGACCACAGCTGAGCTGAGCGACGGCCCACGGGCGGGGCGGTCCCGGAGGGCGACGGTGCCTCCGGGGCCGCCCCTCTCCCGTCTCCGGCGTGAATCTCCCGTCTCCTGCGCGAACGCCTCCGCCGCGAACCCGGAAACCGCGGAGAACCGGGGACAAACAGGCGGTTTTGGTGCGTGCCGGCCGGGTAGCCGACCTGGCTGAAGCACGAGCGACCACCAGGGAGGCCGGCTCCATGACCGACCAGGGAACCAACAAGATGGGCTTCGCGCGCGACGACGAGCTCAAGAAGGAGACGGAGGGCGAGCTGCGGGCCAACCGCCCTCTGCGGGCCGAGGAGGAGGTCGAGGTCGAGCCCTTCCCCAGCGAGCCCGCCGGCGAGGCCGCGCGGACGGGGGCACCGCCGCCCGGGATGACACCCGAGGGCGTCACCGTGCGCAACGAGCTGGCCCGTCATCTCGACCGAAGCGTCTACCCGGCGCGGCGCAGCGCCCTGTTGGGCTCGCTCCACCGGCACCAGGCGCCGGACACCCTTGTCGAGCGGGTGGAGTCCCTCCCCGGTGACCGGGTCTACCCGAACGTGCAGGAGGTCGTCCGGGACCTCGGCTACGGCGTCGAGAACCCCCGGGGCTGAACCCTCCCGGCCCTGACAGGCGGGTCCACCGGTCGCCGCCCCGCTTCCGGGGCCGCGACCGGTGGGCCTCGCGCCTCCGGCCCCACCGGCAGCCCGGGCCTCGTCCGCCCGGGGTGCGGGCGGGGACGGACGCCCGGGGAAACCGGATGCCGCCGTACCGGGCCGCTCCCTACAGTGGCTCCGTGATCGAGGGGACGACGGCCGCCGGTGCGGCCCAGGAGCAGGGGTCCGGACAGGGTTGGCCGGCCGTGCGCGCCGCAGCGACGGGTGACGCGGCCGAGGTCGTCCGGCTGCGCCGGCTGATGTTCACGGCGATGAGTGGACGGGACTCCCCCGGGCCGTGGGAGGCGGAGGCCGAGCGGATGCTCGCCGCCCGGCTGGCGCGCCCGCCGGCAGAGCGGTCCATGGGCGTCTTCGTGGTCGACGCGCCCGGCGGCGGACTGGCCGCCTGCGCGGTCGGCACCGTCGAGGAGCGGCTCCCCGCGCCGTCGGCTCCCTCGGGCAGGTTCGGGTTCGTCTTCAACGTCTGCACCGACCCCGGCCACCGCCGGCGCGGCTACGCGCGGGCCGCGATGGAGGCGCTGCTGGAGTGGTTCACCGCCCAGGGCGTGCACCGCGTGGACCTGCACGCCACGCCGGACGCGGCCGGGCTCTACCGGGACCTCGGCTTTTCCGGGCACGCGCTGCCGCTGTCCCTGGATCTGCGAGGTCACGCCGGGAGCTGAGCGTCGGCGCGGCCGGCGTCGTGCCGCGCACCGGCGCCCCGGGAGCGGCCGGAGCGTCCGCAGGCGCGGCATCCGGCGGGTGCGGAGCGCGGACACGGCGGGGGCCTTCCGTGCGAGGCCGCCGACGCCGCGTACACGGCGTCGGAGCCGCGCCGCCGGGCACCCACGGACCATCGCGGGAGAAGCGCGGAAGCAGCCGTCGACACCCACCTCAGCCGCATGCGCGCGCGCCTTACCAGCGGGCGACAACCATTGCAGCCGCTGGTTAACGGCAACCGCGGGCATCGCGCTATGCTCGGACGCGCCCGGGCACCGCTGCCCGGGCGCGCACACCCGCTCCCGGAGGGGACGTTGACCGCAGCCGACCCGGCGCTGACCGCACTGGCCGACAGCTGGTGCGCCCTGTCCCTGCTGCACGGCCGGATCGAGGCCAGGATCGAGCGCGCGCTGCAGTCCGCCCACGGCCTGAGCGTGCGCGAGTTCTCCCTCCTGGACGTGCTCAGCCGGCAGCGCGACGGCGACGGCGGCCACCTCCAGATGAAGCAGGTGGCCGACGCCGTGGTGCTCAGCCAGTCCGCCACGACCCGGCTGGTGACGCGGCTGGAGGAGCGCGGGCTGCTGTCGCGCTACCTGTGCCCGACCGACCGGCGCGGCATCTACACCGATGTCACCCCGGCCGGCCTCGAGCTGCTGGCCACGGCCCGGCCCACCAACAACGCGGCCCTGCGTGAGGCACTGGACCAGGCGGCGACCGACCCGGGGCTGGCCCCGCTGGTCGCGGCCGTCGAGAAGATCCGCCCGGCCTCCACGGCGCCTGCGACCCCCTGAGCCCTGCCTCCCGGGCAAGGCGGCGCGCGGCGACGGGAGGCCCGGCTCAGTGCAGCCGGACGGAGAGCATGATCACGACGTTGACGACGCTGAGGGCGAACAGGGCCAGCCAGTTGCGGCCGACCGCCCCGAAGCCGCCGTAGCGGTCGTAGACGACGCCCGGCTTGTCGGGGTCCACCACCACCGTCATCGCGGAGCCGACCGTCCCGGGCTGGCCGCTGGCGTTGGAGACCTCGGCGATGTGCCTGCGGCCGTCCAGGTGGTAGCCCACGACCGGCGCCAGCCAGTAGGTGTTCCGCTGACCCGTGCCGTGCGTGGCGTTCTCGACGATGTCCGCCTGGACCTCGATCCCCTTGCGCCGTGCGCGCAGGAAACCCCATTCCCGGACCACGGACCTCCCCGCCCCGCCCAGCGCGAGGAGGAAGACCGCACACGAGAGCACCGTGTAGAGCATGGCCGTATCGTGCCGGTCACGCGGAGCCAACGGCTAGTGTGCCGGCGTCACAAGCGTGTACCAGTCGGGGAAGCCGGCCTGTTCGGGCCCGGGTCAAGGGCCGCACGGAGAACGCGCTGCTGGCGATGGACATGCGGGCGTACATGTTCCGGCCAGGGTGGGTGCAGCCGGTGCACGGGGAAGGGTCGCGGACCGGCTGGTACCGGGCGCTGTACGCGGCGGCGGCGCCGCTGTACCCGCTGCTGCGCCGGGTCGCGGGCGGCAGGGTGACCACGACGGAGGCGGTGGGCCGGGCGATGCTGGCGGTGGTGGGGGCGGCCGGGACCGGCCCGCGCGTGCTGCGCAGCAAGGACATCAACCGGCTGGCCGCGGTCTGACCCGCGGTGCCGGGGCCGTTGGCCGGCGGCGGCGTTCGGCGACTCGGGCGGACTTCGCCCGGGTGGGGCATGCACGGGGGCCGTACGGGGCACGTGGTCGTTCATGACGCAGATCGGCCTCCCCGACGGTGTACGTGCCTGCCTGTTCGACCTGGACGGGGTGCTCACGCCCACCGCGAAGATCCACGCGGCCGCCTGGAAGGAGATGTTCGACTCCTTCCTGCGCGACCTGGACGGCGACGGCTTCCGCCCGTTCGACGTCGTCGCCGACTACGACACCTACGTCGACGGCCGCCCCCGGGCCGACGGCGTGCGGACGTTCCTCGCCTCGCGGGACATCGAGCTGCCCGAGGGTGAGGAGGACGACCCGCCGACCGCGCGGACCGTGCACGGCCTGGGCAACCGCAAGAACGAACTGGTGCTGCGGAAGATCCGCGAGGAGGGCGTGGCGCCCTACCCAGGATCGGTGCACTACCTGGAGGCAGTGCGGACGGCGGGGCTGCGCACGGCGGTGGTGTCGTCCTCGGCGAACTGCAAGGACGTCGTGGCCTCGGCGGGCATCGAGCATCTGCTGGACGCCCGGGTGGACGGCAACACCGCCAAGGAGCGGGGCCTGCGCGGCAAGCCCAAACCGGACACGTTCCTCGCGGCGGCCGACGAACTCGGCGTCGCGGCGGGCGAGGCGGTGGTGTTCGAGGACGCTCTGGTCGGGATGGACGCCGGGCGCGAGGGCCACTTCGGCTACGTGGTGGGCGTGGACCGGGTCGGGCAGGCCGACGAGCTGCGCCGGCACGGCGCCGACACGGTGGTGAAGGATCTGGCGGAGCTGATCGGGGAGCAGGCGTGATCACGGATCCGGCATACGAGGTCGCGCCCTGGTCGCTGCGGGAGTGCGAGCTGAACTTCGACCTGCTGCCGCAGAGCGAGTCGGTGTTCGCGCTCTCCAACGGCCACATCGGCTGGCGCGGCAACCTCGACGAGGGCGAGCCGAACGGGCTGCCCGGCTCCTACCTCAACGGGGTGCACGAGCTGCACCCGCTGCCGTACGCGGAGGCCGGCTACGGCTATCCCGAGTCGGGGCAGACGCTCATCAACGTCACCAACGGCAAGCTGATCCGGCTGCTGGTGGACGACGAGCCGTTCGACCTGCGCTACGGCACGGTCCGCTCGCACGTGCGGGAGCTGGACATGCGGGCGGGGGTGCTGCGCCGGGAGTGCGTGTGGGTCTCCCCCGCCGGCCGGGCGGTGCGGGTGCGCTCCACCCGCATGGTGTCGTTCCGGCAGCGGGCGGTGGCGGCGATCTCGTACGAGGTGGAGCCGCTGGACGACCAGGTGCGGGTGGTGATCCAGTCGGAGCTGGCCGCCAACGAGGAGATCCCGCGCGCCACCGGGGACCCGCGGGTGGCGGCGGCACTGGAGTCGCCGCTGGGCTCCGAGGAGCACTTCGCGGGCGGCACCCGACTGGGCCTGATCCACTCCACCACCCGCTCGGAGCTGCGGGTGGCGGCCGCCGCCGACCACCGGGTGGACGCACCCCGCACCACCACGCAGCTGTCGTCGGAGTCCGGCCCGGACGTGAGCCGGCTGACCGTCACCTCCGTGCTGGAGAAGGGCGAGAAGCTGCGGCTGGAGAAGTTCGTGGCGTACGGCTGGTCGGCGGCGCGCTCGCTGCCGGCGCTGCGGGACCAGGCGGACGCGGCGCTGGTCGGCGCCCGCGACACCGGCTGGCAGGGGCTGCTGGACCAGCAGCGCGCGTACCTGGACGACTTCTGGAAGCGGTCCGACGTCGAGGTCGACGGCGACACCGAGATCCAGCAGGCCGTACGGTTCGCCCTGTTCCACGTGCTCCAGTCGGCGGCGCGCGCGGAGGAGCGGGCCATCCCCGCCAAGGGCCTGACCGGGTCGGGTTACGACGGCCACTCCTTCTGGGACGCCGAGACGGTGGTGCTGCCGCTGCTGACGTTCACCGCACCCCACACGGCGGCGGAGGTGCTGCGGTGGCGGCACAACATGCTGCCGGTGGCCAAGGAGCGGGCCCGGCAGCTGGGGTTCGAGGGCGCGGCGTTCCCGTGGCGGACCATCAACGGAGACGAGGCGTCGGGCTACTGGCCGGCCGGAACCGCGGCCTTCCACGTCAACGCCGACATCGCCGACGCGGTGGTGCGCTACGTCGCGGCCACCGGCGACCGGGAGTTCGAGGCCGAGACGGGCCTGGAGCTGCTGGTGGAGACGGCCCGGCTATGGCGGTCGCTGGGCCACCACGACCACACGGGCGCCTTCCACATCGACGGGGTGACCGGCCCGGACGAGTACAGCGCCGTCACCGACGACAACGTGTTCACCAACCTGATGGCCCAGGCGAACCTGGTGGCGGCCGCCGACGCCGCGGAGCGCCACCCGCGGCACGCCCAGGCCCTCGGGGTCAACGACGAGGAGACGGCGGCCTGGCGGGACGCGGCCGCCGCGATGACGCTGCCCTGGGACGACGACCTCGGCGTCCACGAGCAGTCGGCGGGCTTCACCCGGCACCAGCGGTGGGACTTCTCCACGACCGACGCCAGCCACTACCCGCTGCTGCTGCACTACCCGTACTTCGACCTGTACCGCAAGCAGGTGGTCAAGCAGGCCGACCTGGTGCTGGCGATGTTCCTGCGCGGCGACGCCTTCACCGACGAGCAGAAGGCCCGCAACTTCGCGTACTACGAGCCGTTGACGGTACGGGACTCCTCGTTGTCGGCGTACTGCCAGTCGGTGATCGCGGCAGAGGTCGGCCATCTCCAGCTCGCCTACGACTACCTCGGGGAGTCGGCGATGATGGATCTGGAGGACCTGGAGAACAACGCGCGCGACGGGCTGCACATCGCGGCCCTGGCGGGGACGTGGACGGCGCTGGTGTCGGGCCTGGGCGGCATGCGGATGTTCGACCAGGAGCCGATGCGGTTCTCGCCGCGGCTTCCGGACGCGCTGAGCCGGGTGGCGTTCCGCCTGATGTTCCGGGGCCGGCGGCTGCTGGTGGAGATCCGCCGCACCGAGGCGACCTACACGCTGGCCGAGGGGGAGCCGGTCGAGCTGGTGCACCACGGGGAGACGTTCACGCTCGGCAACGAGCCGGTCGTGCGCAAGCTTCCGCCGGTCGCGCACCGGGAGCCGCCGCAGCAGCCGCCGAGCAGGGCGCCCCGGCGCCGGGCGCAGCCCAGGACGGCGCCCGCCCGCTGACCGCGGCAGGGGGCCCGCTCGCGCCGTGCGGCGCGGGCGGGCCCCCTGCCGTGCTGCGACCGCCCGGGCTACAGCCAGCCGCGTCGCTTGAAGAGCGCGTACAGCACGAGCACGGCGGTGGCCATGACGCCCAGGGCCGCCGGGTAGGCCCACACGTAGTGCAGCTCGGGCATGTGGTCGAAGTTCATGCCGTAGATGCCGGCGATCAGGGTGGGTACCGCGGCCATGGCGGCCCAGGCGGAGATCTTGCGCATGTCGTCGTTCTGCCGCACGCCCACCTGCGTCAGGTGCGCGGTGAGGATGTCCGACAGCAGCCGGTCCAGGCCCTCCCCCGCGTCGGCGACCCGGCTGAGGTGGTCGGCGACGTCCCGGAAGAACGGCTTGGTGCGCGCGTCGACGTACGGCACCGAGCCTGCTGCCAGCCGGGCCAGCGGGTCGGTGAGCGGGTTGCTGCACCGGCGGAACTCCAGGACCTGCCGCTTGAAGCCGTAGATGGTGGCGGCCGTGCCGGCCGCGGTGCCGCCGGAGGGGTCGAAGACCTGCTCCTCCAGCTCCTCCAGGTCCAGTTGCAGCTCGACCGCGATGTCGAGGTAGGTGTCGACGACGCTGTCGTAGATCGCGTACAGCACGCTGGCCGGCCCGTGCCGCAGCACGTCCGGCTCGTTCTCCAGCCGGGCCCGCACCTGCGCGGCGACGGCTGCCCGGCCGTGCCGGACGGTCACCACGAAGCCGTCGCCGAGGAAGACCATCAGCTCGCTGGCGCTGACGGTGCCGCCGTCGTCCTTGTAGTCCAGCGGCTTGACCACGGCGAACAGCGACTCACGGTAGACCTCCAGCTTGGGCCGCTGGTGGGCCTTGAGGGCGTCCTCGACGGCCAGCGGATGGAGTCCGAAGGCGTCGGCGACCATGTCGAACTCGTCCGGCGTCGGGTCGTGCACGCCCACCCACACGAAGCCGTCGCCCGCCGCCCGGGCCGCCGCGAGCGCGTCCTTCAGGTCGTCCGGCGTGCGCGTGCGGCGGCCGCCCCGGTAGAGCGCGCGGTCGACGATCACACGGTGTCCCTTCCTCGCTGATGCCTTACGTTCACCCCTACCCCGAATTCCGCACCCGCGGCCTCCTCGGGCGGGCCCGGGCGCCGCCGGGCGGAAATCCCGGTGCCGGCACGCGGCCGCGGAGCCTAGGCTCCGGACATGGACTGGCACGCGTGGCACCAGGCGTACGAACGGCCTGACTCGGCGCTGACCCGGCGGCTGCGGGCGGTCGTCGCCCAGGTCAGGGCCGCGCTGGACGCGGCCCCGCCCGGACCGGTACGGGCGGTCAGCGTGTGCGCGGGCCAGGGGCTGGACCTCCTCGGCGCGCTGGACGGCCATCCGCGGGCCGACGACGTACGGGCCCGGCTGGTGGAGCTCGATCCGCGCAACGCCGACGCGGCCCGGGCGGCCGCCGCCGCGCTGGGGCTGGCCGGCGTGGACGTGGTCACCGGCGACGCCTCCCTCACCGACGCGTACGCGGGCGCCGTCCCGGCCGACCTGGTCCTGGTGGTGGGCGTCTTCGGCAACCTCGCCGACGCCGACATCGAGCGCACCGTGCGGCTGCTGCCGGGCCTGTGCGCGCCCGGCGCGACCGTGGTGTGGAGCCGGCACCGCAAGGCACCCGACGCGTTCACCCGGATCCGCGGTCTCCTGGCCCGCGAGCACTTCACCGAGCTGTGGCGCTCCCCCGACGGCGACCGCCAGGGCCTGGCCGCCCACCGCTACGACGGCCCGCCCCGCCCGTTGCCCCCGGGCGAGCGGATGTTCACCTTCGTCGGCTACGACGTCCTGGCCGGCGAGGACGTGACCGGCGGCTGAGAGGCCGGCCCCGGCGCGGCTCGGCGCCCGGACGCGGCACGGCGGGCAGACTGAGCGGATGGCCAGGGGCAGGAGGAGCGCGGGCGTGCTGGTGTTCCGGCGGGCGGCCGGCGCGGGCGGCGGCGTTGAGGTGCTGCTCGGGCACATGGGCGGGCCGTTCTGGGCGCGCAAGGACGCCGCGGCATGGACGGTGGTCAAGGGCGAGGTCGAGCCGGGTGAACCGGACGAGGCCGCGGCCCGCCGGGAGTTCACCGAGGAACTGGGGCTGCCGGTGCCCCGCGGGCGCTGGCTGCCGCTGGGCGAGGTCCGCCAGTCCGGCGGCAAGGTGGTGGCCGCGTGGGCCCTGGAGGCCGACCTGGACCCGGCCACCATGGTGTTCGGCACGTTCACCATGGAGTGGCCGCCGAGGTCCGGGACGCTGCGGGAGTTCCCGGAGCTGGACCGGGTGGCGTGGCTGCGGCTGGCCGACGCCCGCGAGAAGATCGTCAGGGGCCAGCTGCCGCTCCTGGACCGCCTCGCCGAGCAGGCCGGCTGAGCCCCGTGATCAGGCGGGGCACGCGGGTGGTGCCGCGAGGTCGCCGGCGTGCCGCGGCCCGGCCGCCGGGTCGGCGGCCGGGCCGGGATGTGCTGCCCGATTGGGTCGGGTCAGGCGCCGGAGCGGTGCAGCCGGCGTCGGGTCCACGCGTAGCCGGCGCCGGCGGCGCCGAGCACCACGACCGCGGCCGAGCCGCCGCCGACCTCGGCCGCCGTCAGCCCGAGACCCCCGCTGTGCGCGGAGTCGGACGCAGCGGCGCGTAGGGTGGCGCCGGCCCCGCTGCCGGTGGCGGTTTTCGGTGCGACGTCCTGGTGGCCGACCCGTACGGCCCGGCCGGGGGCGACGTGCTGTGGCGCGGTCAGCGCGACCGAGCCGTCCGCTGCCAGCAGGACCTTGCGCTGCTGCGGGTGGGCGAAGTCGAACATGCCCTCGATCGAGCCGGCGGTCGCGTCGAAGGAACCGTCACCGATCCGGCCGGTGCGCCAGTTGTCCTCGATGAACCGCAGCACGGACGACTGCTGGACCTTGGTGTGGTCGATGTAGTTGCGCCTGCTGTAGGGCGAGATGACCAGCAGCGGCAGCCGCGCCCCGGGCCCGCAGCGGTCGAGGTAGCCGCCGGCCGCGGCCGGGCCCTGCTGGCACATGGCGGTGTCGCCGCCGGACGCGGTGTCGGTGGAGCCGTTGGTGACGGGCGCGGCCACCTGGTCGTACCAGCCGTCGGAGTCGTCGTAGGCGATGACGACCGCCGTACTGGACCACTGCGGGGACTTCTCCACGGCGTTGATCTCGCTGGTGAGGAAGTGCTGCTCGTCCAGCGGGTCGGAGTAGCCGGCGTGGCCGTCCTGGTACTCGGGGGCCTTGAGGAAGGACACCGCCGGGAGGTTGCCCGCGGCCAGCGCGGTGGAGAAGTCGCTGAGGTCGTACTGGTGGTTGGCCTGGTCCTGGTGGCCGATCATCGCGGTGGAGGTCGGCGGCAGGTGGTGCGGGTTGGCCGTGGAGGGGTAGTACTGGAACGGCTCGTGGTGCGGCGAGTAGTCGACGGACGACTGGCCGCCGACGTTGGTGTGGGAGGCCCCGCACACCGCCTTGCCGTCCTTGGTGGAGGTCGGCTTGAAACCGCCCTCGAACCAGCCCCAGGTGACGCCCTTGGCGTTGAGCAGGTCGCCGATGGTGCGGCCCGTCATGCCGGTGACGAGACTGGTCGCGGTGTGGTTGTTGTCCGAGCAGTCGTCGTACGCCGGGTCGGAGTCGCCGTAGACGGTGCCGACGCCGGTGTCCGGGTCGGGGCTGCGCACGGTGCTGGAGTCGCCGGGCGAGACCTGCTTGCCGGTGGTCGGGTCGATCGAGATGCCGCCGTGCGTGTTGCCCGAGACGACGTCGAGCGCGCCCGGGGTGGAGGGCCCGTAGACGTCGTCGAAGTTGTCGTCGCTCATGGCGTAGTTCTGGGCGTAGTTCCACATCGCCGTGACGGTGTTGCCGTCGAAGTAGTCCATGGTCAGCCCGGGGCTGCCGTACAGGCCGCCGGAGCACTTGTCGCTGGAGGTGTGCTGCACGAACTGGTCGGCCTTGCCGCCGTCGTACGCCAGCTGCTCCGGGTTGTAGGAGTGGTTCTGGTCGCAGGTGAGGGCCTGCGCGGGGCCGAGCCGGCGCGGCGGGTACTGGTTGGGGTTGTTCTTCAGCAGCGCGGAGTCGTCGCTGAGCAGGTTGGTGGGTTTGGGGGTGCCGGCCGCGGCGGTGAAGCGGGTGCCGTCGGTGTTGGCGGCGTTCGGGTAGGTGCCGAAGTAGTGGTCGAACGACACGTTCTCGTCGAAGAGGACGACCACGTGCTTGATCGGGGTGGTGGTGGCGGGTTCGGCGGCCTGCGCGGTGCCGCCGGGGGCGACCGCGGTGGCCGCGGCGGCGATCAGGGCGGCGGCGGTGAGCGCCGGGGCCAGGCGGCGCCGGCCTGCGCGCCGGGCGCGGCCGGTGGCGTGGGAGCCTGCGGAACGCATGGTGTTCTCCGTCGGTTGCGCGTGGTGGGCCATCAGGACACGTCCACGGTGCCGGTGGTGGTGGCGGTGTGCGTCCCGTCGGTTGTCCGGACGGTGACGCGGTAGGTGCCGCGGCGGGCGTAGGTGTGAGTGCCGAAGGCCGAGTAGTGACCGGCGTCGTCGAGGGCGAGCACGGTGGCGGTGCCGGTGCGGTGGTCGCCCCAGTCGACGCTGACCCGGTAGCCGGCGGGGGAGGTGGCGGCGCCGCCGGACAGGTCGGCGACGTCGGCGGCGAAGGCGGTACCGCTGGTGGCCGGCACCGCGGAGGCCGCGGTCAGCGCGGCCGCGCCGGCGGGGGCGGTGCCGATGGCGAAGATGTGCATGATGCCCTGGTCGGTGACGGTCGGCAGGGTGACGCTGGCAATGGACTTCCAGCTGTCGAGCGTCTGCGGCGCTGTGCCGTAGATGTTCGCGGCGGTGTTGTCCTGGGTGCCGTTGGCGTTGTCGCGATGGGCGGTGGTCAGCACCTTGGTGTTCGTGGCGGCCGGCAGGTTGGGCGAGGTCCAGTCGTTGAGGTCGATGGGCACCACCTGGTGGGTGCCGTCGGTGTAGTTGACGGACGCGGTGCCGGCGGCCGGGCCGTTGGTGGCGGCGCCGAGGAAGGAGATCGCACTGGCGCGCTGCCCGTGCATGTCGATGGTCTGGCCGTGCGGCACCCAGTTGTCGGGGGCCCCGACGGCGGTGTCGGGCCAGGTGTAGGTGACGGAGCTGCCCGGCAGGGCCACGCTCGTGCCGCCCTTGGGCAGCAGCTCGGCCTGGTAGGAGTTGTTGGACGCGTCGAAGCTGCCGATGGCGCCCTCACCCGCGGGGCTCACTCCGACGTTGTTGAAGCCGTCCGATCCCTCGGAGAAGGACGGCGGCGCGTCGTTCGGTCCGGTGCCCCAGCTGTTGGGCTTGCTCGCCATCCCGAAGTCGAGGGTGCCGCCGTGCTGGGCGAAGGACTGCGTGAGCCAGGTGGCGGTGGTGGCACGGCCGTTGACCTTCAGGCCGGTGACGTACTTGGCGCTGTCGCTCTGGTGCGGCGCCCGGATGACGTACTGGCGGCCGGTGCCGGAGCTGGTGATGTGCACCGAGGTGAACGCCGGGCCGGAGACGGCCAGTTCGGAGCGGCCGTAGATGGCCGGGAAGAGGCCGATCGAGGACCACACGTACCAGGCGGACAGGGCGCCGAGGTCGTCGTTGCCGTAGAGGCCGTCCGGGGTGTTGGAGGTCCACAGCGCGTCGCGGATCTCCTGGTTGACCTCGGCGGTGCGGTCGGGCCGGCCGATCCAGTCGTACAGCTCGGGGTCCTGCGAGTCGATCTCGTTGGACATGTAGGCGTACGGGCTGTTGGAGCCGGGGTTGACGCTGCCGGGGCCGCCGGGCGCGAAATTGGCGAAGAACGCGTCCAGTTGGGCCTCCGCCTGGGCGGTTCCGCCCTTCTTGGCGACGAGCCCGGCGACGTCCTGCGGCACCATCCAGCCGTACTGGGCGCCGCTGGCCTCGGAGAACTGGCCGGTGTTGGTGGTCAGCGACACGCCGCGGTCGAAGCCGTTCTTGGTGCGCGGGGTGAGCGCGTTCTGGCCCGGATCGAAGAGGTCCTGCCAGCTCTGGGCGCGGCCCATGAACGTGTCGTAGGCGGCGGAGTCGCCCTGCCGCTGGGCGAGTTGGGCGATGCCGAAGTCGTCGACGGCGTACTCCAGCGAGGTGGAGGTGGGCCACTGGATGCCGGCGGTGTCGGGTTCGAAGCCGAGGGCGGCGTACTGGTAGAAGCCGGCTCGGTGGTTGGTGGCGGGGACGCCGCCGGCCGGGGCGCCGGGAGCGTCGTTGGGCACGAGGGTCTGGGCGCTCTTCAGCGCGGCCAGGGCGCCGGCCCGGTCGTAGTCGGTGGCGCCGAAGGCGTCCATGGAGGCCAGCACGGAGTCCAGCGAGTCGCCGTCCATCTTGTTCTGGCCCGCGTTGAGCATCGGCCAGTTGTAGACGCCGACCTGCTGGGCCATGTCGGTGATGGACTGGTTCATGTCGGAGGCACGGTCGGGGAAGAGCAGCGCGATCAGCTGCGCCTCGTCGCGGTAGACGTCCCAGCCGGAGTACGTGGTGTACTCGTGGTGGCCGGGGCGGACGGTGTGCACCTTCTTGTCGTAGCCCTCGTACTGGCCGTTGACGTCGTCGAAGACGTTGGGGTGCAGCAGCGAGTGGTACAGGGCCGTGTAGAAGGTGGTCAGTTGCTCCTCGCGGGCCGCGGCGGTGGGCTTGCCGCTGGTGACGGCGACCCGGCGCAGGGTGTCGCGCCAGGTGGCGTGGGCCTGGTCGCGCAGCGCGTCGAAGCCCTTGCCCGCGGCCTCGGCCTGGAGGTTCTGGGCGGCGTCACCGGTGGAGACGTACGACAGGCCGATGCGGGCGGTCACCGTGGAGCCGGGGGCGAAGCCGACGAAGGCGCCGGTGCCGTCGGCCGCGGTGGAGGCGGCGGAGACGTCGGTGCCGGAGCCGAGCCCGTCGACCGCGCTCATGCTGCCGTCCTGCCAGGTGCCGGCGGAGGCGAAGGCGTGGTCGAACTTCGCGTAGAAGTAGGCGGTGTAGTCGTACGCCTTGCCCTGCTTGCAGGTCGCCTGGACGGTGGTGCTGCCCTCGATGACATCGTTGCCAAGGATGCGAACGGTGGAGTTCTCGCTGCCGTTCAACGACCCGGCGGTGTCGAACAGCAGGGTGCCGGAGGAGGCGTCGGCCGGGAAGGTGAAGCGGCCGTCGGCGGTGCGGGTGGTGGCGGTCAGCTCGCTGGTGACGCCGTTGCCGAGGGTCACCGTGTAGGAGCCGGGGCTCGCGCTCTCCTTGTCGTGGCTGAAGTCCGCGTAGTACGGCTTGATGCCGGCGGCGGGGTTGCTGGGCAGCACCCCGCCGGTCAGCTGGCCGGTGTAGGGGAAGATCGGGAAGTCCTCTGCCCCGTTGTGGCCCGCGCAGCCGGTGCCGGAGATCCGGTTGAGGGAGAAGCCGCGGATCTGGTCGGCGTTGTACTCGTAGCCGCCCTGGTTGGTGTAGGCGCCGCCCTTGGTGTTGTACGTGTCGGGGTTGAAGTTGACCATGCCGAACGGCGTGGTGGCACCGGGCGAGGTGTCACCGTAGGCGCTTTCGGTGCCGTTCGCGGACGCGTTGTCCTGGGTACCGACGAACACGTCCACGTCGGACGTGGGGTCGCCGGGCGGGGCGGCCTGGGCGGGGACGGCCGTCAGGCCGCCGGACAGCAGGGCCGCGAGCAGCAGCCCGCCCGCCCCCGTCCGCCACGTCCGCCGCCGGGTCGGGGCGCTGGGCATGCCTGCCTTCCTCTCTCGAATTCTCCTGGGGTGCCGGCTGAACGTCGACATCCGATCTTGGCAGAGCGACGGGCGGGTGAACAGCGTCCGTGCGAAGGCAGAACAGGGCCCGCATGTCGGAGGACTTCAGGAGCGCACGGCCAGGTGTGGGAACCGGAACTCGGTGCGCGAGCGGAACTCCTCGCCCGGCCGCAGCACGGTGCCGGGGAACTCGGGGTGGTTGGGGGCGTCCGGGAAGTGCTGCGTCTCCAGGCAGACCGCGCCGTGCCGCTCGTACGGCTTGGCGTGCCGGCCGGTCAGCGAGCCGTCCAACGCGTTGCCCGTGTAGACCTGGATGCCCGGCTCGGTGGTCCACACCTCCAGCACCCGGCCGCTGCCCGGGTCGGCGAGGCGGGCGGCGCGGCGCAGTCCGGCCGGTGCGGCGGTCAGCACGAAGCAGTGGTCGTAGCCGCCGGCGTCGGCGAGTTGGGGGTGCTCGTCGGCGATGCGCTCGCCGATCGGGCGCGGGGCGCCGAAGTCGAACGGGCCGCCGGCCGTGGGCTCGGGCGGCCCGGACGGGATGGCCTCCGGTGTGACGGGCAGGTAGGCGTCCGCGTCCAGAGCGAGGGTGTGGCCGAGGATGTCGCCGCGGCCGGCGCCGGCGAGGTTGAAGTACGCGTGGTTGGTGAGGTTGACCACGGTGGGCCGGTCGGTCCGGGCGCGGTAGTCGATGGCCAGCGTGCCGTCCTGGTCCAGGGCGTAGACGACGGTGACGTCCAGGGCGCCGGGGAAACCCATGTCGCCGTCGGGGCTGTGCAGTTCGAGCCGCAGGGCGGCGCGCTCCGGGCCGTTCGCCCGGTCCGGGGCTGCCTGCCAGACCTGGCGGTGGAAGCCGCCCGGGCCGCCGTGCAGCGCGTGGCCCCGGTCGGTGGCCGGCACCTGGTGGGCGGTGCCGTCCAGGGTGAACCGGCCGTGGGCCAGCCGGTTCGCGTAGCGGCCCACCAGGGCGCCGAGGAAGGGCTGTTCGGCCGCGTACGCCTCGATGCCGGGGAGGGTGAGCACGACGTCCTCGACCGCGCCGGACGGGTCGGGGACCCGCAGCCGGTGCAGCGTGCCGCCGTAGGTGAGCACGTCGGCGCACACCCCGGTACCGGAGTCGAGCCGCCAGCGGCGCACCGGTCTGCCGTCGGGGGCGGTGCCGAACGGCGAGCCGGACAGAGTGGCGCGGGAGGGGTTCATCCTCGGCATCCTCGGGCGTGTCGTGGGGCGTCAGCGGTTCTTCTTGCTCAGGGGTTCCCGATGCGGGTCGTGCCGATCTCCGCGTGCGGGGTGTGCTCGGTGCCGGGGTGGCCTCTTCGGTCCCGCGGCTTCGGCCGGAACCGGGTGGGTCAGGATCTGCGGATCGCCGTGGACTCGCGCACGATCAGGCGGTAGCCCGGCAGAATGCGGCGCGGGGCCAGCGGTTCCGCGCCGTCCCGGGCGGCGATCCGTTCGACCAGGCACTCGACCGCGAGGGAGGCGATGGCCGCCTTGTCCGGGGAGACCGTGCTCAGGGAGACGGCACCGTAGGAGCCCTCCTCGATGTCGTCGAAGCCGACGACGGCGATGTCCTCGGGGACCCGCAGGCCGCGTTCGACGAGGGTGCGCATGGCGCCGAGCGCCATCAGGTCGTTGTAGGCGAAGACCGCGTCGGGGCGCTTGTCGCGGTCCAGGAGGGAGGCCATCGCGGCGGCTCCGTCGGCCCGGTCGTACCCCTCCGTGGCGACCACCATGGACTCGTCCGGCGTCAGGCCGGCGCCCGCCACGGCCTCGCGCCAGCCGCGCAGCCGCAGGTGGGCCGGCTGGCGGTCGCTCTCCTTGCGGGCGCCGAGGAAGGCGATCCGACGGCGCCCGAGGTCGAGGAGGTGCCGGACGGCGACCCGGGCGGCACCCACGTTGTCGATCATGATGTGGTCGAACGGACCGTCGTACTCACGCTCGCCGAGTAGCACCATGGGCGGCCCGTCGGTACGGGCCAGCAGGTCCTCGCGCTCCAGCCGGATGGGGCTGAGGATCAGCCCGTCGATGACGTGGGAGCGGAAGCCCTGCGAGACCAGCACCTCCTTCTCCCGCAGGCCCGCGGTGTGGTCGAGCAGCACGGTGAGGTCGTGCCGGCTCGCGGCGTCGATCACCGCGCCGGCCACCTCGGCGAAGTAGGGGTTGCCCAGTTCGGGGATGGCCAGGGTGATCAGGCCCGTGCGGCCCTTGCGCAGGTGACGGGCCGTCAGGTTCGGCCGGTAGCCCAGCTCGTCGATGGCGCGCTGGACCCGCTCACGGGTCCGTGGGGTGACGTGCGGGTAGTCGTTGACGACGTTCGAGACGGTCTTGACGGACACGCCGGCGCGCAGCGCGACATCCTTCAGGCTGACGCCCACGGCATTCCTTTCTCAGTGGACCGGGCGAGCGGTCCGGCTGCGTGCGGGGCGGCCGGGCGGCCGCGGCCGGTGCGGTTCTCCGCCGGTCATTCCAGTTGCTGGGTGCGGCTGAGCAGGGTCTGCATGAGGACTACCACAGCGAGAAACCCGCCGTTCACGGTGTCGGTGAAGGCCGATCCGTACTGCGAGAAGTAGTGGTCGATGAGGTTGTGGATCACCGCGAGCAGCAGCACGCCGCAGACGGTGCCGCCGATGGTGCCGCTGCCTCCGGTGAGCAGGGTGCCGCCGATCACCACCGAGGCGATGGCGGTGAGTTCGTAGCCGACGCCGATGGTGGTGACGCCCGAGCCGAGCCGGGCCCCGCCCAGCGCGCCGGCCGCCGCGGCGAGAGTGCCCGACAGCAGGTAGACCAGCACCTTGGCGCGGGCCACGGGCAGTCCGAGGAGGACGGCGGCGTTCTCGTTGCCGCCCATGGCGGTCAGGGTGGCGCCGAACCGGGTGCGGTTGAGCAGCACCGCCCCCAGCACGAACAGGGCGGCGGTGATCAGCACCGGGGTCCAGGTGCCCTGGCCGAGGGAGCGGAACGCGGAGTGCTGCGGTACCAGGTAAGTGGTGGCGCCCTCGCTGGTGACGGCCTGGAGCAGTCCTCTCAGTCCGAGCAGTCCGACGAGGCTGACGATGAACGGCGCCATCCGCCCGCGGGCCACCATCAGGCCCTGGACGGCGCCCCAGGCGGCGCCGACCGCCAGCGGCAGGACGACAGCCAGCCAGGTGCCGTGAGTGGACCCGTAGGCGCCGAGCACCCCGCCGAGCGCGTACATCGAGCCGACGGACAGGTCGATGCCGCCGGTGATGATGACGAAGGTCATGCCGAGGGCCAGCAGCCACACGAAGCAGTTGTTGCCCAGGATGCTGCTGATGTTGGACCAGGTAGGGAAGGTCGAGGAGGTCGCGGAGGCGATCGCGCAGACCACGACGAGGACGGCGAGGGCACCGCGCCGCTGGATCTGCCCGGCCAGCCGCTCGCCGAGGGTCGCGGCCGGGGCGCCGGCGACGGCGCCGCGGACCGGCGCGGGGACGGTTGCGGTCATCGGGTACCACGCTCCTGCGAGGCGTACACGGCGAAGGCGATGATGACGGCCTCGACGATCTGGGTGTACGAGGTGTGCACGTTGTGCTGGGTGAGCACGGCGGTGATCAACTGCATGAACAGCGCGCCCGCCACGGTGCCCAGCACCCGGACCTTGCCGCCGGACAGCGGGGTGCCGCCGACCACGACGGCGGTGATGGCGTTGAGCTCCATGTTCAGGCCCTGGTTGGCCGGGTCGGCCTCGGCACCGTGGCCGACGATGAGGACGCCGGCGAGGGCTGCCAGCACCCCGGAGATGAGGTAGACGGTGATGAGCACCCGCCGTACCGGCAGGCCGGCGAGGCGGCTGGCCTGGCGGTTGTCGCCGACGGCGACCAGATGCCGGCCGAAGGTGGTGCGGCGCACCAGCAGCCCGGTCAGCACCGCGCAGCCGGCGGCGAGCCACGCCATCTCGGGCAGCCCGGCGACGATGCTGGTGCCGAGGTCGAGCACGCCCGACTGGGAGACGGGCTTGGCGGAGTTGCCGTTGACGATCTCGGCCAGACCGCGCACGCCGATCATCAGCGACAGCGTGGCGACGATGGGCTGGACGCGGGCCAGGGCGACCATGGCCCCGCCGAGCGCCCCGGACGCCGCGCCCAGCAGCAGCCCGATCACCAGCACCGCGCCCAGGCCGTAGCCGGCGTAGAGCGGGACGACGGAGGCGGCGAGCGCGATGACGGCGCCCACTGACAGGTCGATGCCCTCGGTGCCGATCACCAGGGCCATCCCGAGCGCCACCAGCAGCGTGGGGGCGACCTGGAAGAGCTGGACGCGGATGTTGCTCATCTCGACGAAGGACGTGTCGAGTCCGACGGCGACCAGGAAGAGCACGACCAGGGCGGCGTACACGCCGTAGTCCTGGAGCAGGCGCACCGCCCTGGCCCGGTCGAGGGCCGGCCGGCCGGCCCAGCTGAGGGTGGTCATCGCTGCTTCTCCTTGGCGGCGGGTGCGGCGGCTTCGGCCCCGGCCTGCTCGGCGGGCGCGGCGGGCTCGGCGGGCTCGGACCGGGTCCCGGCATCCGCGCCCTCGGACCCGGCGTTTTCCGCGCCCGCGTCTTGTGTGTCGGCGTTGTCGGTGTCGGTGTCGGCCGGGGCGCCGTCGGGCGGGGCCTGGTCCGGGGCGCCGGGCGCGGTGGCGAGGGCGTCGAGCAGTCCCTCCTCGGTGACCTCCTCGCCGGCGAGGTGGCCGACGACCTTGCCGTCCTTGAGGATGACCACCCGGTCCGAGCCCTCGATCAGCTCCTCCAGGTCGGAGGAGATCAGCAGCACACCGAGCCCCTCACCGGCGAGCTCGTCGATGAGCGCCTGCACCTCGGCCTTGGCGCCGACATCGATGCCCCGGGTGGGCTCGTCGAGCAGCAGCACCTTCGGGTTGAGGCACAGCCAGCGGGCCAGCAGCACCTTCTGCTGGTTGCCGCCGGACAGGTCGCCGACCTTCTGGTCGGGGCCGGACGCCTTGATCCGCAGCCGCTCCATGAAGAAGCGGACCACCTCGTCCTGCTTGGCGCGCGAGACGATGCCGGCCCGCGACAGCCGGGGCAGCGCGGCCAGCGAGATGTTCTCGCGTACCGACAGGTTGGGAATGATGCCCTCGACCTTGCGGTCCTCGGGCAGCATCACGACGCCGGCCCGGATCGACGCGGCGGGGCTGCGGCGGCGCAGTGCGCGCCCCTCCACCTCCACGGTGCCGGACTCGGTGCCCAGCGCGCCGACGATGGCCTTGGCGGTCTCGCTGCGGCCGGCGCCCAGCAGCCCGCCCAGGCCGACGACCTCACCGGGATGCACATCGACGGAGACGTCCTGTACGCGGTGGCGGACGGTCAATCCGCTGGCGCGCAACGCTGGTTGGCCGTCGCGGACGTCGCGCCGCCCGGTGTCGAAGGCGGTGGTGCCCTTCTCGCGGACGGCGGCCATCTCCCGGCCGAGCATGAGGGAGACCAGCCGCAGCCGCTCCAGCTTGGCGATGTCGCCGGTGTGCACGACCTCGCCGTCACGCATGACGGTGACGCGGTCGCAGACGGCGTACAGCTCGTCGAGCCGGTGGCTCACGTAGACCACCGCGATGCCCTGCTCCTTCAGCCGCCGGATGACGGAGAAGAGGGTCTCGACCTCGCGCGGCTCCAGGGAGGAGGTGGGCTCGTCCATGATGACCACGCGGGCGTCGATCTGCACCGCGCGGGCCAGCGCGACCATCTGCTGGGCGCCCAGGCCCAGAGTGCGCAGCGGCCGGGTGACGTCGACGTCCACCCCGTAGCGGCCCAGCACCTCGGCGGCCTCGCGGTTCATCCGGCCGGTGTCGACCAGGCCGAGACGGCGCGGTTCGCGGCCCAGGTACAGGTTGCGGGCCACCGACATCAGGGGGACGAGGTTCACCTCCTGGTAGATGGTGGAGATGCCGGCCGCCTGGGCCTCCAGCGGGTTGCGGAACTCCCGTGCCGTTCCGGCAAGTCGGACGGTGCCGGCGTCGGGCCGGTAGACCCCGGTCATCACCTTGATCAGGGTGGACTTGCCGGCGCCGTTCTCACCGATGAGGGCGTGCACCTCGGCCGGGCGCAGGGTGAAGTCCACGCCGCGCAGGGCGCGCACGCCCGCGAAGCTCTTGTCGACCCCGGTGACCTCCAGGACGGGGTCGCTGCCGGGGCCGGGGCCGCCCAGGGCCCCTTCTGCCACGTCTGCCACGTGTCTCTCCTCGTACGGGTTGCCGGCGCCTCACCCGGCGGCGGCAAGCCGGGGCGCCGGGCCGGGGGGTGCGGTGCGGCGGGGCCGTCTCGGGCCCCGCCGTCCGCCGCCCGCCCGGGCCGGCGCGGCGGTCAGTAGACCAGGCCCTGGTCGAGGGCCTGCTTGGCGTTGGAGGCGGTGAAGTGGCCGTCCTTGATGATGACCTTGTCCTGGACGCCCGCGGTGCCGTAGAAGTCCTGCAGCGACTGGAAGGCCAGCGGGCCGAAGCGCGGGTTGGTCTCGATGTCGGCGACGGACAGGCCCGAGGCGACGTTCTGCACCATCTGCGAGATGCCGTCGATGGAGACGATCTTGACGTCCTTGCCGGGGGTCTTGCCCGCGGAGCGGATGGCCTGGATGGCGCCCAGGGCCATCTCGTCGTTCTCGGCGAACACGGCGTTGATGTCGGAGTGCGCCTGGAGCAGCTGCTCCATCACCTTCTGGCCGTCGGTCTGGTCGAAGTTGCCGGTCTGCGACGCCACGACCTTGATGTTCGGGTACTTGGCCTTGATTTCGTCCTGGAAGCCCTTGGTCCGGTCGGTGGTCACGTCGTTGCCGGGGGTGCCGGTCAGGATCGCGACGTGGGCGGACTGGCCGGTGGCGCCGGCGAGGTCGTCGGCGGCGATCTGCGCCTGGCCGTAGAAGTTCGAGCCGATGAAGGAGATGAAGTCGCTGCACGCGGTGCCGGTGACGGTGCGGTCGATGGTGAGCACCGGGATCTTCTTCGCCTTGGCCTGGGCGAGGGCCGGGCCGAGGCCGTCGGAGTTCTCCGGGGCCACGATGAGCGCCTTGGCCCCCTGCGCGATCATGTCCTCGATCTGCGAGTTCTGGGCGTTGACATCGGCGTTGGCGTTGCGCTCGATGAGCTTGACGCCGAGCTTCTTCGCCTCCTGCTCGATGCTCTTGGTCTCGGTGGCGCGGAACGGGTTGCTGGTGGACTCCGACTGGGAGAAGCCCACGACGGTCTTGCCGTCGGTGATGTCCAGCTTGGGCACCCCACCGCCGTAGTTCTGGTAGGTGCAGGCGGGGCCGGTGGCCGACGCGGTGGGCGAGGCCGTCTGCTGGGCGGCGGCGGTGTTGTCGGCAGCGGCGGAGGTCGACGTGTCCTTGCCGGAGTCGTTGCCCGAGTTGGTACAGGCGGTCGCGGTCAGGCACAGGCCGGCGGTGAGCACCGCGGCGGTGACGGCCTTGGCCCGGAGGGTGGCGTACATGCGCCGATCACATCCTCGTCGAAACGGTTCGGAGCGTGCGGGAGTTCGTGCGGAACTTCAAAGGGGGAACCGGCCGGGCGGGCTTGTCGAGCGACCTGGCCTGAAAGGGTGTTACAACGATGTAGATGGACAGTGGGGTATCGCCCCGATCGCTGTCAAGACGTTGGTTCCGGTTCGCTGAAATCGACGCTCGGCCGCGACCTTCCGCCTCCCGGCGGTGGCCGGATCGAGCCTCTCGCGACCACCCGAGGCCGTTTCCGCAGTCGTTGACGATCAGCTGACTGCAGCTCAAATGACCAGCTCAGCACGGCTTTTGCGGGCGGTCGTGGGCGTCCGGAGGGACCGGTAACACCACGGAAATCTCTGTTGTCGCGGGGGTGGACACGCCATGCGGGCTGTGCTGTCATCTTCGTGCTCCGCTTTACATCGTTGTAGTCCCACTCCCGCCGAGGGGTGCCGCGCGACCGCCGCCGGACCCTTCCGTGCGGGCCGTGCCGCGATCCCCACCACGGTCTGAGGCGGCCTTGTGCGCGTCCGCCTCGCCGCGCGCTCCCCTTCGCCCCGCCCCTCCCGCTCCCCGAGAGCGGCTCCAGGAGGAGTACCGATGACTGACAGGAACGCCCCCGCCGACCAGCCGGAGACCGCCGAGGCCGCGACACCCGGCGGCTCCCCCGCGGCCGGCGGCTTCAGCCGCCGCGGCCTGATCCGCTGGGGCGGCGCGGCCGGCCTGGCCGCGGCCGGCACCGGAATGCTGCCGGGCGTCGCCCAGGCCGCCCCGGCCGGCGCGCACGACGCGAGCGCCGCGTCGTCCTCGGCCGCGCTGCCGGCCTTCGACCCGCTGCGCCCGCCGTCCGTGCCGCTCGCGGTGCGCTCGCCGTACCTGAGCACCTGGGTCGGCGCCGACAGCCCGACCGGCCACTGGCCGAACTTCTGGACCGGCCGCACCACGGCGTTCACCGGCATCCTGCGGGTGGACGGCACCGACTACCTCTTCCTCGGGGCGCCCAGCATCCCCGACCACCCGCTGCCGCGCGGCGTGGTGCAGCGCTCGCTCACCGTCACCGCCACCCGCACCCGGTACGAGTTCGACGCCGGCGGGGTCCGCCTCACGCTCACCTTCCACTCCCCGGTGGAGCCGGGCGACCTGCGGCGGCAGTCCATGCCGCTGTCCTACGTCGTCGCCCAGGTGCGCTCGCTCGACGGCAAGGGCCACACGAGCGGGCTCTACATCGACATCTCCGGCGAGTGGGCGTCCGGCGACTCCGGCACAAAGATCCGGTGGGCCCAAGGGGAGACCACGGGGCCGTCGGGGACCAAGCTGACAACGCTGTCAGTGACCCCGGACTCCCCCGGCGTCCTCAAGGAGAACGGCAACATGGCCTCCTGGGGCACCGTCGTCTTCAACGCCACCGAGCGCTCCGGGCTGACCTGGCAGATCGGCGCCGACACGGTGGTGCGTGCCGCCGCCGTCGCCTACGGCAAGCTCGCCAACACCGCCGACACCAACATGCCGCGGGCCATCAACGACTCCTGGCCTGTCTTCGCCTTCCACTTCGACCTGGGCACCGTGCGCGGCACCACCCAGGCGGTGCTGTCCGTCGGGCACGTCCGGGAGCCGGCCGTCAGCTACCTCGGCGAACAACTGCCCCCGCTGTGGCGCAGCTACTTCTCCGACTGGCAGGACATGGCCGGCTTCTTCCACGCCGACCAGTCCGCCGCCGCCAAGCGGGCCGCCGCCCTGGACGCCCGGATCGAGCGCGAGGCCACCGCGGCCGGCGGCCCGAAGTACGCGGCGCTGTGCGCGCTGGCGCTGCGCCAGGCGTACGCCGGCACCGAACTGGTCAGCCGCAACGGCAAGCCGTGGGCGTTCCTGAAGGAGATCTCCTCCGACGGCAACGTCTCGACCATCGACGTGACGTACCCGGCGACGCCGGTCTTCGTCTACCTGGACCCGCAGTACCTGGGCCTGCTGCTCCAGCCGCTGCTCGACTACGCCGAGAACGGCGGCTGGCCCAAGGAGTTCGCCGAGCACGACCTGGGCTCCAGCTACCCCAACGCCAGCGGCCACAACGACGGCAACGAGGAGGACATGCCGGTCGAGGAGTCGGCCAACATCATCCTGATGACGGCCGCCTACCTGGCGCGGACCGGCTCCTCCGACGCCCGCGCCTTCGCCACCGCCCACTACACGATCCTCAAGCAGTGGGCGGACTACCTGGTGGCCAACGCCCTCGACCCGGGCTACCAGAACCAGACCGACGACTTCACCGGCTTCATCGCCCACAGCGCCAACCTGGCGCTCAAGGGCATCCTGGCGATCGGCGCCATGGGCCGTATCGCGACGCTGACCGGGAACACGTCCGACGCGTCGAAGTACACCTCCACCGCCAAGAGCTACATCGCCCAGTGGGTGGACAAGGCGACGGACACCTCCGGCGACCACCTCAAGCTCGCCTACGACCAGCCGGGCACGTGGAGCCTGAAGTACAACGGCTACCCGGACGCGCTGCTGGGCCTGGGCCTGATCCCGGCCTCGGTCGCCCAGAAGGAGGCCGACTGGTACCTGACGCAGGCCAACCAGTACGGCGTCCCGCTGGACCTGCGCCACAGCTACACCAAGGGCGACTGGGAGATGTGGACGGCGGCCTGGCTGCGCGGCCACCCGATCAGCGAATACCTGATCAGCTCGCTGTACGACTTCGTGCACACCACCACGTCCCGGGTGCCGTTCACCGACTGGTACGACACCGTCGCCGACACCCAGAGCGGCTTCCAGGCCAGGCCGGTGGTAGGCGGCATCTTCGCCCTGCTGAGCCTGGGCCGGTAGCCGAGGGCGGGGCGCCGGCCTGACACCCGCCAGGCCGGCGCCCGGCGCCGAAGCCCGTCGCCCGCCCGGCGCTCCCGGCCGGTCCCGCCCGCGGACCGGCCGCCGGACGGGCGGCGCACCGACGGGTGCCGGCGGTGGTGCCTCCGCCGCCGGCACCTGTCCGACCGGACGAGGGCCCCGGCCCCGACGTCCCTCCAGCGCCACCGCACCCCCCGGTCGTGCCATCCGCCGGGGCGCGAGAAAGGACCTCCCCGTATGGCCCACCCCGTGGCACGCCGTACGTTCATCGCCCGGTCGCTCGCCGTCACCGGCGGCGCCGCCCTCGCCGGCGCGGCCGGCGCCCTGCCCGCCTCCGCCGCCGCTCCGCGTGGCCCGGTCCAGCACGCGGGCCCCGCCGACCGGTCCCACTACACCGCCAACCGCGCCCCGCTCCAGCGGGAGGCGTTCCTGCGGCTGCCGCCGGGCAGCACCACCGCCAAGGGCTGGCTCGGCACCCAGTTGACGCTCCAACTCGGCGGCCTGAACGGGCGGATGGCCGAGATCTCCGACTATCTCACCGCCGACAGCGGCTGGGCGGTGCCGGCCAACACCGGCTGGGAGGAACTGCCGTACTGGCTGCGCGGTTTCGGCGACCTCGGCTACGTCACCGGCGACGCGGCCACGCTGGAGCTGACCAGGACCTGGATCGACCGGATCCTCGCCACCCGCCAGTCCGACGGCTTCTTCGGCCCCGCCTCCCTGCGCACCTCGCTGAACGGCAGCGCGGACTTCTGGCCGTACATGCCGGTGCTGGACGCGCTGCGGACCTGGCACGAGTACAGCGGCGACGACCGGGTGCTGGACGCGCTGACGGGCTGGCTGCGGTTCCTCACCACGCTGCCGCCGGCCCAGTTCGGGCAGGGCTGGGGCTCGGTACGGGTCGGCGACACCATCGACTCGGCGTACTGGCTGTACAACCGCACCGGCGACGCGTTCCTGCTGGACCTGGTGCGCACCATGCACGCCAACAGCGCCGACTACACCCACTCCGTTCCCACATGGCACAACGTCAACCTCGCCCAGGGCTTCCGCGAGCCGGCGCAGTACGGGGTGCTGGCCGGCGACCCGTCGTTCCTGGCCGCCACCGACCGGGTGTACTCCACGGTGATGGGCACGTACGGGCAGTTCCCCGGCGGCGGGTTCGCCGGTGACGAGAACGTGCGGTTCGGCTTCCACGACCCGCGTCAGGGCTTCGAGACCTGCGGCGTGGTGGAGTTCATGCACAGCCACGAGCTGCTGACCCGGATCACCGGCGACGCGGTGTGGGCCGACCGCTGCGAGGAGCTGGCCCTCAACACCCTTCCGGCGGCGTTCGACCCGTTGCAGAAGGGCACCCACTACGTCACCTCGGCCAACAGCGTCCAGCTCGACGACGTGGCGAAGTCCCACGGCCAGTTCGACAACGCGTTCGCGATGCAGGCCTACATGCCCGGCATCCACCAGTACCGCTGCTGCCCGCACAACTACGGCATGGGCTGGCCGTACTACGCCGAGGAGATGTGGCTGGCCAGCCCCGACGGCGGCCTGTGCGCCTCGCTGTACGCCGAGTCCGAGGTGCGGGCGAAGGTCGGCCCGGGCACCGGCACGCAGGTGAAGGTCACCGAGCACACCGGCTACCCGTTCGAGGACACCGTCACGCTGGTGCTCGACACCCCGCACCCGGTCGCGTTCCCGCTGTACCTGCGGGTGCCCGGCTGGTGCGAGCAGCCCTCGGTGCGACTGGGCGGGCGCCCGGTGGCGGCCCGGCGCAGCGGCGGCTACCTGGTGCTGGACCGCACCTGGCACCCGCGCGACACCGTCGAGCTGCACCTGCCGATGCGCACCGCCGTCCGCTCCTTCGGCCTCAACGGGGACGCGGTGTCGGTGGCACACGGGCCGCTGGAGTTCTCCCTGGAGATCGAGGAGCAGTGGAGCCGGTTCGCCGGCACCGACGACTGGCCGGAGTACGAGGTGCGGCCCGGCTCGGCGTGGAACTACGCGCTGGAGCTGGACCCGCGCGACCCGGCGCGCTCCCTGGTGCTGGAGCGCTCCCGGGCCGCCGGCGACAACCCCTTCACCCACGAGGGCACCCCGGTGCGGATGCGCGCCAAGGGCCGCCGGGTGACGGCCTGGCAGACCGACGACCAGAACGTGGTCGCGCCCGTCCAGCCCTCGCCGGCTCGCACCGCGGAGACCGCCGAGCCGATCACGCTCATCCCCTCGGCGGCGGCCCGGCTGCGGATCACCGCGTTCCCGACCGCCGGCACGGGCCCGAAGGCGGTGGAGTGGGCTGCGGTGTCGGCCTCCTACAGCGGCGTGGACAGCCCGCAGGCGCTGCTGATGAACGGCGCCACGGCGCAGCCCACCGACTCCTACGACCAGTCGCTGCCGCGCTTCACCTGGTGGAGCCACACCGGCACCGAGGAGTGGGTGGCGTACACCTACGCCGAACCGGTTCGGGCCGGCGCCGTCTCCGTCTACTGGTACGACGACACCGGCCACGGGGCGTGCCGGGTCCCGGCGTCGTGGGCACTGGAGTACCAGGACGCCTCGGGCGCCTGGCAGCCGGTCGGCGGCGACCCGCGCTACGGCACGGCGGCCGACACCTTCAACCGGGTGGAGTTCACACCCGTGACGACCACGGGCCTGCGGGTCCGCGTGGAGCTGCAGGCCGGCGTCTCCGGCGGCCTGCTGGCCTGGCGGGTGGAGGGCTGATCGAGGAGCCCGCCAGGCTGTACGGGGGTCCGGTCCGCCGGGGTACGGGAGTGTGCCGCCGGCGGGCCGGACATCCGTGTGCGCGCCGTCCCGACGGGCCGGCGCGCCGCACCGTCCGCGGGCGCGACCGCGCCCGCGGACGACAACTGCACAGCGCGTTCCGGCACGGCCCAGCACGGCAGTCCGCCGGGCCGGCTGACCTGCTCCGAAGTGAGAGGAACACGGCGATGCGACGCACCCGTCGGGGTCTGTTCCGGCCCCGTACCGCGGCACCACCCTTCCCGTTCCGCGACCCCGGCCGACCGGCCGCCCCGCCCCCACGCCGCCGGCCCGGCGCCGCGCGCCGCCGTGCGGCCGCCGTCGCGGTAGCGCTGAGCACCGCGGCGCTGGCTCTGGTCGGCACCGGCGGCCCGGCCGCGCACGCGGCCGGCCACGCCCGTCCACGGGCGGTGACCTCGGGCGACGCCCGCTTCGAGGTGCTCTCCCCGACGCTGGTGCGCACCGAGTACGCCGCGGACGGGAAGTTCACCGACCAGGCCACGTTCAACGCGATCGGCCGCGACGGCTTCACGAACACCCCGTACACCACGTCGACCTCGGACGGCTGGCTGACCATCAAGACCAGCAAGCTGACGCTGCGCTACCGCACCGGCTCGGGCCCGTTCACCGCGCAGAACCTGTCGGTGTCGCTGGCCGCCGGCGCGGACCGGGTCGCCGCCGCCCCGTGGAACCCGCTGACCTGCCCTGCCGGTCAGCTGTGCGAGGCCGAGGACCTGTCGTACACCGGGCTGAGCGTGGCCTCGGACCACACCGGCGCCACCGGCAGCGGCTTCCTGGCCGGCTTCCAGTCGCCCGGGGACGCGGTGACCGCGCACGTGGACGTGCCGTCGGCCGGCCGCTACGAGTTCGCGTTCCGGTACGCCAACGCCCTCGGCGGGGACGGGAAAGACACCACCCGCACGCTGTCGGTGTCGGCGGACAGCGGCGCCGCTCAGACGGTCTCCCTTCCGGTGACGGCCGACTGGAACACCTGGGCCACCGCCCGCGTCTCCCTCGACCTCGACGCCGGCACGCACGCGATCACGCTGTCGCGGGGCTCGTCGGACTCCGGCAACGTCAACGTGGACAGCGTCGCGCTGCTCACGCCGGGCGCGGACTACCCGCCGGTGTCGGCGACCGCCGTGCGCGACTGCGCCTTCGGCACCTCCTGCGAGGCCGAGGACGGGCTGGCCTCCGGGTCGGCGAAGACCGCCACCGACCACGGGAACTACTCGGGCAGCGGCTTCCTCGCCGAGCTGAACCAGGGCGCGGGCCTGGCCGAGCACCTCACCGGGGTACCGGCCGACGGCACGTACACCCTGCACCTGCGGTACGCCAACGGGCTCGGCGGCGACGGGCTGCACCAGACCCGCACTGCCACGGTCACGGCCGGCGGCACGACCCGCACGGTGAGCCTGCCGGCCACGGCCGACTGGGACACCTGGAGCACCGTGTCGGTGCCGGTGGACCTGTCAGCGGGCGACGACACCGTGAGCCTGGCCTGCCCGGACAGCGACAGCTGCCACGTCAACCTGGACACCGCGGCCGTCACCGCGACGGGCGCCGCCGCGCCCCAGCCGCACCTGGCGCTGGGCGGCTACCGGCGCGGCCTGGACGGGGTCAACGGCGACAACGGGAACCCGCCCACCACGCCTGGCCTGCTGTACAAGGACGGCTGGTACCTGCTGGACGACACCACCTCGGCGCTGTACGACCCGGCGACCGGGAAGACCTCGCCCCGGCCCGGGCACGGCGCGGGCGGCTACCAGGACGGCTACCTCTTCGGCTACGGCCACGACTACGAGCAGGCGCTGAGCGACCTCGCGACGCTCACCGGCCCGTCGGAGCTGCTGCCGCGCTGGGCCTACGGCGTGTGGTACTCGGAGTACATGGACCGCACGGCGGCCGACTACGAGAACACCATCCTGCCCGAGTTCCGCGAGGAGGGCGTGCCGCTGGACGTGCTGGTCACCGACACCGACTTCAAGTCGCCCGACACCTGGGACGGCTGGGAGATGGACCCGTCGAAGTTCCCCGACGAGAAGGCGTTCTTCGACTGGGCCGCGAGCCAGGGCCTGCACAACACGCTCAACATCCACCCGAGCATCAAGAGCGACGACCCGCAGTTCGCCGCCGCCGAGGCCACCGCGAAGGGCAAGCTCACGAAGGACTCGTGCAGCGGCAGCGTGTGCCAGTACACCTTCGACTGGGGCGACCCGGACCAGCTCAAGGCGTACCTGGACCTGCACCGGACGATGGAGCAGGACGGCGCGGACTTCTGGTGGCTGGACTGGTGCTGCGACAACTCCGACTCCTCGCTCCAGGGCGTGACCCCGGACGCGTGGATCAACCAGCAGTACGCCACGGACGCGGACAAGAACGTCGGCCGCGGCTTCGTGCTGTCGCGGGCGTTCGGTTCGCTCCAGTCGGGCGGCTACAGCAGCCCGACCGGGGTGGCGACCGGCCCGTGGGCGGACAAGCGCACCACCGTCCACTTCACCGGTGACACCTCCTCGACATGGGGCACGCTGAAGATGGAGGTGGGCTACACGCCCGGCGAGTCGGCGGCCACCGGCCTGTCCGCGGTCAGCCACGACATCGGCGGATTCAACGACGCGACCGGGCTGACCGGTTCGGAGACCTACGGCAACGGCCAGCACACCACCAAGCTGCCGGACGACCTGTACGCGCGCTGGGTGCAGCTGGGCACCTTCCAGCCCATCGACCGGCTGCACGGCAACCACAGCGACCGGCTGCCGTGGCAGTACGGCACGGCGGCGAAGGACTCCGCGGAGAAGTTCCTCAACCTCCGTGAGGACCTGGTGCCGTACACCTACACGCTGGCGCAGCAGGCGCAGGCCACAGGGGTGCCGGTGGTGCGGCCGACGTACCTGGAGTACCCGGAGGAGGCGCAGGCGTACGCCACCGCCGACAGCGAGTACCTGTACGGGCCGGACATGCTGGTCGCCCCGGTGACCACGCCGGGCGACACCGCCACCACGTCGGTGTGGTTCCCGCCGGGCCAGTGGACGGACTACTTCACCGGCAAGACCTATCAGGGCGGCACCACGCAGGACGTGACGACCACCCTGGACACGATGCCGGTGTTCGTGAAGGCCGGCGCGGTCGTGCCCACCCGCACCGGAAACGTGAAGAACGACGACCAGAGCACCCTGGCCAAGGCCACGCTGACGGTCTCGCCGGGCGCCTCCGGCTCGTTCACCCTGTACGAGGACGACGGCACGCACGCGGCCCGGCACGCCACCACCACGGTCCGCTCGACGCAGTCGGGCGGGGCCCGGACCCTGCACATCGGCGCCACGAAGGGCTCGTTCGCCGGACAGCCGGCGACCCGCACCTGGACGGTGTCGTTCCTGGGCGCCACGGCCGCCCCGCACGCGGTGACCGCCTCGGGGGTGCGCCTGTCGCCGCACTCCTGGCACTACGACGCCGCCTCGGGGCGGCTGACGGTGACCCTGCCGCCGCACAGCGTCCGCACGGCGCTGACGGTGACCGTGCACTGAGCCCGGGCACACCATGACGAAGGGGGCGCGGCCGCCGGCCGCGCCCCCTTCTTGTCGCTTCTTCCTGACGCTACCTTTCGGCCTGCCTCAGGTCAGTTCAGCAGCTCCACCTCCGAGAGGGTGGTGGAGTCGCCCCCGCTGTTGGCGGCCACGACCAGGCGGTAGGAGCCGTACGTGCCCGGGTGGGCGATCTCGAACGGCCGGGTCTGCTGCCGGTCGGAGAAGGTCTGGCCGGAGCGGCTGTCGACCGTCGTCCAGTGCTTGCCGCCGTCGTTGGAGCCCTGCAGCTGCCAGCTCTTCGGGTCCTGACCGGCGGTCTTGCCGGAGGTCAGGGTGTAGAAGGTGGCCTTCTGCCCCTTGCCGCTGTAGGTCCAGGTGATCTGCGGGGTCGCGGTCGGGAAGGTGGCCGACGTGGCCGAGGTGTTGTCGAACAGCGCCGCGGTGTCGGTGCCGTCGGCCGAGGAGCCGGTGCCCAGGCCCTTGCCGGTGGTGTCGGCCAGCGGCTGCGGGGTGCTGCCGGCCGCGGTCAGCGACGGCGGCAGCGCGTCCTTGCCGGTGCCCCACTTCGACGGCTTGGAGCCCATGGTGAAGTCGAGCACGGCCCCGGACGACAGCTGGTCCTGGGTCAGGTACACCTTGTTCCAGGGCTTGCCGTTGACCTTGAGCGACTGCACGTAGACGTTCTTGGTGCTGTTGTTGCGGGCGTTGATGGTGATGGTCTTCCCGTTGTCCAGGTGGAGGGTGGCCTTGGTGAACGACGGGGAGCCGATCACGTAGGTGTCGCCGCCGACCTGGAGCGGGTAGATGCCCAGGGCGCTGAAGATCTGCCAGGTGGAGGCGGCGCCGTTGTCCTCGTCGCCGGGGTAGCCCTCGCCGATCTCGCTGCCGGTGTACAGCCGCTGCTCGGCCTCGCGCACCACGGCCTGGGTCTTGGCCGGGTCGCCGGCGTAGTCGTACATGTACGGGATGCCGTAGGAGGGCTGGTTGCTGATGCCCAGCTCACCCATGCGGACGTCGCGGGCCTCGATCATCTCGTGGATGGTGCCCCCGTACGAGCCGGTGTCGCCGACCGCGGTCTCCTGGGTGGAGAAGAACGTGTCGAGCTTCTTCTCCAGGTTCTTCTGGCCGCCGTACAGCGAGATCAGGCCGTTGGGGTCCTGCGGGACGGTGAAGGCGTAGTTCCAGCCGTTGGACTCGGTGTACTCGTAGCCCCACGTCTTCGGGTCGTAGGAGCTGTCGGGCACCCGCCAGGAGCCGTCGGCGTTGCGGCCCTCGAAGAACCCGGTGTTCTGGTTGAACACCGTGGTGTAGTCCCGGGCGCGGCCGAGGAAGTAGGCGGACTCCTCCTTGAACCGCTCGCGGTCCGCCTTGGGCGTCTTCGGGTCCTTGGCGAGCTTGGCCGCCATGGTGCCGATGCCGTAGTCGTTGATGTAGCCGTCCAGCGACCACGAGATGCTGCCGTCGACGGAGGTGTCGGTGTACCCGGTGAACTCCGAGGTCTCCAGGCCCTTGCGGCCGACTCCGGAGTTGGTGGGCACGGTGGTGGCGTTCTTCACGGCGGCCTCGTACGCCGCCTGCGCGTCGAAGCCGGTCACGCCCTTGTCGTAGGCGTCGGCGAAGGCCACGTCGGAGCTGGTGCCGGTCATCAGGTCGGCGTAGCCGGGCGAGGACCAGCGGGCGGTCCAGCCGCCGTCCTCGTACTGCTGGACGAAGCCGTTGACGAGCTCGCCGGCGGTCTTGGACTCCAGCAGCGAGTAGGCCGGCCACTCACTGCGGTAGGTGTCCCAGAAGCCGTTGTTGACGTACACCTTGCCGTCGACGATCTTCGCGCCGGTCTGGGTGGCGGTGCTGGTGCCCTGCGTCTGGAACGGGCTGGCGTACTGCCACACCGGCTTGCTGTTGGTGCCGGTGTTCTCCGAGCCCGAGTTCGGGTACAGGTTCATCCGGTACAGGTCGGAGTACAGGGTGGTCAGCTGCTCGCTGCTCGCCCCCTCCACCTGGACCTTGCCGAGCTTGGCGTTCCACTGCGCCGCCGCGCGCTTCTCGACGGTGCCGAAGGAGGTGCCGGCCGGGATCTCCAGCTCCAGGTTGTGCTTGGCCTGGGCCACGCTGATGAACGAGGTGGCGATGCGCATCGTCACCGTGTGCTGGTCGGTGGTGTCGAACTTCGCGTAGCCGGTGACGTTGTCACGACCGGCGCCGGTCGCCTTCTGCGCGGTGGTCGGCTTCTGGTCGAACTCGGCGTACACGTACATCCGGCTGGCGCCGGTGGACAGCCCGCTCTTGTGCTCCGACCAGCCCTGCAGGGTGCCGTTGGCGGCGTCCAGGGTGAGGCCGCCGTTGTTGTCGATGTTGTCGAAGACCAGGTTGCCGTCGTCACCGGGGAAGGTGAAGCGGAACTCCGCGGAGTGGTCGGCGGGCGCGATCTCGGCCTTGATGCCGTTGGTGAACGTCACGCCGTAGTACTGCGGGCGCGCGGTCTCGTCGGAGTGCTTGAACGGCAGGGCCCGCTTGGTGCGGTCCAGCTCCGGGGTGCCGGACGCGTCGGACGGCATCACCTGGAACAGGTCGCGGTCGCCCATCCACGGGCTGGGCTCGTGGCTGATGCCCAGCGCCTGGAGGGTGGGCAGGTTGTCCGCGTTGTTCTGCGCGGCGTAGGAGTACTCCCAGCTGTCGGAGCCCGCGTCGGTCACCGGCGTGTAGAAGTTGAAGCCGTTGGGCACCGCGGTGGCCGGCAGGTTGTTGCCGCGGGAGAACGACCCGGACGCGTTGGTGCCGCGCCGGGTGTCGACCTGGTCGGCGTACGTGGCATGCGGGTCGGTGGCCGGGGCGGCCCCGATGGACAGGTCGTCGATCCAGCCCTTGAACTGGGTCGGCGAGCCCTCCGCGGCGGTGCCGTGCGGGTCGTCGTAGCCGATCAGGATGCGGTCGATGGTCTTGCCGGCGGCGACCTTGCCGATGTCGGAGGCGACCGCGTTCCACTGGGCGGCGTACAGGATCTTCGAGTCGCCCTGCTGGCTGGGCGTCAGCGCCACGCCGTAGCCGTCCTGCGCGGGGGTGCGCAGCTGGCTGAGGTAGGTGCCGTCGGTGAAGTGCAGGTCGATCGAGGCGTACTCGCTCGGGTACGTCAGGTCGCTCGCGGTCAGCTCGGGGAAGATGTCGTAGGAGAGCTGGGTGTCACGGCGCACCGGGATGTGCACGTCGAACAGCTTGTTCCAGGCGTGGACCGGGCCGTCGGCGGTGTGGGTGCCGGCGTACTCCAGCGCCTTCAGGCCGGTGAAGCCGACGTTGGCCTTCACGTTCGGGCCGGAGGACGGGCCGCTGCCGACCTCGGTGGTCATGCCCGGGGTCGGCGTCGCCGGGGCGGAGCCGTCGGACAGGATCAGGTCGGCGAGCTGGGTGGAGCCGGGCTCGCCGTTGTTGGCGGTGATGTTCAGCCGGTAGTACGTGTACGCGCCCGGGTCGGCGACGGTGTACACGTGGCTGGTGAACCGGTTGGCGAAGGTCTGGCCCTTCTCGGTGTCGACCGTCGTCCAGCTCTGGCCGTCCTCGGAACCCTGGAGCTGCCAGTCCTTCGGGTCGCGGGTCGGGAAGTCGTTCGCCGAGGTGAGCGCGTACTTGCGGACCGTCTGGTCACCGGTCAGCTGGTACTCCAGCCAGCCGGTCTTGGCGAACGTCAGCCACTTGGTGCTGGGGTCCTCGTCGGCCGCCTTGGGGGCGGTCTCGTTCGGCGGGTTGTCGGAGTTGGCGGTGACCTTGGCGATCTTGCCGTTGAGGCTGCCGGCGACCACCGGGACGGTGCCGGCGGTCACCCCGGACAGCCAGGGCTTGCCGCCGCGGGTCTCGGCGGTGTCCGCGGCGGGCTGCGGCTGACCGGACTCGAACGAGGTGCTGAACGCGGGGCCGTCGCTGCCGTGGCCGCGGTCCGAGGCGGCGTGGGCCAGCCCGGACACGGGGACGGTCAGGCCCAGGGACACAGCCGCCGCCAGCAGTGATCTGGCGAGGGTGCGACGGGGTCGGCCTCTTGTCATGGATGAACTGCCTTTCTTCTGCGCGGTGTCGGCGGTCACGCCGGCATACGGGCGGTCGCGGGCGCGTGGGGGGAGGTTCGGGGGT
>Ga0164242_10000877_pt1 | contig 35806 bp, 36 predicted proteins | sample OricomgcompostMG_FD_108783 | JGI IMG/M metagenome (GOLD analysis project Ga0164242, IMG submission 108783) | Miracle-Growth compost microbial communities from Emeryville, California, USA - Original compost - Miracle growth compost (MG) ... | reverse complement strand
GGCACCATGGTCATCCGACCGTACGCGTACGCCATCTGGGAGCGGATGCAGGCCGATGTGGATGCCCGCATCAAGGCGACCGGCGCCGAGAACGTCTACCTGCCGCTGTTCATCCCGCAGTCGTACCTCGAGCGCGAGGCCGAGCACGTCGAGGGCTTCAGCCCCGAGCTCGCCGTCGTCACTCACGCCGGCGGCAAGGAGCTGACGGAACCGGTCGTCGTGCGGCCCACGAGCGAGACGGTGTTCGGCGAGCTCATGTCCAAGTGGGTTCAATCGCATCGCGACCTGCCGATGCTGCTGAACCAGTGGTCGAACGTCGTGCGGTGGGAACTGCGTCCGCGCCTGTTCCTGCGCACCACCGAGTTCCTGTGGCAGGAGGGGCACACGGCGCACGCGACTGCGGAGGACGCTGCCGCGTACGCGCGGCGCATCCATCTCGGCGTGTACCGTGACTTCCTCCAGAACACCCTCGCGATCCCCGTGCTGGTCGGCGTGAAGAGCCCGAGGGAGCGCTTCGCCGGAGCGATCAACACCATGACCTGCGAGGCGATGATGGGCGACGGCAAGGCACTCCAGATGGCGACGAGCCACGAACTGGGCCAGAACTTCGCGCGGGCCTTCGACATCCGGTACACGGATGCTTCCGGCCACGTTCAGACATGCTGGACGACCTCATGGGGTTCCAGCACGCGCATGATGGGCGGTCTGATCATGTCGCACGGTGACCAGGCCGGCCTCCGTGTTCCCCCGAGCATCGCACCCATCCAGGCCGTGGTGGTCGCGGTGAAAGACGATGAGCGCACGGTGACCGCGGCGTCCGCCGTCGCCGACGAACTGGCGGATGCCGGCGTGCGCGTGCGCCTGGATGCCCGCAGCACGCCGGGTTTCGGCCGCCGGGTCGTCGAGTGGGAACTCAAGGGCGTTCCGGTGCGCATCGAGATCGGCCCGCGCGATGTGGACGCACAACAGGCGACGATCGCTCGTCGAGATACGCGCGGCAAGAGTACGTGCCCGCTCGATCGCCTGAACTCCTCCGTTCCTGCGCTGCTCGGCGCCATGCAGGCGGAGCTGTTCGAGCAGGCGGCGAACCGACTCGCCGACAACACCGTTGACGTCCGCACCGTCTCGGATGCCATCGCCGCCGCCGCAACCGGGTTCGCACGGATTCCATACTCCGTGCTCGGCGAGGCCGGCGAAGACGAGCTGGCCGACAACGCGATCACCGTGCGCTGCCTGCAGACCGAGCAAGGCGGCCTTCCGGAAGCCCACACCGACGAGAACCTCTTCGCCGTCGTGGCAAGGAGCTACTGAGTAGCCCGAGTCATCGACCCGTACCGGTCAGCTTCCCGCGAACTCCTCGACCGCCCGCCGCCCGGCATCCGCGGTGCGCTGCAGAAAGCCGGCGATGAGTTCGAGCTCGGCGGGGGAGTATTCGGCGCACACGGCATCCATCTGCGCGTTCATGCCCTCGTAGTGGCTGAAGACCTCACCGATCGCGTCCGGTCGAACGGAGACCACGACGCCTCGGCGGTCGCTCACGTCGCGTTCGCGGGTGATCCACCCGCCCTTCTCGAGCCGGTCGATCACACCCGTCATGGTCGCCGGATGCACACCGGCACGGCGTGCCAGGGCGCTCGGGCTCGTGGCCCCGTGCTGGGCGAGGTAGTCGAGGCAGTCCAGGTCGATGTCGCGCAGCTCGACGCGGGATGAGACGTGGTGCGAGAGCAGCGCTATCTGATTGTTCACCTCGCGAAAGCGTCTCTTCAGCTCGGCGGTGAGCCGCCGGTGCTCGCGCGCGTCGCTCGAACCTCTAGGCATTCTCGTCTCCATACAGTATGGTTCTCATATTATCTGAATCACCGGTCTAAGGAGAATCTAGTGAAGATCGTCGTGTTCGGCGCGAATGGTCCGACCGGTCGCCTCGTCACACGCCTCGCCCTGGAACGAGGTGTCTCGGTGGTCGCGGCGACGCGCTCCCCGCGGGCGTTCCCGTTCGCTCACGAGAACCTCGTCGTCGAGCATGCAGATGTCTTCGACAGCGCTTCGGTGAGCCGCGCAGTGGGTGGAGCGGATGCCGTTCTGTCGGCACTCGGGGTTCCGTACAGCCGGCGGGAGATTACGACATACTCCGCGGGCACGGCCGCCATGCTCGACGCGATGGCGCAACACAAGGTGCAACGGCTTGTCTGCGTGAGCTCCAGCGCCGTCGATCCCGAGGCGGGCCCGCACGGCGGCTTCCTCTTCGAGCGCGTGCTGCAGCCGTTCGTCGCCGGCGTTCTCGGCAAGACGCTCTACGACGACATGAAACGCATGGAGGCGATGCTGAGCGAGAGCGACGTCGACTGGACGGTCATGCGGCCATCCGGTCTCTTCGACTCCGAGGCCGTCAGTGATTATCGGATCGCCGAGCGCTACCTTCCACAGAAGTTCACGGCTCGCATCGACCTTGCGGATGCGATGCTGCGTCAACTCGACGACCACCGGTTCGTGTGCGCCGCCGCCGCGGTCGGCACGGTGAGCGGAACGCCGTCTGTGGCTCAGCTCATGATGCGTGAGGCCTTCAAGAGACCGCCGAGGCAAGCACCGCTCGGCTCTTGACCGGCCACTCCTGCGCGCCTAACATACAACCAAATGGTTGTAGATAAGCGGATGTCCGACATCCTCACCGAAGACGAGATCGACCGGATCTTCCACGCGCTCGCCGACGCCACCCGGCGTGACATCGTGGCGCGCACGCTGGGAGGCGATCGATCCATCTCGGGATTGGCGCAGAGCTACCTGATGAGTTTCGCCGCCGTGCAGAAGCACGTGAGCGTGCTCGAGCGGGCCGGTCTGGTGACGAAGGAGCGCCGGGGGAGGGAGCAGCTGGTGCGCGCGGTGCCGGAGACGATCAGGCGTGCGAACGAGCTGCTCGCCCGCTACGAGTCGCTGTGGCGCGAGAGGGCGGCGGCGATCGAGAACATCCTCACCGAAGAGATGACGAAGGGACACGACAGATGACCGTGATCAGCACCGTGAGGGATGCCGAGCACCTCACGCTCACGTTCGTGGCGGAGTTCGCTGCGCCGCCGGAGCGCGTCTGGCAGGTGTGGGAAGACGCCCGCCAGCTGGAGCGCTGGTGGGGTCCGCCGACCTGGCCGGCGACGTTCGACGAACACGACCTGAGCGTCGGCAGCAGAAGCGCTTATTACATGACGGGGCCGGAGGGTGAGAAGGCGCACGGCTGGTGGGAGATCGTCGCCGTCGATCCGCCGCGCGGTCTCGCGTTCGACGAGGGGTTGTCCGATGACGATGGCAAGCCGACCGCCGACCTGCCCGCACGTGTCGAGGTGACGCTCGAACCCGTCTCGCTCGACGGAGACGCAGAGGGCACTCGCATGACCACCGTCAACCGATTCGTCAGCGTGGAGCAGTTGGAGCAGATGATGCAGATGGGTATGGAGGAGGGCATGCGCCTGGCCATGGGCCAGATCGATGCGATCTTGATTTCGGAAGGGGTGAAGCGATGAGCAGTGTCGCGGCCATCCAGCCGTGCCTGTGGTTCAACGACCAGGCGCGGGAGGCGATGGAGTACTACGTGAGCGTCTTCCCGGACTCGCGCATCGTCTCGATCGACGAGTATCCCGACGAGAAGCTCGATGAGCACTTCTCCGGGATGTCCGGCAAGGTGCTGAACGGGCGCTTCACCCTGAACGGTGTGGACTTCGTCTGCCTCGACGGCGGTCCCATGTTCACCTTCAATGAGGCGATCTCGTTCGTCGTCACCTGCGCCGATCAGGCGGAGATCGACCGGTACTGGTCCAAGCTGTCGCACGTGCCGGAGTCCGAGCAGTGCGGGTGGTGCAAGGACCGGTTCGGCGTGAGCTGGCAGATCATCCCGCAGAACATGGACGAACTGACTCGACGACCGGAACAGGTTCAGGCGATGATGCGGCAGAAGAAGATCGTGATCGAAGCGCTCGCGAACGCCTGACCGTTCCGAGGAGGCTAGTGAGCGATAGCGGCGGCGTCGATGGTGCGGTCCACGACGCCGGAAGCGACGGCCCTCAGCTGCAGGTTCCGTGAGCGCGCGTAGCTGCGCAGCGCCGTGAAGGCGTCGTCCATGCTCAGGTCGGCCGACTGCGCGAGCACGCCCTTGGCCTGCTCGATCAGGATCCTGCTGTCCAGCGCGTGCTGCAACTGAGCGACGACCAGGTTCGACTGGCTGGCGATGCGCTCGTGCACGATGCCGATGGTCGCCACATCGGCGAGCGCTTGCGCCACGTCGGCGTCGCGGTGCGGGAACGCGCCGAGGCGGGTGCGGAACAGGTTCATGGTGCCGATCACCTCGCTGCGCAGCCGCATCGGCGTGGCGTGGAGCGACAGGAAGCCGTGTTGCAGCGCGATCGAGGCGAATTCGGGCCACGAGGCGGCAGCGGCTTCGATGTCGGGCACATCGATGGCACGACCGGTCCGGAACGAGTCGAGGCACGGGCCGGTACCCGCGCTCAACTGCATGAGTTCGACGAGTTCGACGCTCTCGCTCGTCGAGGCCACCAGATGCAGTCCCGAGCCGGGCTCGGCGAGGAGCAATCCGCCAGCTTGCACGCCGAGGATCTCGGTGCACTCGGTGACCAGGGTGTGCAACAGCTCCACAACGTCGTAGTCGGCGGTCAGCGTGTCCGCGACGGCGACGAACGCCGCGCTCAGCTTCGACTCTCGTGAGGCATCCGCCATGTTCTGCTCCCCTGAATGGTCTCGCATCTCAAGTATCGATCTCGCGGTCGGGGAGCGAGCCGAAATCGAGCCGTCCCCCGACCACATCGATCGCGACATCGTGCACCGAACGCCCCGCGGCGAACGCGTGCGCACGCAAGCGGGCGAAGGCATCGGTGGCCGGAACGTCGAGTTGCACGATTATCATCCCAATGGCCTGATGCACCTCCCGGCGCAGGGCAGGTGCGCCGCCGGGTTCCGCCTGCTCCGACTCGCGGGCGGAGCGGATTGCGAGCCCGGCGGCCGCCATCGTCGCGGCCTCTGCCAGCACTTGCGCGGTCTCGACCGAGGGCCGATCCAGCTCACCCGGTCGCATCCGGTAGAGGTCGACCGTGCCGATGACGACCGCTCCGAGCCGGAGCGGGAACGAGAAGACGGCACGGGCGCCGGCCCGCACGGCGGCGGGCGTGAACACCGGCCACGCATCGCCGTCCGAGGAGTCGAGATCGGCAGCGAGTACCGCGCGGTTCTCGGCGATCGCCTGCCAGTGCGGGCCTTCGGCCAGGTCGAACTGCAGTTCTTCAAGCCGTGTGGCGAGGGAATCGCTGGCCGCGATCGTCGTCTGGCGTCCTGCCGTCCCCATCACTGAGATCGACGCACCGTCGACCGGAAGCGAAGACAGGAACGGTGCGCAGATCGTTGCGCCGACATCGTCTGCTCGCTGCCCGGGGTCGCCGAGTCCGCGGGATCCGCTCCCGTCATGGAGACGACCATCGTTCACGTGCGCTCGCAGACTTCTGGCGCTTATGCGCTGAGTTCACCGTACGCCCGATCCGAAAGCGGGCACGACGCGTACGCTGGAGACAGGTTGTCCCAGACCCTGGCCGCCTGACGATCGAAGATGTCGCGGATGCCGCGGCGCAGGCCAGGAGGATGTCATGACAACCGCCAATCTGCCCCAGGGTGCCGGTGCGGTGCGTTCCATCGTTCCGCGTCCGGAACGGCCCAACGACTACACCCAGCTGGCTGCGGAGATCCGCGGGTCGGGTCTTCTGCGCCGCAGGTACGGGTACTACTGGACGAAGCTGATCGCGGTTCCGTTGGCCTACGCAGGCTGCTTCGTGCTCTTCCTCTGGGTGGGGAACTCGTGGTGGCAACTGGCCGTCGCCGCGGTGGTCGCGTTCGTGTTCACGCAGACCGCGTTCCTGGGGCATGACGCCGCCCACCGGCAGATCTTCCGCTCGGGCCGCTGGAACGACTGGATCAGTCTCATCCTGGGCGGCCTCTTCATCGGCATGAGCTACGGCTGGTGGCAGCACAAGCACACGAGGCACCACGCGAATCCGAATCGCGAGGGCTACGACCCCGACATCGAACTGCCGGTCATCTCCTTCACCCCGGAGCAGGCGCGCCGCCGCCGGCCGTGGCCGCTTCCGTGGGTGCTCTCACACCAGGGTACGTTCTTCTTCCCGATCCTCTTCCTCGAAGGCATCTCGCTGCACGCCTCGAGCGTGCGCCGCGTCTTCGGGCGGGAGCCTGTCGCCAGGAGACCGGTGGAGATCGTGTTCCTGATGGTGAGGCTGCTCGGATATCTGGGCATCCTCTTCCTCATGCTGCCGCCAGGCAAGGCGGGAGCGTTCCTGGGCATCCAGCTGGGCCTCTTCGGGTTCTACATGGGCATGTCGTTCGCGCCGAATCACAAGGGGATGCCCCTTGTGCCGAAGAACATGCGGCTGGACTTCCTGCGCAGGCAGGTGATGATGAGCCGGAACATCAGGGGAAGCTGGATACTCGACTTCGCGATGGGCGGTCTCAACTACCAGATCGAGCACCATCTGTTCCCGTCGATGCCGAGGCCGCATCTGCGACGCGCCGCGCCGATGGTGCGCGACTACTGCGTCGCACGTGATGTGCCATACATCGAGACCGGCCTGCTTCAGTCCTACGGCATCGTGCTCCGGTACATCAACCGGGTCGGCCTGGGCGAGAAGGACCCCTTTGCGTGCCCGATGCTGGAGCGGAGACAGAGCATCTGACGGATTGCGCACGCCACACGCGTTGACCGCCGATCACGCGATTCACCGTGCCATGCGCGTCCGAGGCACGAGCTGCGGAAAGGCGGCCAGGACCATCTCGGCGAGCTCGCGGGGCGGGCTGGTGAGGGGATCAGCGGCCGGCAGGCCCGTCTCGTGCTCGAGAGCGGCGATTGCGGGCCGGATCTCCTCGGGGCGCATGTCTTCGTGGTTCATCGTGACGCCGATCACCCTGGTGTCCGCGAACGACTCGATGAGTGAGATCTCGCTCGCTGCGCTCGGCACCGGCATCATCGGGAAGTCTCCGAGCGCCTTCCGCTTCGGGGCGTGCTGCACGATGACCGCCTCGGCACGACTTCCGCGCAAAATGTGCGCGCTGGTCATGTACGCGGGATGGCTGAGGGCTCCCTGCCCTTCGACCACGATCACGTCGGGATCCTCGCCGAGCCACGCGGCCACCACTTGATCCTCCACCTCGCCTGAGCAGAACTGAGGCACGATGGCGTCGAGCGCGACCCCGTACTTTCCGCCCTGCATGATCGAGGTCTGGCCCGTGCCGACCATGACGGCTTTGACGCCCCGGTCGTTCAGCGCCTTCACGAGGAGCGTCGACGTGGTGCGTTTGCCGACCGCGCCGTCCGTGCCGAGCACCGCGATGCGCGGGCATGTGACGTCGAAGATGCGTCCGGAGAACAGGTGGAGGTCCTGCTTCTCCTTCGGCTTGCGCACGTCCGTGATCGTCACCTGGTGCAGCAGAGCCGCTGCCGCGAACTCGGCGTCATCGTTCAAGAATTCGTGCAGCCCGTTGACGATGTGCATGCCGTTCGCGATGCCGTCGAGCAGTACGGTGCGGTGCGCCCGGGTGAGCAGGCCGTCCGCTGGTGCGATACCCAAGATCAGATAGTCGGGCACGCTCCCGACCCGTCTGATCGCATCGCGCAAGGAGGCGACGATCCGGATGCCGTTGGGTGCGCCGTCGAGCTGGCTTCCGGCATCCGCTCCCTCCAGCGTGCTGTCGATCACGCTCAGAATGCGATAGCGCTCGGAGAACCGCACAAGCCCGTTCGCGGTCTTGCCGTCCTGCGCCCCGAATTCGCCCTCGCAGTAGACGACGGCGGTGGCGCCGGACGGAAGGGCGGGTTCAGCGGCAGCGGTTGCCTGGGGAACCGCGACGCTTGACAGCGGCGCGGAGAAACGGGTGATCTGCGACATGGCGCTCCTCTGATTGACTCAGAGGAGGTGTCTGTCCTGCCTCGCGTGGCGGCCGTGATCTTCCCTGACGCCGGCAGTTGCCGACTCGCAACGGTATCAGCCGCTCCTTCGCCGCACCTGAACGGTGCCTCACATACGCCGGGAAGTCTTCACGTTCGGTCAGCGGGCGCGAGTGGTTGACTCATCGTGTGAACCCCTGGCGAGTGGATCGGGGAGTCACTCCCGTCGCGACGGCGGAGTGGGAGGGACGCGTCTCGGCCGCGCGCGTGATCCGACTGGTCGTTGTCGTCGCCCTTGCAGCCCTGCTCGTCGTCTTCGTGGTAATGCCTCAATGGCGGGACGCCGTGCATGCCATCGGCGTCGTTTCGAACGTTTCCGCCCCGCTGCTGCTCGTCGGGCTCGGCCTCGAGCTTCTCTCGCTCTGCGCCTATGCCCGCCTGACCTCGACCGCACTCGACCCATCCTCGCGACCTCGTTTCTGGCGCGTCGCCCGCATCGACGTCGCGGGCGTGGGCATCAGCAACTCGATGCCAGGTGGTGGGCCCGCATCGCTTGCTCTGCGCTTTCACTTGCTCACCCGTTCAGGTACGCCAGGCAGCGCGGCTGTGGGAGGCATCACCGCGGAAGTGGTGCTCTCGAACCTCGCGCTCGGAGCTCTGTTCGGGACGGGCCTGCTCAGTTCGGTCGCAGCCCTGCCGTCCGCTCCGTACTATCGGCTCGCCGGTGCATTCATGGTCGGCGTCTTCGGCACCGCAGTCGGCGGGCTCGCCTTCGCCCTGGCTCGTCCGGCGATCACACTGCGCGCGGTGCACCGGGTGGCGAAACGGCTACCCGGGGATCGTGCCGGATACGTGACACATGCGTTCGCGCAGACCATCCGCGCCGTTCGCGCACTGGCAGGGAATCCACGTCGCTTCGCCGCCGCCGTCTTCTGGGCTGCGACGAACTGGGCGCTCGACGTCGCCGCACTGTGGGTCATGTTCGCGGCGTTCGGCACCATCGCTCCGCTTGCGCCGCTGGTGCTGGTCTACGCGTTGGCCGCCATCCTCGCGCTTCTGCCCATCACGCCTGGCGGCGTCGGGATCGTCGAAGGGGTGATGGTGCCTGCGTTCGCGGCGATGGGAACGCCACATGGAGTCGCGGTACTGGGCGTCACGGCCTGGCGACTGGTGCAGTACTGGATGCCGATGCCGCTTGGTGCGTTCGCCGGCGCCAGCCTGATGACCCACCGGGCCGATGGTCAGGGGGTGCTGCGCAGCAGGCGGAACTGGCGTGGGCTGCTTCGGGGCATCCGCACCTCGCCGCTGACACGAAAGCCGAGCCGTTCGTAGAACGCGAGGTTGCCGCTCGTCGTCTCCAGGTAGGCGAGCATGCGTTCCGCATCGACCCGGTCGAGGCCGGCGACCATCAACGCGGTGCCGACACCCCGTCTCTGCACGACAGGATCGACGGCGAGCAGCTGCAAATACCAGTGCGGCTGTGCGGGGTAGGCGGCGAACACCCGTCTTCCCATCGTGACCATGCGCGGAATGCTCGGGCCCAGCGCCCACCCCGCCGCCAGGGCGAACGGCACAGCGTGCCGGCCGATCAGCCGCCTGCCGGGTGGTCGCCACACCGCGGCGCCGACCACCGCGCCTTCGCTCACGGCCGCATCGGTGGCGCCGAACGGCACTCCCTCGTGTTGCACGATCGCCCTGTACACACCGGCCAGCCGGCGGGGCCGGGATTCGGCGCGCGGAACCGCCCAGCGCATGACCGGATCGGCGTCGAACGCTCTAGCCATCATGGCGGCGATCTGAGGGATGTTCTCTTCGGTCGCCGCGCGAACGACGGTGTCCACGAATTCAGCGTAGGCACGCGGCCGGGCTGCAGACACGACGAGGCCGTGGGGGATTCCCACGGCCTCGTCGTTCAGACAAGTCCTAGGCGGCCACAGGCATCCGCCGCTCGGCCGTCACGTGCAGCTCATCGCCTGACGCGTCCACACGCACGGACCCGCCGTCGTCGACGGAGCCGTTCACGAGCAGGTCGGCGATGCGATCGTCCACCTCGCGCTGGATGACCCGGCGCAGCGGCCGCGCGCCGAACTCCGGCTCGTAGCCGTGCTCGGCGATCCACTCGACGGCGGCATCCGTCACCGTCAGCGAGATCTCGCGCGTGCCCAGCCGCGACTGGGTGGCGGTCAGGAGCAGGTGCACGATGTCGCGCAGCTGCTGCTTGTCGAGCTTGCGGAACAGCACGATCTCATCGATGCGGTTGATGAACTCCGGCCGCATGTTCTCACGGAGCTTGCCCATCACCCGGTCACGCAGAGCCTTCTCGTCACCGAATCCGTCGGCGCCCGGTGCCACGAAGCCCAGCGCACCGCTCTTGGAGGCCAGGAACTCGCTGCCCAGGTTCGAGGTCATGATGACCACCGTGTTGCGGAAGTCGACCGTGCGGCCCTGACCGTCGGTGAGCCGCCCGTCGTCCAGAACCTGCAGCAGCAGGTTGAAGATGTCCGGGTGCGCCTTCTCGATCTCGTCGAACAGCAGCACCGAGTACGGGTTGCGGCGCACGCGCTCGGTGAGCTGCCCTGCCTCGTCGTAGCCGACGTAGCCGGGAGGGGCGCCGATCAGCCGAGCGGCAGTGTGCCGTTCGCCGAACTCGCTCATGTCGAAGCGGATCATGGAGCGCTCCGAGCCGAACAACGACGCCGCAAGGGCCTTCGCCAGCTCGGTCTTTCCCACGCCGGTCGGCCCGAGGAACAGGAAGCTGCCGACCGGCCGGTGCTCGTCGCCCATGCCCGTGCGGCTGCGGCGCACCGACTTCGCGACCGCGGTCACCGCGTCGTCCTGTCCGATCACACGCTCGTGCAGCTCGCTCTCCAGCTTGGCCAGACGCTCGCGGTCGGCCTCGCCGATCCGGGCGACCGGGATGCCGGTCGCGCGCGAGATCACCGCGGCGATCTGCGCCTCGTCGATGACGGCATCCGCCCCGATACGTGCACCAGCAGCGGATGCCTCCGCCAGCCTGGACTCGACGCCTGCGATCTCATCGCGCAGCCTCGACGCCTCCTCGTAGTGCTCCGCCGAGACCGCTGCGTTCTTCTCCGCCTCCAGGTCGGCCAGCCGCTGCATCAGATCGGATGCGTCTACCTGCTTGCCGAGCCGCAGCCGCAGTCGCGCGCCAGCCTGGTCGATCAGGTCGATCGCCTTGTCGGGCAGGTAGCGGTCGGAGACGTAGCGGGCGCTGAGCTCGACCGCCGCGCGGATCGCCTCGTCGGTGTACTCGACTCCGTGGTGCTCCTCGTACGCGTGACGCAGGCCGGAGAGGATCGCGACAGAGTCCTCGATCGACGGCTCGGCGACGGTCACCGGCTGGAAGCGGCGCTCCAGTGCCGGGTCCTTCTCGATCTGCCGGTACTCCTTGAGCGTCGTCGCGCCCACCAGGTGCAGCTCGCCCTTCGCGAGACGCGGCTTCAGGATGTTGCCGGCATCCATTCCGCCGTCGCCCCCGGCGCCCGCACCCATCACCGTGTGCACCTCGTCGATGAAGACGATGAGCTCGCCCTTACGTTGCGAGATCTCGTCCATGAGCTTCGTCAGGCGCTCCTCGAAGTCGCCGCGGTAACGCGTCCCGGCCAGCATGCCGGGCAGATCGAGGGAGATCACGCGCTTGTCGCGCAGCTGCTCCGGAACGACGCCGTCGACGATCGCCTGAGCGAGCCCCTCGACGATCGCGGTCTTGCCCACACCGGCCTCGCCGACCAGAACGGGGTTGTTCTTGGTGCGCCGGGAAAGGATTTCCACGGTCTGCTCGATCTCGTCGACCCGGCCGATCACCGGGTCGAGCCTGCCTTCGCGGGCTTCGAGCGTGAGATCGGTGCCGAACCGGTCGAGCATGGGCGTCTCGGATGCTTGCCCCTCGGCATCGGCATCACCTCCAGCACCCACCGTCGCGGCCTCGCGCATGGCACCCGCGAGCGCCTCGGGCGTCACGCCTGCCGACTGCAGCACCTGGCCGGCGGGGGAGTCCTGAGCGATCACGAGTGCGTAGAAGAGGTGCTCGGGATCGATGTAGGTGGAGCCGGATGCGCGCGCCACCTGGTACGCGTGGAACAGCGTGCGCTGCGCCGGCGGCGTCAGGGCAGGCGCGTCCGTCGTCGCCTCGCCGGTCTGCGGCAGGCGCTGGTCCGCGGCGCGGACGATACGCGTGGGGTCGACGCCGATGCGACGCATCGCGTCGACGGCCGGGTCCTCGTCGGCCATCACGCGAAGAATGTGCAGCGCGTCCAGCTCGTTGTGCCCGTGCTCGAGCGCGAACCGCCCAGCACGCTGCAGCACCTCCTGGGTACGCCGGCTGAGAAAGCGGCTGATGTCGATCGAGCGGGCCGCGCGAGCGCGTTCGCCCGCGAGGTAACGCGCGAGGAAGTCGTCGAACGAGTTGCCCTCGCCGTTCGCCTCGGCGCCACCGGGGATGAAGTTCTCAGGCACTGAATCTCCTGTAGTTTCCGGGTTGTCTTCCGTTGAACGACCCGAACTTGAGCCGGGTGTTATCAACTTCAACATCTATCACGCAGGGATATTCCCGGTGCAACTCCTGGCATCGCGCGCACACGGCGAAGGGCGCCGACAGTGGCCGGCGCCCTTCGTTCCGATGCGTTTACGGCAGCTTCGCGATGAGGTTCAGCACGCGCGTGGTCTGCGACGCGCTGAAGTTGTCGTCACTGATCAGGGCGATGCCCGCCAGATGGAACGGTCCGGTCGTGAACGTCACCGCCATGCCCTCGAAGTTGTCGAGCAGCGGATTCGCCTGCGCCTCCTTGGCGCTCGCTCCCAGCGTGGGACACTGCACGACGTCGGCGACGAGCGTCTTGTGCAAAGCCAGGGTGTCGGATGCGTCCGAGAGATTCGCGACGCCGCTCACGTCGCGGGCCTTCCGCAGCCCAGTCACCGCGTACAGCTTCACCGAGTTTCCGATGGCCGGCGACCAGGCCGCCTCCTCCACGGCGACCGAGTCGTTGCCATACGCGGCGACCTCGGGGATGCGCATGCCCGGCTCCGCCCGGTACTCCACCTGCTTCGACAGGGCCCAGGTGCCGTGCCTGGCCTGTGTGTACACGAGCAGACGGTGCGCGGTGGCGTCGCCGTCGGTCGAGACGTCGCCCGACAGCGCGCCCTCCATGGCTGCCACGATCGTCTTACCGTCCGGCGTGATCGTGAGGCCTTCCAACGTGGCGTTCGCGGTCGCCTGGCCGGCCGCGGTCGTGCCGGTCACGGCGAAGCGATCGGGCACGGGGAGCGACGCCTTCTGGATGCCGTCCCTGCCGAACACGCGGATCGACGGCTCCGTCTCGCTGCTGACGACGAAGTCTCCGTTCGGCAGCACCGCGAGGCCCTCGTTGTCGCTGTCAGTTCCGTTGTACGGCGTGCCGTCCGGCCGCCTCAGCACGAGCGGGTCGCGCGTGATCCGCGGATGCGTCACCCCGGAGAGGAACCACATGCGCGCGGGGTCGGATCCGTGGTTGTCGACGGCGGAGACGTAGCCCCCGCTGCGCGGGTCGCGGGCGAGCGATGACAGACCGCCCACCTGCACGCCGTTGTAGCTGACCTTGTCGAGGGCGTCCGAGTAGTCGGTGGCCACAGCGGAGGGCTCGCAGCGGCGGGACTCGAGCCCTGGCAGCGCCCACGGGCGGGCGCCGGCGGTCAGCGCCACCTCCTGCGGGTCGTGGTCGCTGACCTGGTTCGCGAACTCCGAGTTGACGTGCACGACCTGGTAGTCCGGCTTGCCGACGCCCGCGGTGACGAGGATGTGGTCGAGCACCTGCGAGATCCCGTCGTACACGTAGGTGTACTGCTGGTCCTTCGGCAGCGTGGTGATGAGATCCCGCAGGATCGGGGTGCCGGATGCCGCGCCGGTGAGCGTCTGCAGTGCGGGGCTGAACTGGTAGTCGTTCAGGTCTCCCGCGACGACCACCTTCGCCTTCTTGTCGGCCTTCAACAGCGATGCCACGAAGTCGTGCACCTGGATAGCCTGCTTCTGCCGCTGCACAGCGGATGACTGCTGGGGGTATTGGTAGCGCCCGTCGGCGTTCTGGTCGCCGAGCTTCGAGTCGAAGTGGTTGCCGATCACGAAGACGTTCTCACCGCGGAACAGGAACTCGCCGACCAGGGGCTTGCGGCTGTCCTTCCACGCGTCGTCGGCCGGGTCTATGCGGCCGGGGGAGAGCGTGAGGTCCGGCTTGCCGCGAACCTTCACGACCGACGTAGCCGTTGTCGAGCGGTCGACGTTCGCCCCGCCACGGTCGACGAAGGCGACGCGGGTCGGGTCGAACAGGAACGCGACTCGGATGTTGCCGCCCGGCTGTCCGCCGTCCTCGTCGTTCACCGGGTCGATCTCGCGCCAGTCGTACAGCGGGCCGCCTGCCGAGTGGATGGCCTGGGTCAACCTGGTCAGCGTCTGGTCGGCGGCCACGGTTCCGGAGTCCGTCGCGCCGTCGTTGTCCTGCACCTCCTCGAGCGCCACGATGTCTGGCGAGGCCAGGTTGGTGACCACTCCCGCCGCGAGGCGGCTGTACTTGCCGGCCGAGTCGCCTGGCGCGAGGTTCTCGACGTTGTAGGTGGCGACCGAGAGCTGATCATCTGATGCCCTCTTCGCCACGACCGGCCGCAGTCCACCGGACTTCACCTGCCCGAGCTGGGTTGCCGCGATGAGGTACCCGCCGTACAGCGAGTAGTCGATCGGCCCGACGGTAGCGCCGGCGAAGACGTCGCCGACGGTGACGTTCGGGTTCGACCCGTCGGCCGGCACCACCTCGAGGCGGCCCGACGGCGTCTCGTTCTCGCCGGGCAGGTAGGTGCCACCGCGGTAGGTGACGTTCTGGTCCGGCTTCGTGGTGATGTACTGCTCGCCGTACTTGTCGCTGGGGCCGACCACGCGTGCGTCATCCACCTGCACTCGCATCCCCTCGACCGACTCGTAGAAGTCGAGTGCAGAGCGGGTCGGCGTGATCGGGGTCGTCTCGATGTTGCCGCCGCCGAGGTCGGGCGCATAGGCATCCGGCACCGTCGTCGGGCTCAGCACCACGGGTGCGGGCAGGGGGTTGCTGTGCGAGACGGTGTAGACCTGCGGGTTCTGCAGCTCGGTGATCGAGAGGTTCGATGTGGTCGACGGCGAGTCCCCGCCGGCCAGCGGGTGGTAGTCCTTCACGGTCGCCGAGACGAGCACCGAGTCTCCCGGCGCCACAGAGGGCGCGGAGCCCGTATAGACGAAGACGCCCTCGCTCGTCGCGGAGTTCGTGTCGGCGTCAGGGTCCTGCATCCAGAAGCCGCGGCTGGAACCGGATGCCCGCACTCCCGTCACAACGCCGGGCACGTTCGTCACCTTCTGGCCGTTCAAGGGGGAGACGAAGCTCGAGCCCTGGATGTCGTGGATGCGCGTCGTTCCCGGTGTCGGCGGGGTCGAGCCGCCGTCGTCGCCGGACGTGTCTGCGGCGCCGGGCGTCGGCGCCGCAGCGGAGAAGTCTGTTGCGTTGTTGTCGGTGTCCGCCGCGCTCGTGCGCTGCTCCGACGCGGTGTTCGAGGCACCGGCGGCCGGTGACCCCTCCGCGATCGCCGCTGTCCCGAAGCCGAGGAGGTCGACGGATGCCGTACCGCACGATGCGCTGTCGGCGCACGTGAGCGGCGTGCTGCCCGACACCAACGCCACGGTGCCGTCGGTGGCCGACATGGCGATCGAGCCCGCGACATCCTGCTGCGGCAGCGGCGTGGTGCCGCCGTTGCCCTTCGCCTCGGCGACCACGTAGAACGCACCGGGAGCGATGCTGCCGCTCAAGTCGGTGACCTGCCAGGTGCCGGTCGCAGACTTCGAGTGGTACTGAACGGACCATCCGGTGAGGTCGACCGCAGCCGACCCGCGGTTCGTCAGCTCGATGAAGTCGTTCGTGTAGGTCGCGCCCGCGTTGCCGCCGCCGCCGTACACCTCGTTGATCACGATGCCGGTCGACGGCGCCGCCTGCGCCGCGGTCGCCGTCAACGTGCCCGCGAGCATCCCGAGTGCCGCCGCCGCGACCGCGGCGCCTCTTCCCACGCGCGTGAGCTTGCCGTTCTGTATGACTTGGCTGCGCATACCCGATTCCCCTTCGACGCCTGCCACCCGATCAGGTGCCAGTGAACCCTGTGTGAAGTCACAGCGAAAGGTCGTCGACGCGGTTCGCTCATCCGTGCACGCCGCCGCACTCGCTACGGTGAAGTCACCGCCACGAAGGAGCACGAATGAGCGCAGCAGCCCGTCGTCCGGCAGGGGTGACCCTGATCGCCGTCCTCGCCTGGATCGAGGGCGCGCTCAACATCGTGGCAGGCGTGCTGCTCCTGGTGTTCCAGCACGAGCCGACCGTGCGCAGCGCGTGGTCGAGCAGCGCGTCGCTGATCACCTCGGCCATACTGTCGATCTTGTTCGGCGTCGTGGTCGTGCTCATCGCCGGGGGACTGCTGCGCGGTTCCGGTGGCGCCCGAATCATCGTCACGATCGTGCAGCTGCTCGCCATCGCTGCCGATGCCTTCACCGCCTGGGCGTTCCCCGGTCAGTTCGCGTGGGCCGCGATCAGTGCACTGATCTCGCTGATCATCATCATCCTGCTCTGGACGGGACGGGCGTCCGACTTCTTCCGTTCCCACTGAGACGGCGCGACCCCTGCCGTGCGTGTGCTTGACCCTGCCCCTGGGGTCAGCGTTTAGCGTGAATCGGGACGACAGGAGGCCCCATGAGGATCGGTGAGGTCGCTCGCCGCGCCGGCGTGAGCGTGAAGACCGTGCGGCACTACGAGTCGCTCGGTCTGATCGGCTCTTCCCGGCTGCCGAACGGCTACCGGGACTACGCGGATGATGCGCCGCGGCTGGTCCAAGAGGCGCACGAGCTCGGAACCGCGGGCCTGCGTCTCGAGCAGACCAGACCTTTTCTCGACTGCCTGGCCGGGGGCAGCGCGAACTCCGACGACTGCCTCGCAACGCGTCCCGCCTACCGCGCAGCCATCGACGATCTGACCCGGCGGATCGACGAGCTCCAGCGACGCCGGGAAGCGCTCGAGGCGTTGCTCTCCGCCGCGGAGGAACGGGGGCGGGCGGAACTGGAGAATCCGGGTTGCGCACTCATGGGCGCACCAGAGGCAGTCGTTTCTGAAGAGAGGAAAACTTCATGATCATCGCCGATGAGCGGACGTTCGCGTCTGCGCTCGAGCACACGGAGACACCGGCGCTCGTCTACTTCTGGGCCACCTGGTGCGGTCCGTGCCGGGTGCTGGGCCCGTTGCTCGAGAGCATCGAGTCCGACCGCCCCGAGGCGTTCACCATCGTCAAGGTGAACGCCGACGACAGCCCTCGCCTCGCGGCGCAGTACGGCGTCATGGCCGTGCCGAGCCTCAAGCTGCTCGTGGACGGCGCTGTCGTGCGCACGATCGTGGGCTCGAAGCCGCGCGCCGCTCTGGAGGCTGAGCTCGCCCCCGTGCTCGCGCGATAGCGCCCGCCGCAGGGGTGACGCCCGCCCGTCGCGCGGGTAGCGTGTGCTCAAACGGCGTCAGAATCGAGGCAAGGTCATGTCCGTCGTTCTCAATCCCTATCTGGGCTTCCGCGACAACGCACGCGAGGCCATGGAGTTCTACCAGTCCGTCTTCGGCGGCGATCTCACCGTGAGCACGTTCCGCGACTTCCACATGGAGGAAGACGAGAGCGAACTCGACAAGGTCATGCACTCGCAGCTGAACGCCCCAGGCGGCATCGTGCTGATGGGCGCGGACACCCCCAACCGCATGGAGTACACGCCCGGCGGCTCCATCACCGTGTCGCTGAGCGGCGACGACGAGCCGAGCCTGCGCGGCTACTGGGACGGCCTGTCGCAGGATGCCACTATTGTCGAGCCGCTGGAGAAGGCTCCGTGGGGCGACTGGTTCGGCATGCTGGTCGACAGGTTCGGTGTGAACTGGATGGTGAACATCTCCGGGCAGGGCTGATCCGGCGAGCCTGGCCGGCGGGCCGACCCGATCCCTGTACGACTGACGACGAGGAACGCATGGCAGACGAGACGACGCTCGAGGTTCAGGGGCCGGAAGGCGCGCGCGCGGTGCGCATCAGCCATCCGGACCGGGTCGTGTTCCCGGAGCCGGGCATCACCAAACTCGATCTCGCGCGCTACATCGAAGCGGTAGCCGACCCGTTCCTGAGGGCCAACGGCGACCGGCCGATCTCGCTGCAACGCTTTCGCGAGACGATCGACGGCGAGCAGTTCTTCTCCAAGAACCCTCCGCGTGGCGCACCCGCGTACATCCGCGACATCAAGGTCGTGTACCCGAGTGCGAGGTCGCATCCGCAGCTCGTGCTCGACGAACCCGCCTCGGCCATCTGGGCCGTGCAGATGGGCACGGTGGTCTTCCACCCGTGGGCGTCGCGCGCGGAGAACTCGGACAACCCCGACCAACTGCGCATCGACCTCGACCCGCAACCGGGAACCGACTTCGACGACGCCGTCCCGGCGGCGATCGAGTTGCGCGCCGTGCTCGCCGAGGCGGGACTGGATGCCTTCGTCAAGACCTCCGGGAACCGCGGTCTGCACGTGTTCGCTCCGATCCGGCCGGAGCACGAGTTCCTCGACGTGCGGCACGCGGTGATCGCTGCGGCACGCGAGCTGGAGAGGCGCATGCCGGATGCCGTGACCACCGCCTGGTGGAAGGAGGAGCGCGGAAGCCGAGTGTTCGTCGACTTCAATCAGGCGAACCGCGACCGCACGATGGCCGGCGCCTACAGCCCGCGCGCGCTTCCGCACGCATCAGTATCGTGCCCCGTGACGTGGGACGAGCTGGAGTCGGTGGACCCCCGATCCTTCACCGTGCTGACCGTGCCCGACCGGCTCGCCGACGTCGGCGACCCGTGGGAGAACTTCGGCGAGCGGCCCGGGAGCATCGAGGTGCTGCTGTCGTGGTGGCAGCGCGACCTCGCGGACGGCCTCGGCGAGCTGCCATTCCCTCCGGACTTTCCGAAGATGCCTGGCGAGCCGCCCCGCGTGCAGCCCAGCAAGAAGGTCGCCGAGAACTGGGATCACGAGGGCAACCGGATCGACGCCGACTGATCAGGAGATGGCGCGGATCAGGAGATGACGCCCGACAGGTCGTACGCCACGGGCCGGTCCAGCTGATCGAACGTGCAGGAACGCGGTTCCCGGTCGTCGCGCCAGCGGTCGAACTGAACGGTGTGCCGGAACCGCATTCCCTCGAGCTGGTCGTACCGCACCTCGAGCACGCGCTCCGGGCGCAGCTTGACGAACGAGACATCCTTGCTGCCGGAGAACCTGCTGCGGTCGGTCTCACCCTTGACCATCTCGCCGTTCTCGTCCCGTTCCACGAGCGGCTCCAGCTCGTCGACCAGCTCGAGCCTGCGCGCGTTGCTGAATGCGGATGCGCCGCCCACGTTCCGCAGCACGCCCTGGTCGTCGTAGAGGCCGAGCAGCAGCGACCCCACCCCGTGACCGCTGGAGTGCACTCGGTAGCCGATGAGAACGACGTCGGCAGTGCGATGGTGCTTCACCTTGAGCATCGTGCGCTTGCCGGGGGAGTACGGCGCGGTCAGCGGCTTCGCCACGACGCCGTCGAGGCCCGCTCCCTCGAACTCAACGAGCCAGCGGCGGGCGAGGGAGACGTCCGTCGTCGTCTGGCAGAGGTACAGCGGGTGCTCCCACTCGGTTGCGAGCTTCTCCAGCGCCGCCCGGCGCTCGGCGAACGGATGCTCCATGAGATCGTCGCCGTCGAGGGCGAGCAGGTCGAAGGCGACGAACATCGCCGGGGTGGTCTCGGAGAGCATGGTGATGCGGCTGGCGGCGGGATGGATGCGCTGCGACAGAGCCTCCCAGTCGAGCCGCTCGGACCCGGGCTTCCCGGTGCGAACGACGATCTCGCCGTCCACGATGCAACGCGGCAGTTGCCGGGCGAACGCGGTCACCAGTTCGGGGAAGTACCGGGTGAGCGGCTTCGCGCCTCGGCTGCCGATCTCGACGTCCGCGGTCCCCTCGGCGGCGCGCTCGACGCCCACGATGCCGCGGAACCCGTCCCACTTCGGTTCGTACGACAGCCCGCCCTCCACCGAGTCCGGCTCGGGTACGGCGTCGACGGCGCGGGCGAGCATGGGAGCGGGAAGCGATGCGGCCATCCTCCGATCATGCCGTCTTTCGCCGGTCCGACGACAGTGCGGAGTTCACAGGCCACGCGGGAGCGCGGCGGTCGAGCCGATCGCGTCAGCGGCCCAGAGGTGCATGGTGGCGTACGCGCGCCACGGCCGCCACCGCTCGCCGAGCCCTAGCGCCTCGGCCGGCGACACGCCCCCCAGCGCCCGCCGCAGCACGAGATCGCCAACCGGGAAGGCATCCGGATCCCGCAACACACGCAGAGCGAGGTAATCGACGGTCCACGGGCCGATACCGGGCAGCGCGAGCAGGTCGGCGCGAACGTCCATGTGGTCCGCATCGCGTGCGACTCTGAGTCCGGAAGCGAACGCCTCGGCCACCGCGATAACGGTTCTAGCGCGAGCGACCGGGATGCCGACCGCGGCGCGCAACTCCTCCAGCTCGGCCGACGCGACCACCTCGGCCGAGGGAAAGGCGATGAGTGCATCGTCGTCGGGGTCTCCGTCGGCGCCGACGGCGAGCTCGCGACGAGTCCCGTACGCGGCCGCGAGGCGTCCGGTGAACGTGCGGCACGCCGCCAGTGAGACCTGCTGGCCGAGCACGGTCTGCGCGGCCGCCTCGAAGGCATCCGGATGCCCGATCACCCGCAACGCGGGCCTGTCGCCAACCAGAGGCCCCAGCAGGGGGTCGTCGCCGAAGGCATCCGCCACGGCGTCGACGTCGGCGTCGAGGTCGAACCACTCGCGCACTGCCGCGAGCACGTCGGGTGACACGCACCCGTGAACTTCGACCCCGTCGTCGCGCACCGCGACGGTCACGGGTACCGGACACGCGGCGCATGCCCCGCTGATCAACCGGGTGACGGTTCCGTTCCCGAGATTCACGCGTTCGACGCCCGGCACGCTGTGCCGCACGAGCGAGTCGAGCACCACGTCGCGTTCCAGGCGTCCGGCGAGGAACGCGCTCTCCGTCACGCGGCCGCCTCCAGGGCGAGCAGGGCGCGCTTCGCGTCGAGCCCGCCCGCGTAGCCGCCGAGCGACCCGTCCCCGCGCAGAACGCGGTGGCACGGCACGACGACCGGCAGCGGATTCGTTGCGCACGCCGTCCCCACGGCCCGGAACGCACGTGGCCGGCCGGCCGCATTCGCGAGCTGGGCGTAGCTCGTCGTGTGCCCGTACGCGATCGTGGGAAGCAGTCGTTGCACCTCGCCACGAAATCCGCGGCTGAGCGCGAAGTCCAGCGGCACGTCGAACCTGGTGCGACGCTTCGCGAAGTACTCGTCGAGCTCGGTCGCCGCACGATCGAGTCGGGCAGGCGCCTCCAGCACGCGCGGGCTGACCCGGTCGGCGAGCGTTTGCAGCACGCCGTCGAACCCTTCGCGTTCGAACGCTATGCGAACGATGCCCTGCTCGGTCGAGGCCACGAGAAGCCTTCCCACCGGACTGTCGACGATGCGATAGCCCACATCGATCAGCCCACGCTCCTCGGCCTCTCGCGCCAGCCGGGCGTGAAGATTGCCCAGCTCCATGCCTGGCAGCTCGTTCTTCGTCTCGTTCATCGCTCAGCTCCCATCGTGCGTCTCAGAGTGCGGATGCCGTCGGCCGCCGCCCGTCGCGCCGCCTCCGTCGTTCCGCCGATGATCTCCGACACCTCCCGGTAGCCGAGCCCGCCCAAGTAGTGGTACGTCACGGCCTGCCGCTGCCGATGCGGAAGCACGGCGACGGCCTGCGCCACCGCATCCGCCTCCGCCCGGGCTTCCACCGCATCCTCGGGAATGCCGAGCGTTCCCTGTTCCTCCGGTATGCGATCGAGGGTCATCGCACGGCGGCCCTGCGCACGAAGCAGGTCGATGCACTTGCGCCGCGCGATCGTGACCAGCCATGCCTCGACGTTCGCGTCGGCGGGCAGCCGCGGGTAGGCATCCATCGCGGCCAGAAACGTCTCCGACCACGCGTCGTCGGCGTCGTGAACAGCAAGCATCGAACGGCACACGCGCAGCACGACCTCGCCGTGCCTCCGCACGACCGACTCGAAGGGCAGGAGCATCATCACACCGTAGACGCTGCCGCCGACGAGAACGTGAGGTCTATTCGGCGGCGTCGAGCAGGTCGCGCACCATCGGGACCACCTTCGTGCCGTAGAGCTCTATGGAGTGCTCGAGCAACTCGTGCGGCATCGGACCGTTCGCATATTTGAGGTCGAACCGGTCGACGCCGAGCGCTCGGATCGCTTCCGCGATCCGCTTCGCCACGGTCTCCGGCGAGCCCACGTACAGCGAGCCGTGCCGCACCTCGCTGATGTACTGCTCCTTGCTCTGCGGCGCCCAGCCACGCTCGGCGCCGATGCGGTCCATGGTCGCCTTCTGATACGGATAGAGCTGCTCCATCGCCAGCTCATCGGTGTCGGCCACGAAGCCGGGGGAGTGCATGGCCAGGGGCATGGGCTCGCGACCGAACTGCTCTTGAGCACGCTTGTACAGGTCGACGTACGGGGCGAAGCGTCCTGCGTTTCCGCCGATGATGGCCAGCGCCATCGGGATGCCGTACCGAACGGAGCGGATCACGCTCTCCGGGCTGCCCCCGACGCCCACCCACGCCTTCAGCCGTCCGGACTCGGTCTTCGGGTACACCTGCTGGTCGGTCAGGGGAGCGCGCACCGTTCCGTTCCACGTGACGGGCTCCTCCTCCAGCAGCAGGCTGAACAGTTCGAGCTTCTCCTCGAAGAGCTTCTCGTACTGCGTCAGGTCGAAGCCGAACAACGGGAACGATTCGGTGAAGGAGCCGCGACCGAGCGTGACCTCGGCGCGACCGTTCGAGACGGCATCCAGCGTCGCGAACCGTTCGTACACCCGCACCGGATCGTCTGAGCTGAGCACCGTGACGGCGGTTCCCACGGTGATGTTCTTCGTGCGTGCGGCGATCGCCGAAAGCACGATGTCGGGTGCGCTGACCGCAAAGTCCGCCCTGTGGTGCTCGCCGATCCCGAACGCGTCGATGCCGAGCTCATCGGCGAGCACGGCCTGCTCCACCACTTCCCGAATTGTGCGGGCACCGGATCCCTGCGTGCCGTCCGGCTGCAGCGGAACATCACCGAACGTATCCAAACCGAACTGAACGGCCACGGGCCCTCCCTGTGTCTATGCGTATGCATGTATGGCGAACGCGACGGCCCGTTCCATCATTCCTTGCGTCCGCGCAAGGGGGTGGGCCAGGGACGGCGTTCCGTCGTACCGTGACGGTCATGGATGCGCTCGATCTGGCGAAGAAGCACACGAAGCAGGCGGCGAAACGCACGCGTAAGCTCGTCGAGTTCCAGCTCGAGCACGAGCGCAGGCCGCCGTCGCCCGCTGAGAAGAAGTTGCGGGAGCGCGAGGCGAAGGCCGCGGCATCCACCCGATACGGGCACATGCCGATCAAGTACGTGCTCGGGCGCACGCTGCGTGAGTACGGCAGGGACGGATGCTCCAACCTCGCCGCCTCTCTCACCTACTTCTCCGTCCTGTCGGCGCTGCCCGCGCTCCTGGCCCTCGTCTCGGTGCTGGGCCTGCTGGGGGCGGGGCGTTCCGGGTCGAAGACGATGCTTCAACTGGTCGACACCTTCGCGCCCGGGCAGGTGCGGCCGGCGCTGTCCGGGCTGCTCTCGCAGCTGACCTCGTCGACGGCCGCAGGCATCGGGCTCGCCATCGGCATCATCGGCGCGATCTGGTCGGCGTCGGGTTACGTGGGGGCGTTCACGCGTGCGGTCAACAGCATCTACGGCGTGCGCGAGGGGCGCAGCGCCATCGTCTTGCGGTCCCAGCAGGTGCTGATCACCATCGTCGTGCTGGCGCTTGCGGTGCTCGTCGTTCTGTCGCTCGTGCTCAGCGGACCCTTCGCGCGCAGCATCGGGCAGGCGATCGGAGCGGGAGACGCGCTGTTCACCACCTGGGAGATCGTGAAGTGGCCGGTGATCGGTGTCGCCGTCATCGTTGCCGTCGCAGTGCTCTTCTTCGGAACGCCGAATCTCCGCAGGCTTCGCATCCGTTATGTCGCGTGCGGTGCGGCGGTCGCCGTCGTCATCATGGTGCTCGGCTCGCTCGCCTTCGGCTTCTATGTGTCGAACTTCGCGAGCTACAACCGGGTCTACGGCGCTGTGGGCGGTCTGCTGGTCGCGCTTCTCTGGGTGTGGCTGGTGAACCTCGCGCTCGTCGTCGGCGCCGAACTCGGCTCCGAGCTCGAACGCGGACATGAGCTCTCGATCGGTGAGGCCGCCGAGAAGGAGGTGCGGTTGCGGGTGCGCGGCGACACAGCGTACGAGAAGGCGGACGAGAAGCTGCGTGCCGATGAACGCGTCGGGGCGGCGATCCGGCGAGCTGCGGCCACGGCTGCGCCCGCGCGGGGTTAGCCTGACAGCGTTCCTCCTGCACAGGATTCAGCGACCACAAGGCCGGGCGATCCGGCCACACGACAGGGAGACACACGATGATCGCGTCCATCCTCGAGAACGACAACGTGCACTTCGAGCACCGGGGCGGCGGTTACGTCGTGCACCGGCTCGGTCCGGCTGACTGGGTCGTGCGCGGGGACGACGGCCGCACGATCGGTGCTCTCACCGTCATCGCACCGGAGGGCGAGGAACACGAGCCGGTGTACGGGGGCCTTCTTCCCGGGCAGACGGAGACCGACTACGAGGGCTCCGACTGGGAGTCGATCGTGCGCGGCCTGGTCAACGAAGACCTCGATGCCGACACGGAGTTCACCGGACTGCCGAGCCCGGCCGCTCCCTGATCGGCGCTGAACGCTCTCAGCTCTCGCGTACTACGTCCTTAGGGTCCTTGTCCGGCCGCCAGCCCCGCCACGACGGCTGTCGCAGCCTTCCGCCGCGCGTCCACTCGGCGAACTCCACCTCGCCCACCAGGGTGGGTTTCACCCAGCGCACACCACGGGCATCCGTCTTCGGAATGTCGTCGAACGGGTCGGAACCCGCCTCGAGGTCCGCCAGTCGCCTGCCGATCTCGTCGAGGTCGGCGTCGCCGAAACCGGTGCCCACCTTGCCCACATATGCGAGCTTCTTGCCGTTCGGGATGCCCAGCAGCAGCGATCCGATCCCGTTGGCGCGGCGCCCTTCGCCGGGCTTCCAGCCGCCGACCACGACCTCCTGGGTACCGTGGTGCTTCACCTTGATCCACGCGGTGGAGCGCTTGCCGGACGAGTACGTCGACTCCCGGTCCTTCGCCACGATGCCCTCGAACCCCGCCTTCCGGCTTGCCGCCATGGCCGTCTCGATCGGCCCGTCGACGACGTCCGGAACCTGCAGCACGCCGCGTCGCCGGTCGGCGACGACGTGCTCGAGAGCGGCACGGCGCACCTCGTATTCCTCGTCAGTGATGTCGTGTCCCTCGAGCTCCAGGATGTCGAACGCGTAATACCGAACGGGCACGCGCGAGGCCATATGCGAGATCTCGGTCTCGTTCTGCAGGTTCATCCGCTGCTGCAGCAGCCCGAAGTCCGGATGCCCGTCGTTCAGCGCGACGATCTCGCCGTCGAGCACAGCGGGGGAGCGCAGGCTGTCGGCGATCGCCGTCAGCTCCGGATACTGTGCCGTCACGTCGTGCCCGTTTCGTGTCATCAGGCGAACCGTGCCGTCTTGCACGTAGGCGAGCGCGCGGATGCCGTCCCACTTGTTCTCGAAGACCCACCGCTCGTCGTCGTGCTCGAGCTGGGATTCCGCGCCGAGCGTGGCCAGCATGGGGGAGTAGTCCTTGTGCCGCGTCTCGATGGCCATCCGATGGATCAGCCAGTTCTTCTCGTCGGCGGCACCCGAACCGCCCGAGCCGCCACTCGTCGAGTGGCCGGTGTGGATGAGCGCCACCTTCACCGGCCGCCCGCCCAGGCCGCCTTCCGCTGAGGGATGCAGCGTGACGATGACCTCCTCGCCGTCGCGCCACTTCTCCAGGTCGTAGACCCCGGAGTCCCAGATGTCCACGTGGCCCGCGCCGTATTCTCCGCGCGGAATGTCTCCTTCGAACCCGCCGTAGTCGAGCGGGTGGTCCTCGGTGTGCACGGCGAGGTGGTTCTCCTTCGGGTCCGTCGGAACCCCCTTCGGCAGCGCCCAGCTGACCAGCACCCCGTCGCGCTCGAGACGGAAGTCGTAGTGCAGCCGCCTCGCCGCGTGCTTCTGGATGACGAACGAGCGGCCGTTGGTGGTCTTCGGGGTGCCCGTCGGCACAGGTTCCGGGGTCTTGGCGGCATCCCGTTTGCTGCGATAGACGGTGAGGCGGTCCGCCTCGCCGACGGTGCCCGGCGTGGTCTCCATGAGCGGGTCATCCTTCTTCGCCATGCGTTTCAGCACCTCTTCGTACCCCAGCTGGGTCAGCTTCGACGAGGCGAGTTCCCGCCACGTGCGGGGTACGGCGACCATGGGATGCGACCTGCCGCGCAGCGAGTACGGTGCGATCGTCGTCTTGTTGGCGTTGTTCTGACTCCAGTCGATGAACACCTTGCCCGCGCGATCCGCACGCTTCATCGTGCTGATCACCTCGTCCTTGTGATCGGCCTCCAGAGCCCGGGCGAGCTCGTGCGCGACCTGCGAGACCTGGTCGGAGGTCTGCGCGCCGTCGAGCCGTGCGTACAGGTGGATGCCCTTGCTGCCGCTGGTCACGGGCACGGGCTCCAGTCCCATGCCGGTGAGGATGTCTCTGGCCCAGAACGCCACCTCGGCACACTCGGCGAGGCCGACGCCTTCACCCGGGTCGAGGTCGAGCACGAGCCGGTCCGGATTGCGCCGGGCACCGCGCGGTCCCGCCTTCCATTGCGGAACGTGGATCTCCAGGGCGCCGATCTGGCCGAGCCACGCAAGAACCGCCGCATCGTTCACCAGCGGATACACGTTTTCGTGGTCGCTGTGCTGGATCGTCACCCGCGGCACCCACGCCGGCGTTCCTTCTCCGAGGTTCTTCTGGAAGAACGGGGGTTCCGGATGCTCCGCCGTGCCCACACCGTTCGGCCAGCGCTTGCGGGTCGCCGGTCGTCCGTGCGCGTGTTCGATCAGATGCGGCGCGATCTGCGCGTAATACCCGACCACGTCGCCCTTCGTCGTACCGGTCTCGGGGTAGAGCACCTTGTCGAGGTTGGTCAGCTTGAGCCGGTGCCCGTCGATCTCGACGATCTGCGAGCCGCTCGATCCTGCCGCCCTCGCAGTCGTCCTCTTGGTCGCCATGCCCCGACGTTACGCCGTGGCCGTCGCCGCGCTCCTCCCCTTGCCCTTCTGCCTGTGGGGCTGTGCAATAGACGGTATGCGAGCCATCGGAAAGCGGGTGATCGCCTTCGGCCTGGTGAATGTGCCGGTCAAGATCTACAGCGCGACGGAAGACCACGACGTGTCGTTGCACCAGGTGCACGACAAAGACGGAGGTCGCATCCGTTACAAGCGCACGTGTGAGATCGACGGCAAGGTCATTCCCTACGAGCACATCGCGAAGGCGTACGAAGCGGGCGATCAGACGGTCATCCTCACCGACGAGGACCTCTCCTCGCTGCCGGAGGAGCGCAGCAACGAGATCGAGGTCGTCGAGTTCGTTCCCGACGATCAGGTGGATCCGCTGATGTTCGAGCGCAGCTACTACCTCGAGCCCGACTCCAAGTCGGCCAAGGCATACGTGCTGCTGCGTGAGACGCTGGAAGCGACGAACCGCACCGCCATCGTGCAGTTCGCGCTTCGTCAGAAGACCCGTCTGGGCGCCCTCCGCGTGCGCGACGGCGTGCTCGTGCTTCAGGGGCTGCTCTGGGCCGACGAGGTGCGCAAGCCGGAGTTCCCGAGCCTTTCCGAGAACGTGCGCGTCACCGACAAGGAACTCGACATGTCGGCGAAGCTCGTGGCCAGTTACGAGAGCGACTTCACACCGGAGAAGTTCGAGGACGACTACCAGATCCAGCTGAGGAAGCTCATCGACGCCAAGCTCGAACAGGGCGAGACCATCGACACCGAGGCCACCTTCGGCGAGGAGGCCGAGGGTGAGAAGGGCGAGGTGCTCGACCTCATGGAGGCCCTGCGACGCAGCGTGGAGAAGAACCGCGGATCCAAGAAGGGCAAGTCGAGCGGTACGAAGGACCAGGAGAGCGGCAGCCGAACGCGCAAGAAGGCGGGCTGAGGCGCGTCGTCATGCGTCCCGTGCCGGCACTGGGCCGCTGCCATGAAGGTCAAGGGGACGACGAGCAAGCATCCGTGCTGCGATGATGGGCAGATGGGATACCTCATCTACGGCTCTGGTGCCGAGTACGAGATCGACGATCGCACTCTGGCCCATCTCAAGATCGCGATCATCGTCAAGCTGCGGCTGCAGGAGAGCTTCCTGATCAACTGGACCGTTCCGGCCGAGGAAGGATCCGGACGCGTCAGCCTCTGGGTGTCCCCGGCGATCCCGCTTCAGTTCCGTTTCTCGGGGTCTCGCCCGCCGGAGCTCAACCGCGTATGGCTCGAGGCCATGGCGCTGTCGTCGCACGGTACCCGCGGCATGGTGGTCATGCCAGAGGCGGAGGCCGAGGCGTTCGTCGCTTCCGCACCGAGCGCCGGTTAGGTGTCCACGTCGCCGAGCGGAAGCGACGGCCCTGCGCCGCTGAAGCGTCGTCCGCATGGTAGCGGCGACGCGTGGGTCGAGGGCCCGGATGGCCGCAGGTTCTGGGGCACATTCGGTGCGGCCGGGCTGCTGGTGGCAAGGCACGACGACGGCGTGCTGCTCCAGCACAGGGCCGAGTGGAGTCACTTCGGCGGCACCTGGGGCTTGCCCGGGGGTGCGCGCCATCGCGGCGAGAGCGCCAGGGACGGCGCAGTCCGTGAGGCCACGGAGGAGGCCGGTGTTCCGGCTGAGAACGTCCGGCCGAGATTCCTGTCGTTGCTCGACCTCGGCTGGTGGTCTTACTCCACGGTGGTGGCGGGTGCCGACGCGCCATTCACTCCGGTGATCGGGGATGCCGAGAGCATCGAGGTGCGCTGGGTTCCGGTCGCCGAGGTCGCCACGCTTCCGCTCCATCCCGGGTTCGCCGAGCGTTGGCCATCGCTGCGCGACGACCTGTTCCGCGATCCCGTCGTCATCGTCGACGCGGCGAACGTCGTTGGCTCGCGTCCGGACGGCTGGTGGCGCGACCGGCCGGCCGCCGCGCTCCGCCTCGTCGAGCACCTCGTCGCGCTCGGAGAGGCGGGCTGGCCGGCGGAGGCGCTGGGCCTTCCGCACGAGAGGTGGTGGCCGCGCGTGGTCGTCGTGCTGGAGGGCGAGGCGAAACGGATGCCCGACCCGGCACATCCGCAGGCGCTCGACATCGAGCGGGCGAGCGCAGACGGCGATTCCGCCATCGTGGCCCGCGTGCGGTCGCTTCCCGATCCCGTACAGTCGATCGTCGTCACCGCTGACCGCGGCCTCACCGACCGCATCACCGCGCTCGGCGCCTCCACATCATCGCCCGCGGCGCTCTGGCGAGCGATCGACGCCGTCTAGGACACTGCCGGCTCTGCCGCGAGTGTCGCCTTCCACCTCACGAGCGAGCGCACGATCGGGCTTGGGTCCTCGGCCAGCCGTGCCATGGCATCCTCTGGCACGAAGTAGTTCGCGGCGACCCAGCCGCGAACTAGCTCGGAGCGATCCCCGGCGAGCTCGCGCAGCACATCGCACGGCGTGGCCTCGTTCCGCGCGACGCAGGCGCGCACGCCTTCCGCGGGGTCATGCGCCAACACCTCGAACAGGTCGGCGGGAGTGTTGTAGCTGCTGGCGACGCTCTCCCTGATCTTCGGGTTGGCATCCGTTGCCAGGAGGCGCAATCGTCTGATCTTGCTTTCGGTGACCGGCGGTGCCGGATGCAGTGCAGCGGCTTCCTCAGCCGTCAGCATCGCGGGTGCTGCACGACGCATCGCCTCGCGCTGGGCAGGGGTGTTGAACCGAATGCACGACATGCCTCCAGGCTAACGAGGTCCTCTGTCAAGGCACTCAAGTGGCATGCGTGTCAATGTCCTACCACTTACCGACGGCCGAGACGGCCGTCGGCGCTGGCGTCGCGGCGGAGGCCAGAAATGGCCTCCGCTCCAAGCTCCAGCGCGCCGTCACGCAGTGGCGACTCGGCGTCGCCGAGGAAACCACGGCACGATAGGCGACGTCTCGGCCTGGTACTCGACGTACTCCGGGTAGCGGCTGCGTGAGATGGACTCGGTGAAGATGGTGGAACCGATGAAGAGCACTGTCAGTAATACAGCGCCGAGCACGGTCCACTGCAGCACCGACCCCGCGGCGATCGCCCCGAAGAAGAAGATCACCCACCACTGGCCCAGTTCGAAGAAGAAGTTGGGGTGACGCGAGAAGCGGAAGAGCCCGGAACGCAGGAAGCGCGGATGCGGCTCGCGGCCCGCGGCGGTCTCCGCCGCCTTCCACCGATGGAAATCCCACTGCTGCTGATCGGCGACGGTCTCGCCGATCAGGAACGTGAGGAACACGACGACCGCGACCACGTCCAACACCGTGAACGGGCCCTGGTGCTGATACGCCGTCCACGCGGGGAGCGTGAACAAGAAGATCAGCACGTTCTGGTAGAGCACGATGAACAAAAGGTTGAAGAGGAACCACTTCCAGCCCGCGATCCGCGACCGCAGGAACGCCCAGCGGTAGTCCTCGCCGCCCGGAGCGTATCCGCCCTTCCTCGCGAAATTGAACGTGAGCCTGGCGCCCCAGAGCGTGACGAGGGCCGCCATCACATCCAGCCGTGCGTCCGCGAGGCCCGCCGCGATCGCGTACACCCACACGTACACCACCGGAACGATCGACCAGATGCGGTCCACCCAGGAGTACTCCTTCGTGAGGAAGGAAAGCACCCACGTCACCACGCAGACGGCCGCGAGAATCAACAGACAGACGATCACAGGGGGCATGTACCGAAGTCTATGGTCGCGATGGTGCACGAGCGTCGTCGCATCCGGGTGGAGCCCATAGGATTCCAGGCGTGGAACAGGCATCCGGAGCGGTCTCGTCTCGGGTGCTCACCGTCCCCAATCTGCTGAGCTTCTTCCGGCTCGCGCTGGTGCCGATCTTCCTGTGGTTCGTCATCGTCGGATGGGATGCCTGGGCGCTCCTCGTGCTCATCGTCGCGAGCATCACCGACTTCTTCGACGGCTTCCTCGCCAGGCGTCTGCGTCAGGTCTCGCGGCTCGGTCAGCTGCTGGATCCCGCAGCCGACCGGCTCTACATCTTCGCCGCCCTCATCGGGCTGGCCTGGCGCGAGCTGCTGCCATGGTGGCTCGTCGCTGCGATCATCGCCCGCGACGTGATGCTCCTGGTGCTCGGCATCGTGCTGGCGAACCACGGCCACGGTCCGCTCCCGGTGCATCATCTCGGCAAGATCGCCACGTTCGCGCTGCTCGTCGCGCTGCCCGTGCTCATGCTCGGCGAGGCGTTCCCGGTCATCTCGTGGGCCTCTCAGCCGGTCGGCTGGGCCATCGCCATCTGGGGCGCGTTCCTGTACTGGTGGGCGGGCATCCTCTACATCCGGGAAACCCGTCGTGTGGTTCGCGGCACGGCTGTCGGCGGGGGCGCAGCATCCGATACGCTTTCTGGAGAGGAGGTCGACGGTGGCTGAGCAGAACGATCCGAACCGCGAGCGGAACCCGGACCGCCAAGCACATTCCTCGGGAGACGACACGACCGCCGGTTTCGGTGAGGACTTCGCCGCGGCTATGAACGCCCAGGCGGCAGGCGTGACGCCGGAGGAGCGTGAGGCGATCAGCGCCCTGCCCAGCCGGTCGGCGCTGCTGATCGTTCGACGCGGACCGAACACCGGAGCGCGCTTCCTTCTCGATGCCGACGTGACCACAGCGGGCAGGCATCCGGATGCCGACATCTTCCTCGACGACGTCACCGTGTCTCGCCGGCATGCCGAGTTCATCCGCCACGGCACGGCTTTCGAAGTGAAAGACCTCGGGTCGCTGAACGGCACATACTTCGACGGTGTGCGCGTTGAGAGCGCCATCCTCACCGACGGAGCGGAGGTGCAGGTCGGCAAGTTCCGGCTCACCTTCTACGCCGCCCGCCCCGACCTGGACGCGTCGGCGTCGGCCTGATGGTGCGCGAGTCGCAGGCGAGCGGTTCCGGCCTCGCCCGTCGGCCCGCATTGCTGAGCATCGGTCAGGTGCTGGCCCAGCTGACGCCGGAGTTCCCCGATCTCGCTCCGTCGAAGCTGCGATTCCTCGAGGAACAGGGACTCGTCACCCCGGCGCGCACGGCCTCCGGCTATCGCAAGTTCGACGCGCACGACGTGGAGCGCCTGCGCACCATCCTCACCCTGCAGCGCGACCACTACCTGCCGCTGAAGGTCATCCGCTCCTATCTGGCCGACCAGGATGCCGGCCGCACTCCGATCCTCCCCGGCACCGGTCCCGCACGCCCCACCATGCTCTCCACCGGCAGGCGATTCAGCCGCGACGAGCTGTTGAAAGAATCCGGTGCCTCGCAGGCACTCCTGCAGGAGGCGATCGCCGCGTCGCTGATCGTGCCCGCCGAGGTGTACGGCGACGACCAGCTGACGGTGCTCGCCGCACTCGTGGAACTGCACCGGGCGGGAATCGAGCCGCGTCATCTTCGCGGGTTGCGGGCATCCGCCGAGCGAGACATCGGCCTCATCGAGACCGCGCTCGCCCCGGTGCTGCGGCGCAGCGACGCCAGCGCACGGTCCCGGGCCGGGGAGCTCGGGCGGGAGCTCGCCGACGATCTCGAGACGGTGCGATCGAGCATTGTGCGCGCGGCGATCGCGCGCCTGGCGCCATGACCACGACGGAGGTCACGACACGCCGCACCGTTCGGGCGGATGTCGTTGATCGCCTCACCGGGCACGGTTACCGTGGAAGGTACGTCGCGCGTGAGCGAGGCGCCTGGGGTGAGAGGGAACGCGCATGACGGAAGTTCGTCGGAATGACGACGCTCGCTACGACCTCGGGTTCCTGTTCACCGATGGCCTGCCGGAGATGGACGACGTCTCGGGCTACCGCGGAGCCGTCGCCGCACGAGCAGCGGGCATCAGCTACCGCCAACTGGACTACTGGGCGCGCACCGGACTCGTCGAGCCCACTGTGCGTGGCGCGGCGGGCAGCGGGTCGCAGCGCCTCTACGGGTTCCGCGACATCCTGGTGCTCAAGCTCGTGAAGCGACTGCTCGACACCGGAATCTCCCTCCAGCAGATCCGCACCGCAGTCGAGCAGCTGCGCAAGGAGGGCGTGAACGACCTGGCCCAGACCACGCTGATGAGCGATGGCGCCAGCGTCTACCTGTGCACCTCCGACGACGAGGTCATCGACCTCGTCGGGCGCGGGCAAGGAGTGTTCGGCATCGCGGTCGGCAAGGTGCTGCGCGAGGTCGAGACGAGCCTCGTCGAACTGGATGTGCAGACATCCGACCCCATGGACGAACTCGCCGTCCGCCGGGCCGCGAAGAAGATCAGCTAGTTCTGTTCCGCGTACTCGCCGATGCGGGCGGTGCGCAGCACTCGCTCCAGCAGCTGATCGAAGTTGTGCGCCATCTCCTGCGCGCTTTCGCCCGGCCACACGTGCAGCGGCTTCGCCGCGCCCTGGGCCTGCTGCAGGGAGGTGCGTTCCGGCAGCTGGGGCGAAAGCACGAGCGGGCCGAACATGTCGCGCAGCTCTTTGATGCGGAACTGGTGCTCCAGCGATTGCACGCGGGCGCGGTTGACGATGATGCCGAGCGGCTGAAGGCGGGGGGAGAGGCCGCGCCTGATCTCCTCGATGGCGCGCAGAGCGCGGTCCGCGGCCGCTACGGAGAACAGGCCGGGCTCCGTCACGACCGATACCCGGTCGCTGGCCGCCCAGGCGGTGCGGGTGAGCGCGTTCAGCGAGGGCGCACAGTCGATGAGCACGAGATCGTAGTCGTGCTCGACGTTGGCGAGGGCCTCTTCGAGCTTCCAGATGTCACGGATCGACGGGTGCGGGCCGTCGAAGTTGATCGCCGAAGGGCTGCCGATCATGACGTCGACCTTGCCGGGGCGCCCGCGGGTCCACCCGCTCGGCGCGATGGCGGCGCGCACCACCTTCTCCTTCGGAGACGCGAGCACGTCGGCCACGTTGAGGTGCCCGGCGATCGTGATGTCCATGCCTGTCGAGACGTCCGACTGGGGGTCGAGATCGACCACCAGCGTGCGAAGTCCCTTGGCGAAGGCCGCGGAGGCGAGACCCAACGTCACCGTGGTCTTGCCGACACCGCCCTTGAGGGAGCTGACGCTGAGCACATGCACAAGAGGCAACGTTACCGTCAGTAGTCTTGGAGAACCTAACCGTTCGCTGAGCGGCGCGTGCCCCGCCAGAGAGGCCCTGATGTTCACGAAGATCCTGGTCGCCAACCGCGGGGAGATCGCCATTCGGGCGTTCCGCGCCGCCTACGAGCTCGGTGCTCAGACGGTCGCGGTGTTCCCCTACGAAGACCGCAACTCGATGCACCGGTTGAAGGCCGACGAGGCGTACGAGATCGGCGAGCCGGGGCATCCGGTGCGGGCGTACCTCGACGTCGACGAGATCATCCGGGTGGCACAGCAGGCCGGAGCGGATGCCATCTACCCCGGCTACGGCTTCCTCTCGGAGAACCCGCAGCTCGCCGAAGCTGCGGCCGCGGCGGGCATAACGTTCATCGGTCCGAACGCCGACGTGCTGCGCATGGCGGGCAATAAGGTCACGGCCAAGGAACACGCGATCGCCGCAGGCGTGCCGGTGCTGAAGTCCACGCCGCCGTCGCGCGACATCGACGAACTGCTGGCCGGCGCCGACGAGATCGGGTTCCCCATCTTCGCCAAGGCGGTCGCCGGCGGTGGGGGCCGTGGCATGCGGCGGGTGAACAGCCGGGCGGAGCTGCGCCAAGCGCTCGAAGAGGCCATGCGCGAGGCCGACAGTGCCTTCGGCGACCCGACCATGTTTCTCGAGCAGGCGGTGCTGCGACCGCGCCATATCGAGGTGCAGGTGCTCGCGGATGCGACCGGACACACGGTGCACCTGTTCGAACGCGACTGCTCCGTGCAGCGCCGTCACCAGAAGGTGCTCGAGATCGCACCGGCGCCGAACCTGTCCGACGACGTCCGTCAGGCGCTGTACCGGGATGCCATCGCGTTCGCGTCGTCGATCGGCTATGTGAACGCCGGGACCGTCGAGTTCCTGCTCGACACAGCGGGCGAGCGTGCCGGTCAGCACGTGTTCATCGAGATGAACCCGCGCATCCAGGTCGAGCACACGGTCACCGAGGAGGTCACCGACGTCGACCTGGTGCAGTCGCAGATGCGCATCGCGGCGGGCGAGACGCTCGCCGATCTCGGGCTGCACCAGGAACGCATCCAGCTGCACGGCGCCGCCATCCAGTGCCGCATCACGACCGAGGATCCGACGCAGGGCTTCCGCCCAGACACGGGAACGATCACGACGTACCGGTCGCCCGGCGGCGGCGGCATCCGGCTCGACGGCGGCACGGTCGCCGCCGGCGCGCAGATCAGCCCGCACTTCGACTCGATGCTCTCCAAGCTGACCTGCCGCGGACGCGACTTCGGTGCTGCCGTGCTGCGGGCCAGGCGAGCGCTGGCCGAGTTCCGCATCCGCGGAGTGGCCACGAACATCCCGTTCCTGCAGGCGGTGCTCGACGACACGTCGTTCGTCTCCGGCGACCTCAGCACCTCGTTCATAGAGGAGCGGCCCCAGCTGCTGCGCGGCCGCGTGTCGAAGGACCG
>Ga0164242_10000876_pt1 | contig 35843 bp, 31 predicted proteins | sample OricomgcompostMG_FD_108783 | JGI IMG/M metagenome (GOLD analysis project Ga0164242, IMG submission 108783) | Miracle-Growth compost microbial communities from Emeryville, California, USA - Original compost - Miracle growth compost (MG) ... | reverse complement strand
GATTACGTGACTCTCACCGCTAGTTGAAGGGCCATAGGAATCATGGGAACACCGTGACGGCTGGACCACAGGGCAGAGGAGTAGACCTGTCCCCGATAAACCCCACGAAACTTTCGTGGAAGGTCGAGCTTGTCCGGAGCGCCAGTACATCACCCCGCCAACTTCGGACGAGTCATCATCCGGCGAGTCTGACAGCGCCGAAGAGGAGGAGGATGAGGAATGAGGGGAGGAAGCGAGCGAAACTTTTGAGAGATGTCCCTAGCTACGATGACTGTTGATGCGGACTCTCAGCCGCCACCTGATCAAGTCAACTCACCGAAAGAAGACGACATAGTTCCAAATGGGGCCATTCGAATTGCTGTAAAGTGTCAATCTCATCAGATCCCGGGAGAGCGTGACGAGCGAGAGCGAACCATGGGAAAGTATATATGGAGGGCGTTATAGATGCTGGTTTGGCGCTGGCAAATAGGTGTTCAGGAGGCATTAAGGCTGAGCGACTGGCAGCTGATTTAATACACAAATTTGAAAAGCACATCGCACAAGGGTCAAAATGTTAAAAGTGTTCTCAATATGGTCTTGCCATGAGTCTATTACTACTATTACATCGATATCCTCCAGGGGTATATTTGAGGAAAGACAAGCGACAACCAAAAAAAGACCCAAGACCGTCCCATCCGGTAAATGCTAAAAAGGTATCGTAAGGATCGTGAGAAAGAGAAATAGCCGCGGGAGACAAGAATCCTCCGCCTTTGTTGCTGCCACGTATTTTATATCTTGTTATACAGCGAAGCTGCCATCAGCTCTTCGCACACTCCACCACTCTACAGGATAGCAATAAGAGCCATAACACCAATCGCGAACCCGAAGCTAGCACTGACACGACCGGCACCGCTAACGGTGACGAAGCCGGGGTTGGTAGGCACGGGAACGAAGCTACCAGTGCCGACGGGGCTAAGGGTAGTAATGGGGCTGATGTTGGTGTTGGTCGCAATCGCAGGATAGCTCGTAACCGGCACGACGCCGACGGAGCTGTCCGTGCCCGTGGTGAAGCCCACCTGCGGGACGGTAATGGCAGTGCTGATGACGACGGTCGAGTACGAGTTGGAGATGGTGGCGCCGTTGTCGTCGGTGCACGGCACGACGGTGGTGGTGACGACGCTGACGGTCGTGTACACGGGCACCGAGACGGTGGGCTGCGCGGTGACGGTCACGTACGAGGTGACGGTGGCGCCGGTGGCGATGGCCGGGTTGGAGGGGACGTACTGCGCGCAGAGGCCCTGGACGAAGATGATGGCCTCGGTGACGATCTCGGCGGTCTCGCCGTGCGCGTAGATGCAGTCGAAGATGTTCTGGACGAAGATGGTGTCCGGGCAGTAGCAGGCCGTGTCCGAGTTGTCGAGGCAGCCGATGCCGAAAATGAAGGTGTTGAGGCAGGCCGGCACGACGTTGGGGCAGGGGAGGGTCTCGGTGGGGCCGCTGGGCACAGTGGTGGTGGTCTCGACGGCGTAGGTGCTGCTGGGGATGTCGGTGACGGGGAGGGCGCTGGAGCTCTGCTCGGGCTGGCTGGCGGTGTAGGTGGGGACCTCGCCGGGCTGGCTGGCACTGTAGGTGGGGACCTCGCCAGGCTGGCTGGTGGTCTCACCGGGCTGGCTTGCGGTGTAGGTGTCTACTGGTGGCTGGCCGGCAGAGTAAGTCTCGCCGGGCTGGCTCGCGCTGGAGGTCTCGCCGGGCTGGCTGTAGGTCTGGACGGGCTGGCTGGCGCTGGTGGTCTCGCCAGGCTGGGTCGCGGTGTAGGTATCCACGGGCGGCTGGCTCGCGCTGTAAGTCTCGCCGGGCTGGCTGGCAGACGTGGTGGTGGTGGAAGCCTCATAAGTGGTACCGGGGGCCTCGGTGGTAGAAGTCCTGGTCTTGGGAGGCCTGGTCTTGGTCTGGGTGGGGGGCCCGCAGGAGAAGGAGATGGTGTGGATGTCGATGCTGCAGGTGGGCTTGGGCTTGGAGGGCTGGGTGGGGTAGACGATGGTGACGTTCTTGGCGCCGCCGCACTGGCTGTTCTTGACGGTGGTGCCGGACTTTGAGCAGGCGGAGCGGTGCTTGCACTTGGAGCCGTCGGGCATGTCGTAGTGGAACTCGAGGTCGCAGTCAAACTCGGGCTGCACGTGGATGTGGCCGAGTGAGAAGCGGTCGATGTCGGAGCCGGCGAAGCCGCAGCCGAAGGAGGGCGACTTCTCCTTCTCCGGGTGGCAGGTGCCGCCTAGAACCTTGCCGAAGCCCCCGATGGTGCGTGGCTCGTAGCGCTTGTTGCTGCGGCCGCCGTTGTTCTTGCAGGTGAAGCCGTTCCACAGGAAGCCGTCGAAGATGCCGACGGGTCCGTCGTTGAAGTCGCTGAAGTCATAGCCGCCGGATTGCTTGTTGGTGCACTTGTTGTTCATGTTCCCGGGGGAGGTGAACGGGTTGGCATCTCTGAAGCCCTGTCGAGCGGGTTAGTATGGGTTTCGAAAATGAGAAGGCCATGGGTTCGGACATACGGTAGCAGAGACGCTGGTGGCCAGAGCGGCAACAATGAAAGAACTCTTCATGTTGAAAAGTGTGTGGTGTAAACGATGTATAAAACGATGGAAAGGAGTCTAGCGATGCAGTCCGTGATGTGTGATCGAGCGAGTGTGCTGGTCAAGTATGTGATCCAGAACTAGTCTTGGATATATAAGAGTTTGATACCCGAAAGGGAGAACGAAAGACGAGAGTAAAGAAGCGAATGACTTTAGCCCTCAAGGAAGAGACAGAAGAGAGGTATGAGTTGGAGAAGGAAAACGGAAGAGTGTCTGGAAGTAGGAAAAGACTTGCTGTACAGGAACGAGGAGGCCAGAGAGTAGAGTGGTCAGCGAGCTTGATATATGTGCAGTCCCGATGCCCGATGCGCTGCTTTGGCGATGAACTTAGACTTCCCTCAGCCACTCGGCTAGTCGAAGCAATGGCTTGTATCAGATCATAGAAACAAAGAGCCCAGTCGAGGCCAAAAGAGACCCTTTCTCCCCTCTCTCCCCCTGCCGTCCCCACTTGGGAACTAGCTTTATTCAGATCTCTTGGACATGGGAGCTTCCTAGGAGGGGCGGCGGAGGTGGGCGAAGGAGAGCGGACCAGTTGCATTGTCTCCTTGGAGGTGCAGCCCCGGTCCACATGGGGGTGGTCTGGCCGATGGAGAGGAGCCGCAGCGGCCGTGGCCTTCCATCGAGTGGATATCCATGTTTCCATTTCAGGTGGCTGACGGTCGTAGTGCGCATAGGTGTGAGTTGCATCTTGATCGGGTCGCCAAGGGGGTTATGGTTGCGCCGAGCCTGTGTCTGTGTGCGGAAGTCCAAGACACCAAAAAAAGCCACAGGGTCAAGGGTCATGGCGGCAGTTCAGGGGTCGCAGGGATGGCTTGCAGTTGGCTTGCATGCGGTATTCCGCTGAGCCAATCGGTTCCAACAAGCAAACCAATTCGAGACAAAAAGTGGGTGCTGGGACCCTGTAGTAGGCCAATGGGCAGCGAGATGCTAGTGCTATTTTGCGGGCTTACTAGCTCTATTTTGGCGACTTTACCCATCTTCTTCTGACAGCAAACCATGCTGGCCATCTTGTTATGTAGCCGCTCAACTTCCAGCTGCCACTGTCATCCGTACATGCGCCGGAATAGCCTCACCAGTCGAATTGTGCTCCTTTTGTGTGATGTGCATATGCAGTTTTTGGCCTCTGTTTTTGGCCGCAAAGACGGCCCGCCCATTCCCGTCATGTCCACTCCCTTATTCTCTTTTGCTTATTTGCTATTCCGACGTCCGTAACATCCCCCACATTAACACAAAGCCGGACAACGTAGTCCGTCCGCCCTCCTATAAAGAAACAAAGACGGTAGTAGGGGACACAGCCCACTATGCGTAAAACAAAAACCCGGTCGGTCCGTCAAAAGCTTGGCGAAGAAGAAATCGCGCCCCCTCGCTCTCGCGCCCTCGCCCACCTTCTCCATCGCGACGAGGTAGTTGCGTTGCAGAGTCTCGTATTCAGTTTATGATGGCGGAGCCCAGTGTTACCAGCGTTGAGAAAAATGCAGAACGTTCAACGACCACCGCCAGTTGCAAGGGCCCAACCTGAAACGAAGGCGTCCGCTCAGCCACTCGACGGGGGCTAGAAGTGCGCTAACGCAGGTACATCGGAATGGGAACGGACAAAGCTTGGACTTCTCAAACCACCGTCCAGGGGACTGAGGTCTAGGGCCAATCAGCTCTTGCTTGCTGCAAGGGGCTCATGAGAGTGTTCTGGAAACCCTTCCAGCTTTGATGGTCTGCGAGTTTGTGCTGTTCTTTCCCGTCCCTTCACACCTGTTTGAGTTTGAGATGAGGGAGATGAGAGTACCAACACAAGAGGCACGCGCACCTGAACGGCAGACGCCATAGCGAAGCTTCCCGCACATCTCCTTCGATTTCAAGCCGAGCGTCCCGGTGTCCAGGTCAAGCCACCATTAACAGCTCAGCTAAGCGAAGATGCACACAAGGATCCCCACGAGTCCATGACCCATTCACCAAAGATCCTAGCGCACTTTAGGGGATAACCCCCCAGTTTCATGTTGCGCAGGTGGGCTCTTTGCTCTGGTGCCGAAGGGGACGCTCAGACCGGGTCCGACCCCGGTTTTCCAGGGACGCTCAGTCGCCGGACAGACGCCCAGGCCAAGAGGAGACCACCCTGGGGAGGACAGGTTAGTGTAGATTCGGTCTGGCGTAGAGTCCCTTTTTCATGAAAGGTGTTGCATGCTTGGGGGGCCCGAGAAGACACCCACTTTCACGACCCTGCTGTTGGCCCAACAAGGATAGCTCGCCCGTTTGGGTGACCTGCTGTCAGGGTTGTTTACGGTGAACTAACTGCAATTGAGAACGCCACGACTAGGTAAAGGTAGTTACGAGTCACCGTCAATTCCCAGGAATAGCTTGACTGATTCGTGACGACCAATTCTTTGGAGGAGAGCATTCCACTCCCGCGGCTCGTGGAATACCGTAGATCACCGAATAAGCTCCCGCCTCTCCTGTACCCCGTCTTTGCGCGCGGCATTGAATGTGGCTGTGGCGCCCTGTGATAATTTAGCCAAGGGGCCACCCAAATGCCATGTCGCGAATAGGAGGTGGAGATGCACGTTTCGTTCCTGCGATGCGGTTAACTTGGGTGGGTGGGGTGATCGAAGGGGGTCGCTGATCCGGCCCCACTACCGACCGACACCCGCCGATCGCGCGCCAACACCCGGCGATACGCAGAAGTGCGGCGCTTCGGGGCCTTTCGCGAGGCCACCAGGCCGGCCGGGCGCTTGTGATGAGGCGGGCATCGTGTAGGGGCCTAGGAACACATGGCGACTGAGAAGGCGCGAAAGAAAAAGTGCCTAGACGCCGTCTTGTGGTGGTGTTGGCTTCGTAACGACGCCATGGTCGTGAGTCTGTGCCGCCGAGGGATCGTGCTAGCCTTGCCTTAGCCCACTACCGTCGACGACGGCCTCAGAGATGGGGAAGTCGATGAAACCGATTACCAGTTTAGACTCGATTCCATGCCGAAGTTCCGAGTTTGATGCCCAGTTGCGAGCCTTCTCTGTCAATAAACTTTTAGTTGGCAAAGCCGTTGCGCTTTGAACTCAGAGTTCCTGTCAGGCTAACTACCTCCCGATGATGAGAGCTGTTGATTAGTCCTAGATGAGAAAAAATTGCTACGCTGGGGTACCAACGATGAACTTTTATCCTTGCAGTTTCCACCGACCTGCTTCTGTAAATTGAACTATTGATTGCGCTTAGACAAGTGAACTTCTATTTGAGAACCAGGGTCACCGGAACTTTCGGTTGCTGCGTTCAGTCCCTTCACTAACCACCGCCCTGCAACTTCCGTATCCTCGCCTCCGCCGCCCTCGCCCTCCGCTCCCTTTCCAACATCGCCATCTGCTCCGCCGTCATCCCCCTCCCCTCCTCCTCCCTCCTCTCCTCCGCCGTCTTGAGCACCCTCCCGCGCATCACCGCCGACCCCTTCCACCCCTTATACCCGGCGGGGACCTGCGGGCCCTCGACCTTCAACCTCTCCTCCTCGGCTGTCCGCCTCTTCGCCTCGGCGGCCTCCTCCTCAGCCCTCTCCCGCCGCGCCCTCGCCTCCGCGTCCGCGCGGTTCAGCGGCGCCGGCACGCGCGCCGCCTCGTCCCATCCCCAGCGCTCCTCGCCGAGCTCGGAGCGCGCGACGCGGAAGGCGTCGCGCGTCGCGCGGTCGCCGGCTAGCTCGAAGGCTGTCTTGCCCTCGGCGTTGGTGACCGTCGGGTCGGCGCCGCCGCGGACGAGGAGGCCTGTCACGAGGGCGGGCGAGTTCTGCGAGGCTGCGAGGTGGAGCGGTGTCGGGGAATGGTGGTTCTGCGGGGTGTCGGGCGGGTAGAAGGTGAAGTTGGGCGGCAGGGAGTTGGTGGTGAGGTATGAAAGGAGGGCCGGGAGCTTAGAGCGGCGGATAAGGGCTTGTAGTTGGCTTGTGTGCAGGAGAGCTGTCTCTTCCTCCTCTGAGAGCTTGGGCGCGGCGGGTTTGGGTGCCTTCGTTGGTGTGCTTGCGCCGGATGCCCTGGCAGTCTCGGGTGCCGCAACCGTCGGTGGGATGATTTCTCGAACCTTGAGCCTCGTCAGCTCGATGAAAGCCCTCATGAGCTCATTCTGAGTTGCGCGCCGTGTGCTGAAAGGGTACCCCCTAATGCGTGGGTCGTTATGTCGCAGGACCTGCCCATCGTAAGGTCCAAAGAGAGTTCTCCGGTTAGTCGATCCGGTCGCGCGGATGAAGAGCAAGTCGGATGTGTCCAGAAGACCCTTCCACTCCTGTAGGAGCTCTCGAACGTCCTCGACTAGGGCCTGTTCGTTGTATCTCCGGAGGCTGGATCCAGCCGAATGAGCTGCGCCTTTGGCGCTGTCGTTCGCCGATTGCGATCCGCCCTGCTTTCTCCTGGTCGTGTACCTGTGGAAGGTCTTGTGCGCGAGGACTGTGGCTTCCCTGTTGAGCGGCCCAACCGAGGAATGCTTGGTTTGTCGGGGTGCTAACGACACAACCATCGCTGCGAAGTGTCCACCACCAATCATGCAGAGAAATATATGCGGTCCCTTGTAGGCTGTAGGCGGGGCGCCGTTTTTGCCCGGCTTCGGCATGGCGATAGGGGCGAGCTGTCGCTTCTTGATAGCTTCTAGTATCTCGTCCTCCTTCTCCAGCTCCTCGCTCGAAAACATTGCCCTGTATATGCCAAAATAGTTGTCTCTTGGGAGAGTCGGAGAGCCGAACCATATTAACGGAGGCTTTCCGGACCCCCGGGGGTTCTTCGGCCGGTCCACGTCGACTGCATCGTTATCGATTTTCCTATCGGCTAACGTCGCCTGCTTTTTCAAGAGCGCGCTGAGTGTGGTATCTTTCCTAGCAGGTTCGTCGTCTTCGGTATCGGGCGAGTCGGAGCCTGAAAGACTCTCGTCTAGGTCTGGCGAGGGATTAACGTAGGCACCTAGTTGGGCAAGTCGCGAAACTCGGCTTACCTCCAATAAGCTTCTCAAATTCTGCCTCCGAAACGGGGTTGAGGTTGCGGATCTTCTGCTTTAGGTTGTAATGGTGAAAATCCGACCTCAAGTGGCTCTTTTGTTCCTGGACGGTGGGAAAGGTCACGCCGCAAAGGGAGCATGCCTTGGACCCAATGGCGCTCTCGGTGGCGGGGTTCGCGCTTGCATCGAACGAGTTCTCTGTAATTTGCTCGGGAACCTGCTGTTCCTGGCCATCGGCGTCCGTTCTGCGACTCAGGGTATCTAAAACCTCTGGTGGGAGGTCGTATACTGGTAGCCATTAGCCTCAACTCTCAGCGATTGGAGACCTCGGTCGAAAACCCACGGTATAGCGGCCGGCGCGGCAATTCGTCCTGTTTCTTCATAGTGTACGACGGCCAGAGCGAGAGCTGTTAGCGATGAGTTGGCGGAGCTCTGAGGCCAGCTGTCGGAGATGGATTGGCGACGTGAGCGAGAGAGCGGAAATTTGATGCACCGTAGATTTTGTTGGGCCGTGGAGGTTGGGAGCGGAAGTATTTAACTTGTCGTTGTAGGCGTGGAGGGGCAAGGAGGGGCGCAAGAGCTTTATCGCGATAAGGACAAGGTTCTGTGAGGATTTGTGGGTTGAGCGCCGTCTCCGGCGAATGGGGCGCGCCGGCTTGGCCGGGTGACTCTTACACCTAGCCGATTCCCGCTCCGCCACCACGGAGCTGCTTGCGATCTTTCGGCTACGAACCTGCTGAGTCACGTTGGAAACAAATAGTAAAGAGGGCTTCGACCAAGGCAGACTTGCTTTCACGTCAACCTTCTTAAACTAGCCGTCTAATGCAATTCTCCTCTAGTCAACTAGGGGTTGCTTATGGATCGAGGGATACAGCCTGTTGAACGAGATCCCCCCTGAGGAAATTCTCCCGGGATCCGCTGAACTAGTTGCATAGTTCTTAGAATCATGCCGATTTCAGACAACACGCGAGCCGAAATGTTTCCTACTGTAGTAGGCCCCATAGCGTGAGGATATTCCCACATCTTGCAATTGCCAGACATCCTTTGTAAATGCGTCGCCAGCTAGCATTGATTTGTAAAGTAGCGCTGCACACGTACCCAGGTGCCGTCTCTACCGTTGTAAGCCTAATACCCGTGAAAAATCATAACGCCGCTTTCTCCGGGGTAGGGCTGGTCGTCCTCTCGTGTTCCTCGCTGGAAACACCAACCTGGCCTTCGTTCTCATTAGAATTCGATTCCGTACTGGGTACGCTCTGCGGCTGACCCTGGCCCCGGCCGTCAGTGTCTGCCCTAGCACTTCCGCTCGTATCGGGCTCAGGTGCTGGGGTTGGTTCAACGCTTGGAGCGGATGAGGGTCCCGAGCTTGTTGTGGCCGTGCCCGACACCTCTTTTTCTTGCAGGCTGAGAGGCTGCCCCGTATCACTGTCCTGGATTGGTGGGCTCGTGGTGGTCTGCACGCATCCCTTAGCTTCCTGGACTTCGCGGCCCTCATGGCCCTTGTTGGCCCCATCTACTTCGCTGCCATCACTGCTCTCCCCGCCAAGCTGCAACACTTGCTCAACCTCCTCCGCCAACTTGACCACCTCATCTTCCATAACCTGCTCCCTCTTCTGTGCGTTCCTCAACTGCCTATCCGCCTCCTCGTCGCCTACGATACTCCTCCACCGCGCCTCAAGCTCGTCCCGCCAACCCAGCGCGTCCGCCAGCTCCCGCACCCCGGAGTCGCAGTCCCCGAGGAAGAGCACGTCGTCGGCCGAGGTACCCAAGTTGCCCACCCTCTCCATGTTGAACAGCGCCCTGGGGACGTCCTCTAGCACCGAGTCGGGCAGGCCGGCGAAGGGGTGCACCTGCAGGCTTGTGCCCATGACGAGCGCTAGGTCCGCCATTGCCGGGTAGTGTTGCCTCGCCCGGAAGATTGCGGGTAGCTGCTCGCCGAAGAAAACAATATCCGGTTTGACTAGGCCTTCGCACTTGGTCTCGATGTTGTCCTTCCGGATGCACCTAGGCACCTCCCCCTTGGCCACGTGCACCTTCATCATGGAGTCTGGGTATTCCGTGCCGCAGTCGATGCACCTCTGAGTGGCGAAGCTGCCGTGGGCTTCGACGATCAACTCCGCCGGCACGCCTGCCGCTCGCTCTAGGCAGTCGATATTCTGGGTGAAGAGGTGGAAGAGTATGCCCTTGGAGGCGAGGAGGGCGATGAAGACGTGGGAGACGGTCGGGTAGAACTTGCCGGGGTATAGCTCCTTGGCCAGCACGTAGAATGGCTCCGGATTTTGGCGGAAGTAGTTGATGTCGAAGACGGCTTCTGCGAAGGGTAGGTTGAGGCGGGCGAGGTTGGCGTATAGGCCGGTGTTTGGGGAGCGGAAATCGGGGACTAGTGGGTGAAGCAGCGGTTAGCCCAAGTTTGTCGACAGTACGGGGAAGGGGTTGGCGGTGGGTGATTGGGGGAGGAGATGGCAGCTTACTCCCCGCAGCAGTAGATATGCCGGCCCCTGTCATGACGACAATTCGCTTAGCCTGGCCGGATTTGATATACTCAGCCAGACCCTCGGCGCTGCGCTCTCGAATCGTTTTCGGGGGAGTATCATCGTCGATGACTGAGTTTTGTTGGCCCATTGTGGCGGCCTTCTGGTCGCTCTTCTGACGATTTGTATTACTGAAGGTTATACGAACGTTGGCGTGTAGCCGTGGTGTGAGGGCCAATAGTTCCGTGGGGGGTTGTAATGCTGAGGTTGAGGTTGAAGTGCAACTTGGCTGAATTGCTGTTGTGCAAACAAGCGGAGGAGCTCTTATCTTATCGGGACGGAGACGTTGGCGGTGGCACAGTTGGCCTCCGCCTCTTGGGTACCTGAGTCAGGTACTTTAGACATGAGTTACACTTTGGCGTGCCTCTAGGACCGCAAGACAGGGCAAGACGAATGTTAAAATGTTGGACTAAACTTGAGAGTCTCCAATTCTTGATATGTAATCCGTACCATCATGTTACTTTAATCATATTTTCTGATTTTCTATTGCTCAGAGTCCCAAGGTTGAGAAAGAGACTAGTATTTGAGACTTGCGGCTCTGTGAGGGGTTAGAGAGGGGTCCATTTTTAGCACACATTGCAGCCCCCAATAGAAATCTCTTTGGAAATCCAGTAACATGAGACCGATGGGTAGGTACCGAAGGTAATGGTAGTACCTAATAATTATAGGCTAAAATTGTCTGAAGCTTTTACTGACGCACTAGCGACGCCACGAGGAAAAGGCAAAGGGGATGGCGCTGCAAAAGAAAACACAAGAACGAGGCAACCTGCATGAGAAAACACGGGGGAAGTACCTCAGTTAAATCAACGGATAAGGTACATTGATCTGGCCTCTGTTGACTCGCCGGAACTTCTGGTCAACTCTCCCCGAGGTTGCATGCAAACCGCTGGTGAGGTGTGGAGGAGTGCGGGGAAGAAAGCGCTTACCCCAGAGCAGCACATTCCCCTCTTTTTCTTTCCTTGGCCCCATCTCAGAAGAAGGAGCCAAGTGGAAGTAATTTAAGCGGCGGGAATTTCCAAAGAACACACGACGGGTGGATTTCTACTTGAACCGCTCGTCCATACTTCGGCGTCCCGGTGCTATGGGTCTTGTGTCCCTGGTTTTTTCCTGTTTTGCTTCTTCCTTATTCGCCTCGATTTAATTGAACGAGCCGCACTTGTGCGTCCCGAATCCCAGGGGGGAAGATTCTTCTCCACTCTGTTGAGGAACAGCCCGCCCTGCTGGGTTTCCTTCCAATCGTCGCGCCAAGGTTCGTGCGCCGACGGCATTTCGATTTGCACCAAACGATGGACGAGCCAATTGAGGCCGACGGCGACGCTTCCCTCTCGCCCCAACCTGATACCGATGATGCCGAGCATGCTCGCCCGAGGAAGAGGACGAGGCGGGCTTGCGATAAGTGTAGTAGCTCTAGGACCCGCTGTGACGGCGAATGGTAAATCAAGACTTGCCCCCAACTGCCCTCCACGTGGCGTGGCTTGACTCTCTGTCCCTATGGAAGCCTCGAGTGCTGACCCAGTGGAAACAGTCCCTGCAGGCGATGTGAAGGTAGGACTTTCAAGCTTTGAACCAATTTCATTACAGACCAGTTCTCATGTCTTACTCTTATACGTGCAAAAATTGCAATATTCCTACCCTAGTTGTGATGGATCCGAGTTGGGATGGATATCTTTCAAGGCTCTCTCCTAGCTCCCGACCTTAGTGTCGACCCTTTTCTCTCTCTTGGCATGTCAAACTGTTGCTTTTCCTTTTTTAGAATCCCTGCATTAACCCGTCGTCTCTTTGCCTGCCGCAGACTACGGGTACACATGCCGCTATAATCGCGAGGTCAAGAAGAGGGGCCGTATCCCGACCTCGCTAGCTGCTGCCTCTCAGTCCGAGTCATCGGCACAATCAAGGCCGCCCCAGCAAGTCAAAACCCAGCTGGACGACCAGTCGCCCATGTCAAGCGTTGCCTCCCCGAACAACTCCCAACCCGGGCCCCCACAGTATCCAGGTCCTCCGCCTCCCTTCCATCGGGATAGCATCTCCATCGCCAACCGCACCCAGCCGTCTCCCGGGAGCCTCACCTCGCACTCGCCCGCTCTTCGTGCAGCTCACCCTCACCCTTCACAAATAGCTGCTTCGGCAACGGGAGCACCCTATCTCACGTCGCCCGGCTTCGTACCCCAGCAGCACGCCCACTTCCAGCTTTCGTCCCTGCTTGATCACTCATCAGACTCTCGTATGGCCATCAGCTCGCATGAGAGCCCGCCAGGCCTTACGGCAGTCTCTGGATCCGACTCGAGCGCCGGATACCCATCGCCTGCCAATGGCATCCTGGGACAACAGCCAGGTGCTAACCATCTTGGCCATGAGCCGATGGATACTGGCGGGATCAACCCCCGCGACCGAGGGTCGTTCAGCACCACCGGACATGAAGGGTCTTTGCCCGAGATGCAGCGGATGAATTCCTTGTACAAGGCGCCCTCCTCCGAGTGTCGATACCGCTTTCTTGACCCCGTTCTCCCCTATATACGGGATATTATCCCAGCCTCCGTCGCGGCTGATCTGCTCGACGTCTACCTCACCGAGCCCGGAAGCTCGCTGTTCCGCTGCGCATCTCCCTACATCCTTACGCGCGTCTTTCGCAAAAAGTCGGTGCTTCACCCTACGAATCCCCGTCCGACCACACCGGCGCTCTTGGCGACGCTGCTTTGGTGCGCAGCACAGACAGCAGATATCGTTTTGTTGCACGTTCCCGGGTCCCGGTCCAAGATCGCGAATGCCCTATACAATCTTGCAACTTTCCTAGTATCCGAGAGGGACCCGGACCGATGGCGGAGGATCCACGGTATGCAAATACCCTCTCCCTCCCCTTGACCTTATACCGAGCGAGCCCTCTATTGACAGACTAGGGGGCCTGCGGGTGGAAAACGAGCAGCCACAGACCAGCTTCCCCTTCTCGTCTGCACTACCAACCACGACGGAGACTAACGAGCCTGCCGGAGTTGTCGATGACGTCCTGACCTTCATCCTCCTGTCCATTGCGGTTTCCGGAGGTGATTTCAAGTCGGATTGTTACAAATGGTGGAGCAAGGCAATACGGCTCGCCCTAGCTCTTCGGCTTAACAGAGAGGACGAGCGTTGTACTGCCTCCGTTTCTCCGTGCGCTAACCCCTTGTGCTCCTGTCGGAGGGAGCTGGAAGGGGAATCTCTCGCCAATATGGAGACTAGAGAAGAGGGCCGCCGGGTCTTCTGGCTGATGTATTGCCTGGATAGGCATCTGAGCCTGTCCTTCAACACGGTTCTTGATGTTCCCGATTCGTACTGCGAAGTGTATAGTAAGTATCCCGTGTCTAGACACATGGTCTTCTTCGTATGCTTCCACTGCACCTACTAATGCTCTTCCGAAGCCCCTTTGCCCGAATCGCTCTGGGAGAACCTTGACATAGCATCCCCAAAGGATTTCCCACGCCGGGTAATCGGGCCGCCGACAACCATCACCGGGACTGGATTCTTCGAATATTTCTTACCGCTAATGGCTATCATGGGCGACATCATCGAAGTCCATCACAGGCGGCAGCATTCCAGACTAGGTGCCCTCGACGACAGCCAGGCCGTGGCCGCGATAGGCGAGATGCTCTCAAAGTGCGAGCGCAGCCTCGACAAGCTCTCCCGTGAGATCGAGATGGGCGACTACGCGTCGATGGCCTCCTCGTCGGGCCCCAGCATCAAGGACCTAGTCACGGGCATACCGCTGCAGTCGACGCCCGTGCCTCCGACGACGACGGGCCGCACGAGGGACCAGTCGCGCATGCAGTTGGTCACGGCGTATAGCACGCACATCCTGCACGTGCTGCACGTGCTCCTCCACGGGAAGTGGGACGCCATCTCCATGTTGGACGACGACGACGACTGGATCACCTCGACGCGCTTTAACAGCTGCGCGTCGCACGCCATCGCCGCCTCTCAGGCCGTGTCGCAGATCCTCAAGTTCGACCCGGAGCTCACCTTCATGCCGTATCTGTTTGGCATCTACCTGCTCCACGGCAGCTTCATCCTGCTGCTCTTTGCCGATCGCATGCCTCAGCTGGGGCCGAATCAGTCTGTCGAACAGGCATGCGAGACTATCATAAGAGCGCACGAGGTCTGCGTGGTGACTCTGAGCACCGAGTTTCAGGTACTACCAAATACACCTAATCTTTCAACTTTTCAGTCCCGGAGAAAAAGGCTGACCTCGACTGTAGAAAAATTTCCGCAAGGTGTTGCGTTCAACATTGTATAGCGTCCGTGGCTCGAGCCCAACGGAGTGGGAAGAGCATAGGGCTAGAAGGAGAGCGCTTTCATTATACCGCTGGACAAAAGGCGCAAAAGGTTTAGGACTTTGAACGTGTGGTTTGGGCTCGCTGGCGCTTTGAGAATAATGTTATGTCTTCTAAGGTATATATGAATGTGGCGTACATGGGGTCTGCCCGTTTGGGTGTATCCACTCTGGGCTGGGCGAGGGACCCTTCCTGTACTTGAAATGCATATTAATCTTGTGCTCATTCGTTGGTTCCAACATATCTGCCGACTCTCCTCTATCGTTGGGCTATCAAGTGCTAGGGCGCGACTGGGCGGTTTGTTGTAGTGCTCACTGTAGATGGGAGGATTTGGCGATCCTTCCCTTTCATCCCATCAGGTCACTGATGGTTCAAATTCGGCCCTAAACATCGATCCGCGGATGAGAACTATCGGATGCCGAGAGTAAAAGGCATCGACTTACACCTTCAACCTTCCAGGCACCTTGGTGGTGTGCCGAGACTCGCCGTTCCGTTAACCTCACCCACTCAGCACCTTCATGCAGGTTATTGCTACACGTACCTTTGGCAAGTAGATCCATGCTAATAATATTCATGGTAACATTTACCTATAATCATCACGACGAAAAAGTTCTAGCTAACCGTCCCTCCCGTCATATGCGATCCTGCAACCACGCCATGTCCTGTGATAGGCCCGTGTGCGTTGTGGAGCCTTTGCTCGGCATTCGTAAGGCTTAGCCTCCGGTGTGGAGTAAGCTCCGGCGCGGAGTAAGCGCCGGGCGCCGAAATGGTAACCTGAGCTCCGGGCATGTCCCAGTTCCTCGGGAGTTGTAGTTAAATAGGCCGTCCTTATAAAAAAAACACAGGGTACCTATTCTATTCCTGAGATCTCGACGAAAGCCATTTGTGCCCGTATCATCTTCCGAATTGCTGGTTAACCTTCTCCATCTTTGTTACTCCCGTTGACTAAGAGCGATAGTATTTTACTAGAAATATCCTTCCAGATGACCACTAAGCCCTTACCTAACACCGACTCCGAGGTCCCTCAGGACACTCTGGCGACGGAGAGTGATCCGGACACATCAAAGGCAAGAAAGTTGCAAACCGGGTTTTTGATGACCGCGCTATGTGTAAGTATAAGTCCCGTCACTCACATCAGCCCTTCGCCATCTCTCCTATCCCCCGTAAGTAGCACACCCGGCTCACCACTCACCCCAGCTCTCCGTATTCATCGCCGCCCTCGATGTAACCATCGTCACCACTGCGCTTCCAACCATAGCGGACCACTTCGAGTCGACGTCCGGGTACATCTGGGTGGGCTCGGCGTTCATGCTCGCCGCCGCCGCCTCGACGCCCAACTGGGGCAAGTTCAGCGACATCTGGGGACGCAAATTAGTGCTCCAGTCGGCCGCCGCGGTCTTCTTCCTGGGGAGCGCCCTCTGCGGCGCTGCGGTCTCGCTGGTGATGCTCATTGCCGGGAGGGCGGTGCAGGGGGCGGGTGCGGGCGGGTTGCTGTCTATGGTGAACATCATCATTGGGGACCTGTTCTCGCAGAGGTGAGTGGCTGTCCCTGGGCTTGTATGCCCTCCTTGGATGGAGGCAGGATAGCTGACTTCTGATACTTTGGTAGGGAACGCGGAAAATACTATGGGATCATCGGTATGGTGTGGGCAGTAGCAGCTGCCTTAGGGCCTGTTGTCGGTGGCGCCTTAACAAACAATGTGTCCTGGCGGTGGTGTTTCTACCTGAACTGTAAGCCCTGGCCTCCAAACACCCCCCTCGGTAGGGCTTGGTTAACCGTGGCGAAAACGATAGTGCCGGTAACAGGGGCAGCCTCCGTTATCATAGCCCTGACGCTGAGAATCCACACGCCTAAGACCCCGCTGATCGCAGGTATTAAAGCCGTCGACTGGATGGGCAGCCTCACAATAGCAGGCAGCACAATAATGCTGCTGCTAGGCCTGCAGCTGGGCGGCGCTTTCTATCCGTGGGATTCTGCTACCGTCATATGCCTCCTTGTCTTCTCCATCGTCACATTGGGTGTGTTTGTGGTAGTGGAGTGGCGCGTGGCTCGCTACCCGATCCTGCCCTTGCACCTGTTCGCAAATATCGCCAATGTCGCGACGCTTCTGGTGGTCTTCTGCCACGGGATAGTGTTTACCCAGGGGGCTTACTTCCTCCCCATGTATTTTCAGTCTGTCCTCGGCGCACCTGCCCTCCTGTCCGGCGTGTGGCTCCTCCCGTTCGCGGTATCACTCTCGCTCATGTCTATGGTGACCGGGATATACATCAAGGTGACGGGTCGTTATCTTGACCCTATCCGGCTTGGCTTTGTCCTAACCGTCCTCGGGAGCGGCTTATGGTACATACTACCTCGCACAACGTCCTGGGCGAAGATCATCATCTTCCAGATCATCACCGGCATCGGCGTCGGAGCCAATTTCCAGCCTCCCCTAATCGCGCTGCAGAGTAACGTCCCTGCGCAGAACAACGCATCTGCGACAGCCGCGTTCAGCCTCATGCGCAACGTTGCCTCAGCCGTCGCCGTCGTTACGGGATCTGTGGCCTTCTCCAACAGGATGTCTGCACAGCAGGACATGCTCCGAAGTGTCGTGGGCGACGCAGTGGCCGGTCTTCTATCGGGAGACAAGGTCCAGGGCAATCTCTTCGTGGTCAACACCTTGGACGAGTCACAACAGAGGATTATTCGCGACGCGTTCTTCCGGGCGATGCGGGACGTCTGGGTTGAAACTGTCTGCTTTGCCGCAGCGGGGTTGCTTGCCTGTCTCTTGATTCCAAATAAGAAGCTGGATAAGCAGCACGTGGAAGTAAAGACCGGCCTTGAGGGAGAGGAGGCTCGGCGCAAAATAGCCGAGGAGCGGAAGATGAAGAAGGAAAAGGGCGAGAGTAAAGTGTGAGGTCGCCAGGTCAATTCCCTTGTTCTCTCCTCTTCTCTCCTTAAATTCCCCTTGGCTCAACATACAACAAAGGCAGGCGCATTATGTATAAACAAATACGCAAAGCTCTGTGACTCGGCATAGATGGCGTTAGTATAAATACCACTCTTCCGTTTTATAAATTTGTTCGCCGTGTTGTCGGTGTTGTTCGTCTCCTCATTGTGGTAAAACCGAATCTTGTGCTAGGCCACATGGATGGCTAGAACCAGGTAAATATCGGCCCCGGCAGGGTTGGGAGCAGAGTCTGGCTCCTGTTGTAGTGCTTTGCCGAGTAGGCACGCTCAAAAAGTCAAACGTCTTCGTGAAGTTCCCCCAGCTGTATGAAAGGGTCTACCCATCCGCTCCAATCATCCGGTGCCAACCCGGAGAGCATGTCCTGGTCGGGGTCATCCAGGCATGGACTGAAATAGGGAACGTGATTGCCTGGCGAGAAGCTATGGCCAGCTGTTAGATCCGGCAAGAGGGCCGGGTCGGTATTCCCAGGTTCCTCAAGGGTAATCCGGTCATCTTGTGGATTGCTCGAGGTAGTGTTTTCCATCGTTAACCCCTGGGAATTATTCCCGACTGCCAATTGAAGCAGTCTTAACGGTTGTATAAGATCCGCAATGGTAGCCTCGCCGCTTTCTTTGGCGCCTGGAGTCAAGTGGTACCTGTACCAATCCTGGAGCCGGGAGAGGATGGGAAACCATGCCAACGAAGCTAGCCTACATTGGTGATTGGAAACTTCAGTGAGAAGCCGTATAAGGCGCTCCAGATAGCGCTCCATGTTGGTCACTCCAGGGTCGACGATGCCGTGGAGAAGACCACCGGGTAATGCTGCGGAGATATGTATCTTTAATAAAAGAACCACCGCGTAGCCCATTCGAGCGTATACAGGGACAGGGCTGCATGCGAGAGTGGTCACGGGTATAGAAAGAAAGGTATCCAGAACCGCACATGCCGAGAAGATACACTTCGTGACAGAAGATAGGTGGGCTGGAGTGAGCATCTGGTCGGCGGGTTTGGCGTTTTCAGCGGGTATACTGATGCTGTAGGGCGGTCTAAAATCTGCAGGACTGTACTCGGCATAGAGACAAGATTGGTGAAGGAGACAAAACATAGAATGGTATTGCATGAGGAGTGGCGGTTCTGTTCTTCGTGTCAGATAAGATGCACGTCAAGGTAGGGAATTGGGTGGCAAGACATACCGTTTGCGATGGCTATTGGGGTGCTCTTCTTCCAGCTTTCCAACTGTTTTGTACAATTTAGGAGGCTTAACTGGACTGCCTCGTCGGACAAGTTCACCTTGCTCTGGCTGTCGCCTCTCAGGGCCAGAGCGGCATCGGAGAGGTCAACGATGTGATGCAACCTGGCCCAGGCTGCCACTACGGCATCTCCTGGAGCGGCAAATGGAGAGGTCTCGAGAGCTTGGATGGATTCCTTCATTTGCGTCGAAAATAAAAACATATTTGGACGATGATAGTTAAGTGAGATGCTGCGGTCCGTTAGCGGTGGCATGGTCCCAACCATGAGGTAACTCACCTAGAACAACATATGTAACAGCCGAGCAGCGTCCTTTGGCGATCAATAGCCAGGCGTTGGGCCGTAGCTTCATCCATGCCGGTTGCCTCCGCCGCCAACGTCGTTGGCTCCCCCAGGTCTAGATCGACTGCTAGCGTGGCGGCCATGTGAAGTTGCTGATAGAATTTCATATGATCGTAGTGTCCGCCTTGGCAGTACCAGTTCGTTGATACCAGAATTGCTTGAATCAGCTCGAGCGACCTCTCTCCTCGGACCACGATGCGCTCGGCGTAGGTTTGGAGAAGCATGTCATTGAGTTTCGTGCAAAGAGCCATATCCATGGTCTCCGATGCAGCAACCAAGACTGCGAGAAAGAGTGCCGGGGTGTCTGTACGTACCTGAGCCGCGCGAGTCCCGGGCTGGAAGACGACAACGGGGCGTTGAGGGCTCAAATCGGAAATGTATCGATCAAACAGGCGGGCGGCGTGTTGCATGGATAGCAGGCCGGAGTCGACTGGATCGGGTGGCCTAGGCGAGGTATATAGCGGCCCGATAGTGCCATCACGAGATGACGGCTCAGGGGCTGACCGTACCGGCTCTGGGTAGACTGCCTGTACTACCGGAGATTCGCTTTCTGCGCCCGGCGGGTCTACCCCCCGTTGTCCATGAGGGTCCCCGGGCCTCCCCGTCCTCAGTAGTTCGCCTAGGGCCTTTAATTCCCTCTCCAACTCTCTTACTCTCACATCCGTCCTCTTCCGCTTGGTCCGGCGTGGCTCCGTGTAAGTGCATGCTTTCCCCACGGCGGCGCATCTGCGGCATTGGCTCTGCTGAGCATTGGGCGTACCGTCAAGCGCTGGTTGGCATCGGACTTTGGCTGAACGACATGACTCGCATGCTCGATTAATGCTGGTCGAGTTCATGATTTTGCAGGGCTGTTGAGCAGATCATGATGCAAAATGCTTGTCAGTGTTGATGGTTTGTAGAGGAATTCCGGTCTCGGATACTCTCTGCCCCAAATCTCAGGCGACGACCCTCGCGATCTCATGTACCCCCACCATTCTTCCCTCCCAACTTACTCTAATACGTCCTTCGCAAGCTACACTTCCAAGTTTCCTACATCATAGCTGGCATTTCAACACTCGAACAACCATCAAATTCAATGTTGAATGGATATCTTGACGGCTGGAAACCTTCACGATTTGATCGCAGTAATCGTGAATGGATTGAATCGGGCTGTCTTGGTCTGCTCCATATAAACCGAGAAACCATCGAAGTCGGCTTCAATGACCAGAAACACTAAATCAGGAGGGTAGCATGCATAATAAAGGGCATCCTTCAACAGCAGCTGAACTGGAAGCTCCACCCCGCAATGGGCGGAGGCGTTCCAGAACCTCCCCAGCCCATGCACTAAGTTGCCCAAATATTGGGCTTCAGCGCGCCTGATTCGTCGTAGCAAATGCGCAATAGGCGAAATATCGTTTGAGACTACACGATCATTCCGCCCTAACCTAATTCCAACCATCGTTGGCGACTCCTTGACCCGGTCCCGCAATGAGCCGCCTGTTTAGGCTCCCCATGTCGCAGCTCCCAACGGCGTTTATCTACGCCTGGCGCCGTGGCTTGACCCTTCCTAGCTTCTAACCTTCTTCGTGTCTGATACATGTGTTCAACTAACGCCGCGTAACGTATAGAATCCGAGGGACAGCAAGCCAGAGATTAGGTACATACGAGGCGGCAATGGCTGCGTACCAACCTAATGGAGAGCCTCAAGCACCACCAACTGTTCAGTATCAAGTCTATTATTCCCAGCCCACAGTCGGTCCCTCTAATCCAGATACCGCGCCTGGTAATCCCCCGGATGGAACTACGGTGAACCTGCCAGCGGCCGGTGGGGGTTATAGCCAACAGCCGTCAGCCTCAAATCTCCCGCCGACAACTAGCAGCGAGGTAGCTCAAGCCTCTCCGCTGCCGCCGGCCCAAGGAGTCACTCTGCTGGCAGAGTCATTCCCTGCTGTTGCTCAACATCCCACCGTCCAAGTAGAGCAGATGGCCCCCCAGCCAAACCCTAATCAAGTCTCGGTCAATGCCGCCCAAATCCAGCAACCTACGATGGTCTTCCAGACCCAGGCACAACTTCCTGGCCAGATGCAAGCTCCGCAGGTAGAAAGTACCGTCTATTCTACCCCGGCCTCTTTTGAGGTCTCGGCACAGCCGGTGGCACCGAACCAATACACGTACGTGGGTCAGTTACCGCCGGTCCAGCAGGTCCAAGGATTCCCTCCCCCTGTTCAGCCACTAGGTCAGCCAACTACCCTAGTTCAGACCCAAGGCACGGCTTATGACAGCCCCCAAGCAAACAACCCGGCCTATCAATACGTCCAAGCCGCCCCAGGGCAAGCCACATACATGCAAACCTCAACGCAGTTCCAGTATGTGCCTACTCCCTCAACAGGTCCATTAATCCCCCAAGTTGAGATCCCGTACTTCTCGGGCCCTCCACCCACCGTTCCCGGCCAACCCTCGCGGGTCTCGAAGATATGGAACAAGGAAGCAGCGAAGAGCGCATCCAAGACAGCATGGAAGCATAGCAAGAACTTCCTCGTCAAGACGAACGATGTCGTCGAGAAGGCCATCGCGCCCATCATGCCTATGCTTACCTTGACGGACCCCGAGACCGCCGCCGCGATCCGGCTGCAGCGGCAGTTGACTGCGAGCCTAAAGGCGCAAAATGCTTTGGGTCAGGGACTGCCGGGCCAGAAGGCGCCCAACAGTATTGCCACGAACCAGATGCTGGAGGCGAAACTACGCGCGCAACTGCGTCTACAACAGCAGGCCGGCGATGCAGATAATATGGCCCCGATTCTTGCCCTGTTGCAGGCACATACCCAAGCTGGGGTTGATCTAGAGGCGGTACTTAGAGTGGCGCTTCTTAAACACCAAGCTTACCAGCAACAGCAACAGCAGCAGCAGCAGCAGCAGCAACAACAACAGCAACAAGGGCAAGTTCAACAGCAGCAGATACCGTTGCGGAAACAACCTAACCGCAAGCCCGTTCCTTCGGTTGCGACTAACTCAGCTGTCGTTCAAAACTCGGTGTCTCCGTCTCAACCGCAACCAAGCACAGCACCAGGGCCTTCCGTAGCCGCGCAGCAAGAGAGTGCTCCAGGGCCGTCACTCGAAGCCCTCCTCTCTGCTCTCGCTCTCCAGAACCAGGCCCAGGCCCAGGCCCAGGCCCAGACGCCGCTAAGTCAACCCCAACAACACCAGCAAGGACATCCAACAAGCCAGCCTCCCCCCGCCGCTCCCCAGGAACCCAACCCCGCCCCAACGAACTGGCAGCACCACCGCGCCCGCGTATTCGGCATCCAAGACATGCTCCTCCCTCCACAACACAACCTCTCCGCCGCCAGCCGCACCCTCCTGACGGGCGACATCGCCGGCGGAGCGGGCCACTTCTCCATCGAGCTCCTGTACAACCCCACGCAGCTCCAACGCCGCGTCGACGCCCTGCAGCACTCCCTCGCAACAGCAGCGGCGCCGACCTCAACCCCGCTCGCCGCCCGCCCGGAGCTCAACGCCGGCGCCGCGATGGCGGCCGACTGCGTCGTCGTCGCCGCCGCGGACGGCACGGCGAGCTACGTGGCGGTGCTGCAGTCTCCGTCGCAGCAGGGCCACGGGCTGTGCGTCACGGCCTCTTCTGCTACCGCTGCGGGGGGTGACCTTGCGCTCGCGAGGGCGATCGGGGAGAGGATGGTGCGGTCTATCTCGTGGGGCGACTTTGCCCTTGTGTGTCGGGACGTGTCCGCTAGTGTGGTTGGGGCGTGGCGCTGGAAGGAGGAGGAGGAGGGGGAGGGAGAGGGGAAGAAGGAGTCGGTGTTTGACTTCAATGTGGGGTGCCGCTACGTGTATGATGGCCCGCCGGGCAGTGTAGACGGGACGGGGTCCGGGGGTGAGGGCGGTGAGTCCCAGCGCTCGACGGGGTCGTTCCAAGTGTTTGAATATGAGAATGGGGTTTGCCATCTAGTTCTGACGGACGACGACCCTGGGCAGAGCGCGGATGTTCGAGTCCTCGAGCGGGGAGAGCGTGCGTTGGTGATCGAGGGGAGGAAGTACCTTGAGTTTAGCAGGCCGGCTGAGATGGAATGAGTTGGTTCCTTCAAGAGTTCACATACAAGGGGACATGGATATCCCGCAGCATTGTCCTATTAGAAGCGCCAAAGTAAACATGCAAGTCACATATAATCACAAAGCCACTTAAACTTCACCAATACGTCAGCAGCTGCAACAAACAACACTCATGTCATCATTGATCCTGGCCCCCAAAAACGGCAAATATACGGACAAAAAGTAATCCTGTGCGGAAAAAAACGAGGGTATGTTAAAAAAACAACCGTTTTGTTTGGGTCTAGGGCCCCCCTTACGTCCTCCTCAAGGAGAGCAGAGGGGCCGCCGAATGAGCCGCCCATCGCCGGCTCGGGGTAACAAATGGGACAGTAGAGTGACAAGAAATTAAGCAGGTAGGCCCCGAAAGATGTGTTCTGTTTTAAAAAAAGAAAAAGAGAAAAGAAAAAAAAAAAGTGACGATCATTCCAAACGCCGTCCGGACTACCCTCTCCCCTCTACTCCTCCAATACACAGCACAAGGGTGGGGGAATAGGAGAGTTTCGTTTTTAAAAGGGGAGGGGCGGAAGGTAAGCATAATTGCTCCTCCGTACACCGCGGCGCTGTCGTGTGTCCGAATATTACAGTTGTACAGGATTCCAGTCCTCGGCGCGCACACCCCATCAGACATTATCATTTCATCTCACCCTCTTTCGGTGTCGCCGGGGGAAAGGGTTTTGACTTTCTCCATGGCTCGGTGCGTCCCCACTTCCCTTTTTCAGTTCGCAGACTCCCGGCCGTCGCTCGTCCCGTCGTCGAGCCTCTTCCGCCAGTCCGCCAGGCTCTCGCTGAGGCCAAGGCCCGAGCCGGCGTCCTTCTTGGACCCTGCCCCCGCGGCGGGCGCGACGGCGGCGGTGTCGAACTCGAAGGTGTTGCTCATCCGGTAATTCTTGCTCGTCGCCTCCCAGTGGCTCCGCAGCGTCTCCAGCTCGTCGGCGAGGTTGTCCAGCGCCGTGCTGTTGCGCGCGTCGCCGAGGCCGCCGTACATGCTCCCGGCCTCGCTCGACTCCTGCCTCGCGTGTCCGGCCCCGTTGGTACCTCCCGTGGAATTCACCTCGGCGACTAGATCCGAGTTCATGCTCGGCACCTGCCTGCTCCGCCGGCGATAGGTCCCCACGCTCGTCCCGACTTGGTCGAGAAGCATGCTGACTTTCTGCTCTGCGTCCTGAGCTCTACGTTCGAGGAGCGCGTTCTCCTCATGTAATCCCTCGAGATCCTTCTTGGTGCCGCTGAGCAGGCGGTTTGCCTCCTCGCTACGGTGGGCGGCCTCATCTCGCTCGCGTTTGGCGTCGGCCAACTCCTGGGTGATAGACTGCATCTGTTCCTCCAGCTTGGCCGCAGAGGACTGGAGCTCTGCCTGGAGCGAGTCGACCTTGGCTTGCAAAAGCTCCCTCTGAGCTTCCCAATCCGCCGGCGCGGAATCAGCAGCCCTGCTTGAGCCAGCTTCGGCCTTGTCCTCAAGCTCCACGATCTGCTCCTTGAGCCGCCCGTTGTCTGTCTTGTACCGCGCTAATTGCTCCTTGAGCTGCTTGAGCATCTTCTCCGTACCCTTGACGTAGTGGACGGCGGACTGGTAGTCGTTTTCGAGCTGGGCGAGCTTCTCCCGATAGGCACTCTCAGACTCCTGAATGTGCACGGCGGCAGCCGCCTTGGTCTCCTCCTGCGTGGCGACGGCGGCAGCCAGTTGCTGCTCTAGCTCGCGCAGGCGCATTTGCTCTGGCGAACCCCCACGTGGGCTGCTGAGGCCACGTGCCCGAGCGGAGCTTGTCGGGGAGATGCCGCGTTCGCTAAGGATGTCCTTGAGGGTGTTGTGCTGAACAGCCATGGCGTTTGTTTCCAGCTGCTGGTTGGCGAACTGGTGCTTGAGGTCCGCGTTTGCGGCCTGAAGCGTCTGCGTATCCCTAAGGGCAGCCTGCAGCTGGCGCCTGATCGTAACGCCCTCACGGCTGGCTTGCTCCTGGTAAGCCTCGAGGCCGGCGATGCGTTCTTCGGCACTCCGCAGCTTGTCGGCTGCGTTGTCCGCATCTTGTTGATGCTTCCGAACAAGGGCGTTGGCGGCGTCCAGTTGGCCCTGCAGGGCGGTGGTGCGGTCGGAATCGGCGTTGGCCGACCTGCCGACGTCTCGAGCTGATATCTTGTCCAAGCCTGACAGAACGGCCTGCTGGTGCAGGCGGGCCTCGTTGGCGTGCTGTTCCGCCAACTCTTCCGCGTCCCTCAAGCGCTGAGTAGCCGCAACTAACTCTGCGGTACGGGTCTCGTGTTCCGCCTTGAGTTTGGCCAACTTGGATTCGGCCTTCTCCCGCTGGGCCTTCTCTTCGTCGAGCTTCCGCTGCAAGAGGGTCTTCATCTCGGCCGACGCCGCAACGGCTTCGCGGAGAGAGGTAAACGTCTCTCCGTTCTCCTTGGAACTTCCCACAGCACGATCGTATTTGCTCTGGAGGTCGCCCCGCTCGACATGAAGCATCTCCGCTGCCGCAGCGGCCTCGGCGGCTTTGACGGCGTGCTCCCTGCCTTCCCGTTGCGCCACGTGGAGCTCGGCCTTGAGCCGCTCGAGCTCAAGCGAGGTTTGTTGCTTGTAATTGTCCAACTCTTCCATCCTCTTCTGCGTCGCATTTGCGGTATCGTCAGCGAGCTTCCGAGCTCTTCTCTCTGCTTCAACCTCAACAGCTAGGCGGTCCAACTGGTTTTGCAACTCCTTCTGTATTCCGAGCGATGTGGCAAGTTTCCTGCTCATCTCGGCGCCGCGGCCTGCGGCATCTCGGTCACTGTTGAGTTGGGGAGTACTCGCAGCGCTTCCCGAGTGCGCAACTAGCCTCGCCTTTGCGTATACTGCTTCCTGAACAGCAGCGTCCCGCTGCTTCTCAGCTTCTGCAATCTGCTTGGCGGCGAGCACTGCTTGCTTATCAATGGAGGACTGAACGTTGGCCAGCTCTGTTCGCATTGCCAATAATGCCTCGATCAGGGGTTTGTCGTCGTCATCGAAAGTTTCTGCACCTCGGCCGTCGAGGACGGGGCTTAGAGAAGCGTTGGGGACGTAGCCAGCCTTCCTTGCGAGTTCGAGTTCCGATGCATACCAGGCATTCCGATTTCGTGCAGAGTCCAACTCCTTCAGAAGGACCACAGTCTGCGAATTCCTCCCTGACGATCTCCTGGATAGAGGATTGCTAGTCTGGCGCGTTGGCGGCGGGGGTGAAGTCGGCCGTGGGGCAACCGTCTTCAGGGTTGGTTCTGTGGAGCTGTCGACGGATCCTTGGGATCGAGCATGCTTCGCCTGCTTGGGCTTGGGTGGTTCGCCGACAGGAGGCTCAAGTTGCTTGGGCACGGATTTTGCTGCTTGCTGAGTCGGCGTCCGCCTTCCATTGGTAACCGGGCTCGTATTCTCCTTGCTAGCGGCCACTTGCTGGACAACAGGTGACTGTGTCTGGGTAGTCGTAACGGGAGAGCGTTGAGTGTCGCCCCTTTCCGAGGAGGTATTTCTGGCCCTGACCACGGCGGTGTTCAATGCCGGTTTGGGCGGCTGGCTCTGTGGCGGTGGGCCAAGTGGAGGGGTTACTCTCGGGAGTTTTGAGCTGGGAGCATTGGGCACGCCGTTGGCCGAACTCGTCTCAACACCATTAGGGCCTCTTGGCCCGCTGGGGCTGTTCACGCGGCCCATGTCTTTAATAGCACCGGTAAGTCGCTTAGGGTCGGGAGGACCTGTCGAGCCATCGCGAGAAGTGATGTTCCGAGTCACGTTCTGAGTCGTCACTTCGCTAGTGCTAGGGCGGCGGGCGGCGCCGTTCTTCTGAGCACCAGCGCCGGCCTGGGCGTCGTTGGGATACCGGATCTTGGCTGTATCGAGGCAGTATAGCAGCGCGAGGTCGCTGACGGTGGTGGCCGCAGAGCTCGGTTCACCGCCGACCACCACTACCAATTTTCCGACAGAGGTCATACTGTGACCCGACCGGGGCGAGGGTGACGGGCCCATGTTTTGGAAGGTGTACCAACGGCGGGAGGTTATTCGGAAGGCCGCAAGGTCCCCTAGGTCCGCCCCTTCTTCTGTCCGGCCGCCAAAGATATACATAACGTCGTCGACAATAGCGGCGGCGTGCCCCTCTCTAGCCATTGGAATGTATCCGATACAGTCTAGCTGGGTCCATTGGTTCGTAGTGGGATCGTAGCACCAGACGTCGTTAAACCATTTGAAGCCGTTAGTGCCGCCGAAACTGTCTGGTTTTAGTACTGGCCACTTTCTCCAAGGTCACAGCAAGCACTACTTACAGGTACATCTTGTCATTGTGAGTCACCACTGAATGATTAGTCCTGGCTGGTGGGATCTTTCCTTGCGGGGGCCCTCCGCTATCACTGTTTTGGATGAGCATTTCCCATCGGTTATTTGGCATCTGTAGCTGGTTGAGGTCGAACGCTGAAAGGTCATTCATAAAGTATCCCTCGACCTGACCGCCAAAGATATAAATCTTGGAGCCCAGGATATTCAAGGAATGCCCGTACCGGCCGGATGGCCGGGGCCCCGCGGGAAGCGATCTAGACCATTGTCGTGTCGCTGCAGAAGAATCAGCAAACAACCCTGGCGCTGGGAAAAGCGAGCCAGTAGCCCTAGCATTCTAGGAAGCGGGGGTACTCACATGTGTTCAACAAGTAGAGGGTCTCGTCAAGAACATCGGCATCGTCGATTTTGGTGTCACCTCCGTAGACGATGAACGCATTCCCGATGAGCAAACTCGAATGTCCGACTCTTGGGCCCGGGCCCTCGGCAGTGGTCGCAAGCGGGTAGCAGGCGTTATTCCCGCCGGCCTCGATCAGCCACAGATCGCCCTTGACGGTGGCGCTGTTGATCAATCCGCCCATGACATAGATGTCGCCCTCTTTTGACGAGACGGAATTGACGGCGGCACCGTATCGGGGAAACGGACTCGGGTGGGAGGAGGTATAAGTCAGCCTACGTTGAGACCACGGATAGAGCGACGAGTTGGGATTGGAAGCCGTCGGGGGAGCACCGGCGCCGTTTCGGAACTAAAGGCGGCAACTGCGCGTTAGAAAACCTGTGGTAACCTACCACGAGATGTGCGCCAGACACGGTGTCGGCAGGCTGAGGACGAGAGACTCACCGGCAGATCGCTCGATTGCTGCTGGACCTGCTGGGCCGGTGCCGATTGCAACTGCGGATCGCCAGCCTGGCCACGCGCACGACCGTAGGCTTGATCCGGGCTGCCCACGCTACCCAAGCTGCCCATACTGCCCTCCTTGTCTATCGAGTGAAGACTTCCCGTGGGTGTGCCCCGTTGGTGATGGCCCTTTTCCTCCCGGGGCGCGCGCCCGGTTGCGCCCTGCAGCGACGATTGCGAACTCGGAGGGCCATCTCGGCTCGTGAGGGCCCTGTCTTGGTTCTTCTTGGACTTGAAAAGAAAGGCCATGGCGGTTGGAGCCGCGCGGCCGACGAGATATCAGTTGTGGTGCCTTTTGCTTCCTCCAATGCGCCGTATCGAGTGCGGATTACAGAGGCTAACTGTCCTTGGGATGGGGGGGAGGGCGGTCGGCGCGGGAGGAGGGTTGGCCGTTGCGGATGAGGGAATACGGGGGCGGGTTGGTAGGCGGAGATCAGGTTCGCCAGCAACGGCAGAGGCGACGAGACGAGGGAGAGGGGGCGCGAACGAGTGCGAAGGAGTCGAGGCTCAAATTTGCGGATGGCTGGGGGAACATCGGTGGAGTCCTGGGTTTGCTGGTGGTAACTTTTTTTTGGGATTTCGACCTCTCGCTTTTTTTTTTTTGCTCCTGAACGGGAACAGGGAGCGACCTGACCAGATAAGCTGGTCCGTGGTGCGGATTAGATTACCGGACTAAACTGGCTGGGATTCGGGCGGTGGGCGCGCGCGGCGAGGGGAGAGGGGAGGGATGAGATGGGGAAGAAAGAGCACACCTTCAAGAGAAGACTGTGGCTGGATTCCCGATGATGCACGACGGGAACGGAGGTCTGGCAATTCGCAGAGTGATGATGCCGTCGATGGCAGTCTCGGGGGCTGCTTGACCCTGATTACGGGAAGGTAGGAGGGTGGAGGAGGAGGGCATTGGCGCTTTTCCCGTGCTCACTCTGGCATGCAACTTTGAAGAGGGCCCTGGCCGACCAATGGCGGCGTCTCTTGCGTCGTTAATAAGGCACGGGTGCCGCCGATTTTGGGAACTTTGCACTGTACATGTACATCATCTGTTTAAGGGGTTCCCGCATAGGGGCGTACTGGCCGCTGGGGATGTGCCCGTTGGATTTGTGGGGGGGAAGTACCGGGTACCTGGGCGCGCTGCAGCGTTTTGGATCGACAGCCCCGTCAACTTTCACCAAAGCCATCATTCTCAGGGGCACGCGATTCTCGAAGACGATTAAACTGGGAGATGCTACTCATGTCCATAACGCATCGTGCATGTTTCCATTTTACTCTATGCCATTTTTACTTTTTGTCAATTTGTCTTTTGCCACTTTGCTCGTTACGATCCTGCTCTTTGCCATTTTCTCGAAACGTTGGAAATATGTCGGTCACAAAGGGGAGAGCGGATTGCTCGATCCATCCATCATTCTGGGTCCTCGGTATTATTTCCCATGAGATGATGCACGCCATTTTCCCAGCCTCAGAAATCCCACTCACCCCCATTCTCCCCCCAAAAGAATATTAGTACAGTTCCAAGCCTCCAACCACCGGCCCAACCACCCACCACCACCATGACCACGACCAGTACCACCCCAGCTTGCCATAAAAAATTCTGTCGGACGATCCCTCCACTCGCGGACCACCGATTGCGCGCGATGGTCGGCACGAGAAAAAACCACACGCGTCCAGAGTGGCTGCCCCCTCGCAGCACTTTCATATGTACTATACACAGGTATAGGACAAGTATCCGTATTGCGCACACTCCGCCAGCCGCTGGGTCGTCTGCATGGTGTGCGTGTGGTTCCTGCAGCAGCACGCACCAGAGAAGCAATGCGCATCACACTTGCGACTTTGCCCATGTTTGGATGGCAAGGATGGGTGTGTGAAAGGGATAGGGGGTACGGGGTCGGTCCGTAATTCTCCATATGTTTCCCGTTGAAGATTGGGTCCATACGTGGATGGCCCAGGTGGGCCCCAATCAGCCGCTCAGAAGATTGAATCTGCAATTCTGCATGCCGCCCTCTCGCCACCAAATTAGCAACCCCCTCCACTTCCCTCACAGGAGTTGAAAAGGGATAGCACCCTTTTTACTTTGGTGGGGCGGGCTGAGTTGGCTTGTGCTCCCATTTCCTCTCACTCGGGATTCTTACGTATCACGCATCGGTGCGAAACTTCAAACAACAAGGGTTGGCAGCATAGAGTCGGGCAAACCCCCCTCCTCTTTGCCCACTCGGCCCGGCACGAAACGCTTGCTGGACAATTTCTCCGAGGCGGGCCAGTCGGGTGTTACCTGGTTGCAAAGGTCATCTGACCAACTTCTGCGTCTCAAGTTTCCGTGCGGATCCGTATTCAATGTCTAAAGTCACTATGTCAACCCCTGCACTGCTGGATGACGTCGCTCAGAGGTGGTTGTTTCGTAGTGCACACTACCCACACTGTCAAACCCGCCTAGCATGCGAGCAACTGACCGATCTAAGGACGAGATATCGAAGAACCCCACACCTACAATGGTGAGGTGGCCGAGCGGTTAAGGCGCTAGAGTATGTTTGTCCCGCTTCCGCTTCCAAATTCCAACACCCAACTAACACACCCAAAGTTAAGGTTCTAGTAGAGAAATCTGCGTGGGTTCGAGTCCCACCCTCATCATTAAATTTTTTTTTTCTTTTGCCCATTACCTGCGATTGAGCGCCCCCTGGAACAGATCAGCGCACAGCTCTAGGCTAGCTCCAACTCTGCCCATGATCAAACCACGGTAGTTGCCATGAGTCCGGCTCTTTGAATATCATCTACCTCGCCTCTGATCGTGGGTCCCAGAAGGTTTCACTGATGATGCTTGTAACGATGGCCAGTTCAGGACCCGCTACGTCTGTCCTCTTGCTAGAGGCCTTTCCCAACTCCACCCGCATATTCTCGACTTACATATCCGCCTATCAACGGTGGTCACCTTGATTATCCTACCTCGGACTCCTCCCCGGCTTGGCTCAATCCTCGGTCCATGCTATCTTTCCCGAATGGTTCCTTCCTAACCATACAGTCCTCAAAGAAACTTAAAGAAGGCTCTACTTCCGCAGCTTAGCGGCTTGCACTGTGACAACATCCCCGTTCCTAGGGCAAAGTAGTGTCCCATCAGGTGTTACTGTGCAGAGACTCGTATCATTACTGGTGGCCCAATCTCCGGGGAGAAAGTAGTACTGCTCGATGCCCCCTGCCTCCAAGGGCTTTCTTGCTTCGGGTCGCAACTTTGAGGATGCTGCTAAACGCCACGTGCAGATCCAGCGGTCCACGTCGAGAAACGCCAGCCTCTTGCCTGATAGGAATGCGAGTGGCTCATGTATGCGTGAGGCAATATCTTGTGGTAAGAGTGAATAGGGAAGATCGTGCACGCTCTGGGTCATTTCTCCGCACTTGCTTAGCTGCAGGTTGCCGATGTCGAAGATAAGGTACTGGTTCTCGATGTGACCCGAGGCCCTCAGAAGCGAGAGTCCTAGCAAGACTTGGGGAGAGTCAATACTAGAGATCACCTTCCGTAACGTTTCGCTATCCTTTTGGAAGCTACCCGTGCGCCCACGCGTAAGTGATGGGTCAGATGACGTTAATGATCCTCCAATACGAAGGGGGAAATAGCTATGCACTTCGGACTGCTTAAGATCCGTCCAGCTAAAGATGTAGACTTTCGTGTGGCCGAATGCCAGAAGAGTATCGGGTTGCATCGGATGGCATATCCATTTCACTGCGGGCATGGACAACTCGAGCGTCGACTCGGTCAAGGCCTGTGATTCGAGGTCGATTGAGAATAACACGGAGGCCGTGGGTAAGAAGAGTTTGCGGCCGGCAGGGTGAAAGATAAGTTGGCTACTGTGGCCCTGCTCAGTCGGAATAACAAGGTCAAACTCATGTGACACCTGGTATCCGTTTCGGTTTTCGTTGGATCTGGCAACTCGCTTAATGGCGAGCTTTCCGCTGAGGTCTGCAAGGGCGACAGTGCGACCATCTTCACTCCAGGCAATATGCTCGATCGGCATATAGGATGCCAACCTCTCCAACTCGCAGACTTTGCCACTTCCTACTTCACATAGCATGGCAACCCCGCCCTCGGTGCCGTAGCCATAGAGCGGGCCGACAGTCTGGCCAGCAAGAGCAATAACATTATCGACCCTGGCAAAATGGTGCTCGATCTGCTGAGATGTTTTGGCGAGACTCTCTGTCTCACTGTGGGAATCGCTATTGTGGTCTGGGCAACCCGCAAGGCGAACCAAAGCATTAGGCTCCCATACATTGCCGTAGGACCCTCGAATGTCGTAAAGTCGTATAGAATCAGTGCTGAAGGAGAGGTTAAAGACAGGGTCTTTGGATGCTAGCTGGTAGAGGACTGAAAAGTCAGGAGTGGCATAAATTTTTATAGTCCCAACCGAATCGCCAGTAGCAACAAACAAGCCATCACTGCTGACAGCCAGGCAGTCTCCACCAGACTGAACTTTGATGCTGGCCTCTTCCTCATACGGGTCCCATCGGAAGAGTAGCCCGACTTGAGTTAGGCCGAAAACCTCACCGCTGAACGGGTGCCATGCAAGGTTGAACACCTCACCCCAAGTATTGTACTCAACCGTCATGTCTGTTGCATATAGTGGAACCATACACTGACCAAATAGTTTTGGCGGATTCAGTTCCCAGACTGTGAGCGGGTGGCTACGGTAGCCAAACGCAATCATACTGCCGTCCGGGCTCAGGCTAGAGCAGATGGGAAAGCTGACCATGGCTTCATCTATGCCCTGCTCGTCAATCTGACATTGAAGACTCCACTCCTCTGCAGAATCGTTGTGGAGAGAGACACTCCTTATGCGTCTATCCTCGCCGCATGCAAGGATGGTGTTATGTTTCTCGTCAAAAAGTAAGGCGTGGGGGCGAGGGCGTTTTGCTGGGTTTTTGATTGTCTTGAGACACTCCCCTGTCGTTATATCCCACACCTTTGTGGTTAAGTAGCCATAGCTCACGAGAATGTCGCTGCGTTTGTTGGTTTGAATGTTCAAGACACGTTCGGCGTGTGTGATGCGGCGTTGCTCCTCAAAGCTAACTGAGTTGTAAATGATGACCTGGCTCGTCTTTCGAATAATAGCAAGAACTGCAATTCGGCTGCCAGCAGCAATCACCGACGATGCTACCAGACCTTGGGCTAGAGAGAAACGTGCAAGACAGTCGTCCCAGGTGCTGGTAGTAAATCCGGATACCTGGAGTGCCCGACTCTCCCTTCTCCCGAACTGCTGGTAGATCATAGAATCTTCGGGACAGAATGGTGGAACCAGTTTGTAAATCGAATCAGGGCGTTGCTTGAGGTTATTACCGAACTTTCCAACAATGTTGACAAGGTCAGTGGCCCAACCTTCGATCACAGCAATTGCTTGGCGGGTTGAAAGCTCGTCATTATTCCTCGTCCGCAACTTGAGTGCGACGTCAGCCAAATGGCGAGAAGCCAGTATCAAAGTCCTCAGCTGGTTTCCTTTGGCAGCAATGTGGATCCAAGTTAGTACGTGTGAGCCTCTGAGGAAGTTCACCAGAATGTCCAAGATATCCGACCCAGGGCTGACTGGGCTTTGAATAAGATGATAGTACCAAGATGTCGTAGCGTACCCAAGTAGAGCACCAGGCTGGTGTCGGTTGATTTGGCTTTTCAGTGTTGGGTCTGTCAGCCGCGCTACACACCTCTTGAACAGCATGCTGTTGGTAAACTTGTTGTCAATGGCTAGAGGCTGATTCTTTTCAGCCCCGCATGTCAAGTACTCTCGGGCAGTTTCGTGGATCATAGACACCTTGCCCGAATGATCCACGAGAACAAATCCACCACACAGATCAGAAATTGTTCTGTACATCTCAAGGATGCCATCATTTCCCAGAGCATCGCTAAGCTCCGCAACTGTCAACGGCCGTTGAGCACATGTTGCCCAGCCCAAGAGTCTTTGGCCAAGGTCCCGATTATTGGCACTCGGTTGAGACTGGATGGACAGTGCCATCCGGTGGTATAGAGCCTCCATTCCGGATGGGAGTTCTTTCAAGGCCTTCTCAACATCTAGCGTGGTGTGGCAAGTGTTGATATTTTGTACGGCAAGATGGATCCACAGGAAGTTGCCCTTCGCTCGGTCTAGAAGCTGCGCAGTAATTGCCTCTCGATATGCGGCATCACCTGCAAGGTCCATCTCATGATCAATGTAAGACTGGATATCACGGACATTTCCCTCGACAGAAATCGTCTCCATATGCACGTCTTTGGCTAATTTCTGAAAGGCTGAATATATTGCGTGAGATTTCCGACTTATAACCATGACTCGGAGAGGAATAGCGGCCTGGTGCAACTCTGATAGAAGTTTTATGATGGACCCTGGCTGGTCTGCCTCATCGACACCGTCAATGACCCAATATATTGGATAGTTAAGGGCATCAAGCTGAAACAGGGTTTGCTTAAACAGCCACTGCCAGATATTCCGATAGTCCGCGGTCTTGAGGTCCATGGAAGCAGTCCCAAGCTGGCGGAGCTTCTCCGCGTAGGCGGGTGTGGAGTTTGTAAGCTGGTACGCCAGGATTCGCAGCATTATACTCAATCCTCGTTTCTCCTGGGAAGTAAATCGTATGAAGAAGTAATGACAAGGCAAACTTAGTTGCACAAGGTGGTTAATTACGAAGGAGGAGAGAACCGATTTGCCGCTAGCAGCATTGCCGCTGACCCATAACACTCGAGGGTTGGAGCATGCGTCATCAAGCCACCCGATAAAGGCTTCGTGGTCGGTGATCCAGCTGCAGGTCCCAGGCGTCCAGCGATCCCTGAAGAAGGTGTAGTCTCTATCGGACGACTCGGTGACTGAAAGGTATTCCTGAAAATCGGTAATTAAGGGGTTTGTTTTAGGCACATCTGTCCATGATTTCAAGCTTGTCAGCATCCAGACTTTCCACTAATCTAGTCAAGAGCCTCGACTTACCCTTAGATATAGAGTTTCCAATAAAAGCCCTGAGAACATCCCTCACAGCGATGTATTGTGGATCATCCCGACTTGGATACTTGCAGACTGTATGATGGTCCGCATCAAGAGCCTTAGATACCTCTCCAGGATATCCCAAGACCGAGGAGTCCTTCTCTAAAACCATATTAGACGTAGTTAGAATCTCATTTAAACCTTGCTCTAAACGGTGTCACTTACTAGTTCGACCTTTTTAAACATTGGTGTTGGGCGAGTCTCATAGAACGAGATAATCTGCAGCTTCGGGGCTACATGCCAGAATTGCTCATTGAGCTTTTGTAACGTTTGTGAACCAGCTGCTAGCTCAGCAACAAACTGCTTTGGACTAGTTATGAACGACACTTGCAATATGCGATTTAGTGTGTCGGCCAGGTTGGTTCCGCGATGGGGCGTTGAGAGGAAGATGATAGATGTGATAGCTTGAACGATATGCTCATACATCGGATCATACCGGCCCTGCATATAGGCCTATTGTAAATGCAAGTGCAAGCATCAGCAAATGTCACGATCTCAGCATCGAACTCAGCAGGAAGGGCCCCTCGTGTCGGCAAATACCTCTTTCACAATAAGCCCACCCAAGGAATGAACTATAAATAGGACAGGGCGCTACTCAATGGGTTAGCCTCCTGGGCCAGCCGGAATGCACGGAAACTCTTACGTTTCCCATTCCAAGGTCTTCCAGCTCTGGCACAGACTCGTCCTGGTCGTACTTTAGGTCATATAGGAGG
>Ga0164242_10000875_pt1 | contig 35843 bp, 32 predicted proteins | sample OricomgcompostMG_FD_108783 | JGI IMG/M metagenome (GOLD analysis project Ga0164242, IMG submission 108783) | Miracle-Growth compost microbial communities from Emeryville, California, USA - Original compost - Miracle growth compost (MG) ... | reverse complement strand
GAGCGTGTCCATTCCGCCGGGGTTCGATCCGGATCCCGGGTTCGTTCCGCTACCTGGGGTGGGTCCGGTGAGTCCGTCCAGGACTGGTCCGACTACCGGGATTGAACCGAAGATGTCCGTTCCGCCGGGGTTCGATCCGCCGGGGAGCGAGCCGCCGAGGTTGCCGAGTCCGGGGAGGGTGACCTCCGCGGAGGGCCTGGTCCCGTCGGTCGGGATGGCACCGTTCACGTAGACATTGGCGTCATCCGTTCCAATGCGGTCCGCGGTGGAGACCCCTGCCGGTCCTGCGGAGAGATCCCAGAGGTCCTTCACTCCCGCGATGTCGAGGTTCTTTCCGACCGAGACGCCACCGTTCGGTGTCGTGCCGGCGCGAACGGTGCCCACTCCCGGGATCGGGAGTGTCACACCGGAGGGTGTGCCGTTCAGACCACCAGGCACCACACCGGAATCACCGCCGCCGGGGGCTGACTCCGAGCCGGTGCCGCCTGGAAGGGAACCGGTGAGTCCGTCCAGGATCGGGCCGACCACAGGGATCGAGCCAAGCGGGCTGGATCCGCCCGGGTTCGACCCGGTGCCCGGAGCGCTGCCAGTCGGGAGGCCGCCCGTCCGTGAATCCCAGATCGAGCCGACGACCGGAAGTGATCCGAGCGGATCCGATCCGCCCGGGTTGGAGTCTCCAGGGTTCGACCCGGTGCCGGGGATGGTTCCGCCGAGGTTGCCCAGCCCGGGGAGGGTGACCTCCGCGGAAGGGCTGGTCCCGTCGGTCGGGACGGCACCGTTCACGTAGACATTGGTGTCATCCGTTCCGATGCGGTCCGCGGTGGAGACCCCTGCCGGTCCTGCGGAGAGATCCCAGAGGTCCTTCACTCCCGCGACGTCGAGGTTCTTCCCAACCGAGACACCGCCATTCGGTGTCGTGCCGGCGCGAACCGTGCCGATGCCCGGGATCGGGAGCGTCACACCGGAGGGTGTGCCGTTCAATCCACCAGGCAGCACACCGGAATCACCGCTGCCCGGGGCCGATCCGGAACCCGGAAGCGGACCGCCCGGGAGCGTTCCGCCGCCGGCCAGGCCGCCCAGCGCGGGAAGCGTGACCTGCGCCGACGGGCTGGTTCCATCGGTCGGGACGGCACCCTTCACATAGACGTTCAGCTTGTCCGTTCCGATGCGATCCGCCGTCGAGGCACCTGCCGGTCCTGCGGAAAGATCCCAGACATCCTTCACCCCTGCGACGTCGAGGTTCTTCCCGATCGAGACCCCGCCGTTCGGTGTGGTGCCCGCCCGAACACTGCCGATGCCCGGGATGGGAAGCTCGACTCCGGATGGCGTCCCGTTCAGTCCGCCGGGAACCACTCCGGAGTTGTTGCCTCCCGGCGTGACCCCCGAAGTCGAGTCGGTTGCATCCGAAAGCACGTCGGTGACGTCGCCGAGCAGACCGCTCACCGTGCCACCGACATCCGGGATGCCGCCCTCCGGATCCGCCGCGCCGGGAATGCCCGCGGTGACATCCGTGAGACGACTGCCCAGCGTGTCGGTGGTGTTCTCGAGGTAGGGCAGCGAGTTCGTCACGCCGCCGAGGGATCCGCCCACGTTGGGAACGACGCCCACCGGGTTGCTGATCGCACTGTTCGACCCGGTGATGCGGCGACTCGTTGCACCGATCGCCTCGATCGCCTCTCCGATCGTTCCGCCGTTCGGCGTTCCGAGTGCGCCGCCGACCGTGCCCGAGATCACCGAAGCCGCCGACGGTGTCATACCGACCGTCGCCGTTCCTGTGCCCGATGTCGTCGTCGCAGCCGGCGCCGGCGCGTCGTTCGTCGTGACGGCGACTGCACCGGATGTCGAGGCATCCGACTGCTGGCCGGCCGACGGAGCCGTCTGAGCGCCTCCGCTGGTCGCAGCGGACGGTGCCGGGGCCGGAACCGTCGGTGCGGGCGGCGTGGCGGGTGCCGGAGCCGCCGGCGAGCTCGTGGGCGAGATGACCACGGGTGCGACCGAGTTGATTACTCCGCTCAGCGCATGGTCGACGCCGCCGAGCAGGTTGCCGACGAGCGATGACGGCCCGCTGAACGTGTCGGGCACACCGCCGGAACCTGTTCCGTCCGTGCCGCCCGCCGAGGGTTCGGCGGCATTCGCCGCGCCCACCCCCGCCAATGAGATTCCGCCGAGCACGGCTGCAAACATCAGCCCTCTCGACACACATTTCTTCATGACATTCCCCTAGATCTGAATGAACGACCGATCGATTCGCCCGCACCGCAGCCGAAGCCGCGCAAGAGCGCGATGTGCCGTCGTCCGCATCCGCGCCCGCACCCGAAGCGGGAAGGTGGATGCGCCGCCGTGAGGGTCCCGGAGAGCGGATGCCCGAGCATCCGTCGTCCCTGTCGAGCGCGCGTCAGCGCAGTCGACGACCGTCAAGGCAGGACGGCGCGACGGGGATCAGTCGGGGGAGCAGTCCGTGTCGTACGTCGGCATCGACGGGAGGTCGTCGTCGCCGGCACTCGCGGTGGAGTGCGAAGTCAGCGGGGCGGGACCGCTCAGGCCGAGCACGCCCGCGAGTGCGGTGCCGCCGGGCGAACCGCCGCCGCCACGCAGAGTGGTGGGCTGGCCGGTGGCTCCCGGAGGAGACGTCGGCGTCGAGGGAACCGGCGTCGACGGCTCAGGTGCGTTGGACGTGGACGTCAGGCCGAAGTTGCCGGCGGGTTCCAGTGTGCGGTCGATAAGCGGCGAAGAAGCGAGCGATCCGATCGCCGCAGCAGCGTCAGCGCTCCGGGAAACGTCGTCCCCGGTCGACATGAACTCGATCGGGGACGACGCTGAGATGCTCGCAGGCATGGCGGCCGCCGTCACGGATGCGGTCGTCGCATCGACGGAGGACAGCACGCCATCGACCGTGCCCGCGAGGGGAGTCGTGACGCTCGAAAGCGTCCCGAGGGTCGCGTGCAGTGTCCCGCCGACGACCGGAACGGAAGACACGATGCCGTCCACCGCGTTCGCGACCGGCTCGAGGGTTCCGGAGGCGGAGATCGTCCCGGTGGTCGCATCCATGGTCTGCGCGACCGGCTGAACGAGCTGCTGCACCGAGGTCGGTGCAGCGTGGATGACGGTCTCGACCGTGGGGGCGACGATCCCGGAGGTCGATGCCGGAATGGATGCGACCGTGTTCATCACAGGCGCGGTTACGGCATCGAGTGTGGAACCGACCGTGCTGAGCAGCCCCGGTGCGGGAGTGGTGCCCGACGGCTGCGAGGCGCCCGGCTGCGAGGCGCCCGGCTGCGAGGCCGACGGTGACGAGGTGGTCGGCGTCTCGGCCGATGCCGAGTGAGCCCCGAAAGCGAGTGCGAGCAGCAGCAAGCCCCCCGTGACACCCAACGCTCCGAGAGCGATCTTGAGTGCCGAGGAGAAGCGGCCCCCGACGCCGTCCATCTTCACCAAGCCCCCTGCCGTGAAAACAGTCGCGAGTCTACGCTCGCGTGAACCGAGCTGTCTACACCCGATTGGGGTTGTTTCGAGATTCCGTGGAAACACGGCTTGGGCTGTTGGCAGGGCGATGACCGGGCAGGGCTGCGAGTCAACGGCACATCGGCCGCCCTCACTCTGGCATCGAGCGCCGCAGTTGTAGTAGCGTTGCGCACCGATGCGGCGGCTCGGGGTTCCGTCAACCCCGGATTCATCGAATCGAGGGAGATTCATGTCCACCGCATCCGAACGACCTTCTGTCTCCGATCCAGGCGCTGAGCCCCAGGGTGTGAGCCGCCGCGGCGTACTCGCAGGCGGAGGCCTCGGCATCGTCGCACTCGCCGCCAGCATCGCAACGCCGGCGATCGCTCACGCCGCCCCCGCATCCGGCGCTACGTCGGCAGCCGATGCGCCGGACGCCTTTGGCGCGCTCCACCGGGACTTCGTGGCCAGGGCCGGCCGCGACCTTCGCGTAGGAGGCAAGGCGTGGCGCTTCGGCGGAACCAACACGTACTACCTGCATGTCGCATCCCACTACCGCATCGACAGCGCGCTGGACAACGCGGCTCAGATCGGGTTGCAGGCGGTGCGTTGCTGGGCGTTCAGCGACGGCACGGACGGCGGCCAGCAGGTCGTGCTGCAGCCCAAGCCGTATGTCTACGACGAGGCTGCATTCGACTCGCTCGACTACGCGGTGTACAAGGCGGGCCAGCTCGGTCTGCGCCTGGTGCTCACTCTCACCAACAACTGGAGCGACTACGGCGGCATGCCGGAGTACGTCAAGTGGTTCCACCCCGAGCTGGCCAACGACGAATACGGCGACTCCACCGGCAACACGCCGAACCATGATCTCTTCTACACGGATCCAGACATACGCAAGGCCTACCTTGCGTACGTACGCCACGTGATCACGCGCCGGAACCGGTACACCGGGCTGAAGTACAACCAGGATCCGACGATCATGACCTGGGAGTTGGCCAACGAGCCGCGCAACAGGTCGGCCGGCACGGGGTTCGGCAAGAGCGGCGGTGCACCGCTGCTGGCCTGGGCGGATGCGGTGAGCCGGTACGTGAAGTCGCTAGCTCCCCAGCAACTGGTGGCGCTCGGCGACGAGGGGTTCGGACTGGATGCCTCGTCGTCGGACTACCCGTACGGCGGGTACGAGGGCAACGACTGGGTGAAGCTCACGTCGCTTCCCGCGATCGACTACGGCACGGTGCACCTCTATCCACTCGGTTGGGGTGAGAAGACCGATCCCGTCGGCTGGGGGACGGAGTGGATCCAGGCACACGCGAAAGCGGCCGCAGCGATCGGGAAGCCGGTGGTGCTCGAGGAGTTCGGCCTGCCCATGGGGCAATCGCCGGTGAGTGCCGACGAGACGACGAGAGACGCCGCGTACCAGACGTGGGTGGACGCGGCACGCTCCTCCGGCCTCAACGGCTTCCAGTTCTGGCTGCTCACCGCGCTCAACGATGACGGCACGCTGTACCCGGACTACGACGGTCTGCGCGTCGTGTTCCCGAGCTCGACGGCGACGCTGATGGGCGCGGCGGCGAAGGCGATGACGGGATCCGAGGAATAGGAGAGCGGGCTACGGACGCGCGATGGTGATGCCCGCGATCGACGGCCGTGATGCATCCATCGCGACCAGTGCGTCGGCCGCTCCTTCGAGGTCGGTGACCGAACCGACGAGGGCGGCGGGATCCAGGCGACCGTCGGCGATCATGGCGAGCATCTCCGGGTAGTCTCGCGCGCTCATACCGTGCGAGCCTGCGACCGTGAGCTCCCAGGCGATGACGCGGCCCCAGGGCAGAGGGGCCGTGTCATCGCCGCCGAGCATGAGGCCGACCTGCACGTGCGATCCTCTACGGCGCAGGCTCCGCACGGCGGAGGCGGCGGTGCGTGCCGATCCGAGCGCATCGACACTCACGTGCGCGCCTCCCCCGGTGCTCTCGATGATCGCTCGCTCAAGGGCGGCATCGTCGTCCGTCACGCGGACGCGGTGGGTCGCGCCCAGCTCGCGGGCGCGGTCGAGCGCGGCATCGGACAGATCGACCGCCGTCACGCTCGCGCCGAGCGCTGTCGCGATCATTACGGCGGAGAGGCCGACGCCGCCGCAGCCGAAGACGGCCACCTCGTCGCCGGGACGCACGCGGGAGCTGACCGTCAGCGCGCGGAAGGCGGTCGCGAAGCGGCAACCGAGGGAGGCAGCGGCATCCATGCTCACGGCATCCGGCAAGGCGACCAGGTTGGTGTCCGCGGCGGTGACGACGACGTACTCGGCGAACGATCCGGCGCGGGTGAATCCGGGCTGCGTCTGGTGGGGGCAGACCTGCGCGTCGCCGCGCCGGCACCACTCGCAGCGGCCACAGCCGTTGACGAAGGGTGCGGTGACACGGTCGCCACGAGCGAATCCCACCACCTTTAGACCGACCTCGGCCACGACCCCGGCGAACTCGTGGCCCGGGATCATGGGCAGCGGCACCGGATCGTGCCCGCGCCACGCGTGCCAGTCGGAGCGGCAGACGCCCGTCGCCTCGACGCGCACGAGCGCGCCGTCGGGCGGACACTCTGGAACAGCGACCTCGCGGATGCCCGGTCTTCCGCCCACCTCGTCGTACACGACCGCCCGCATCGTCTCCGCCACCCGCCCATTCTCGTCGGACGGCAAGGGGCCCGTCGCCGGTCTCCGCTACGGTCGACGGATGCAAGACATCCTCACCACGACCGCTTTCGTCGCGGCGACCGTGTCGACCGGGCTCCTCGCCGGCGTGTTCCAGCTCTACGCCTTCGCCGTGATGCCTGGGCTGCGGCGCGTGGACGACCGCACGTTCGTCACGGCGTTCGCCGCGCTCGACCGGGCGATCGTGAACCCTTGGTTCCTCCTGGTCATCTTCTTCGGTGCGCCGGTGCTCTGTGCGCTCGCCGCCGTCGCCGCGTGGGGCGAAGCGGGCGGCGCGTGGGCGACGGGTGCGCTGGCCGGCACCGTGGCATCCGTGGTCATCACGGTCGCTGTGCACCTGCCGGTCAACAACGCGCTCAAGGCCGCCGCCGCGGCACCGGGAGCGGATGCCGCCTCGGTGCGCCGGCGGTTCGGCGAGGTGCGCTGGGCCGCGTGGAACCTGGTGCGCGCGGTGCTCAGCACCGCCAGCGCCGTCGGGCTCGGCATCGGCTTGGCGCAGTAGGAAGCACAGCCCGCCCGGAGGTACCCTCAGCCCTTCGTCGGGCCCGCGGGATGCCGGATGCCTTCGACCAGCCCGCGCGCCCACGGTGAGTCCACCGCATCCAGACCCGCCGTCACGATCAGGTGACACAGCTGGCCGTAGGCCATGAATCGCTGGATGGCGTCGTCGCTCGCGCCCGACCGCGTCGAGGCGAAGCGCGTGAGCCGGCCGACGCCGTCTTGAAGTGCCGAACGGATCACTTCGACATCGCTCGCCGACTGGGCGTGCACCTGCATCATGAGCAGATCGTGGTCGGCGATGAGCCGAGCGTATTGCTCACCCATCGCGTCGAGTATCCCGTCGGATGTCTGGTCCTGCGCCTCGGCGGCGGCACGCTCGAGTGTCTGCTCGATGAGCTCGAAGCAGCGAGCGAGTGCCGCGACGAAGAGGGCCTCTTTGGTCGGGAAGAGCTTGAAGACGTAGGCCGTCGAGATCTTGGCTTCCTGCGCCACCGCGGTAGTGGGCGTTCCGAGATATCCGCTCCGGGCGAAAGCGCTGATCGCAGCGGCGACCACGGTCTCTCGTCGCTGGTCTGAGGTGGACAGTGTCGGCATGTGAGTGATCATACACTCACCCCTTGCGATAACACGGCAGTGAGTGTACAGTCACTCACCAGTGGCGCACGATGCGCCATTCCTTTGATCAAGTGAGTGATTGAGCAGTCACTCACTTGACGGAGAGGTCTCGAATCGGGTCAGGAAAGGACGAAGAGATCATGACCATGGAGAGTGCAGCCCACGCGAAGGCGGAGCGGGCAGAGGCGGCTTCGGGAGAGAGTGCGCGACGCAGGTGGATCTCGCTGACGATCCTGGCGATCGCGGAGTTCCTCGTCGTGCTCGATGCATCCATCGTCAACATCGCCCTGCCCTCGATCGGGACGAGCCTGCATCTCGGCACGGCGCAGCTGAGCTGGGTGATCACGGCGTATGTCCTACCGTTCGGCGGACTGCTGCTGCTCGGCGGCCGACTCGCAGACCGGTTCGGCCACCGTCGCGTGTTCCTGATCGGCGTGGCCGGCTTCATCGCCGCTTCGACGCTCGCCGGGCTCTCCCCGAACGGTGGCGTGCTGCTCGTCGCTCGAGCGGTGCAGGGCGCGTCGGCAGCGTTCCTCGCGCCCGCTTCGCTGGCGCTCGTGACGCGACTCTTCCCCGCGGCATCAGATCGTGCCAAGGCTCTGGGTGTTTGGGGAGCGGTCGCCGGGATCGGAAGCGCCGCCGGCGTGCTGCTCGGCGGCGTGCTGACTGCAGTCTTCGGGTGGGAGGCGATCTTCTTCGTCAACGTGCCGGCGGGCCTACTGGTGCTCGCTGTGCTGCCGTTCCTGGTCGGGCGAGACGACATGCTCACGAGAATGCGCCTCGACCTTGCCGGGGCGTTGACCGTCACGGGAGGGCTGGTCTCTCTCGTCGGAGCGCTGAGCCTCTCCGAGCAGATCGGTTTTGCTGCACCGATCGTGATCGCACTCTTCGCGATCGCTGTCGTCCTGCTCACAGCATTCGTCGTGATCGAGCGGCGCACCACCCAGCCGCTCATGGAACTGCGCATCTTCCGGTTGGCTACCGTGGCCGGCGGTAACGCAGCCATGTTCTTCCTCGGCGCCGCGACGACCGCGACGTTCTTCGCGCTCTCCGTCTACATGCAGCAGGTGCTCGGTTACAGCGCGCTGGAGTCCGGTCTCACCCAGCTGCCCCTGGCGGGTGCGCTCGTGATCACCGCGGGAGCTGTGCCGAACGTCATCGCCAGGATGGGATCACGTCGGGTGCTCGTCGTGGCGCTACTGGTGCTCGCCGCCGGGCTAGTGTGGCTCTCGCTCGCCCCGTCCGACGCGACCTTCGTCGGTTCGCTGCTGGCACCGACGATCGCGATCGGAGCGGGCCTCGGGGCATCCTTCATCGCGACGACCGACCTCGCAGTCGATGGAACATCCGGATCGGATGCCGGGCTCGCCAGCGGGCTCGTCAACACCAGTCAGCAGGTCGGTGGTGCGCTCGGGCTCGCCGTTCTCTCCACGATCGCGGCGACCCGCACGGCTGGGCTGATGGCATCCGGCGTCTCCAAGGGTGACGCGCTGACCTCGGGCTTCAGCTGGCTGTTCGTCGGCGCCGCTGCCGCAGCGGTTCTGGCCGCGGCGGCGGTCACGCTGATCGCTCGGCGCCGCTCGGTCGCGGTTCGGCCCCGCCGATAGTCTCGAGGCGACATCCTCATCGCGGAAGACGGAGGCAGCGGTGCGCGCATTCGTGATCACGGCGCCCGGCGCGGCCGAGGTGGCCGACGTGCCGGAGCCTGTCGCGGGGCCGGGCGAGGTCGTCGTCGACGTCCGTCGCGCCGGCGTGTGCGGCACCGACGTCGAGTTCTACACCGGTCACATGGCGTACCTGCACGACGGCAACGCCCGATATCCGGTGCGCATCGGCCACGAGTGGATGGGCGTGGTCACGGAGCTCGGGCCCGGAGCGGATGCCTCGTGGCTGGGTCGCCGTGTCACCGGTGACACGATGCTCGGTTGCGGGCACTGCCGGTTGTGCCGCAGTGGGCGGCAGCACGTGTGCGCCGACCGCGAAGAGGTGGGCATTCGGCGCGGTCGTGCGGGCGCGCTCGCCGAGCGGATCGCGGTGCCGGCGAGTTCGCTGCACGCACTGCCCGACGCGGTCGACGACATGCTCGGGGCACTGGTCGAGCCAGCGGGCAACGCACTGCGGGCCGCGGAGGCGGCTCTCTCGCTGGCAACCGGGCGTCGGGCGGAACGCGTGCTCGTGGTCGGCCCAGGCACCATCGGCCTGCTCGCCGCGATGTTCGTGCGGGCCGCGGGAGCTGACGTTCACTTGGTCGGGGTGTCGCACGCATCCGTCGACTTCGCGCGGTCACTCGGATTCACGGCATGGCTAGGGTGGAATGCCCTGCCAGACGTTCCGTTCGACGCCGTGATCGACGCGGCGATGGATGCCTCTACGGCGGCACGCGCGGTCGACCTCGTGCAGCCGGGCGGTCGCGTCGTCTTCATCGGCATCGCGTCGACGCCGAGCACGGTCGACACGCGCGAACTGCTGCTGAAGGATGTCACGGCCGCGGGCATCCTGAGCGCGTCACCCGGGCTGGATGCCGCGATCGCCGGGTTCGCCTCCGGCACCGTGGATGCCCACCCGCTGGTCGCCGCCACGGTCAGCCTCGATCACGTGGAGGCGGTGCTGGCCGGGAAGCATCCGGCGGGCGGACGGGGTCCGAAGGTGCACGTCGACCCGCGGAGGTGACGATCACATCGACGGCATGGGGGTGGGCGTCGCCGTTCCCCTGTGCATCCCGTGGCCCCGGCGGGTGTGCGCCTTCGCGGCGGGCTCCGCCTTGCCGCCCTGCGGCGTGGCATCCGGTCCGGTGACGGGTCCGCAGCGGGTCTGCGTGTCGATGCAGGCGGCGGTGTCTGCGTTCATGCGTTGCTGATTCCAGCCGTTCATGAAGTCGGCGTGTCCGGTGGTCGCCGGTCCCTGGTTGTTCGGCCCGATGGAAAGGGTGATGCCGCTGCCGCTGTGCGTCGGGTAGTACACGTGGAACACGATCTGCGGAATCTGTACCGGATGCGACGAAGGGCAAGCGCCGGCCTTGCTCGCGTAGACCACGTTCTGCTGGCCCTTGCCGTTCAAGCTGTGGCCGTCCCAGCAGTTCGGGAACGTCACGATGAGTCGCAGGAAGTGGCCGTCTGCGCAGTCGTGCGGGGCATCCGATCGCGCGGATGCCTTCTCGTTCTTGCCCTGCGTGCACGTCCAGTCGATGATCTGATCGCTCTGCGGCGTCGTGGCCTTCTCATTGCCGGCGATCATCGTCATGCCCTGCGGCATGGCCTGCACGTGCTTCGCGGTCGCGGCCGGCGCACGCCAGTAGATCAGCGCGCTGGACGGCTTGAGCGCCTTGCCGTTCTGGTAGAGAACGGGCAGCCAGTACGCGGACGAGTCCGCTGTCGTGGTGCACGATGTCGGCTTGCCGACGAGGTCGGTGGTCACGGTGGAGGCGGTCGGCCGCGTGAAGCCGAAGAAGTCGTGCTGCATGGATGCTCCGGTCATGCCGGGCATCATGATCGGGTCGTTCGGGGCCTCCATCGTCATCGGGCAACGGTCGGTGAAGATGCCGGGGTTCTTGCCGCCGGTCGGAAAGCCCGCGGTGTTGACGGATGCCGCATCCTGCGTCGTCATCGGATGCGACGCGGACGCCGAACTGATCGCCAGGGTCGTCGCCGAGGAGGCTCCCGCGATGGCCAGCCCGCCGACCACGGCGACGGCGACGATCAGCGGAATGCGCCAGTTTCGGCGGCGCGGCGCGGGAGGACCGGCCTGCGGTGCCTGCTGCGGACCGGTCGGCGGGATGTCACCTGGTGCGTTCGTCACGCGGACAAGGCAACACCGCGCACGTTCACCGCACCCTCGGCGAATGTCAGGATTCGGTAAGGGGTTGCTGGATAAGCGTCACCGCTCGCGCAGGTGCTCCGTGAGGTAGGCATCCAGTCCCTCGATCGGGATGCGCTCCTGGCCCATGGTGTCGCGGTCGCGCACGGTGACCGCGTTGTCGTCGAGCGAGTCGAAGTCCACCGTCACGCAGTACGGGGTGCCGATCTCGTCTTGACGGCGGTAGCGGCGGCCGATGGCGCCGGAGTCGTCGAACTCGACGTTGCGGTGGCGTCGCAGGTCGGAGGCGAGCTTGCGCGCAAGCGGCGAGAGATTCTCGTTGCGGGAGAGCGGAAGCACGGCCGCCTTCACCGGTGAAAGGCGCGGGTCGAGCTTGAGCACGGTACGGATGTCGGTGCCACCCTTCGCATTCGGCGCCTCCTCCTGGTGGTAGGCATCCACTAGGAACGCCATCAGGGACCGGGTCAGGCCGAACGCGGGTTCGATGACGTACGGCAGGTAGCGCTCGTTACGTCCCTGGTCGAAGAACGACAGGTCTTTGCCGGAGTGCTCGGTGTGCGTGGAGAGGTCGAAGTCGGTGCGATTGGCAACGCCCATCAGCTCGCCCCAGTCGCCGCCGGTGAAGCCGAAGCGGTACTCGATGTCGATCGTGCGCTTCGAGTAGTGCGAGAGCTTGTCTTTCGGATGCTCGTACCGCCGCAGGTTCATCGGGTCGATTCCCAAGTCGATGTACCAGTTCCAGGCGTTGTCGATCCAGTAGTCGAACCACTTCTCGTCGTCGCCCGGCTCCACGAAGTACTCGAGCTCCATCTGCTCGAACTCGCGGGTGCGGAAGATGAAGTTGCCCGGCGTGATCTCATTGCGGAAGCTCTTGCCGATCTGGCCGATGCCGAACGGCGGCTTCATGCGGGATGCCTGCACGATGTTCGCGAAGTTCACGAAGATGCCCTGCGCGGTCTCGGGGCGCAGATACTGCAGACCCGACTCATCCTTCACGGGGCCGAGGTAGGTCTCGAGCATCATGTTGAAGTCGCGCGGCGGCGTCCACTGGCCACGGGTGCCGCAGTTCGGGCAGACGATGTCGCCCATACCGTTCTCGGGCGCGCGGCCCTTCTTCGCCTCGAACGCCTCGATGAGGTGGTCTTCGCGGAAGCGCTTGTGGCAGTGCAGGCACTCAACGAGCGGGTCGTTGAAGACCCCAACGTGACCGGATGCCACCCACACCTGCTTCGGCAGGATCACGCTGGAGTCGAGGCCGACCACGTCGTCCCGGCTCGTGATCATGGTCTGCCACCACTGCCGCTTGATGTTCTCCTTCAGCTCCACGCCGAGGGGGCCGTAGTCCCACGCCGACCGCGATCCGCCGTAGATCTCGCCCGATTGGAAGACGAACCCGCGGTGGCGGGCGAGGGCGATGACGGCGTCGAGCGCATTCTGATCGGGCATGGATGTGCCTTTCACGGCTGGCGGAGCGGGAGAACATCTAGTTTAGGTGCGTGAGTTCGACTGCCAGGCGCCGCAGACGCCGCATCGTGATCGCCGGTGCTTCGGGGATGATCGGGTCTGCGCTCGCCGAGCGGCTGCGCGCATCCGGTGACGAGATCGTGCGCCTGGTGAGGAGGCCGCCACGCGGCGAGGACGAGGTGCAGTGGGAACCGACTGCGGGCATCCTCGATCCGGCCGCGCTGAACGGCGCGGACGCGGTTGTCAGTCTGGCCGGAGCGCCGACGAGCCGGCTGCCGTGGACTCCTTCTTATAAGAAGGTCATCCTCGAGTCTCGACTGGATGTCACGCGCACCATCGTCGACGCGATCCACGTGGCGCAGAGGCCGCCGCGTGTTCTCGTGAGTGCGTCGGCGGTTGGGTACTACGGGGACCGCGGCGATGAGGACCTGACGGAGAGCTCGCCGCGCGGCGACGGCTTCCTCTCCGCCGTGGTGGATGCATGGGAGGCGGAGGCGTGGCGGGCATCCGATGTCGCGCGCGTCGCCTTCGTGCGCACCGGGCTCGTCGTCGGGCCGTCGGGCGCGATGCCGCCGCTGCGCCTGCTCGCCCTCGCCGGGCTCGCCGGGCCGATCGGCAGCGGACGGCAGTGGTGGCCGTGGATCAGCCTGCACGACGAGGTGGCGGCGATCGATCACGTCGTCGGATCCGACCTGAGCGGACCGGTGAACTTCGCCGGGCCGACTCCGGCCACCGAGGCGGAGTTCATGCGCACTCTGGCGCGGGAGCTGCGTCGCCCGTACGGGGTGCCGGCTCCCGCGTTCGCGCTCCGCCTCGCACTGCAGGATGCCGCCCAGGAGCTGATGCTGGGCAGCCAGCGGATGCTCCCTGCCGCGCTGCTGAACGACGGCTTCCGCTTCCGGGACGAGACGGTGGGCGCCGCGCTCGCCGCCTATGCCGGTGGGAGTTAGAGGCCTGGTTTCACGAGGCACGCAGGGTGACGGCATGTCACGCGACGATGCCGAGCACGTGCATCCCGAGACCTCCGTCGAGTTGCAGCCTCACCCGAGCCCGACCGTGCGAGCCAGCGTCGACGTCGGGGCGGCTTGCGCGGGGCATCCGCCGAGGATGCGGTGGAGCGCGTCGTGCTCCGCGGGCGCCACCCACAGGTGGTAAGCCGCCTTCACCGAGACCTGCCGCGCCGCGTAGTCGCACCAGAAGCCGCGGTTCGGCGGCAGCCAGGTGGCGGCATCTCCGTCGCCCTTGCCCTCATTCGTCGGGCCGTCGACCGCGAGCAGGTTCAGCGGATCGTTCGCGAGCGTCTCCCGCTGTTGCTGCGTGAGCTGCTGCGCGCCCGTCTGCCACGCGTTCGAGAGCGGCACAACGTGGTCGATCTGCACGAGCGCGGAGGTCTGCACGCCCCGCACGAAGTGGATCGTCTTGCCGGTGTACGGGTCGCTCAGCACGCCCGACTCGACAGTGCACGTCCCGCGCTTCATGACATCTGTGAGGTCGCGCGCGAGCACATCGTCGCGAGTGTCGCAGTGGTTGTGGTCCACGTCTTTCCAGGCAGACCCGAAGTCGCCGACCCGGTCGTATCCGGTGCGCGGCGCCTTGCCCTTGACGGGAATGGTCGCGAGCTCGGCGAGGGCCGTTCCCGCGGCCGGGCTTGTCGTGCCATCGGAGGAACCGCCGGGAGTCGCGCTCGCGGTGCTATTCGCGCCGGGGAAGGCCGAGGCATCCGTGGCGCAGCCGGCGAGCAGGATGCCCGCTGCGGTGAGGCACAGCGCGGCGACGGTGCGGCGGATGGCATTTCGCGCACGCGGAACGTTCTCGGAGGGCATTCGGGACTCTCGTCGGGATCGGAAGGTCACCCGACGCTAACGCAGACACGAGACATCGTCATGACGACACGAGCCCGGCAGAGCACGGCGCCGGCGGGGCTGTGCGCGCCATCCGCACGGCGCCGGCGCCTTCGCCCGGCTGAGGCATGCGCTCGGCCGGAAAAGCGTGCGTCCAACGGTACGCCGTTGAGGTTTCCTCGTAAAGAACAAGGAGACGCGAACTTTCCGGTCTGCTCGTGTCGCCGGAGAAGCGAATAGCGACACGTCGGGACCGCAATTCCGCTGCCGAGGTACTCAGCCCGGCGAGGACGATGGGGCGAGCGCGCGCGTTAGCCTGCGAGAATGCCGACGCACATCCTCGCCATCGACCAGGGAACGACGAGCACCCGGGCAATCGTGTTCGATCACGCCGGGAGCGTGGTCGCGGTCGGGCAGCTCGAGCACCAGCAGATCTTCCCGCGCGCCGGATGGGTGGAGCACGATCCGATGGAGATCTGGCGCAATACGCGCGAGGTCGTCGGGGTGGCCCTCGGCAAGGCGAACCTCACCCGGCACGACCTGGCTGCGGTCGGCATCACGAATCAGCGCGAGACCGCCGTCGTGTGGGACAAGCACACGGGAAAACCGGTATACAACGCGATCGTCTGGCAAGACACCCGCACGCAACCGATCGTCGACCGGTTGGCCGCCGACGGCGGCACCGACCGGTTCTCGGATGCCGTCGGCCTGCCCCTGGCCACGTACTTCGCCGGCACGAAGATCGCGTGGATCCTCGAGAACGTCGACGGCGCACGCGAGCGGGCCGAGCGCGGCGAGCTGCTGTTCGGCACCACCGACACCTGGGTGCTGTGGAACCTCACCGGCGGCAAGCACGGCGGCGTGCATGCGACGGATGTGACGAACGCCTCCCGCACTCTCTTCATGGACCTGAAGACGCTCGACTGGCGCGACGACATCCTCGACGCGTTCGGCGTTCCGCGGTCGATGCTTCCGCAGATCCGCTCGTCCAGTGAGGTCTACGGCGAGGCGGAATCGCACAGCCTGTTGCGGGAGACGCCGATCGCGGGGATCCTCGGTGACCAGCAGGCCGCGACGTTCGGCCAGGCGGCGTTCGAGGCAGGCGAGTCGAAGAACACCTACGGCACCGGCAACTTCGTCATCGTGAACACGGGCGAAGAGATCGTGCACAGCCGGAACGGCCTCATCACCACGCTGGCGTACCGTCTCGGCGACGAGTCTCCGCGGTACGCGCTGGAGGGGTCCATCGCCGTCACCGGATCGCTCGTGCAGTGGTTGCGCGACAACCTGGGCATCATCAGCGACGCGAAGCAGGTGGAGAAGCTGGCGGCATCCGTCGACGACAACGGCGGCGCCTACATCGTGCCCGCGTTCTCGGGGCTCTTCGCGCCATACTGGCGACCGGATGCCCGCGGCGCGATCGTCGGACTCACCCGCTTCGTGAACAAGGCGCACCTGGCGAGGGCTGCTCTGGAGTCGACCGCGTACCAGACCCGCGATGTGCTCGAGGCGGTGGAGCAGGACACCGGCACGCGGCTGAGCGAGCTCAAGGTGGACGGCGGCATGACCGCGAACGACCTGCTCATGCAGTTCCAGGCGGATGTTCTGGGCATCCCGGTCGTGCGTCCGACGGTCGCGGAGACCACGGCTCTGGGCGCGGCCTACGCCGCCGGCCTGGCTGTCGGCTTCTGGAAGGACTGCGACGAGCTGCGTGCGAACTGGCAGGAGGGCGCACGGTGGGAGCCGACCCCTGATCGCGACGAGGTCGAGCGGCTGTACCGCACCTGGAAGAAGGCGGTCACGAAGACCTTCGACTGGGTCGACGACGATTGAGCGGTGGTCCGCGGGCGGGTGTTGCAAAGCCGGATGACGGCATCCGTTCACACGGTGCTCACGCCGCCCGGGTATCATCGCGTCACCGGCCGCAGCAATAAAAGAAGTGATCGCCCTGATACGAGTACTCAGCTACAACCTCCGTAAGAATCGCGCGACGGGCGAGCTGATCGACCTTGCGGAATCCACCGCTGTGGATGTGATGTGCCTGCAGGAGGCCGACACCACGGTGCTGCCGAACGAGGTCGGCACGCTGGTGCTCGCGGACTCCACGAAGCGCAACCGGCTGGGCCTCGCGGTCTATTACCGACAGGACCGCTTTCACCTGCGCGAGACCGACACGTACGAGCTGAAGAAGTCGCTGCACGATCGGGTGCTCGCCCCGGCGCACGAGCGTCTCGTCGGTACCCTGCTCGAGGATGCGGTCACAGGGAACGAGGTCGTCGTCGCGTCGTTCCACGCGGCTCCGCTGACGGCGCTGAACTCCCTGCGCCGCACGCAGATCCATGCCGCGCACGCCGAGCTGCTGCGGCTCGGGCACGGCGCCCCGACCCTCATGGTCGGCGACTACAACTACCCGTTCTTCACCCAGTCGCTGGGGGAGCGGGTGAAGGCATCCGGCTACGACATGTCGCTCAGCGACCGCAAGACGTACACCCGCTACAAGTTCTTCAAGGGTCACTTCGACTTCGTGACCTCCGCGGGGCTGGATGTTCGCAACGTAGAGACCCTGCCGCGCGGCGACTCGGACCACCTGCCGATCGTGGTCTCCGCCGACTACGGGGCGGTCGCCTGAGTTCGTTCGGGCGGATCGGGCGGTGACACGGCACGGCCGGGGCATACCGCGCCGATTACGATTCAAGGGTGACCGCGCTCGCCGAATTGTCTTCCGCCGAACTGCGCGAACTGCACTCGCAGCTCGCCGCTGAGTATGACGCGCTCGTGAAGCGCGGACTCTCGCTCGACATCACACGCGGAAAGCCGTCGCCGGAGCAGCTCGACCTCGCGAACGGGCTGCTTTCGCTTCCTGGTGGCGACGATTTCCGCGACGAATCCGGCAACGACCTGCGCAACTACTCGAACCCGAAGGGGCTGCCGGAACTCCGCGCGATCTTCTCCGACGTGCTGAAGGTCCCCGTCCCGCAGCTCCTGGCGCTCGGCAACTCCAGCCTGACCGTGATGCACGACGTCGTCGTGCACGCCATGCTGCACGGCCTGCCGGAGAGCGCGCGGCCATGGTCGCGCGAAGACACCGTCAGCTTCCTGTGCCCTGTGCCGGGTTACGACCGCCACTTCACGATCACGGAGCATCTGGGCATCCGGATGATCCCGGTACCGATGACGGATGACGGACCCGACCTCGCCGAGGTGGAGCGGCTGCTGGCGGAGGACCCGACGATCCGGGGCATGTGGTGCGTGCCCGTGCACTCGAACCCGTCGGGTGCGATCTACAGCGAAGAGGTCGCGCGCGCGCTCGTGTCGCTGCCGGCGGCGCCGGACTTCCGCATCTTCTGGGACAACGCATACGCCGTGCACCACCTCGCCGACGACGTGCCCGAGCCGATCGACATCCTGTCGCTCGCCGCGGAGGCGGGGAACCCGGACCGAGTCTTCGTGTTCGCCTCGACCTCGAAGGTCACGTTCGCGGGCGCCGGGGTCGCGTTCTTCGGCTCGTCGCCGGAGAACGTGTCGTGGTACCTGAGCCATGCGGCGGCGCAGTCGATCGGGCCGGACAAGATCAACCAGCTGCGGCACGTGCGATTCCTGAAGGATGCCGCCGTGCTGGAGGCGCACATGCGCCGCCACCGCGAGCTGGTCGCGCCCAAGTTCGAGGCGGTCTCCGAGGTGTTCGAGCGGCGGCTGAAACCGTACGACGCGGGAACCTGGACCACGCCGACCGGTGGCTACTTCGTGAGCCTCGACGTGCACGACGGATGCGCCGAGCGAGCGATCGCGCTCGCCGCGCAGGCAGGAATCGCGGTGACGCCGGCCGGGTCGACGTATCCGTACAAGAAGGACCCGCGCGATGCGAACATCCGCATCGCACCGACGATGCCGCCGCTGTCGGAGCTCGTCGAGGCGCTCGAGGGCCTGTGCACGGCGATCCTGCTTGCCGAGACGGAGCGCCTGCTCGCCGCCTGATCGCGGTCAGCGGGTGGCGTCGCCCACTTCGTCGAGTTCAGGTCGCACTTTTGGTCGGTTCGGATCGGTTTTCGCGACAGAAACTGCGACCTGAGCCGATGTGACCGTAACGGAGGGTGCGGGCGCCGGGCGGCCGGGCAGGGCGAGCGAGAGAACCACGGCGACGGCCGTGAACCCGATCGACCACCAGAAGGCCTGGTCGTAGGCGGTCGCAACGCCTGACGTGCCTTGCGCCACGTGGGCGGTCAGGCCCGACTGCAGGATGACCGCGAGCACCGCGGTGCCGAACGATCCGCCGAGTTGCTGCGCCGTGCGCGTGATGATGCTCGAGTGCGGGATGTCCGACGACGCCAGCCCCTGGAACGACGCCACCATGAGCGGCATCACGATGGCGCCGAGGCCGAAACCGCGCACGAACAGCACGGCCATCAGCAGCCACTCGTTCGTCGTCGCCGTACTGAACGCGAACGGCACGGTCGCGGCGCCGACGATGGCGAAGCCGATGACCGCGACCCAGCGGGCGCCCATCCTGTCGGTGAGCCGGCCCGCGAGGGAGCGACTGGCGAGCGTGCCGAGACCCTGCGGAACGAGGAAGAGACCGGCGGCGAGCACGTCGAATCCGCGCAGTTGCTGCAGATAGAGAGGGAGCAGCAGCATGATCCCGTACGCGGCGAGCCCGGAGAGGAACAGCAGCGCCGATCCCGACCACACCGACCGGTGGCGGAGCAGGCGGATGTCTACCAGCGCGCGGTCGCCCCGCCTCAGCGCGTACACGACGAACGCGGCCAGCAGCACTGCGCCGATCGCGAGCGGCAGCCAGGCATCCGTCGCTCCGAATCCCTCGCCGCCTGCCGAGTTGGAGAGGCCAAGCAGCAGCGCCACCAGAGACGGCAGCAAGAGCACCATGCCGATGACGTCGAGCCTTGGTCGGCTAGCAGCGCGGAGGTCTCGCGGGAGCATCCGCCAGGCGAGGAACAGCCCGACGACGCAGAACGGCACGTTGACCCAGAAGATCCACCGCCAGTCGAGCCAGTTCAGGATGACGCCACCGACCGCGGGCCCGAGGATCGGGCCCAGCATGGCCGGGAGCCCGACGGCCGCGGCGACGCGTCCGAGGTTCTTGCCGCCGGCCGCCTGCATCACGATCGTCTGCATCAGCGGAAGCATGAGTCCGCCGCCGACCCCCTGCACGACGCGGAACGCGATGAGGCTCTCGGCGTTCCACGACACGCTGCAGAGCACGGAGCCGAGCAGGAAGAGGGTGAGTGCGAACATCCACGCCCGCTTGCCTCCGATGAGCCGCTGCACCCACGCGCTGAGCGGAACGGTGGCCGCCAGGGCGAGCACGTAGCCCGTGGTCACCCACTGGATGGTCGAGACCGGAACGTGCAGGTCTTTCGAGAGCGAGTGCAGTGCGACGCTCATGATCGTCGTGTCGAACACGACCGCCAGAACTCCGACGACCAGTGCGGTCGTCGTGCGCTTGACGGATGCGTCCACCGCAGGCCGGGTCTGTGTCTTGATGCTCACCGCTACTCCTCATTTAGATACACATATGTATCTAAGAAGGAAGAGTACGCGTTCGCGCTAAGATACACAAGTGGATCTTGAATCGGATGCTCCTGCCACCCGTCGCCGAGGCGCCGCGCTGGAGGACGCGCTGCTCGACGCCGCCTGGGACGAGCTGACCGAGAAGGGCTACAACGGATTGACGTTCGACGCCGTCGCCGAGCGCGCGCACACGAGCCGGCCGGTGCTCTACCGTCGCTGGCCCGACCGCGGCTCGCTCGTGCTGGCGGCCATCCGGCATCACTACGACGCAGATCCCATCGATGTCCCCGACACCGGAACGCTCGCGGAGGACCTGCGCGCGTTGCTGCGGATCGCCAGCGAGAGACGCGTCGAGATGGCGGTCATGCTGAGTGCGCAGCTCGCCGGCCTGTTCAGCGAATCGGGCATGTCGCTCGCTGCCGTGCGGGAGCGGCTCCTCGGGCAGAGGACGCTGTGGAGCAGCGTCGTCTTGACCCGCGCTCAGGAACGCGGCGAGATCGACCTCGATATCGTCCCGGAGCGGGTTCAGAACCTTCCGTTCGACCTGATGAGGCACGAACTGCTCATGACCCAGGCAACCGTGACGGACGAATTCATCGACAACGTCGTCGACGGCATATTCGTGCCGCTGGTCGACCACTACATGGGCGCGGCGAAGCGGGCGAGCTCGAGCCGATCGACCGTCTGAGCGGCGCAGACGCCATGCCGCAAACGTGGCCCGTGCACCGCAGACGGTGAACGTCCGGCAGACTTGCACGGTGCCCCGATCAGCGACCTTGAACCGGCCGCTTGCGTTGCTCGCCGCGGTCGGGCTCTCGATGGAGAACCTCGACGGCACGATCATCCAGACCGCCGCCCCCGCCATGGCGCACGACTTCGGTGTGCGCGCTGTCGATCTGAATATTGCCATGACGGCATATCTGCTCACGGTCGCGGTATGCGTTCCGATGAGCGGATGGCTCGCCGACCGATTCGGGGAGCGCAGGATCTTCGCGACGGCGCTGGCGATCTTCACCGTGGCATCCGCGCTGTGCGCACTCTCCGGCAACCTCCCGGAGCTCACGGCTGCGCGCGTGCTGCAGGGCGTGGGCGGCGCGATGATGGTGCCGGTCGGACGCCTCGCGGTGCTCCGCGGACTCGACCGGCGCGACCTGCTGGATGCCATGGCCTACCTCACGTGGCCGGGGCTGGTCGCTCCCGTGGTCGCCCCCGCGCTCGGAGGAGTGCTGACCGACACGGTCGGATGGCCGTGGATCTTCCTCATCAACATCCCGTTCGGTGTCGTCGCCTTCGTCGTCGCGCTGAAGATCGTGCCGAACTCGCCAGCACCCCAGGCGCGCCGGCTCGACTGGGCCGGATTCGGGCTCGCCGGCGTCGCGCTGGCCGCTCTCGTACTCGGCATGGAGGAGGTCGGGTCGAGTTCGACGAACTGGGCGTGGGCGGCGGCCTACCTGGTAATCGCAGCCGGGGCGGGCATTGCCGGAGTGATCTGGATGCGTCGTGGCAGGCATCCGCTGCTCGACTTCTCGGCCCTGCGGATCGGTACATTCCGCGTGGGGAATGTAGGCGGCGGCGTGTACCGGCTCATCATCAGCGCGGCGCCGTTCCTGTTCACGCTGCTGTTCCAGGTGGGCTTCGGCTGGAGCGCCGCGCAGGCGGGACTGCTGGTCGGAGCCGTGTTCGTCGGCAACATCGCGATCAAACCGGTGACGACTCCGCTCATCCGGCGGTTCGGGTTCAAGCACGTCATCGTCGGCAGCAACCTGCTGGGGGCCGTCGTCTATGTGGCGTGCGTCTTCATCGATCCCGCCACGCCGTTGTGGGCGATCGTGTTCCTGCTGTTCCTCAGCGGGGTGTTCCGCTCGATCGGCTTCAGCGGTTACAACTCGCTGCAGTTCGCCGACGTGCCCAGCGATCTGATGAGCTCGGCCAACACGCTGGCCTCGACGATGCAGCAGGTCGCGGTGGGCATCGGCATCGCGGTGGCCGCGCTCATCGTGCGGCTCACCACGACGGCGGCATCCGCGCTCGGACCGGCGGATGCCTGGCTCGGCTACCGCTGGGCGCTCGCGGTGGTCGCGCTGCTGCTGGTCTTCCCGATCGTGGAGGCGGCGCTCCTGCCGCGCCACGCCGGCGAGCACGCCGCCCAGCGCTGACGCAGCCCAGCCGTGACTCGTCACTCAACCGCCGCGGTGCTGTCCGCCAGAATGGTTCTGTGCCCGAACGAATCCTCACCGCGTCAGATGTGTCCTTCGTGCGGCAGGGGCGCGACATCCTGTCCGGTATCTCGCTCGAGGTGGATCGCGGGCAGCACTGGGCGCTGATCGGTGCGAACGGCGCGGGCAAGTCGACGCTGCTCAGCCTGCTGGGCGCGGTGCAGCATCCGACGGCGGGAAGCGTCGACGTGCTCGGCCGCCGTCTCGGCCGGGTCGACCTGCGCGAGCTGCGATCGCTGATCGGGCACGTCAATCCACGTCACGAGGTGCGGTCGCCGCTGACCGTGCGCGAGGTGGTCGCCACCGGCGCCACGGGAACCCAGGAGCTGATGATGCGGTGGCAGCCGACGCCTGCCGAGCGCATCCGCATCGACGAGCTCACCGAGCTGATGGGCATGACGGCGAGGCGGGATGCCCGCTGGCCCAATCTCTCCCAGGGCGAGCGCGGTCGAGCACTGATCGCCCGCGCCCTGATGCCCGACCCGCACCTGCTGCTCCTCGACGAGCCGACGACCGGACTCGACATCGCCGCACGCGAGCACCTGCTCGACCGAGTTGACGAGCTGAGGGCCAGGCATCCGGATCTCGCGAGCGTGCTCGTCACCCACCACCTCGAGGAGCTGCCAGCGTCGACCACTCACGCAATGCTGCTGCGCGACGGACGAGTGCTCGCGCAGGGCGACGCGGACGCCGTGCTCACCGGATCGCTCGTCAGCGAAGCCCTCGAATACCCGCTGACCATCACGCGCGTCGAGGGTCGCTGGAGCGTGCGCACCGACAAAGACGGCCGCGACAGGTCGAGCGCCCAGCAGGGCTGACGACGGAGCACGGTGCGAAACCTGCTCGACCCCTACAGCGCCGCGAGCGCAAGTCCCGCCGCGGCAGCGAGCACGCTGAGCACGAGCATCCCGAGGCTGTTGACGACGGATGCCACCCCCTTGCGCTCCATGAGCAGCCGCGCGGTCTCGAAGCTCGCCGTGGAGAACGTGGTGTATCCGCCGAGGAAGCCGGTGCCGAGGATGATGCGCCAGTCATCGGGTGCCGCGTGGAAGGCCGAGAGCCCGGTGAGGAACCCGAGCAGCAGCGATCCGCTCACGTTGATGATGAGCGTTCCGGCCGGAACGACCCAGCGCAGCCGGGTGCGCAGCACGCCATCGAGCACGAACCTGGCGACCGCGCCGAGCCCCCCGCCGATCGCGACGAGGGTGGCCAGCAACGGTGTGCCGACGAGCGCATCCGGAGTCACGGCGACGCCTTCGTGTTGCGCGCCGCACCGGATGCCCGTGGCCGGGTCCACCGTGCCCCGAGCGCGATCCCGCCGAGCGATGCCGCGAGTCCGATGACCAGAGTGGCGATCGAGTACCCGGCGGCGAGCCAGGTGCCGGCGCCGCCCGCCAGCCCTACGGTCTCGACGGCGAGCGAGCTGAACGTCGTGAACCCTCCCATGAATCCGGTGCCGATGAGCAGGCGAAGCGTGCGTCCCCGACGCGATTCGGTACCACGACGGGCGATCGCGCCGAGCAAGAATCCGAGGAGGAACGCGCCGACGACGTTGACGAGGAGCGTGGCGACGGGAATGCCACCGATGAACCATCCGGCGGTGGGCCCCGTGAACGGCGGGACCGGAATCGGGGTCAGTGCTTGCGAGATGAGATAGCGCGCCAGCGTGCCGAGCCCTCCGCCGACGAAGACGACGAGCATCGCCAGAGGATTCAGGTGCAGCGGCCTGGACCGCGGAGCCGCTCCCGGTCCGGTGGGATGAGGCCGAGGGGTCACGAAGCGTCTGATGACGGAACGCGCCGTGCGGGATCGTGGCCCTCGACGGTGTGCGCGACGGGGATGACGATCACCGGCCTTGCCTGATTGTGGGCGAGGCTGACGGCGATCGAACCGGCGAGGAACTCCTCGAGACTCGCCCGGAATCCGGGCTTGCGGGTGCCCACCGCGATCGCGCGCGCGTCCCGTTCCTCGGCCAGCCGGGCGAGCTCGATCGCCGGATCGCCCGCGCGTGCGACGAACTCGGGCTGGGCATCCGGAACCAGCGACCGGATGCGCGCCACGAGGTCGGGATCGAACGTCTCCTCCTGGGTGTCGGCCACGTCGGGATCGAGCGGCATCGAAAGCACAGAGCCATCCGGCAACGTGCTGATCGAGTAGCGCAGCGGCTCGACCGTGGCGAACACGATCGGAGTGCCGAGCTGAGCGGCCATCGCCGCTGCCTCGGTGATGACGACGTCGGGCACGTCGGCCACGACGCCGGCGATCAACGGACGGGAGGATGCCGCGCCGGCGGCCTGCGAACCTGCTGCGTCGGTCATGCTGGCACTATACCGACGGCCCGTCTCCTGTCTCCGCACGAGCAGCGGCGTGCGCCCCGCGTTCGCTCCAGCGTGCGGCCGCTGCGACCCGCTTCGCAGCCTTCGAGACCTGCCTCAGCAAGGAGTGGTCGCCGCGCAGCTCGAACCCGAGATCGCCTGGCACCCAGGCCAGCATGGAGACGAGGTGCGCGACGGACTCACCCGACAGCGGCCACACGCAGCGGTCACCGCCCTCGTCGACGAGACCGGCACCCCACTCGCCCAGCCACATGCGGACATCCTCGATGCTTGCGTGCAGCACGACGTCGAGCCGCAGCGGAGCCCGCACCGAACGGATGCCCGTGCGCACGTAGCCCGCAGCATCGCCGCCGGGAACCGGGCGCGGTGGGAAGCGCACCCTGGTGCCGAAGACATCCGCGATGCGATCGAGACGGAACGTGCGCCAGTCCGCACGATCGCGGTCCCATGCGAGCAGGAACCAACTGCGCCCGTGCGAGACGACGGCGTGCGGCTCCACGCTGCGGCTGGTCTCATTGCCGTCGCGTGACCGGTAGGCGAACCGGATGCGCTCGGCGTCGCGGCACGCCAGCGCCAGAGTGCCGATCAGGTCGGCGGCGACCGGGACGCCTCCCGAAGGCGAGGTGCGCAGGGCGGAGGCGAGGGCATCCGTTCTGGCCCGAAGTGCGGGTGGCAGCAGTTGCTCGAACTTGGCCAGTGCGCTCAGAGTGGTGTGTTCGCCATCGACCAATCCCTGCGCGACGGCCGAGCGCAGGCCGACGGCGATGGTCACAGCCTCGTCCTCGGTGAGAAGCAGAGGCGGGAGATGGGAACCGGCCTCCAGGCGGTACCCGCCTGCGGTTCCGCGCACCGCGTCGACGCGGTAGCCGAGACCGCGCAGTCGCTCCACGTCGCGGCGGAGCGTGCGCTCGGTCACGCCTAGCCGATCCGCGAGCTCGGGCCCCGGCCACTGGCGATGGGTCTGCAGCAGCGAGAGCAGTTCGAGCACGCGGGATGCGGTGGCGGCCATGAACCGATTCTCTTCTCATTCAGGACAGAAAGTGACCGGAAGCCCGAATACGGTGTAGCCAACACATCAGGAACGCGGCCGGAGTGCTCCGGTCCGAACGAAGGGAACAGACCATGGATTGGAAGATCGAGCTCGTGTTCGTGCCCGTCTCCGACGTCGACCGTGCCAAGCGCTTCTACGCCGATCAGCTCGGCTGGAACGTCGACCACGACCAGACCGTCAGCGATGACATCCGGTTCGTGCAGATCACGCCGCAGGGCTCGGCGTGCTCCATCGCGTTCGGCAAGGGACTCGTCGACATGCCCGTCGGCAGCCAGCGCAGCGTGCAGATCGTCATCGCGGACGCGGATGCCGCACGCGCGCACCTGCTGAAGAACGGCGTCGACGCCAGCGAGGTCGACGAGCAGCCCTGGGGCCGCTTCGTCACCTTCAGCGATCCCGACGGCAACCGCTGGACACTGCAGCAGCTCCCGAAGCGCGACTGAGGCATCCTCTGCGTCGCTGGGGGTCTGCCGCAAGCCCCTGACCTCGCCCGAGCCCGGTGGTAGCTTGCCCTACGTGTCCCGTATCGTGGCGGCAGCGCCTGCCGTCCCCGCCCACCGCTACTCTCAGGCGGAGATCACGCGGGTGCTCGAACCGCTGCTGACGCACGATCCGCTGCGGGCCGCGCTGCTGCGCCGCATCCATGCGTCCGCCGGTGTGCAGACTCGCAACCTGGTCATGGAACTCGACCGGTATGCGGGTCTCGACTCGTTCCACGAGGCGAACGATCTCTTCATCGCGGCGGGCACCGACCTGGCGGAGCGGGCGACGACGGATGCGCTGGCTGCCGCGGGCATCCGCGCCGACGAGGTCGACTTCGTGCTGTTCACCTCGGTGACCGGCGTCGCGGCGCCGTCCATCGACGCCCAGCTCGCCACCCGCGTGGGAATGCGGCCGGACGTGAAGCGGCTGCCGTCGTTCGGTCTGGGCTGCGTCGCCGGCGCCGCCGGGCTCGCGAGGGTGCACGACTATCTGGTGGGGCATCCCTACGACGTCGCCGTGCTCGTCTCGGTGGAGCTCTGCTCGCTCACCGTTCAGCGCGGCGACGACTCGATGGCGAACATCGTCGCCAGCGGGTTGTTCGGCGACGGTGCCGCGGCGGTCGTCGTGGTGGGAGATGCGTTCGCGCGCGACCGCGGGTTGTCCGGGCCCGATGTCGTCGGCACCCGGAGCAGCCTGTACCCGCAGACCGAAGACGTGATCGGGTGGGACATCGGCGGCACCGGGTTCCGCATCGTGCTCAGCGCAGGCGTGCCGGAGGTGATCGGCCGGCACTTCGCGAACGACGTGCACGCGCTGCTCGGCGACCATGGGCTGACGGTCGCAGGCGTCACGACGTGGTTGGCGCATCCGGGTGGTCCGAAGGTGCTGGAGGCATTCGCGCAGGCGCTCGGACTCACGGATGCGGCGCTCGAGCCGAGCTGGCGCGCACTCGCCTCTGCAGGCAACCAGTCGTCGGCGGCCGTGCTGGGCATCCTCGCCGAGTCGTTGCGGAGCCCGGTTCCGGATGAGACCGGGCTGCTGTTCGCGCTCGGCCCTGGCGTGACCGCGGAGCTCGTGCTGCTGCACTGGGCAGCCGATGACGAATCAGCGCCCGCGCCCACCGGGATCGCCGCGTGACGTGGTACACGGCGCTCGTGCTCCTGGTCGGCCTGGAGCGACTCGCGGAACTCGTGGTCTCCACCCGTAACGCGCGCTGGTCGCTGGCGCACGGCGGCCGCGAGTACGCGCGCCGGCAGTTGCCGCCGATGATCGCCCTGCACGTCGCGCTGCTGATCGGATGCCTGCTCGAGGCGTGGCTCGCCGGTGCGTTTCTGCCGTGGCTGGGGTATCCCATGCTGGCGCTGCTCGTCGTCGCGAACGCTCTGCGGTGGTGGTGCATCAGCACCCTCGGCCGGCAGTGGAGCGTGCGCGTCATCGTGATCCCTGGAGCGGGAGCGGTGCGACGCGGACCGTACCGCTGGCTGCGGCATCCGAACTACCTGGCGGTCGCTCTCGACGGCATTGCGCTGCCGCTCGTCTACGCCGGCTGGATCACGGCTCTCGCGTTCACGGCACTCAACGCCGTGCTGCTCTGGGGCTTCCGCATCCCGGCGGAGGAGCGCGCTCTGGCGCAGCTGCACGCGGACGCCGTGCCGGACGGCGCCTGACGTGGGTCGGGAGCCGGCCCCCACACGGAGGAGCGCGCTCCGGTGACGCCCGACGTGAACGTGGCCATCGTGGGCGGGGGTCCGGTCGGGCTCGCCTGTGCACTGTTCGCCGCCGATGCCGGCCTCGAGCCGGTCGTGATCGAACCGCGTGAGACGCCCATCGACAAGTCGTGCGGCGAAGGGCTCATGCCGGGCGCCTGGCGTCTGCTGCGTGAGCTCGGGCTGGAGCCGCCCGGTGCGCAGCTGCGAGGCGTCGCATATATCCAGGGGCGGGCTCGCGCGGAGCACCGCTTTCGCAACGGGCCCGGCCGGGGTGTGGCCCGAACGACGCTGCACGCGGCGATCGCGGCGCGTGTCGCCGAGCGGGGCATCCGCGTGATCCGGGCGCGAGTGGATGCCGTCAGCGCGCACGACACGCAGGTCACGATCGCGGGCCCCGAGCTCGATGCGATCACGGCCGGTCACCTCATCGGTGCCGACGGCCTGCATTCCCGTGTGCGCGACCTGGCGGGGCTCACGGCGCGGCCGCAGCGGGCATCCGCTCGACGATTCGGGCTGCGCAGGCACTTCGGCGTCCCCCCGTGGAGCGACCTCATCGAGGTGCGCTGGACACGGCACGGCGAGTTCTATGTGACGCCGCTGGGGCCCGAGCTGGTGGGCGTCGCGCTGCTGGCGCGCCGAGGTGCCGACTTCGGGGCGGCGCTCGCCGACGAGCCCGAGCTCGCCGGGCTCCTGCATGCGGATGCCCGTGGGGATTCTGCGGCGCAGCTCGGGCAGGTGCGCGGCGCGGGCCCGCTGCTGCAGCGCACGCGCGCGCGAACGGCCGGGCGCATTCTGCTGGTAGGGGACGCTTCGGGGTACGTCGACGCCCTGACCGGTGAGGGTCTGCGCCTCGGGATGGATCAGGCGAAGGCCGCCGTGGCGGCGATCGCCGCGGACGATCCTGCGCGTTACGAGCGGGACTGGACGACGATCACGCGTGACTTCCGGATGCTGACCAGCGGTCTCGTCGCCGCAGCGCGGTCACCGCTGCGCCCGGCCATCGTGCCGGCCGCCGTCCGCTTGCCGCGGCTGTACGGCCGGATCGTGGAGCGTCTGGCGCGCTGAGCTACCGAAGCAGCAGCCCGCGCAGCTGGTCTGCCGAGTGCACCACTGCCGTCGCGCCGACGGCCTCGACCGGGGAGCCGTAACCCCACTCGACGATGATCGAGGGGATGTCGTTGGCCGCGGCGCCGAGCACATCGTGACCGCGGTCGCCCACCATCACGAGGTTGCTCGTGTCGTGTCCCTTGGCCTCGAGCTGCTCGCGAACCCAGCGGATGACATCCGCCTTCGTGCTGTTGTGGGCGGTGTCTGGCGACCCGCCCACCACGTCGAAGTACTCGCGCAGACCGAAGTGCTCGAGGATGCGAGTGGCGCGGCCGACGGGCTTGCTCGTCGCCAGGGCGATCGGGATGCCCGCATCGCGCAGCGCGCGCAGCAGGCCGAGCATGCCGGGGAAGACGGCGTTGCCGTGCAGGTCGGTGAAGTCGGCACGGGCGCGATAGGCCGCGGTGGCGGCGATCGCCTCGCTCTCGTCGAGGCCGAGGGCGCGCATCGTCTCGTGCAGCGGCGGACCGACGTGCACAGTGAGGGAGTCGGGGTCGGCGACCGGGTGGCCGATCTCCTCAAGCGCTCCAGCTAGGGACTGGGTGATGCCGGGGGCGGAGTCGGTCAGGGTGCCGTCGAGGTCGAACAGCACGGCAGACCACGTTCTCGTGATCTCGGGGGTGTGTTCGCTCATGATCGAAGTCGGGGTACTCATGGCTCGGCCATGCTACGACCTTTTGTCGAGTGCCGCCTCCACACGGCGATGGGGGCCCAGCGCCGACCTCCGTCTCGGCGTTCGATTCGAGGTAATGCGCGGCAGGTGCATTCGCGAATGGCCTATTCACCCTTCGCGCTATCGCTGCAGCAATGCAATTGCGTATGGTTATCGCATGGCGAAGAAAACCACAGTGGTTCTGGTTGACGATATCGATGGCGTGGAAATCGAAGACGGAAAGGGAGAGACCGTCTTTTTCGCTCTCGACGGCGTCTCCTATGAGATCGACCTCAACGATGCGAATGCGCGCAAGCTTCGCGACGCATTCCGCCCATTCCAAGACGCGGGCCGCCGGTCGCTGCGCGGCAGCCGCTCAGCATCCGCTCCCGCTCGTTCGTCCCGCAACTCGAAGAAAGACCTGGGCGCGGCTCGCGAATGGCTGCGGTCCCGCGGGCACAAGGTCTCGGACCGAGGTCGCATTCCTGCGGCGCTGCTGGAGGAATATCGCGCCAATTCCTAGGCGCATTCCCCGCAAACACCGCATTACTCAGAACAGCCGGCTGAGCGAGTCGTCGATTCCGCGCATCTCGTCGTAATCGAGAACGACACAACGGATGCCCCGGTCTTCCGCGAGCGTGCGCGCCTGCGGTTTGATCTCCTGCGCGGCGAATACACCCGAGACGGGTGCGAGAAGCGGATCGCGGTTCATGAGCTCGAGATATCGCGTGAGCTGTTCGACGCCGTCGATATCACCCCGTCGCTTCAACTCAACGGCGACGGAACGTCCGTCGGCGTCGCGGGCGAGGATGTCCACGGGTCCGATCGCCGTCATGTACTCCCGGCGCACGAGTGTGTGCCCGTCGCCGAGCCGGTGGATCTGCTCGGCCAGCAGTTTCTGCAGGTGAGCCTCGACGCCATCCTTCTGCAGTCCGGGATCGATCCCCAGCTCGTGTTCGGAGTCGTGCAGCACCTCGTGCACGCTGACGATGAGACGGTCGGAGGTCTTGGAGTGGGTGACCGTCCAGATCTCGGAGGCACCGGCATCCGACTGGGCCTCGTCGGGCTCAGAGACGCTGAGCGTGCACGGCGGGCTCATCCAGTTGAGCGGCTTGTACGAGCCGCCGTCGGAGTGCACGAGCACGCTGCCGTCTGCTTTGAGCACGAGGAGCCTGGTCGCCAGAGGCAGGTGCGCGCTGAGGCGCCCCGCATAGTCCACCGAGCACCGAGCAACAACCAACCGCACCAGTCGAGGTTAACGGATGGCGGGCTAGCTCTCAGGCCGGGCGGCGCTGCGCGGCAGTGCCCGCCTTCGGTTCGCGGTGCCTGAGGGCGGGCGCGCACACGAATGCGGCGACGAGCAGCACGAGCACGACGTAGAGCGCGTTCAGGATGCCGAACTGCTGGCCCAGGAACCCGATGATCGGCGGACCTGCGAGGAACGCGAGGTAGCCGATCATCGCCACGGCGGAGACTCGAGCAGTGGCGTTCTGCTCGTCGTCTGCGGCGGCCGACATTCCCAGCGGGAATCCGAGCGATGCCCCGAGACCCCAGAGCACGACACCGATGACGTACGCCCAGGGCACGGGCATGAGGATGAAGAGCAGCAGGCCGGCCACCCCTAACGCGGCCGTCAGGCGGATTGCCCAGACCCGGCCGATGCGGTCGACGACCGGTCCGCCCGCGACTCGCCCGACGGTCATGGCCGCGACGAACACATCGAGCACGAGCGCGCCGCCGGCGTTGCTCAGGCCGTGCCCGTCGACGGAGGCCAGCGCGATCCAGTCGTTCGCCGAACCCTCGGTGAACGCCATGCCGAGCATGACGACGCCGATGAGCACGAGCCGCCAGTCGGCCCATACCGTGAGCTGCGACGTGATCGTCTCGCGGAAGGTGCGCCGGCGCGGGGCGGCGGCGATCGCCGGATCGCCGAAGGAGTCGAGGGATGCCTGCGCCGCGGCATCCCGATCCACGACGTCCTGCGTGTTCGGGATGTACCGAACGGCGATGGCGCCGGCTGCGATGCAGACGACGGCCATCACGGCGAAATGCCAGAACACCGAGATGCCGAGGGCAGCGCATCCGGCACCGATGGCTGCACCCGCGACGGTGCCGACGCTGAAGCATGCGTGCATGAAGGGCATGATCGTGCGGCCGATGCGTTTTTCGACGGCCGCCGCCGAGACGTTCATCATCACGTCGACTGCGCCGTTGCCGAGGCCGAGCAGCGCGAGACCGAGCACGACGACCGGGAAGGAGTTGAGCACGGCGGCGCCCAGACCGACGACCGCAAGGCCGAGCGAGGCCGCGACCACGACGATGGCGATTCCCCGCTTGGTGCCGACCCTCGCCTGCAGAGGCGGGGCGACCACGAGGCCGATGATCGCCCCGACCGAGACGCCGAGAAGGATCAGGCCCACGACATCCGTTGGCAGGTGCAGCGAGTCGCGCACGCCGGGCACGCGCGACACCCAGCTGGAGAGGAACAGCCCACTGACGATGAAGATGACGAAGAGTGCGTTGCGCCAGGCCCGCAACTCGGGTGCGACGCGAGTGCGGGAGCTGGTGATGTCGGTGCGTGTTGCCATGAATTCGATCTGAGTGGTGCCGCCGAGACCGGGCGACGAAGACGGAGGTGACGCGGGGTGAGGCGACGGCCGAGCGAGGCGCGGGAGCCCAGGCGAGTCGAATCGATTCGAGTGCGTCTTTCGCCTAAGCTAGCGAATCGGATGCCGACCCGTCAAGGAGGCGTCAGAAGGGAGCCGGATGCCCGAACACGACGCTCCGCGGCCCACCCTTGCGGATGTCGCGGCGAAGGCCGGCGTCTCCGCCTCGACCGCCTCACTCGCGTTCAGCGGATCCGGCCCCGTCGCTGAGGCGACCAGGGAACGCGTTCTCGCCGCAGCACGGGAGTTGCACTACGCGGGCCCCGACCCGAGGGCGCGATCGCTGCGGCGTGGACGCTCGGGCATCATCGGCGTCGTCATCGAGGAGCGGGTGCGTGAGGCGTTCCGCGATCCGATCCAGATCGCGCAGTTCGACGGCATCGCCGAAGAGATCGGGCATATCGATGCCGCCCTGCTCATCCTCGCCGCGGCGGGGCCGGCACAGCAGCTCGCGGGCGTCAAGTCCATGCCGACGCAGCCGGCGCATCCGGTCACCGTCGAAGACGCACCGATCGACGCGGCCGTGCTGATGGGATGCACGCCGCGCCTGGCCGACAGCATCTCGGCGCTGCGCAACCGGGGGCTTCCAGTCGTGGCGATCGAGGGGTTCCCGGCCGAAGGCATCCTCGTCATCGAGCAGGACAACCGCGACGCCACCGAGCGCGGCGCGCGGCATCTTCAGCAGCTCGGCCACGAACGCGTCGCCATCATCACCCTGCCGCTGGATGTCACGCATCACCGCGGGCGTGTCACCGACGAGCTGCTGGCCATCAGCTCGTCCGCCACCGCACTGCAAAGGCTCGAGGGCGCCCGGCTCGTGTTTCCGGATGCCATGGCCTACGCGGCCGCAGGCAGCTACGTCGACGAGGGCCGTCGAGCAGCCCGAGAGCTGCTGTCCCTGCCGGAGGAGGAGCGTCCGACCGCGATCATCGCGCAGAGCGATCTGCTCGCGGTCGGGGTTATCCGGGCGGCCGAGGAGCTCGGCATCGCCGTGCCCGATCAGCTGAGCGTGATCGGATTCGACGGCGTACGCGTCGACGGGCTGTGGCCGTACGAGCTGACCACGCTCGAGCAGCCCGCGTACGAGAAGGGCCGCGCCGCCGGACGCGCGATCGTGCGGATGCTCGAGGGCGAGCAGGCGGAACCCGCCGCGTTCACCTCGGTGCTCCGCGTCGGCAACACGACGGCACGCGTCCCCGTCGGCCGGCGATAGCCCTACCGCCGTCCCCGGGCGGCCGAAGCTGCGTGTTCGCGTTGTGCGTATGGATTCCGTTAGGAAGATTCACAAATTTGTGAATTGAGCGTAGCGTCGCGTCCATGACCTCAGTGATAGAGACCCGCGGGCTGCAGAAGCGGTTCGGTCGGGTCCAGGCTCTCGACGGGCTCGACCTCACAGTGGGTGAAGGCGAGGTGCACGGGTTCCTCGGGCCGAACGGCGCGGGCAAGACCACGACCATCCGTGTGCTCCTCGGACTGATCCACGCCTCAGGGGGTTCCGTGCAGGTGTTCGGTGAAGATCCGTGGGGAAAGGCGGCACGACTGCACGAGCGCATCGCGTACGTGCCCGGTGATGTGGCCCTGTGGCCCAACCTGAGCGGCGGAGAGATCATCGATCTCATCGCCCGGCTGCGCGGCACGAACACGAGATCCGCCGACTACGTGGCGCGACGCGACCGGCTGGTCGAGGCGTTCCAGCTCGATCCGCGCAAGAAGTCGCGCACGTACTCGAAGGGCAACAGGCAGAAGGTGGCGCTCGTCGCCGCGTTCGCGACGCCCGCGGAGCTCTACATCCTCGACGAACCCACGAACGGCCTCGACCCGGTGATGGAGGCGGTGTTCTCCGAGCAGGTGGCGCGCATCGCGAAGGATGACGGCGCGAGCATCCTGCTCTCCAGCCACATCCTCTCCGAGGTGGAGGCGCTCTGCGACGGCGTGACGATCATCCGTGCCGGCAGAGCCGTCGAGTCAGGCACGCTCGCCGACATGCGGCACCTCACGCGCACCGAGATCTCGTTCGCCGCCGACGGCATCGACCCGGCGGTCGTCGAGTCGATCCCGGCCGCGCACGACGTCGCCGTCTCGTCCGGTCGCATCCACTTCACCGTCGACAGCGCCGCCGTCGCGTCGGTACTCCCGCGCCTCGGTCAGCTCGACGTTCAATCGCTGACGGTCACGCCGCCGTCGCTGGAGGAACTGTTCCTGCGGCACTACGGCGACGAGATCACGGCCGCCGACAGCTCGTTGGAGGCCGTGCGATGAACGCGCTCGGAACCCTGGTGAGGTTCCGCCTTCGACGGGACCGCATGGTCGGTACGACCTGGGTCGTCGTGGTCGCTCTCAGCATCCTGTTCGTGGTGAGCGCGCTCGCATCCACCTACGGAACGCGCGAGCTGCGCCTCGGAGTGATCCAGGTGCTCACCACGAACCCCACGCTGCTCGCTGTGCGCGGGGCCCCCGACGGCGCGTCGGCCGGTTCGTTCTTCATGACCGAGATCGGCGCCTTCATGATGCTTCTCGTGGCGTTCATGAACACGTTCACCGCCGTTCGCCACACCAGAGCCGACGAGGAGCAGGGCCGCAGCGATCTGATCGTCGCCACCCGCGCCGGGCGCGTGGCGAGCACATGGGCGACGATCGTGCACGCGGTCGTGCTCAACATCGTGATGGGCCTGCTCTCGGCCCTCGTGGCCACGCTTTCCGGCTACGACGGTTACGGCTCGCTCATCCTCGGCTGGGCATTGGCCAGCACCGGCATCGCGTTCTTCGGCATCGGGCTGGTCTCCGCGCAGATCTTCTCCACCTCGCGGGCGGCGAACGGCTGGGCCATCGCGGCGATCGCGGTGTTGTGGGTGCTGAATGCGGCGGCGGATTCGGGTGGCACGGCATCCGCAGATCGCCTGCACGTCACCCCGTCCCCTGCGGTCTGGTTCACCCCCGTCGGGTGGGGCCTCCGCATCCGCCCGTACACGCAGAACTACTGGTGGATCGGACTGCTCAGCGTGGCGCTCGCCGCGGTCCTGGTCGCGATCTCGTTCTGGCTGCAGTCCATTCGCGACACCTCGTCGGGGCTGGTCGCGCCGCGGAGGGGCCGCGCGTGGGCATCCGCTGCGCTTCGTGGTCCGCTCGGACTGGCATGGCGGCTGCAGCGCGGTTCGATCATCGGCTGGGGGATTGCGGCAGTCGTCGGCGGTCTTCTGATCGCCGGCCTCGGCAAGACGCTGAACGATGCCGTAGCGGCCAACCCCGAGATCGAGACGTCGTTGAAGAAGGTCGGCAGCGGCTCGGGATCGGTGCTCGAGGTGTTCCTCGGCGTGATGGTCGCGCTCATCGGGCTGCTGGTGGCGGGCGCCGCCGTGCAGACGGTCATCCGGCTGCGCCAGGAGGAGGCCGCGACCAATGCGGAGACCGTTCTCGCGACTCCCGTGAGCCGGCTGCGCTGGTACCTGTCGTTCGTATCAGTCGCTGTCGTGGCATCCGCGATAATCCTCGTGCTGGCGGGTGCGGTGATGGGAGGGGCGCTCTCAGGGATCGACAAGCGGCTGGCCGGCGAGGCGATCGCCCTGGCGCTCGCGCAGTTGCCCGCTGTGGGCGTGTACATGGCTGTGACGGCGTTCGTGTTCGGCGTCTTCCCGCGGGCGACGACCGCGGTCGGCTGGGCCGCATTCGGCATCGGAGTCGTGCTCGGCGAATTCGGTTCCCTGCTCGGGATGCCCGACTGGGT
>Ga0164242_10000874_pt1 | contig 35893 bp, 36 predicted proteins | sample OricomgcompostMG_FD_108783 | JGI IMG/M metagenome (GOLD analysis project Ga0164242, IMG submission 108783) | Miracle-Growth compost microbial communities from Emeryville, California, USA - Original compost - Miracle growth compost (MG) ... | reverse complement strand
GTGCACCGCGAGGTCGGTGACCAGGTTCATGGCCAGCAGCGGCAGCTGCGAGTCGTCGGCGGGCGGGTGCGGCAGCCGCTCCCAGTGCCGCACGGCCTCCCAGCCGATGTAGCCGACCAGCCCCGAGGTGAAGGGGCCCGCGCTGCCCTCCCAGCCCTCGGACAGGAAGGAGACGCTCTCGCGCAGCACGTCGAGGGCGTGACCCTCGCGCGGCAGGCCGGCGGGCGGCTCGCCGAGCCACACGGCGTCCTCGCCGCGCGCCGTCAGGGTGGCCTGCGATCCGGCGCCGATGAACGAGTAGCGGGACCAGACGCCCTCGGCAGCCGACTCCAGCAGGAAGGTGCCGGGGCGGGAGCCGGCCAGGCGCGCGTGCACGCCGAGCGGGGTCAGGGTGTCCGCGAGCACGGTGACGCTCACGGGGATGACGCGGCGCCGCGTGGCCAGCGCGCGGAAGTCCTCGCGGGACGGGGTGATCCGGCCGTACTGGGTCACTTCTCCTCCTTGCCGGCGGTGTCGTCCGGGGTGTCGTTCTGGCGCTCGTTCGCGGTGTCGATCGTTCCGGAGACCCGCAGCTCGCGCCCGGTGAAGCAGCTGCGCGTGCCGGTGTGGCACGCTGCGCCGACCTGCTCCACCGTGACCAGCAGGGCGTCGCCGTCGCAGTCGAGGCTGACGGAGCGCACGTACTGCACGTGCCCGGAGGTGTCGCCCTTGCGCCAGTACTCCTGCCTGGAGCGGGACCAGAAGGTCACCCTCCCGGTGGTGAGCGTGCGGTGCAGCGCCTCCTGGTCCATCCAACCGAGCATGAGCACCTCTGCGGTGCTCTCGTCCTGGATGATCGCGGCCACGAGCCCGGAGGCGTCGGGACGCAGGCGCTGTGCCACCGCAGGATCGAGCTGCGGCGAGGCCGGGCGGGGGGTGTTCAACGGGGCGGACATCGCGCCTCATCCTACGCGGGCAAGCGCTCCCGCCCCGCCGCCGTGACGCGATCCGACGGACGGGCCCACGGCGGGATCAGCGCGTGCTAGTTTCGAGGGGATGGACTACACGGAGACCTCCCGCGACGCGCTCGCGGAGACGCTGCTCGCGGCCGGCCCGCACGCCGCCACCCTCTGCGAGGGCTGGGAGGCCCGCCACCTCGCTGCGCACCTGGTGCTGCGCGAGCACTCCGGCTGGGCGGCCGGCGTGGTGCTCAAGCCCTTCACCAAGGGCATGGAGCACCGCCTCTCCCGGATGGCCGCAGAGGCGGAGGACCCCGCGGCCTACGCCCGGCTGATCGTGCGCTTCCGGCTCGGCCCCGGACGGCTGAGCCCCCTGCGGGTCCCCGCCGTGGACGCAGCGGCCAACGTCCTGGAGTACTTCGTGCACACCGAGGACGTCCGCCGCGCCCGCGTGGACTGGAGCCCCCGCTACCTGAGCGCGGGCTACGACCAGCTCATGTGGCGCCTGCTGGTGCAGCGTGCAGGCATGCTCTACCGCGGCGCGGGCGTGGGCGTCATCCTCGTCCGGCCGGACGGGCGCCGGGCCGTGGTCAAGCGCGGCGGCGACGCCGTGGCCGTGCACGGCGGCGTGGGTGAGCTGGTCATGCACGCCCACGGTCGCCCCGAGGCGGCGCTGGTGACCTTCGAGGGCTCCCCCGACGCCGTCCGGCGCCTGGAGACGTTCCGCGCGGGCCTCTGAACCCCGCTCACGTCCAGCCGCTGCCCGACGCCGCGGGCTCGCCCTGCGCACGCGTCCGCACCCGGGTGCCGTCGGCCTCGGACCGCGGTGGTGCTGTGTCTCGGCGCCGTGTCGCTCAGCGACCTGGGGCTCAACGCACGGGCGCGCCGGCGGCGCGCAGCGCCGCCTTGACCTGTCCGATCATGTCCGCTGGACCGAAGTGGAACAGCGAGGCGGCCAACACGGCGTCGGCCCCCGCAGCGACGGCCGGCGGGAAGTCCGCGGGCGAACCGGCGCCGCCGGAGGCGATCAGCGGCACCGAGACCGCGGCGCGCACGGCGCGGATCATCTCCAGGTCGAAGCCGTCCTTGGTGCCGTCCGCGTCGATGGAGTTGAGCAGGATCTCCCCCACCCCGCGGTGGGCCGCCTCCTGGGCCCACGCGACGGCGTCGATCCCGGTGCCCTCGCGGCCGCCGCGCACGGTCACCTCGAAGCCGGAGGGGAGGTCGCCCGACGTGCTGCGGCGCGCGTCGAGGGAGAGCGTGAGCACCTGCGAGCCGAAGCGCTCGGTGATCTCGTCGATCACCTCGGGCCGCACCACGGCGGCCGTGTTGATCGAGGCCTTGTCGGCCCCGGCCCGCAGCAGACGGTCGACGTCCGCGCCGCTGCGCACTCCGCCGCCCACGGTCAGCGGGATGAAGACCTCGTCCGCGGTGCGGCCCACCACGTCCAGCACGGTGTCGCGGGCCTCGGTGGAGGCGGTGACGTCCAGGAAGGTCAGCTCGTCGGCGCCGGCTGCACCGTAGCGGGCGGCCAGCTCCACCGGGTCACCCGCGTCGCGCAGGTCGGCGAAGTTCACGCCCTTGACGACGCGGCCTGCGTCCACGTCCAGGCACGGGATGACGCGGATGGCGACGCTCACGGTGGCTCCCTCAGATCCGGCAGGCGTTGATGGCGGTGACGAGGATGGCGCGCGCGCCCAGGTCGTAGAGCGCGTCCATGATCCGGTTGGTGTCCTCCTTGCGCACCATGGAGCGCACGGCCACCCAGTCCCCGTCCTTCAACGGGGAGACGGTGGGAGATTCGAGGCCGGGCGTCAGGGCGGAGGCCTGCTCCACCAGGTCGCGGCGGATGTCGTAGTCCAGCAGCACGTAGCGGCTGGCGACGAGCACGCCGGTGAGACGGCGCTGGAGCACGTCGAAGCCCGCCGGACGGTGGCCGCCGCGGCCGATCAGCACGGCCTCGGACTCCATGAGGGCCTCGCCGAAGGGCTCGAGACCGGCGGCACGCATGGTGGAGCCGGTCTCCACGACATCGGCGATGGCGTCGGCGACGCCGAGGCGGATGGAGGTCTCGATGGCGCCGTCGAGGCGCACCGTGGTGGCGTCGATGCCTGCCTGCTCGAGGTACTTCTGCACCAGGGTGCGGTAGCTCGTGGCGATCCGCAGGCCCTTGAGGTCCTCCGTGGCACTGTAGGTGCCGGCCGGTCCGGCGAAGCGGAAGGTGGAGCGGCCCACGCCGAGGGCCATGAGCTCCTCGGCATCCCCGTCCACGTCGGCGTCCAGGAGCAGGTCGCGCCCGGTGATGCCGAGGTCGAGCACGCCGCGGCCCACGTAGACCGCGATGTCGCGGGGGCGCAGGTAGAAGAACTCGACGTCGTTCTCGGGGTCGGTGATGGCCAGTTCGCGGCGGTCACGCCGCTGGCGGTAGCCCGCCTCGGTGAGCATGGCCGAGACGGCCTCGGACAGGGAGCCCTTGTTGGGCACGGCGATGCGGAGCATGAGGACCTTCCATGGTGCGCCCGCGCCACCCGGCGCGGAGCATGTCGGCTGCACCCGTCACGGGTGCGCTGGATGTCGGGGAGCCGCGCGCTGCGAGCGCTGGGTGCGCTCGCGGACCGCGCGGCTACAGGTGCCGGTAGACGTCCTCGAGCGTGAGTCCCTTGGCGAGCATCATCACCTGCACGTGGTAGAGCAGCTGCGACATCTCCATCGCGGCGTCGTCGAGGCTCTCGTGCTCCGAGGCCATCCAGACCTCGGCTGCCTCCTCGACGATCTTCTTGCCGATCTGATGCACGCCCGCGTCCAGCTCGGCCACGGTCCCGGAGCCTTCCGGGCGGTTGCGCGCGGTGGCGCTGAGCTCGGCGAAGAGCGAGTCGAAGGTTTTCACGGCGACCACGTTACCGGCGGGTGGCGGTGGGCGGGCAACTCATGACGCCCGCCCACCGCCGCTCCGTCCGCCTCAGGGCAACAGCCCGGCCAGGTCGATCGCCGCGAGCGTCGCGTCCCCGCCCTTGTCCTCGGCGGATCCTTCGCCACCCGCGCGCTCCAGGACCTGCTCCCTGGTGTGGCAGGTGAGCACCCCGTTGCCCACGGGGACGCCCGTGTCCAAGCTCACGCGGGTGAGGCCGTCGATGCAGGAGCGGGAGACGTGCTCGAAATGGGGCGTCGCCCCCTCGATCACCACGCCGAGGGCCACGACGGCGTCGCAGCTCGCGGCCAGCCGCTGGGCGGCCAGGGGCAGCTCGAGCGAGCCGTCCACCGCCTCGATGCGGTGCACGCTGACTCCGGCCGCCTCGGCCGCGCGCAGTGCGCCGTCCACGAGGAGCTGGACCAGGTCCTCGTTCCAACGGGTGTGCACCACCCCGAGTCGCAGTCCCTCACGCGCGGGGCGACGCCCGCCGACCGGCACCCCTGCGCCGCTCATGCCTGACCTCCCGCCGTGACGATCGGCTGGGTGGCCTGGGTCTGCTGGTGCTGTTCCGGTGTGTTCCGGTGCTGGAAGCGATGTCCCATGCGGGTCTCCTTGGTCCTGAGGTAGTCCTCGTTCTCGGGGTGGCTGTGGCGCCCTGTGGGTTCCACGGCGGTCACGTCGAGGCCGGCCGCCGCGAGCGCGTTGGCCTTGGCCGGGTTGTTGCTCAGCAGGCGGAGGCTGGTGATGCCACGCTCGCGCAGGGCGGCGGCCGCTCCGGCGTAGTCGCGTTCATCCGCCGCGTGGCCGAGGGCCTCGTTCGCCTCGACGGTGTCGAGGCCGCCCTCCTGCAGCGCGTAGGCCCGCAGCTTGGCGTCGAGCCCGATCCCGCGACCCTCGTGCCCGCACAGATAGAGCACGACGCCCGGCTCATGTTGCAGGCGCTGCAGCGCTTCGGCGAGCTGCTCGCCGCAGTCGCAGCGGTAGGAGCCGAACACGTCGCCCGTGAGGCAGGCGGAGTGCAGGCGGACCCACGGAGCGTCGGCGGCGTCGGTGATGGGGCGCGCTGCGGCGGTGATCCAGACGATGTCGCCGTCCGGGGCGGTCCTGACCCTGGCGCGCAGCTCGCCGAAGCGGGAGGGGAGCGCCACCTCGGGGCCCCACTCCCCCGCGCCGGACCCCGCGGCGTCGGGCACCGCGGCGTCGGCCGCTCCCGCGCCCTGCTGTGTGCCGTGTTGCGCGCCGGCGACGAGGTCGTCGATCCCGAGGTGCACCAGGCCGTGCTCGCGTGCGAAGGCGGCCACGGCGCGCCCGCGCAGGGCCTCGCCGTCCTCCCCCACGAGTTCGGCGATGACGCCCACGGGCTCCAGCCCCGACGCCCGCATGAGGGCCACGGCTGCCTCGGTGTGCCCGCGTCGCGCGGCCAGCCCGTCCGGGTGCGCCACGAGCGGGAACACGTGGCCGGGGCGGCTCAGCGCCGCGGCGGAACTGGCCGGATCGGCCAGCACGTCGGCGGTGAAGGCGCGGTCGCCTGCTCCGATGCCGGTCCCGACGCCGACGGCGTCGCAGCTGACCGTGTAGGCGGTGCCCTTGGGGTCCTGGTTCTCGGTGACCATGGCGGGCAGGCCGAGGTGGGCCGCACGCTCAGCGCTCATGGGCACGCAGAGCATGCCGGAGGTGTGGCGGATCATGAAGCTGATCCAGGCCGGGGCGGCGCCTCGGGCCGGGAGGATCAGGTCGGCCTCGTCCTCGCGGTCCACGTCGTCGCTGACGAGCACCGGCCGGCCGGAGCGCAGCGCGGCGACGGCCGCGGTGAGCAGCTCCCGGCTCATGCCGCACCACCCTGGGTGCGGGCGGCGAGCACGTCGTCGCGGCGGGCGGCGTAGCGGGCCAGGACATCGGCCTCGAGGTTCACGGGATCGCCCACGTCCAGGCCGCCGAGCGAGGCGCGTCGCAGCGTCTCCGGGATGAGGCTGACCTCGGCCCAAGCGGGCGCATCGCCCGGCTCCGACACGTCGGACACGGTGAGCGAGACGCCGTTGACGGCGATCGAGCCGCGGCGTGCCACGAGCGGCTCCAGTTCCTCGGTGAGTTCGAAGCGCACCACGGTGGCCCCGGGCTCATGGGTCGTGTGCAGCACCGGCGTGGTGGCGTCCACGTGGCCGGTGACGAGGTGGCCGTCCAGCCGGCCGTCGGCGCGTACGGCGCGCTCGAGGTTCACGGTGCCGCCCGGGGCGAGCCGGCCCAGCGTGGTGAGGGCGAGCGTGGTGGACATGACCTCGAAGGTGCCCGGCCCCACCACGGTGAGGCAGACGCCGTCGACGGCGATGGAGTCCCCCACGGCGGTGGTGTCCAGCCAGTCGGGGCCGGTGAGGTGCAGGGTGGCCAGGTCGGTGTCGGCGCCCTCGAGGGCGGTGACGGTGGCGGTGGTCTCGATGATCCCGGTGAACATGGTTCCTCCTTGAATCGATGTGGTCTGTGGTGCTGATGCAGCAACCCGGGGCGGTGCCGTCAGAGGCGGCGCTGTGAAGATCGGTGCCGTCAGGCGGTGGGCATGAGGTGCCAGTGGGTGTCAGGGCCCAGGGCGCGCGGCGTCGCGCCTCCGGCCGGGTCGGTGACCAGGCGCAGGGCGGAGGCCAGTGGCTGGGCGGGGACGCGGCCCCAGCCGGGCACGCCGTCCCCGAGCACGGTGGGGGCCACGTACAGGTGCAGGTCGTCGATGAGGTCGGCCTGCAGGAACGCGGAGAGCAGCCGCGGCCCGCCCTCCAGGAGCACGTGGGAGGCGGAGGGAAGGACGGCGCGCAGCCCTTCCAGGACCGCGTGCGGATCGCTGCTGCGCACCCGGTGCACCGCCCCGTCCTGCACGACGCCGTGGTGCCCGTCCTTGTCCCGGGCGTCACCCTCGTGCCCCGCGACCTCGGCGGCCCGGCGGATCAACCGCAGCCCGGGATCGAGTTCGCGGGTTCCGGCGATGAGCACCGGCACGCGGCGCTCCCCTCGGCCGGGCAGGCGCACCGTGAGGGCGGGGTCGTCCGCCTGGACGGTGCCGGTCCCGACGATGATCGCGTCGACCCGGTCCCTGATCGTGTGGGCGTGCTCGCGGGAGGCGTCACAGCTGAGATTCCCCGGCCTCCCCGTGAGGTCCGCCGCGTAGCCGTCCAGCGTCTGGGCCAGGTGCCCGGTGACGAAGGGACGGTCGGCCTGACGCGCAGCGAACCAGCGGGCGTTCAGCGCGGTGCCGACCTCGGGGTCCAGCGGCCCGAGCACCCGCACCCCGGCCGCGGCCAGGGCCTGCGCTCCCCCGCCGGCCGAGGTCGGGTCCGCCACGGCGTAGGCCACGGTGCCGATCCCCGCGGCGCGGACCGCGTCGGTGCACGCACCGGTGCGGCCCACGGTGGAGCAGGGTTCCAGGGACACGACGAGGGTGAGCTGCCCCGGGTCCAGGCCGGCCGGGATCGCCGCGATCGCGTCCACCTCGGCATGCGCGGTCGCGGCCCCACGGTGGTGGCCGGTGGCCACGACGGAACCGGCGGCATCGAGGACCACCGCGCCGACCACGGGGTTGGCCCCGCGCGGGCCGCGCAGCGCCTCGGAGCAGGCGAACTCGAGTGCCTCGCGCAGGCGTCCCGCGCTCAGGGGCGCCCGCGCACCCGGCTCACGCATCGCCGTCGGGCGTCGAAGGAGCCGACGGCGCGGACGACGCCGAGGGAGCAGCCGGCCCCGCACCGTCGACCGTCCCTGCAGGCCGCGAGAGCCGCGGATCGAGCGAGGCGTTGAGCACGGCCGGCTTGACCTCGCGCCGGGCCCTGGCCCAGACGATGAAGCCGACCAGCGTGAAGCAGCCGTAGAAGACGTACATGAGGCCCGTGGCGTAGTAGCCGGCGCTGAAGAGCAGCGGCACGCCGACCACGTCGACGGCCACCCAGATCAGCCAGAACTCGGTCCAGCCGCGCGCCATGCCCCACGTGGCCAACAGGGATCCCACGAAGGTCCAGGCGTCGGCCCACACGGGGTCGTAGGAGCCGAGGGCTCGGAAGAGCGGGGTGAGGGCCACGGTGCCGAGGATCAGCACCGCCACGAGGCCGATGCGCGCGGGCCATCCGGCCCAGTGCGGCACCACGGCGTCGCCGCCGGTGTTGCGCGAACGCCGCCACTGGATCCAGCCGTAGACGGAGACCGTGATGAACATGATCTGGCGTCCGGCCTGGCCCAGCAGGGACGGGGTGGAGGCCTCCGGGTGCAGCACGGAGGCCAGGAAGACCGTGAGCAGCAGCAGGTTGCCGATGATGCCGATGGGCCAGGCCCAGACCTTGCGACGCATGCCACCGAGGGCACTGGCCAGGCCGAAGATGTTGCCGACCACCTCGCGCACCAGCAGGCTCTGCCCACCGGGAAGGGTGAGGTGTGCGTTGAACAGATCGATGAGCCACCGCAGGGCGTCCATGTCTTCTCCTCTCGAAGCCGCGGCGGCTCCGGGGGTGACACGGACTCTGGCGCGTGCGCGGCGTTCGCCACGGCACGGCCGGTGGCCGTTCGTGCTTCTCCCATCCAGACTTTGACTGTCGGTACCGGAATTCCACCGGTTCAGCCTTCCGTCCGGCCTGGTGGCCTTTCGGGAGGGTCGCGGACTATCACCGCCGGTTCGGACTTTCACCGACCCCGGAGCACGTTGTGTGTGACTTCATGAAAGCACCGCGGGGTCCCCGAGGGAAATCCGTGACGCTGCACGACGCCGTGTGGCCGGCCCCCGCGGCCCGCTTGCGTCGGGCTGGACGCGCCTCGGACGCGTCTCGGGCTGGGCTCGGGCGCGGAGCGAGGGCCCGGCGTCATTCCGCGCGCGGGTCCCCTCGACGGAACCCGCCGGCGGCGCCCCGGTACGCCGTTGTCAGGCCGCGGCGCGCAGCGCCGCGATGGCCCCGGCGACGTCGTCGGCCCCGTACACGGCGGAGCCGGCCACGAAGGTGTCGGCCCCCGCCTCGGCGGCGACCTTGATGGTCTCGACCGTGATCCCGCCGTCCACCTGCAGCGCCACGGTGCCACCCGCGGCATCCACGGCGGCGCGGGCCCGGCGGATCTTGGGCAGCGTGACGTCCAGGAAGGCCTGCCCGCCGAAGCCGGGCTCCACGGTCATGATCAGGAGCATGTCCAGCTCAGGCAGCAGGTCGAGGTACGGCTCCACCGGCGTGGCGGGCTTCAGCGCCATGGACGCCTTGGCACCGAGCGAGCGCAGCGTGCGGGCCAACTTGATGGGCGCGGCAGCGGCCTCGGCGTGGAAGGTCACGGACGCTGCCCCGGCCTCGGCGTAGCCCGGCGCCCAGCGGTCGGGATCCGCGATCATGAGGTGCACGTCCAGCGGGACGGGACTGACCCGCTGGATGCCCTCCACCACGGGCAGGCCGAGCGTGAGGTTGGGGACGAAGTGGTTGTCCATGACGTCCACGTGCACGGCGTCGGCCGTGGAGATGGCCTGAAGCTCCTCCTGCAGCCGCATGAAGTCGGCCGAGAGGATGCTGGGGTGGATGGCGCAGCGACGGGGCTGGGACATGGTCGTCTCCTTCTGCCGGTGGTGGGGCTGGTCAGTCGCGGGTGAGCAGGGCCAGGAACATGGCGTCCGTGTCCTGCACGTGCGGGAAGAGCTGCACGGTGGAGCCCTCGCTGCGCCCGATCAGGGCGTCGGCCGCGCGGGTGGCACCCACGTCCCCGCGCACGCTCACGGAGTCCACGACCGCTCCGGTGTCCAGCAGCCGCACATCGGGGCGCTGGTGCAGCACGTCCTCGATGACGGCCACGGTCTCCGCTGCGTGCGGCGAACACGTGACGTAGGCGAGCACGCCGCCGGGACGCAGCGCGTCCAGGGCGGAGCGCAGCAGCTCGCCCTGCAGCCGCGAGAGCTCGGGGACGTCACCGGGCTGCTTGCGCCAGCGTGCCTCCGGACGGCGGCGCAGGGCGCCGAGGCCCGAGCAGGGCGCGTCCACCATGATGCGGTCGTAGCGGCCGGGTTCGGCGGAGCCATAGCGGCGCCCGTCCCCCACCACCACGTCCCAGGCGACGGAGGGGACGGCGCGCAGGCCGTCGCGCACGAGCCGTGCGCGGTGCTCTGCCACCTCGTTGGCGGTCAGGTGCGCCCCGCGCTGCTCGGCGAGAGCCGCGAGCAGGGCCGCCTTGCCGCCCGGGCCGGCGCACAGGTCAAGCCAGTTCTCGTCTGAACCGCTCAGCGGCGCGGAGGCCAGGGCTGCCGCGACGAGCTGCGATCCCGCATCCTGCACGCGGACGCTGCCGTCCTGCACGCCGGGCAGCCGCGCCGGGTCACCGCCGGAGGCGATCGTGTAGGCGCCGGCCAGGAGCTCGGACGGCTGCGCGCCGGCCGCGATGAGGTCCTCCTGCAGCCGGGCCTCGTCGGCGTCCGGTCCGAGCGGCAGCTGCACCAGGTTCACGGCCGGCGCAACGTTGTCCGCCGCCAGCAGTGCCTCCAGCTCGGCGGCGTCGCGGCCGTGCACCACGAGGGCCTGGCGCATGGCACGCACGATCCAGCCCGGATGGGCCTCCCGCAGCGCGAGTTCCTCGGTCTCGTCCTTGGCGCCTGCCGTCAGCTCCGCGTCCCATTCCGCCGGCGTGCGCTCGCTGACGCGACGCAGCACGGCGTTGACGAAGCCGGAGGGCCCGGCTCCGACCAGGTCGCGGGTCAGGGCCACGGTGGCGTCCAGTGCCGCGTGAGCAGGGATGCGCAGGTTGAGCAGCTGGTGGGCACCGAGGCGCAGGGCGGTCAGGACGGGCCCGTCCACCTGCTTCAGCGGCCGGTCGATGCAGCGCGAGAGCACGGCGTCGAGGCGGCCCTGATCGCGCAGCGAGCCGTAGGTGAGCTCGGTGGCCAGGCCGGCATCGCGCTGGTCCAGGTGATGGCGGCGGATCGCTGCCGGCAGGGCCAGGTTCGCGTAGGCGTCGTCCTGCGCCACCGCGCTGAGCACCTCGAAGGCCGTGGCCCTGGCCGGGTCGGCGCGGCGGGAGCGTTCGGCCGGGGAGAGCGAGCCGTACTGCCGGGGCCCGTCGCTGCGGTGACGCTGCCGGCCCGAGGCATCGCGGCGGTCGCCACGGGGGGCGCCGCCCTTGCCTGCGCCGCCGCGGCCGCCCTGGCGGCGATCACGGTCGGGGCGGCCGGAGCCCTGGCCGCCGGAACCGCGTCCGCCACCGGCCCCGCGGCCACCAGACCCGCGTCCACCGGAGAACCCTCCACCGGGGCCACGTCCACCCGAGTTGCCGCCCGCCGACGAGCCGCCGTCGGATCCTCGTCCCTGGCTCATGCCCACCTCACGTCCTCGTCGGAAAGTCCCCTGGCCCAGTCGCCCGCGGCCATCTCGCGCTTGCTGGCCGGTTGCACCCGGCCCAGTTCCACGGCGTGGCTGCCGGTGCCCACCAGCACGCGGGGGTGCTTGCCCGGTAGGACCCGCACCTCACCGGGGGCCAGCTCGGTGACCTCCGGGACCTCGGCGACGGCGCCGAGCTTGACGGGAGCACCCTCCGGGCCGGTGAAGGCACCCGGTTCGGGCGTGACGCCGGCGATGTGGGCGCGCACGGCTGCGGCGTCCAGGGTGAAGTCGATGCGGCCGTCCGCCCGCGTGAGCTTGGGTGCCGTGGTGGCCTCCCCGCTCTGCGGGACGGGGGTGATGTCCCCGGCGAGGAAACCGGACACGGCCCCCGCGAGCAGCTGGGCGCCGGAGACGGCCATCCGCTCCAGCAGGATCCCGGCGGTGTCCTCCGCACGCACCTCCTCCGTGCTGGTGGCCAGGAGCGGACCGGTGTCCAGCCCCTCCTCGAGCAGGAAGACGCTGGCCCCGGTGGTGGTGTCGCCCGCCATGAGGGAGCGCTGCACGGGTGCCGCACCGCGCCAACGCGGGAGCAGGGAGAAGTGCAGATTGACCCAGCCGTGCTCCGTGGCGTCCAGGGTGCGTCGCGGCAGCAGGCCGCCGTAGGCGACCACGGCACCCAGCTCGGCGTGCAGGCCGGCCAGCCGCTCGTGCGTGGCGTCGTCGATCCGCGAGGCCTTGATCACCTCGAGCCCCAGCTCCCCAGCGACAGCTGCCACGGGCGAGGGGGTGAGCACGCGCTTGCGCCCCACCGGCGCGTCCGGCCTGGTCAGCACGGCCGCGATCTCGTGGCCGGCGTCCACCAGCGCACGCAGGGACGGGACGGCGGTCTCGGGGGTCCCGGCGAAGACGATGCGGCTCATGCGCCGGCCCCCAGACCGAAGGCGGAGCCGACGGCCGTGCTGCGCTGGGCCGTGACCTGCCCGGCGTGGCCGGCGAAGCGCGGGTCACGCAGGGCGGCCATGGCCTCGCGGCGCTCTGGCTGCTGGAGCTTGTCGATGTACAGGGTCCCGTCGAGGTGATCGGTCTCGTGCTGGAAGCAGCGGGCCAGCAGGCCCTCGGCCTCGATCCGCAACGGCTCTCCGTGCTCGTCCTGGCCGGTGAGGAGAACGGCTGCGGGGCGGGGCAAGCGGAATCCGAGGCCGGGGACGGAGAGGCAGCCCTCGGAGCCGGGGTCCTCCGGCAGCTCGGCCGCAGGGCTCAGGTCGAGGACGGGGTTGCACACCGTGCCGCGCTCATCCCCGACGTGGTAGACGAACAGGCGCAGTGACGAGCCCACCTGCGGGCCGGCCAGCCCCACGCCCTGAACCTGGTCCATGGTCTGGTGCATGTCCTGCACCAGCCGGTGCAGCCGGGCGTCGAACCGGGTGACCTTCTCCGCCGGGGTGCGCAACACGGGGTCGCCCACCACCCTGATGGCCAGGATCGTCACCTGGTTCCTCCTTCTGCTCGCGGCCTTCCACGCCCGCTCGCACCTGCCTTGGCAGGCGGTTCAGGGCGTGGCCTCCATCCTAGAGGCCGTGCCTCAGCCCCGTGGCGGAGGGACGGGGCGCAGGGACGGCCCGAGACCGCCGAGCCGGTGCTGGGACTCCCACACCTGCCGCAGCGCCCAGAAACGGTGCCAGGCGGTGGGCAGCACGGCCTCCTGCACCTGCTGCGTGACCACCTCGGTCTCCCCCAGTGCCACCGCGAGCAACATCACGTCCTTGGGGTGTTCCCAGGGCTGCCAGGTGCCGGCCTGCGCGTCCACGAGCTGCTCCTCGGCCTGGGCGCCAGCCGCCAGCTGCATGGCCACCTTGGGGTCCAACGGCTTGACCCGCCCGTCCCGCGTGGTGCCCTTCGTCTTGTAATCGATCACACACGTGCGTCCGCCGATCTCCGCGACCAGGTCGAGGGTGCCCGCGTAACCGACCGTGGCGTTCCACACGGTGACCTCGGGGGCCAGCGGTCGCACGCCGTACTGCTCCCACCACTCGTCGAAGCGATCGGCGAAGCCACCCTCGCCATGCTCCGCCAGGGACTCCCTGGCCTCGCGCACCCGGTGCGGGTGGCCCAGCGCGCGCAGCGCCACCTGCTCCGCATAGCCGTGGACGCGGTCACCTCGCTCCGCCGCTGCGTCACGGAAGCGCGCCGCGGCATCCGAGGCGTCGCGGGCGATCTGGCGCAGCTGTGCAGGGGATCCCACGGCCGAACCGAGACGTGGGTCGTCCACCACGGCACGCGCGGCCAGGTGGCCGGCCCAGCCCGTGAGGTCGGCGGCTGCCTGACCGATCACGGTGGTGATGGAGGGGACCTCCGGCAGGGAGGTGAGGGACCGCGAGTACATGCGGCCGAAGTCCGTGGCGTGAGCGAGTTCCGGCTGGGTCATGTCGCCATCCTGGCACGGGGGTCCGACACCTCGCGCCGGCTGCCAGCACCGCCCCGGAAGACGCATTCCATCCGGTGCAGAAGGCCGCATCCGGACACCAAGGAACGCCCGATTTGGAGGTTGCCGCAACCGTGGGATAGAGTCTTCACTCGTTGGAACGCGCCCCTGACGGGCCCGGTTGACCGGGGTCGGAAGGGACACGGGACATCATGCGGACATAGCTCAGCTGGCTAGAGCGCCACCTTGCCAAGGTGGAGGTCGCGGGTTCGAATCCCGTTGTCCGCTCGCAATCCACTTGCTGGCCGGTTCGCCGGGCACCGCGTGAAAGCGTGGACACGGTGGGGTGGCCGAGAGGCGAGGCAGCGGCCTGCAAAGCCGTATACGCGGGTTCGAATCCCGTCCCCACCTCGAGCGGATTGCACAGCCCTCGGGCGCGATTGGCGCAGCGGTAGCGCGCTTCCCTGACACGGAAGAGGTCACTGGTTCGATCCCAGTATCGCGCACGGAGGATCCTCGTGATCCTCATGCGGACATAGCTCAGCTGGCTAGAGCGCCACCTTGCCAAGGTGGAGGTCGCGGGTTCGAATCCCGTTGTCCGCTCGCAGTTCTTCTTCACGCGCGATTGGCGCAGCGGTAGCGCGCTTCCCTGACACGGAAGAGGTCACTGGTTCGATCCCAGTATCGCGCACCGGAAGCAGGCCCCGCCCACGGCGGGGCCTTTTTCGTTCCCGGCGTCGCGTCGGCCTCGGCCTGCCGTGCACGACGCCGTGTGGTCACCCAGGTGCCCGACGACACTGCCCGACGCCGAGTGCGCAACGCGAGCACGCGACGTCGTGCGCTGAAGCCCCGAGGCCCCGTAGGGGCCCGGACATGCGGCGGGGCCCGGTGCCGTCTCACGACGGTACCGGGCCCCGTTCCTCGCGTGCAGCGCGCCCCGTCGGTCCGCTGGTGCGGGCCTGACCGGTGCGCCGTGGCCGAGGGAGGTGGGTCAGCCCTGCTGCGGCGTGTCGTCGCCGCCGAGCTTGTTCACCAGGCCGGAAGCGCCGTCCTGGACCTTATCGACCTTGTCGGCGAACTTGCCGCCGGTCTTCTCGTCGATGAAGTCGCCGGCCTTTTCGATCCCGCCCCGGATGTTCTCCTCGTTGTCGTGGACGAGACCCTTGGCCCTGTCCGCGAGTTCCCCGGCCCTGTTCTTCGCATCGTCAAGGAAAGACAAAGCCACCTCCTTTCCCTCGGCGAGGCCGCTGTCGGCCCCAGTTGTCCCTGAGGCTACCCGTGGGGAGCAGACGCTGTAACCCCACCGTGCAGCCCGGGCGTGTCGCGATTCATCGTCGCGGGAACGCGCCGGTCGGAGCCGAGGCTCAGGCGGCCCCCTGCTGCGCGCCCTGCCCCTCGCGCACCAGCGCGGTGAGGCGAGAGACGGTGCGGTAGTACTTCTTCAGGTAGCCGCCGTTCATCATCTCCTCGGTGAAGAGCTGATCGAACGGGGTGCCGGAGGCCAGGATCGGCACGTCCTTGTCGTAGAGCCGGTCGGCCAGGACCACGAAGCGCAGGGCCGTGGCCTGGTTGGTCACCGTCTCGACGTGGTGCAGCACCAGGACGTCGACGTCCTCGATCATGCGGCGGTAGCGCGAGGGGTGCACGCGGGAGAGATGCTCCATGAGCGCGCCGAAGTCGTCCTCCGCGATGGTGGCCTCGGGGTAGCGCTCCTGCGCCGTGGGCAGCAGCTGCTCGTCCGGCAGCGGCGCCGGGGCGTCCGGCAGGCCGCGGTGGCGGTAGTCCTGCCCGTCGATCCGGATGGTCTCGAACTGGTCGGCCAGCACCTGGATCTCTCGCTTGAAGTCCTGGGCGGCGAAGCGTCCCTCCCCCAGCGCGCCGGGCAACGTGTTGGACGTCGCGGCGAGCTTCACGCCGGCGTCGGCCAGCTCACGCATGAGCCGGGACATGAGCACGGTGTCCCCCGGGTCGTCCAGCTCGAACTCGTCGATGCAGACCAGGTCGTAGTCCTTGAGCACGTCCACGGCCGTGCGGAAGGAGAGCGCGCCCACCAGGTTCGTGTACTCCACGAAGGTGCCGAAGGCCCGCTTGCCGGGGGCCGCGTGCCACAGGGAGGCGAGCAGGTGGGTCTTGCCCACGCCGAAGCCGCCGTCAAGGTAGAGCCCGGCCGGTTCCTTGGAGCCGCCCTTGCCGAAGAGCTTTCCGAGGAAGCCGCCGGAGGACTTGCGTCCCACGGACCCGGCGAAGCGACGCAGCCGCTCCACGGCCGCCGCCTGGCTGGGCTGCGTGGGGTCCGGGATGTACGTGTCGAAGGAGACCTCACCGAAGCGGTAGCTGGGGTGCAGCGCCTCGAGCAGTTCCTGCGGGGTGACCTGCGGGCTGACGTCGGTCAGGTGACGGATCTGGGCCACGGGGCGGGGTGCTCCTTCTGGGTCGCGGGTGCGGTCCCTGGCCCGCCCTGCGGGATGCACGACGGCGTGGACCTCCTTGTGATCCTACGCTGCGGCACCCGTGTGACGCCGTGGTGCACGGCACCCTGCGAGGGGCCGTCACACGGCACTAGGCTGGTGGGCAGTGGTGCGTGCCGCCGGCACCGGCGCCCGCACCGCGCGATCCCGTCCTGACGGACCGCGCACGTAGAAGCCCACGTGAAGGAGTCTCAAGATGAGCACCACCGATCCCACCGCCGCGGCACGGGACGAGCAGCGGATCGCCGAGTACGCCCACCCCGAGCGGCTCGTCACCACCGCATGGGTGCGTGAGCACGGCGGCGACCCTGGCGTGGTGATCGTGGAGTCCGACGAGGACGTGCTGCTGTACGAGACCGGCCACCTCCCCGGCGCCGTGAAGCTGGACTGGCACACGGAACTGAACGACGAGGTCACGCGCGACTACGTGGACGGCGAACGCCTCGCGCAGCTGCTCTCCGAGAAGGGCATCTCCCGCGAGGACACGATCGTGCTGTACGGGGACCGCAGCAACTGGTGGGCCGCCTACGCCCTGTGGGTCCTCTCCCTCTTCGGTCACCCCGACGTGCGGCTCATGGACGGTGGCCGCGACAAGTGGATCGCCGAGGGCGGCGAGCTCACCCGCGAGAAGCCCCAGCGCGAACGCGCCGAGTACCCCGTGGTGCAGCGCGACGACGCCACGCTGCGCGCGTTCCTGCCGCAGGTGCGCGAGCTGATCGGCCAGGTCCCGCTCGTGGACGTGCGCTCCCCGCAGGAGTACTCGGGTGAGCGCACCCACATGCCGGACTACCCCGACGAGGGCGCCATGCGCGGTGGGCACATCCCCACGGCGGCGTCCGTCCCGTGGGGCAAGGCCGTGGCGGAGGACGGGACGTTCCGTCCCCGCGCCGAGCTGGAGGCCCTCTACCTGGACGAGGCGGGCCTGGGCGACGCGGAGGACGTGGTGGTCTACTGCCGCATCGGTGAGCGTTCCTCCCACACCTGGTTCGTCCTGACGCACCTGCTCGGCCTGGACACCGTGCGCAACTACGACGGGTCCTGGACGGAGTGGGGCAATGCCGTGGCCGTCCCCGTGACGGTGGGCTCGGAGCCGGGTGAGGTGGCCACTCGATGAGCCTGCCGCAGGAGCTCGCCTCCATCGCGGAGGACTTCAACGCGCTCTCCGAGCAGGAGCGGCTGCAGCTGCTCCTGGAGTTCTCCGACGGACTCCCCGAGCTGCCGGAGCGTTACGCCGACGCGGACCTGGAGCAGGTCGTGGAGTGCCAGTCGCCGGTGTTCCTCGCGGTGGAGGTGGACGACGACGCCGCGCACACGGTGGGCGTGTTCGTCACCGCGCCGCGGGAGTCGCCGACCACGCGAGGCTTCGCCGGCGTGCTGGTGGAGGGTCTGCACGGCCTGCCGGCCGAGCAGGTGCTCGCGGTCCCCGACGACTTCCCGTCCACCCTCGGCCTGACGCGCGCGGTCTCCCCCCTGCGCCTGCGCGGCATGACGGCGCTGCTCGGACGTATCAAGCGGCGTGTGCGTGCCGCCACCGATGCAGCCACGGACGCTGCCGCGGAGCACTGATGTCGCGGCGCGGCAAGCACCAGGAGGCGGGCACCCCAGCCCTGCTGGCGCTCGACGCGGCGGGGGTGCAGCACACCGTCCGCGCCTACGAGCACGCGGACGGTGTGACCGACTTCGGCGCGGAGGCGGCCAGGGAGCTCGGCGTCGACCCCGGGCGGGTGTACAAGACGCTCGTGCTCTCCCTCGGCAGCGAGAAGGAGCTCGGCGTGGCCGTGGTGCCGGTCAGCGCCCGGCTTGACCTGAAGTCCGCCGCCCAGGCCCTCGGCGTCAAGCGCGTGTCGATGGCCGACCCGCAGCTCGCCGCCCGCCGCACGGGCTACGTGCCGGGCGGCATCTCGCCGCTGGGGCAACGCCACGTGCTGCCCACCGTGCTGGACGCCGGCGCACTCGAGCACGAGAGCCTCCTCGTCTCCGCGGGGCGCCGCGGGCTCGACGTCGAGCTGGCCCCGGCCGACCTCGTCACGCTCACGCACGCCGTCGTGGCGGCCGTCGCCACGCACTGACCGGACGGGACACCCAGGAGGGGCCATGCAGAGCAGGATCCTCATCACCGGCGGCACGCGCGGGATCGGCCGGGCCTGCGCGCTGCGGCTCGCCGCTCCCGGAACGGAACTGGTGCTCGGGTATGCCAAGGATGACGCGGCAGCGGCGGACACCGCAGCCGAGGTCGAACGCCGCGGTGCGCGTTGCCGCACCGTGCGCTGCGACCTGACCACGGATGCCGGCATCGATCTGCTGATGGACGCTGCCGCGTCCGGCGGCACGGTCCTCGATGCGGTCGTGAACAATGCCGGGGCCACCCTGCACGTCGGGACGCTCGAGGACACGCCCACGGACGTGATCCGCCGGGTCATCGAGCTGAACCTCACTGCGGCCGTGCTCGTGGCACGGCGCGCCGCCGGTCTGGTGCACGAGGGCAGCGGCGTCATCGTGAACGTGTCCTCGGCCGCGGCCACGAGCGGCGCGCCCGGTGAGTACGTGCACTACGCGGCGGCCAAGGCCGGGGTGGATGCCCTGACCCACGGGTTGGCGCTGGAGTTGGCCCCGCGGCGGATCAGGGTCGTCGGGATCGCACCGGGCACGGTGGACACGCGGGTCCACGCCGATGCCGGCGACCCGGCGCGGCCGGAACGCGTCGCCACCCGCCACCCGTGGGGGCGCGTGGCTGACCCGGACGAGGTCGCGGCGGCCGTCGCCTTCGCGCTCTCCCCCGATGCCTCCTACGTCACCGGCACCACGCTGAGGGTGGCCGGGGGCGCCTGAGCCGAGCCCGCAGCGGCTGAGCCGAGTCCCCGCGCCCGCGCCGAGCTCACCGCGTGACGCGAGCCCGCGGCGTCGGGCACCGGCCGGGCGCCCGACGCCAGGGAAGCCGTCAGCGCGAGGCGACGCGCAGCGGCGGCGAGGTGAGCTCGCGCCCCAGCCACTCGGCCACGGCGTCCTCCCAGCGCTGCGGGTCGAGGTTCCATTCGCGCACGTGGCCCGCCGTGTCGAAGCGGATGAGGTCCACCATGCGCGGGTTCGCCTCGGCGAGGGCCTGCGAGGAGCCGAAGGGCACGAAGTCGTCGTCCACGGAGTGCAGGATCAGCGTCGGGACGCGGACCTCGTCGGCGCGGGCCACCCAGTCCATGGCGTGCAGGTCCAGCGGCGAGGTCAGGCCCGTGATGCGCTTGCCCCACGGGTGGGTGAGCAGCCAGGTGCCGAAGCGCCCCGAGACCCAAGGCAGCCGATTGAGCTTGGCCTGGTGGTCCAGGATGTCGAACCAGTTCACGGCCGGCCCGTCCAGCACCAGGGCCTGGATGCGGGTGCGGTGCTGCGAGCGGTCCGCCACCTGCAGCGCGATGGAGCCGCCCATGGACCAGCCCACCAGCACGATGTCGCGGGCACCGTGCTCCACGGCGTAGGTGATGGCGGAGTCGATGTCGCGCCACTCGGTGGTGCCGAGGCCGTAGCGGCCGTTGTTCACGTCCGGTGCGTCCCCGTCGTTGCGGTAGCTCACCGAGAGCGCGGTGAGGCCGAGGGCGTGCAGCGGGCGCAGTCCTCGCAGGGTCTCGGTGCGGCGGGCACCGCGGCCGTGGATGAGGATGGCCCACGTGTCGGCGCGTTCGCCGCCGGGTACGAGCCAGGCGGGGGCGCGGCCGGCGGAGACCGGCACCTGCACGTCCTCGTAGGGAAGATCGAGGTCCCCCGGCGTCAGGTAGACGTTGCCGCCAAGACGTCCGCGGCGGGCCGCGGAGAGGTCCCCGCTGTCCACCTGCAGCACGCGCCGGCGCAGCCGCCCGCCCTCGCGCCACGTGATCTCGCCGAGCCTGGCGTGCCCGCGGTCGTGATCGAACCAGAGCGAGTACTGCCCCGGCTTGATGCTCTCCTCGTCCACGCGCAGCTCCACCTCGAGCCCGTCCGCGCCCTGGTGCGTGCCCAGGACGTCGATGTCCTCGACGGGCTCACGGGCGGGGGTGACCACGCCACGGGCGAAGAGGGTGCCGAGGGAGCCGAGGACGCCGGCCGCGACGGATCCCGCCACGGCACCGGCCCCGATGCCCATGAAGGTCCAGGCGACGGGGCCCGGGCCGCGGCGACGCTTGCGATGAGGAACAGAGCTGGCCATGCTCACATCCTGCCATCTCCGGCTCCGCGTGCGCTGGGTGGGCCGCGGTGGTACGGGAATGGCCGCGCCGCCTACCGCGTTGTGCGTGGCATGAGCACGCAGAACACGTCAGGGTCCCTGGTCGACGATCCCCGCGGAGCGGGCGACGAGCACTGGCGCCGCGAGTTGAGCGCCGCCGAGTTCGAGGTCCTGCGCCGCGCCGGCACCGAGCGTCCGTTCACGGGCGAGTACTGGGACGACCACACCGAGGGCGTCTACGCGTGTCGCGCCTGCGGCGCCGAGCTCTTCTCCTCCGGCGAGAAGTTCGACGCGCACTGCGGCTGGCCCTCCTTCTTCGCCCCGCTCGCCGAGGACCGCGTCCGCTACCTCGTGGACGAGTCCCTCGGGATGCGCCGCGTGGAGGTGCGCTGCGGCAGCTGCGACTCGCACCTCGGTCACGTCTTCGAGGGCGAGGGCTACGCGACGCCCACGGATCAGCGCTACTGCATCAACTCGATCTCCCTGACGCGCCGCCCGCGCGACTGACGTCCGTCCCGCGCGACACCCCGCACTGGGGTCGGCGCCGGGTGCCGGCGCCGGTCCCGCTCCGGTCGGCCCCCCGCTGCCCGACGCCGCGTTCCCGGCGTGCGCGCGCGGGTGCCAGGATGGTGCGTGTGAACATCCTCCACGAGACCGCCGCCCATTCCTTCGCCTCCGACAACCTGGCCGGCGCGCACCCCGACGTGCTGGCCGCCCTGGGGCGGGTCGGCGGCGGTCACGTGGCCGCCTACGGCGAGGACGCCTACACGCGCGCCCTGCCGGAGGTCCTCGCGCCGCTGCTCGGCGAGGTGGTGGCGGCCCTGCCCGCCCTGAACGGTACGGGCGCCAACGTCCTTGCGCTCTCCGCCCTCACCCCGCGCCACGGCGCCGTGCTCGCCTCGCACTGCGCCCACACCGCCGGGGACGAGGCCGCCGCTCCTGAACGCAGCGCCGGCCTGAAGATCATCACCGCCACCGCGCCGGACGGGCTGCTGCGCCCCGAGGACGTCCACGCCGCTGCCGCGGAGCTCGGCAATCAGCACCACGCCCAGCCCACCACGCTCTCGCTGACCAACGCCACGGAGTTCGGCACCGTCTACACGCCCGAGCAGGTGAGCGCCCTCTGCGTGGCGGCGCACGAGCACGGCATGGCCGTCCACGTGGACGGCTCCCGCCTGTCCAACGCCGCCGCGTTCCTCGGCGTCTCCCCCGCCGCACTCACGGGCGAGGCAGGGGTGGACGCCGTGAGCCTCGGGGCCACCAAGAACGGGGCGATGCTGGCCGAGGCCGTCGTCATCCTGCGCGGGGCGGACTCCCCCATCGACGCCGACGCCGCGGCGCACACTGCCCTCATGCTGCGCAAGGGCGTCACGCAGCTGGTCTCCAAGCAGCGCTACGTCTCCGCGCAGTTGCACGCCCTCTTCGGCACCGAGCTGTGGCGCGAGAACGCGGAGCACGCCAACGCCATGGCCCGCCGGCTCGGCGACGGGCTAGCGGCCCTGCCCGGCGTGGACGTGCTGTACCCGGTCCAGGCCAACGCGGTCTTCGTCCAGGCGCCGGCTTCCGTGCTGGAGCCGCTGCGGGAGCGCTACGACTTCTTCGGTGCAGGCACCGCCGAGGCCCCGGCACGGCTCATGTGCGCTTTCGACACGCCGGCCGCACTGGTCGACGAACTGCTCGCGGACGCCGCCCGGCTCGCGGGGATCTGAGCGCGCCCGCCGGACGCCGCGCACCCTGCCCGGCCACGCGGCGTCGGGCACCGGGAGCCGGGCACCGGGCACCCCGCGTCGGGACCGGGATCGAGCCCCGCGGACGGGGCATCGGCGTGGTGCCCACCACTGTGCCGGGGGTGCCCCTAGGCTGCTGGCGTGACGGTGACGAAGCACGGCACCCACCCGCCCTCCGACTTCGACGCGGCGATCGCCTCGCTGCGCCAGGCGGACGTGCGCCCGGAGGTGGTGCTGGAGAGGATCCCGGCGCCCGCGCGCCTTGCACCGCACGCGCTCGCCCTCTCCGCCTCCGTCAACGACGGCCCCGGCGAGGACGCCACCGAGCTGGCCACGGGCCGCTTCATCCTCCTCCATGACCCGGCCGGGCAGCAGCTGTGGCAGGGCACCTTCCGCATCGTGACCTACCTCCGCGCGGAACTGGACGCCCAGATGGGCAACGATCAGCTGCTCGGCTCCGTGGCCTGGACCTGGCTCGTCGAGGCGCTCACCCAGCACCGTGCTGCCCACACCCTGGCCGGGGGAACCGCCACCCGCGTGCTCAGCGAGAACTTCGGTGCGCTGACCGGGCAGCAGGCCCACACGGACATCGAACTGCGCGCCTCCTGGACCCCCACCGGTGAACGCCTGCGCTCGCATCTGGAGGCCTGGATCGACATGGTCGCGTCCTTCGCCGGCCTGCCCCCACTGCCGGAGGGCGTCACCCCGTTCCCGGGCCAGCGCCTCACGTGAGGCGGCCCGCCTGGCCGGGCCGGACGCCGCGAGTCGATAGGATCGCGACATCATGACCGCCATTCCTGTGGATCCATCGGACCTCGCTGCCGGCGTGGTGCCGGAACGGGACCCCGAGCAGCTCAACCCCCTCGACGCGCCCGCCGAGGGGGTTCCCCACGTCATCGACACGCGCCACGCGCTGGACCGAGCGGTGGCGGCGTTGCGCTCCGGTTCCGGCCCCGTCGCCGTGGACGCCGAGCGCGCCTCCGGCTTCCGCTACGGCCAACGCGCCTTCCTGGTGCAACTGCGGCGCGAGGGCGCGGGCACCCTGCTGATCGACCCGGAGGCGTTCGACGACCTCCGCGACGTGGACGAGGCCCTGCGCGGCGTGGAGTGGATCCTGCACGCCGCCCATCAGGACCTGCCGTGCCTGCACGAGCTGGGCATGAGCCCGGACGCCCTCTTCGACACCGAACTGGCCGCCCGCCTCACCGGGCTGCCGCGCGTGGGCCTCGGCCCTGTCGTCGCGTCCATGCTGGGGCTCAAGCTGGCCAAGGAGCACTCCGCCGCGGACTGGTCCACCCGTCCGCTGCCCGCGCCGTGGCTGAACTACGCCGCGCTGGACGTGGAGGTGCTCATCCCCCTGCGCCACGAGATGGCGGCGCTGTTGGAGGGGCAGGGCAAGACCGAGATCGCGGCGCAGGAGTTCGAGGCGGAGCGGGTGGCCCCCGACCCCGCACCGCGCACCGACCCGTGGCGGCGCACCCACGGCCTGCACTCGCTGCGCAAGCCCGCCCAGCTGGCCGCCGTGCGGGAGCTGTGGGCCGAGCGCGAGCACCTGGCCGAGCACAAGGACAGGGCGCCGGGCCGGCTGCTGCCGGACTCGGCGATCATCGCGGCGGCACGCGCCATGCCGCGCACGGTGCCGCAGCTGCTGAACACCTCCGGGTTCGTGGGCAGGACCGCCGCGAAGGAGGGTCCGCGCTGGATCGCTGCGCTGCAGCGCGCCCGCACCACGCAGGACCTGCCTCCCCTGCACGTCAAGAGCACCACTCCCCCGCCCCCGCGTTCCTGGGCAGAGCGCCACCCGCAGGCCCACGCGCGCTACGAGACGGCCAAGCGTCGCCTGGACCGGGAGGCGGAGCGCCTCGGCATGCCGCGGGAGAACCTGCTGGCGCCGGCCCTGCTGAAGCAGATCTGCTTCGCCCCGCCGAAGCCGGTGGACCTGGACACGATACGCTCCGAACTCGCCCGGCTGGGGGCCCGTCCGTGGCAGGTGGACCGCACGTCCGCCGTGCTGACGGTCGCGTTCCTTGACCCCGACCGGGACTGACCCCGTGTGATTTGCCGCACCTGTTACTCGTGAGTAACGTAGAGGATGGATACCGTCCGGGCACCGTCCGGACCCAGCACGAGCGACGCCGGGAGGCACCGTGTCAGAATCCTCTACCCACCGTCAGCGTCAGGTCCGCGACGTCGTCTTCGTCGACGGCGTGCGCACACCGTTCGGCCGCGCAGGCGAGAAGGGCATGTACGCGAACCTGCGAGCGGACGATCTGGCCGTCAAGGCCGTCCGTGAGCTGCTGCGCCGTCAGCCCGGCCTCGACCCGGCGCGGATCGACGACGTGGCGATCGCCGCGACCAGCCAGACGGGCGACCAGGGCCTGACCCTGGGCCGCACCGTCGCCCTGCTCTCCGGGCTGCCGCAGTCGGTCCCCGGCTACGCGATCGACCGCATGTGCGCCGGCGCCATGACCGCCGTGACCACGCTGGCCGGAACCATCGGCTTCGGCGCGGCCGACCTGGCCATCGCCGGGGGCGTGGAGCACATGGGGCATCACCCTATGGGCTCCAACGCCGACCCGAACCCGCGCTTCGTCGCGGAGCGCCTGGTCAACCCAGCCGCCCTGAACATGGGCAACACCGCCGAGAACCTGCACGACCGCTTCCCGGAGATCACGAAGGACCGCGCCGACCGCTTCGCGCTGGCCTCCCAGCGCAAGGCAGCCGCCGCCTACGAGAGCGGCGACATCCAGGCCAACCTGGTCCCCGTCGCCTCCCGCCGCAACGGCGAGGGCTACGTGCTGCGTGACCGCGACGAGTCGCTGCGCCCCGAGACCACCCTCGAGGGCCTGGCCGAGCTGCGCACCCCCTTCCGCGCCCACGGCCGCGTCACGGCCGGCAACGCCTCCGGGCTCAACGACGGCGCGACGGCGGCCCTGCTGGCCTCCGCCGAGACCGCCGAGGAGCTCGGCCTGCCCGTGCGCATGCGCCTGGTCTCCTACGCCTTCGCCGGCGTGGAGCCGGAGATCATGGGCTACGGCCCCGTGCCCTCCACGCAGAAGGCGCTGGCCCAGGCCGGCCTGGACATCTCCGACATCGGGCTGTTCGAGCTCAACGAGGCCTTCGCCGTGCAGGTGCTCTCCTTCCTTGACTTCTTCGGGATCGACGATGAGGACCCGCGCGTGAACCCCTACGGCGGCGCCATCGCCATGGGCCACCCGCTGGCCTCCTCCGGCGTGCGCCTCATGAACCAGCTCTCCCGGCAGTTCGAGCAGCACCCCGAGGTGCGCTACGGCCTGACCGCCATGTGCATCGGCCTCGGCATGGGCGGCACCGTGATCTGGGAGAACCCGCACTTCAACGCTGATGGAAAGGACGCCTGAGATGGCTGACGACTTCACCCGGTTCGAGCACCTCGTCCAGGCCCTGCCGGACGAGGTGGTCACGCAGGCCCTCGTGACCGACGTGACCCTGCCCTCGGGCCGTACCCTGGGCCTGGTCACCCTGGACAACGGCCAGGGCCCGCGTCGCCCCGCCACGCTCGGCCCGGCGACCATGATCGGCTTCGGCCGCGCCCTGACCGCGCTGCGGGCCCGCGCCGAGGCCGGCGAGATCGACGCGATCGGCGTGACCGGTGAGGGCTATGTCCTCGCAGCGGGCGCCGACCTCTCCGCCGTAGCCTCCCTGGCCGAGCCGGAGCAGGGCCGCGACATGGCCCGCCTGGGCCACGCCGTGTACAGCCAGCTGGCCGCGGAGGGCGTCACGAGCTTCGCGTTCGTCAACGGCACCGCCCTGGGCGGCGGCCTCGAGATCGCCCTGGCCTGCGACTACCGCACCGTCTCCACCGGCGCGCAGGGTCTCGGCCTCCCCGAGGCGTTCATCGGCCTGGTCCCAGGCTGGGGGGGCGTCTACCGCCTGCCGCGGCTCGTGGGCCCCGAGGCCGCGCTGACGGTGATGATCGAGAACCCGCTGAACAACAACCGCTCGCTGAACGGCGCCACCTTCGCCAAGTTCGGCGGTGCGGACGCAGCGTTCGAGCCGGCCGACTTCCTGGAGCGCTCGCTGCTGTGGGCCGACGCCGTCCTGGCCGGCGAGCAGGAGGTCACCCGCCCCGCAGCGGTGGACCCGAGCGACCCGCAGGTGGCCGAGCGCTGGGCGGCGGCGGTCGCCAAGGGCCGCGCCCTCGTCAGCGCCAAGACGCAGGACGCCGCGCCCGCGCCCCGCAAGGTGCTGGACATCTTCGAGGCCAACCGCACGCTGACGCAGGAGCAGAGCGCCGAACTGGAGGTCGAGGCCCTCACGGAGCTCATGTCCACGCCGCAGTTCCACAACACGGTCTACGCGTTCCTGGACCTGGTGCAGAAGCGTGGCAAGCGCCCCGCCGGTGCCCCTGACGCCAAGCTCGCCCGCCCCGTCACCAAGGTCGGCGTGGTCGGCGCCGGTCTCATGGCGGCACAGCTGGCCCTCGTCTTCGCGCAGAAGCTCAAGGTGCCCGTGGTCATGACGGACATGGACCAGGAGCGCGTTGACCGCGGCCTGCAGCACGTGCGCACGGACGTCGAGAAGCAGCTGCAGCGCGGGAAGATCTCCCAGGACGCGGCCAACCGCACCCTGGCACTGATCACCGGCAGCGTGGACAAGGGCGTCTACGCCGACGCGGACTGGGTCATCGAGGCCGTCTTCGAGGAGATGAGCGTCAAGAAGTCCGTCTTCGCGGAGCTGGAGGGCATCGTCTCCCCGGAGTGCATCCTGGCCACCAACACCTCCTCGCTCTCCGTGACCGAGATGGCCGCGGACCTGGAGCACCCGGAGCGCCTGGTCGGCTTCCACTTCTTCAACCCCGTGGCGTACATGCCGCTGGTCGAGGTGGTCCGCGGCCCCTCCACCACGGATGAGGTCCTCTCCACCGCCTTCGTGGTGGCCAAGGGCCTGCGCAAGACCGCCGTGCTGGTCAAGGACGCCCCGGCGTTCGTGGTCAACCGCCTGTTGCTGCGGCTCATGGGCGAGGTCCAGGACGCGTTCGACGAGGGCACCCCGGCCGAGGTCGCTGACACGGCGCTGGCGCCCATGGGCCTGCCGATGTCCCCGTTCACCCTGGCCGGAATGGTGGGACTGCCCGTGGCGCAGCACGTGTCGGAGTCGCTGCACGCGGCCTTCCCGGAGCGCTTCAACGTCTCCGCCAACGTGCAGTCGCTGATCGACCACGGCATCCGCACCCTCTGGGTCAAGGGCGAGGACGGCAAGCAGGAGATCCCGGCCTCCACGCTGGACGTGCTGAGCTTCGGCGACACGCCCTCCACGCGTGAGCAGCTGCTCACGCGCACGCAGGACGCGCTGGCGCTCGAGGCCCGCCTCATGCTGGACGAGGGCGTCGTGGCCGGTCCGGAGGACATCGACCTGTGCATGATCCTGGGCGCCGGCTGGCCCATGTTCATCGGCGGCCTGACGCCGTACCTGGACCAGGTGGGCGCCTCGGAGCGCGTGAGCGGCAAGCGCTTCCACGCCTGATCGTCCTTCCTCGCAGTGCCCGACGGCGCGCGGTCCCCTTCCCGGGGCCGCGCGCCGTCCGCGTCGGGGCTGGGCTTCGGTGTAGCCACGGCACGGGTCACAGCGACTCCCCAGCGCGGCGCGCCACCGGCTCACAGCGCCGCCCGCGAGAATGGTGGCATGAACGCCCCAGAGCCCACAGCCACGCACCGGAAGGCGGACGAGTCCGCGCAGCCGCCGAGCGACGCCGCGCCCTGCTGCCGCAGCCGCCGCTCCGTCCTGGGGACCACGGTGCTCGGCTCCGCCGCGGCGCTCGGGTCCGTCATGACGCTCGCGGCCTGCTCCGGGACGGACGAACCGACCGCCGTCCCGTCCGCCTCCGGCACGGGCACCGAGGTGCTCGCACTGAGCAAACTCCCGGTGGGCAGCGAGGCGCAGGTGCAGGTGGCCAAGGAACAGGTGCTGCTGTACCGACCGGACGAGAAGACCGTGCTGGCCTACTCGGCGATCTGCACGCACGCCGGCTGCACGGTGGCCACGAGCGATCAGCAGCAGTTCCACTGCCCGTGCCACGACTCGGTCTTCTCCGCCACGGACGGCTCCGTCGTCTCGGGTCCCGCGCCGCGCGCACTGGAGCGCTACGCGGCGAAGATCACCGGCGACAAGGTCACCGTGTACGTCTCCTGAGCAGGAGCCTGCTCTCAGAGCAGCCCGCGCCGGTGCGCCTCCGCCACGGCCGCGGTGCGGCTGGTGACGTCCAGCTTGGTGAAGACGTGCACCAGGTGGGACTTCACGGTGGCCTCGCTCAGGTGCAGCGCGCGGGCGATCTGCGTGTTGGAGAGCCCCTGTCGCACCTGGGCCAGGACCTCCAACTCGCGTGAGCTGAGCGTGGGACCGGGGTCGCGCATCCGCTGCAGCAGCCGGGCCGCCACGGCCGGGGCCAGTGCCGTCTCCCCCGCCGCCGCCGCGCGCACGGCCGGCAGCAGCTCGTCCGGGGGCGCGTCCTTGAGCAGGTAGCCGGCGGCGCCGGCCTCCACTGCCGCGAGGATGTCCGCATCGGCATCGTGGTTGGTCAGCACCAGCACCGGCGGCGGATCCGCCTGTTCGCGGATGGCCGTGATCGCTGCGACGCCGGATCCCGTGCCGAGCCGCAGGTCCATGAGCACCAGGTCGGGGCGCAGGCGCTCGACCGTCGCCACCCCCTCGGCCTCGGTCCCGGCCTCCCCCACCACGTGCAGGTCCGGTTCCGTCTCCAGCAGGGAGCGCAGCCCGAGCCGCACCACGGGGTGGTCATCCACCAGCACGATGTCGGTCATGCCTGCTCCGCCTCCTCCGGGTCGCTGTCGTCTCCCTCGGCCGCCAACGGCAGCCACACGGCCACCGTGGTGCCCGCACCGGGCGCCGAGTCCAACTCCAGCGTGCCACCCTGCTGGGCCACGCGTTCACGCATGGAGGCCAGCCCGAAGTGCCCCGGTCCGTGGTCGGCGCCCGGCGCCGTCCTCGGGTCGAAGCCCACGCCGTCGTCCGCGACGCGCAGGCGCACGCCGTCCGGCTCCAGGCCCACCGTGACGCGGATGCTGCTCGCACCGGAGTGCCTCACCGCATTGCCCACGGCGCCCTGGGCCAGGCGCAGCAGCGCGGTCTGCACGCCCATCGGCAGTCCCTGGGTGTCCGGCACGTCCACGCTCACCGGCACGGCGGCCCACTCGGTCCGCGCCAACCGCAACAGGGCGGCCCCCAGCTGCTGCGTGGCCAGCGGCGCGGGGCTGAGCGCGCGCACGATCGCCCTGGCCTCCTCCTGGGCGCTGGCCGCCGTCTCCCGCGCGCTGCGCGTCAGCGCGCGAGCGGCGTCCGGATCCGCCGAGCGCTCCGCCGCGTGCAGCAGCATCTGGATGGAGGAGAGGGACTGGCTCACCGTGTCGTGGATGTCGCGGGAGAGCCGCGCCCGCTCCGCCTCCGCACCGGCCAGGCGCTGCGTACGCGCCAGTTCATCGCGCGTGCTGACCAGCTGGGCCAGGAGCTCCTCGCGGGCGGCGGCCTGCCTGGCCAGGGCCCGGTAGCCGGCCCCGATGAGCAGGGCCACCGCGGCGCCGAGGCTCGGGCCGATCGCCCCGGCCGGCCCGAAGTCCTGCTGCACGCCGATGGCCACGATCGCCACGGCGGTGCTGGCCACGACCGCTGCCGGTCCCCACCAGGAGCCGAGCACGTGCAGCTGGACGAAGAAGAGGGGGAAGACCAGGTAGGCGGCCTCGGGGAGGCAGAACGCCGCGGCGGCCCAGATGAGGCTCAGGAGCACGACGCCGGCGACGGAGCGTCCGCGCGTGCCCCGCCCGGTCGGTGGGGCCGAGCCCGCACCCACCTCGGCGCCGTGCGCGCGTCCCCGCCGCGCGCCGTCGAGCATTCCCAGGGCATAGGCGAGCGCCCAGGCCAGGGCGAGGGCGGCGCCGAGGTAGCCGCGGGGCGTCCCGGCCGAGAGCGCGCGGACCAGCACGAGCACCACGAGGGCCGCGACCAGGGCGTGCAGGGCCAGCCGCAGGCCGGCGGAGACGGAGAGGGTGCGCGTGGAGTCCATGTCGGCCCCAGATTACGCGGGCGCGGTGCGGCGCCGCATCCATCGAAAGTTGCACCGGGGCCTCCACCCTTCGCGCCGCAGGATTCCAGCCAGCGCACGATTCCCGACGGGGCCGATCCGAGGAGGCTGGATGACATCGATCGGGCCCGGCATCACCGGGCGCAGACGGCTTCAAGGAAGGACCTCATGTTCGTCGCACTGCGTGACCTCGGCTTCGCCCGGGGCCGCTTCACCCTCATCGCCTCCGTGGTGGCGCTCATCACGCTGCTCGTCGGTTTCCTCACCGGCCTCACCGGTGGGCTCGCGGGACAGAACGTGGACAGCGTGCTCTCCTGGAAGGCGGACCGCCTGGCCGTCGCGGAGCCCACGGGCGGCACCGACCCGCAGCTGGCCACCTCCACCCTGACGCAGCAGCAGGTCGACGACTACGCGAAGGCCTCCGGCGCCACGGTCTCCCCCGTCGGCATCTCCCAGGTCTCCGCCACCCACGGCGACGTGACCGGCGGCCTGGCCCTCATGGCCGGCACGCCCGGCGCAGGCACCGGCCCCGGCGCGGACGCCGACACCCCGGCCCCGACGAAGGGCGAGGTGGTGCTGAGCGAGGACGCTGCGGACGCGCTCGGCGCCGCCACGGGCGATGAGATCAACGTGGCCGGTCAGGACCTGCGGGTCTCCGCCGTGACCGGCACCGGTCACTATGCCCACGTGCCGGTGGCGGCCGTGGACCTGTCCACGTGGCGCGGCCTGGCCACGCGCCTCGGGGCGCCGCATGGCACGGCGGCCACGGCGCTGCTGATCACCGGCAAGCCGGACAAGGACGCGGTCGCGGCCGGGGACGCGGCGGCGCACACGGTGTCGCTGTCGGGGCTCAACGAGCTCACGGCGATCGGCTCCTTCCGCTCCGAGATCGGCTCGCTCGGCCTCATGATCGGCCTGCTGCTGGCCATCTCCGCCCTGGTCATCGGCGCCTTCTTCACCGTGTGGACGCTGCAGCGCAAGGGCGACATCGCCGTGCTACGGGCCCTGGGTGCACCGGTCTCGGCGCTGCGCAGGGACGCGCTGGGGCAGGCGGGACTGGTCCTGGTGATCGGCATCGCGCTCGGCCTGGCCGTGGTCGTGGCCGTGGGATCGGTGCTGCAGGGATCCCTCCCGTTCGTCCTCTCGCCCCTGACGACGCTGGGCCCCGGCCTCCTCATGGCCGTCCTCGGACTCATCGGCGCAGCCGCGGCGCTGCGCTCCGTCACCCACACCGATCCCCTCACTGCACTTGGGAGCAACCGTTGATCACGCTGAAGAACCTGACCCTCACCTACCCCGACGGCGCCTCCCGCGTCACGGCGCTCGACGACGTCACGCTGGCCCCGGGCGCAGGCACCCTCACCGGCATCACCGGCCCGTCCGGCTCCGGGAAGTCCTCCCTGCTGGCCGTGGCCTCCACCCTCGTCCGCCCCGACTCCGGGTCCGTGCTGATCGACGGCGAGGACGTCACGAAACTGAGCGACAAGGACGCCACGCGGCTGCGCCGCACGAGCCTCGGGATCGTGTTCCAGCAGTCCAACCTGGTGCCCTCGCTGACCGCCAGGGACCAGCTGCGCGCGGTCACGGAGCTGGCCGGCTCACGGGCACAGCGCCGGGCCGCCGCCACCCGCGCCGATGAGCTGCTGGAGGCCGTCGGTCTGAGCGAGCAGGCCGGGCTGCGGCCGCACCAGCTCTCCGGCGGTCAGCGCCAGCGCGTGAACATCGCCCGCGCCCTGGTCACGGATCCGTCCGTGCTGCTCGTGGACGAGCCGACCAGCGCCCTGGACTCCGTGTCCGGGGCCGCGGTGATCGACCTGATCGCCGACCTCACCGAGCGCACGGGCACCACCACACTGCTGGTGACGCACGATCTGCAGCACGCGCCGCGCTTCGACCGGCTCGTGAACCTGGTGGACGGGCGGATCACGGCGGACACGGGCGCGGACGGCGTCACCCGCGAGGCAGTGGAGACGATGACGCGGGCCGCCTGAGGTCGGCGGCCCGACGGGGCCGCCTACGACGCCGCTCAGTTCAGGCCGCTGGCCGGTGCCACCACATTGCCCCGACCGTGATCCGTCACGGTCGGGGCATCGCCCGTGTAGAGCACGGCGACGGCGCTGCCGGTGATGCCGACGGAGCCGACACGGCCTGCCGAGACCGTGACGTTGTTGCCGCTGACCTGTACGCGGCTCAGGTTCCCGGCGTGGACCACCACGGAGTCCGCGCTGACCTTGACCGTGCGACAGGAACTGCCCAGGGACACCGTGGCGCCGCGGGTGGTGACGGTCGCGACGCCGTCGGTGCACGGCACGGTGGTGACGGGGCGGCTGAGATACGCGGGCGAGATGGAGGACGGCGACTTCAACCCGCCGGTGGCCGGCTGGCCGCTCTTCATGAGGGGGCCCACGGAGGAGCCGAGCGAGGCGAGGGCGGAGGACGCTGCGGCCGAACGGCTGGTCTCGGGCGCCTCGGCACTCCCGGTCCCGTCCGCGGAACCGCCGCTCTGCCCGGCCGCCGTGGTGGGCCCGGTCGCCGGCGCCGAGTGCGGGGACTCCCCCGTGGCGGCGGCGCTCGAGCCGCCCTCGGCGGAGGGCGAGGCACTCGGCGCAACGGCGCCCGACGACGTCGTGCCCTGGGTGGCGCTCGAGGGTCCGGCCTGCGAGCCGCTCGACTGGGAGGCGGTGGCCTGCGTGGAGTCCGGGGCCGGGAGCGCCTGGGCCCGGCAGGAGGCCAGGGCCACCGTGGACGCAGCTGCCGTGACGGCTGCGGCGGCGATCAGCAGGCGTGGGCGCATGCCCCCATCAGCTCCTTGCGTACGGCGGACGCGGACGGATCCGCCACGCACGCGTGGGGTCCGTCGCTGGACACCTCCAGGCTACGGCGCTGGCGCGTTGCGCAGGCCGCTCCTGCGCGACTTGCCACGGCACTGGCAGCTTCCGCCCAGCTTGCGCAGGGCGTGGTGGCCGCGCGGGCGTCAGGCGTCGTGGCGCTCGGAGGCGCGCCAGCGGATCCCGGCGTCGATGAAGCCGTCGATGTCGCCGTCGAGGACGGAGGCGGCGTTGCCGACCTCGTGGTTGGTGCGCAGGTCCTTGACCATCTGGTACGGGTGCAGCACGTAGGAGCGCATCTGGTCGCCCCAGGACGCCTTGACGTCACCGGCCAGGGCCTTCTTCTCCGCGTCCTCCTGCTCCTTCTTCAGCAGCAGCAGGCGGGACTGCAGCACGCGCATGGCGGCCGCACGGTTCTGGATCTGCGACTTCTCGTTCTGCATGGACACGACGATCCCGGTGGGGATGTGGGTCAGGCGGACGGCGGAGTCCGTGGTGTTCACGGACTGGCCGCCGGGGCCGGAGGAACGGAAGACGTCCACGCGGATCTCGTTGTCCGGGATCTCGATGTGGTCGGTGGTCTCGATGAGCGGGACCACCTCGACCGCGGCGAAGGAGGTCTGGCGGCGGCCCTGGTTGTCGAAGGGGCTGATGCGCACCAGGCGGTGCGTGCCGGCCTCGACGGAGAGCGTGCCGAAGGCGTAGGGCTCGTTGACCTCGAAGGTGGCGGACTTCAGGCCGGCCTCCTCCGCGTAGGAGGTGTCACCCACCTTGGTCTTCCAGCCGCGGCGCTCCGCGTAGCGCAGGTACATGCGCAGCAGCATCTCGGCGAAGTCGGCGGCGTCCACGCCGCCGGCGCCGGAGCGGATGGTGATGACGGCCTCGCGGGAGTCGTACTCGCCGCTGAGCAGGGTCACGACCTCCAGGTCGGAGAGGGCCTTCTTGATGGAGCTCAGCTCGGTCTCGGCCTCGGCGCGGGAGTCCGCGTCGTCCTCCTCGCCCGCCAGCTCCACGAGGACCTCGAGGTCGTCGATCCGCTCGGAGAGCTTGGTGATGCGCTCCAGCTCCGACTGCTTGTGGGACAGGGCGGAGGTGACCTTCTGCGCTGCATCCGGGTCGTCCCAGAGGTTCGGTGCACCGGCCTCCTCGGAGAGCCGGGCGATGTCGGCCTTGATGGTCTCAAGGTCCGAGACCTCCTCGACGTCGGCCAGGGTGGAGCGCAGCTCGCGGATCTCCGCGGCGAAATCAGTGGAAGCCATAGTGCGGCCAGTCTAACGGGTGGGTGATGCACGACGGCGGTGGGCCCGGTGCCGCGCGAACGACGGCGTGCGCGCGAGGTCGCCGCTCTGCCGGTGGTGCGGACCCGGCCGGGAAGGCGCCGCCGGTCACGGTGCCGCCGGGGAGGGCGGCTCCGTGACCGGCGCGGCGATGTTCCTCCCGCGCCGCGGCAGTCCCGCTCGTCAGAGCTGAACGGCCTCCTCCGAACGCCTGCCGGCGTGCGACGCAGCGCCGTCGTCCGCCCCGACGCCATCGCCATCACCGGGCGCAGAGCTGCGGGTGGGCACGATGCCCTCGGCTGCGATGCCGTCGGCTTCATCCCTCTCGTCGGCACCGCCGGCCGCCATGGCACCCTCCACCACCATGGGCTTGGCCGTGTTGTCGAAGTGCAGCCGGAACACGTCGGGGCGCGAGTAGTGCCCCACGGGGTCCGCTGCGTTCTTGGCGGCCAGGATGGCGCGATGGTCCAGGTCGGCGAAGAGCAGCCCCTCCTGATCGGGGGCGAGGGGCTCGGCCAGGGGGCGGCCGTCGGGGCCGAAGATGCGCGCATGCCCACCGCCGAGCCGCAGCAGGTCCTTCTTCAGCTCGGTGTCGGCCAGGAGTTCCTGTCCCGCCTGCCCCACCATCCCGCACGGTGAGAGCACGAAGCACTGGCCCTCCACTGCGTACTGCCGTGCCGCCCCCACGTTCACCTCTGGACCGAGGGCGTAGACGGCATCCTCGAAGATGGAGAAGCTCGGCCACGCGGCCACGTGGACCTGCTCACCCTGCGAGAACATGGCGTACTTCGCCAGCGGCTGCAGGTGCTCCCAGCAGTTGAGCTGGCCGAGCCGGCCGAAGTCGGTGTCGATCACCTGGATATCGGCGCCGTCGCCCTCCCCGAACAGCGTGCGCTCCACGTGCGTCGGCTTCAGCTTGCGCCGGGTGGTCCTGGTCACGCCGTCGCTGTCGATGAACGCCTGCGCGATGTACAGGGAACCTCGATCCCGCTCGCTGAAGCCGAGGCTCATCGCGATCCCGACCTCCGCCGCTGCGCGCTCCAGCTCGCGGTGCTCCGCGCTGCCGAGCTCGATCGAGTTCTCCATGTACGGCAGCACGAACCGGGACTGCCACGCCACGGAGTCCAGCCAGAGGAACCACGGGTAGCCGGGGATCCACACCTCGGGGAACGCGATGAGGTCGGCGCCGCCCTCTGCTGCCTGCCTGGCCAGCCGGATGGTCTTCTCGATGCCGCCTGCCACGTCGTTCCAGACCGGCTCGGCCTGCACGACGGCGACGCGGTATTGCTGGGTGTACTCGCTCATGTCCACTCCTACTGTCTCGGCGGGGAACCTGTCCGGAGCGCCGGGGCGGCGACTCCTGGTGCCACGACGCTGCTCCTGATGCCACGACGTTAGGGAGCGCAGCCGGGCCGGCGCCCGACGGAATCGGCCCGCCATCCGACGTTTCGTGCACGAAGTCCTGTGGTCGCCACTGACCATGGTCCGGCGCAGGGTCGGCTCCTAGACTCTGGGCGATGAGTGAGACGCGCGTCACGACCGTGGAGCAGTGGCAGGAGGCCTGCAGCAGTGCCTTCGTGCCGCTCCGCGTGCGCGACGCGCTGCCGGCTCCGGCCGGCTCTCCCCGGTTCCGGGCCACCTCGACCTGGTGCAACTGCCAGGCGGGGTGAGCGTCGCCGGCGTGGCCAGCTCCGCCTCGGAGGTCTACCGGAGCGCCGGGGTCATCGCCGAGCATCCTCGGGACGACGTCCTGCTCTC
>Ga0164242_10000873_pt1 | contig 35939 bp, 39 predicted proteins | sample OricomgcompostMG_FD_108783 | JGI IMG/M metagenome (GOLD analysis project Ga0164242, IMG submission 108783) | Miracle-Growth compost microbial communities from Emeryville, California, USA - Original compost - Miracle growth compost (MG) ... | reverse complement strand
CGAAGCCGCGCTGAGCGGCGTCACCCCGCGCCGCCGCCCCAAGCCCGACGTGCTGGCGATCGGCAACCGGCGGCTCAGCCCGTCCACCCTGATGATGGGCCACGCCTTCGATCCGATGCTGTCGGAAGGTTCGCTGAAGCCCCCGATCTTCCTGACCTCCACCTTCGTGTTCGAGAACGCCGCGGCCGGCAAGCGCCATTTCGAGGGCGTCACCGGCAAGCGGCCGGGCGGCGCGGAAGGGCTCGTCTATTCGCGCTTCAACGGCCCCAACCAGGAGATTCTCGAGGATCGGCTGGGCGTCTGGGACGACGCCGAGGACGCGCTCACCTTCTCCTCCGGCATGTCGGCGATCGCCACCCTGCTGCTGGCGCTGGTCAAGCCCGGCGACGTGATCGTCCACTCCGCACCGCTTTACGCGGCCACCGAGACGCTGATCGGCCGCATCCTCGGCCGCTTTGGGGTGAGCTTTCTCGATTTCCCGGCGGGCGCGAGCGAGGAGGAGATCGAGGCCGTCGTCGCCCGCGCCAAGGCCCAGGGTCATGTCGCGTTGATCTATCTCGAAAGCCCCGCCAACCCGACCAACGCGCTGGTCGATATCGAGGCGGTCGCCCGCGTGCGCGACAGGCTGCTCGGCGAGGACAAGCCGCCGATCGCGATCGACAACACCTTCCTCGGGCCGCTCTGGCAACAGCCGCTCCGCCACGGCGCGGACCTGGTGGTCTATAGCCTCACCAAATATGCCGGCGGCCATTCGGACCTGGTGGCGGGCGGCATCACCGGCAGCAAGGCGGGCATCCTGCCGATCCGGATGATGCGCAACACCATCGGCACCATTACCGATCCGCATTCGGCCTGGATGCTGCTCCGCAGCCTGGAGACGCTGGAACTGCGCATGACGCGCGCGGGCGAGAACGCCGAAAAGGTCTGCGCATTCCTGGCCGATCATCCCAAGGTGGAGAGCGTCGGCTATCTCGGCTTCCTCAAGGAAGGCACGCGGCAGGCGGATATCTACAAGCGCCACTGCCTCGGCGCGGGATCGACCTTCTCGCTCTATCTCAAGGGCGGCGAGCGCGAGAGCTTCGCCTTCCTCGACGCGCTCAAGATCGCCAAGCTGGCCGTCAGCCTCGGCGGCACCGAGACGCTCGCCTCCTGCCCGGCGGCGATGACGCACCTTTCCGTGCCCGACCAGCGCAAGCAGGAGCTCGGCATCACCGACAATCTGGTCCGCATCTCGATCGGGGTGGAGAATGCGGACGACCTCATCGCCGATTTCGATCAGGCGCTGGCGGCGGTCTAACGAACCTCCCTCTCCCGCTTGCGGGAGAGGGGCTTCAGGCACTCCCTCACCGCAGCTCCACATCCCGGAAGCTGCGGTCATAGACCCACAGATACCCCGCCTGGAGCAGCGCGGCGATGAGGAAAGGGGCGGTGAACAGGCCGGCGTCGAAGCAGACGCCGGCCGCCACCGGCCCCACCGCGCGCGGGATCTGGAGGGCGACGTTGGCGCTGCTCGCGGACAGCCCGCGCCGGGAGGGGCGCACGATGCCGATGTTGAGCGCGCTGCGCGCTCCGCTCGTCCCCTGATTGAACACGCCGCGCGCGACATAGAGGACGGCGGCCAGCCCGAAGCTCGGCGCGAAGGGCAGCGCCACCAGCATGGCGAGCCCCGCCGCGCGCACCGTCACCACCGCGCGCACGATGCCGATCCGGCGCGACAGCCAGCTGGTGCCGAGCGAGGCGGCGGCGGCAAGGACGAAGCTCGCCGCCATCATCGGTCCGATCGCGCCCGGCCCGCGATCGAAGCGCAGCGCGAACCAGTAGGCGATCAACGGTCCCACGAGGCCGATCCCCGCGCCGTTCAGGAAATTGGCGAGCACCAGCCGTCCGAGCAGCCGGTTCTCCCGCCGCCGCTCCTCCGCCTCTTCCTCGATCGGCGGGGCAGGGGGCGGCGCGCTTTCCTTGTCCTCACCCGCCAGCACCAGCAGGAAGGCGACAAGCGAGAGCAGGGCGGTCAGTGCGAACAGCGGATGATAGGCATCGGGCGGCGGATTCACGCCCGCGAACCAGCCGGGCAGCGCCGCGATCACCGCGCCCGCGCCCATGCCGATGAAGCCGCAGGCCGAATTGAGGCTGTAGAAATGCCCCCGCTCCTCGACCGGCACGCACTGGGCGAGCCACGCCTGCTCGACCGGCGCGAACGGCCCCGCCGAACCGTTGCCGCCGCGCCCGAAGCCGCCGATCACCGCGGCGATCGCCAGCGGCGCGGGCGAGGCGGTGGCGAAGGCGGTCAAGGCCGCCGCGCCTTGCAATGCGTCATAGGCCAGCAGGAAACGCCGCCGCCCGAAGCGATCGCTCAAGGGGCCGAGCACCATCGTCAGCAGCGCCCCCACGCCTAACGCGCCCGCCAGCACCGCGCTGATCGCTACCGCACTCCAGCCGAGCGCGCGCAGATAGAGCGCGAAATCCACCACCAGCGCGCCCTGCCAGATGCTGCGCGTGAAGCGCGTTGCCAGCAGCAGCCAAGCGGTGCGCGTCGGCCGCCGGTGGCCGCTCAGTTCCATTCGACGATCGGCCACCCCCGCTCGGCTGCGAGCTTGCGCATTTTCGCCGACGGGTTGGCCGCGAAAGGTTCGTCCGCCCACTCCATCACCGGCCTGTCCGATGCGTGATCCGAATAGAAACGGACACGGACCTTGGAGCGATCGATCCCTTCCGCCCTGAACCAGCTCTGGATCATGCGGAGCTTGGCGGGGCCGTAGCAATTCTCGCCGTCGATCTTCGCCGTCACGCGCGCGTCGATGCCGATGATCGAGTTGGTGGCGATCACGTCGTCGAAGCCGAGGCGGGCTGCGATCGCCTCGACATAGAGGCGGTAGGAGGCGGTGGCGAGGACGAGGCGGCGGCCGGCGCGCTTGTCCTCCGCGATCTGGGCGAGCGCGCCGGGCAAAGTGTTGAGCTGATATGTCCGTTCGGCGAAGCTGGCGGTGAGCGGGGCCAGTTCGGCGGGCGCGATATGGGGGCCGAGCAGGAGATGCTGGTTGATCTCCTTGAGCTTCGCCCGCGTCATCAGCTTGAGGACGTAGGCCAGCATGGTCAGCAGCGCGATCGGCAGCAGGAACAGCCGCCACGGCGCGCGATGCAGCGCGGCGTGGATCAGGAAGGGCGTATAGGTGCCGGTGCGGGTGATGGTGCGATCCATGTCATAGATCGCGATTTCGGGGAGGGGGGGACTCATGCTTTCACTCCCCTTTTCCGTCATCCTGACGAAAGTCAGGATCCTTTATCGCTCCGCCCGAAGCAGCAGCCGAATGCGAATGGATGCTGACTTTCGTCAGCACGACGAGAGTAGGACCAGAAGGAGGGGCCATTCTCACGCCCGCCCCTCCAGCACGGCCTCGGCGAGTTCGAGGTCGGAGGGTTTGTCCACGTCCACCGCCGCCAGCGGATCGGCGAGCGCCACGATCCGCACGTTCGCGCCCAGCCGCCGCCCGGCGCGCGCCGCCGCGTCCTGAAGGCTGATGGTGCGGGTCAGCGCGCGCAGCAGCAGGGCGGGGCCGAAGCGGGCGATCAGCTTCCAGCCCTTCTTGCGGTCCTGCTCCACCGCGCTCCACGTCCCGATCACCGGCAGGGCCGGCGCGCCTCCGAACCAGAACAGATTGGCCCCGGTCCAGTCCCCGCCCTTGAAGCGCAGCCAGGTGCGCTTCGTCTGCGGAAAACGGGCCTCGACCACGCGCCGCTCGACCACGCCGACGGCCACGCCCGCGCCTTGCGCTCCGGCGAGGAAGGCGGCGATCGTCGCGGGGGTGAGCAACGCATGATCGGCGGTGGTGACGAACAGCGGGAAATCCGCCTCGCCCCTCTCCAGCGCCGCCGCGATCGAGCGGGCGATGCCCTGGCCCGAGCGAAGAAAGGAAATGCGCGGATCCTTCGGCAGCGCCGCCGCGATCGGATCGATATCCTGCGTCATCACCTTGATCGCGCCGAGCTCGGGCGCGGCGAGCAGCGTCTCGGCGACGCGCTTCACCATCGGCCGCCCCGCCACCGGGATCAGCGCCTTCAGCGTCTCGCCCCGGCTCGCCGCCAGCGGGTCGACGCCGGGCCTGCGGCCGGCGAGCAGCAGCGCGGTAATGCTCACCATTGCGGAACCGACGGCGGGGCGGCCGGTTCTGGGGGAGGCGAGGGGAGGCACGGCATGGGATCGGAACGGTCGAAGCGCATCGCGTTTCCCCTTGGCAGCTTTCCTGGAAATACGCACCCCTTCGCGCGACATCGCTTGCCCGCCGCAACGATCTGCCCCATTTTGCCGGGCCGATGACGCCCGCCCCCGCCGATTTCACCGAGCAGGACCGCACGCTCCGCTTCACCGGCCGGCTGACGCTGGCCCGGATCGGCGATCTGCCGCAGCGGCTGGACGCGCTCGACCCCCCGCCCGAAGCGGTCGACCTATCGCAGGTCGAGCGGATCGACACCGTCGGCGCCTGGGTGATCCACCGGCTGGTGCGCGACCATGACGTGCGCATCGAGGGCGCGAGCGACCGCGCGCGCGCGCTGATCGAGCGGGTCGCCGAGGTCGACGAGCCGTTCAAGGTGCGCCCGGACGCCACCCCGCCCTTCCAGCGCGTGCTCGGCCATATCGGCGCAGCCACGGTCACCGCCTTTTCGACGCTCCACGGCCTGCTCGGCTTCTTCGGTGCGACCCTGATCGCGCTGTGGGACGTGATCCTCAATCCGCGCCGCTTCCGCCTGCCCTCCGTGGTGCGGCAGCTCGAGGTGGTGGGCGTCGACGCGCTCGGCATCATCGGGCTGATGAGCTTCCTGATCGGCGTGGTGATCGCGCAGCAGGGCGCGGTGCAGCTCCGCCAATTCGGGGCGGAGGTGTTCACCATCAACCTGATCGGCCGCATCACCACCCGCGAGCTCGGCGTGCTGATGACCGCGATCATGGTCGCCGGCCGGTCCGGCTCCGCCTTCGCCGCGCAGATCGGCTCGATGAAGCTGGCCGAGGAGGTGGACGCGATGCGCACCATCGGCCTCTCCCCCATGCAGGTGCTGGTGCTGCCGCGCGTGGTCGCGGCGGTGGTGATGATGCCGCTGCTCGCTTTCTACTCGACGATCGTGGCGATGATCGGCGGCGGCCTGTTGTGCTGGTGGCAACTCGGCATTCCGCCCGTCACCTATGTCGCGCGGATGCGCGAGGTGGTGCCGATGACGGATATCTGGTCCGGCCTGCTCAAGGCGCCGGTGTTCGGGCTGATCATCGCCATGGCGGGCTGCTTCCAGGGCATGCAGGTGCAGGGCAATGCCGAGCAGGTCGGCCTCAAGACCACTTCGGCGGTGGTGCAGTCGATCTTCCTGGTGATCGTGCTCGATGCCTTCTTCGCCGTCTTCTACAGCCAGATCGGGTGGATATGAGCGCCGCCCCCGGCTCGCCTCCAAACGATTCGGATATCGTGATCCGCGTGCGCGGGCTCACCAACCGCTTCGGCGATCAGGTGGTGCATGAGAATCTCGATCTCGACGTACGGCGCGGCGAGATATTGGGCGTGGTGGGTGGATCGGGCACCGGCAAATCGGTGCTGATGCGCTCGATCATCGGTCTGCAGCGCCCGGAGGCGGGCGAGGTCGAGGTGTTCGGCGAGCCGATGCTCGACCGCGACGAGACCGAGGCCAAGAATGTCCGTCGGCGCTGGGGCGTTCTCTTCCAGAACGGCGCGCTGTTCTCGACGCTGACGGTCGCCGAGAATGTGCAGGTGCCGATCCGCGAATATTATCCCGCGATCGATCAGCAGCTTCTCGACGAGATCGCCACCTACAAGATCGTGGCGACCGGGCTTCCGGCGGAAAGCTCCAACAAATATCCGTCCGAGCTTTCCGGCGGCATGCGGAAACGCGCAGGTCTGGCGCGCGCGCTGGCGCTCGATCCGGAGCTGCTGTTCCTGGACGAGCCCACTGCCGGGCTCGATCCGATCGCGGCGGCGGCGTTCGACGAGCTGACCCGTTCGCTCAAGGATCTGCTCGGCCTCACCGTGTTCCTCATTACGCATGATCTCGACACGCTCTATGCGATCTGCGATCGCGTCGCGGTGCTGGCGGACAAGCGGGTGGTCGCTGTCGGAACGATCCCGGAATTGCTGGCGTTGGACCATCCGTGGATCCAGGAATATTTCAACGGCCCGCGCGGCCGCGCCGCGCAGACGACCGCCGAACGCGACGCAGAGGGTGAAGCCGTGCCCGTTCCGGCCGAAGCGGCCGCCGAACCGGACGACGAAGGGGGCAGGACAGGCTGATGGAAACCCGCTCGAACCATGTCCTCGTCGGCGGGGTGGTGCTCGTGCTGCTCGCGCTCGCCGTCGCCTTCATCATCTGGATGAGCCAGATCGGCAACGGCCATCAGCAACAGTACGACATCTTCTTCAAAAGCTCCGTCGACGGGCTCGCCAAGGGATCATCCGTCACCTTCTCGGGCGTGCCGGTGGGCAAGATCGACGACATCCGGCTGCTGCCCGACACGCCCGAGCTGGTGCGGGTGCGCATTTCGGTGGACGACAACACACCCATCCTTCAGGGCACCACCGCGACGATCGCGGGGGTGGGCTTCACCGGCGTCAGCCAGATCAACCTCGCCGGCGCCACCAAGGGCGCGCCGCCGATCACCGCGATCGGCCCGTTCGGCGTGCCGGTGATCCCCACAAAACCGGGGCTGGTGGGCCAGCTCCTCAACTCCGCGCCGCAGCTTCTCAACAAGCTTTCGACGCTGACGCAGCGGCTGGGCGAGCTGCTGGATGATCGCAACCAGAACTCGATCCACCATATCCTCGCCAACATGGACAAGCTCTCGTCCGATCTCGCCGCCAACGGCCCGCAGATCCGGCAGACGCTCGTCGCCGCGCAGACCGCGATCACCCAGGCGGGCGACGCCGCCCAGCAGATCGGCAAGCTCGCCGGCACCACCAACGATCTGCTCGACAAGCAGGGTCGCCCAATCATGGCGAATCTCAACGAGACGATCCGCGCGGCGCGGCAGAGCGTCGATAATCTCAACAAGCTGATCGGTGATGCCCGGCCCGGCGTGCAGACGCTTTCCAAGCAGACCGCGCCCGAGATCGACGAACTGGTCCGCAATCTGGCGGCGATGACGCAGGCGCTGACCGAGACGGCCGACCGCCTCAACGCGGGCGGCGCGGGCAGCGTGCTCGGTGGCCGCAAGCTGCCCGATTACAAGCCCGGCAAATGAGGATGACCATGCGCCCACTTCGCCTGCTGCCGGCCTTCATCGCCCTGCCGCTCGCCGGCTGCATCAGCTTCGGGGCCAAGCCGCCCTCCTCGCTGATCCGCCTGACCCCGGCCGCGACCGCGCCGGCCGGCGAGACCCAGACGATCGCGCCCGGCCGCGCCGTGACGGTGCTCGTTCCCGCTGCGCCGGCGGAGCTGTCGGTCACGCGCGTGCCGGTGGAGAGCGGCGCGAGCCGGCTCGCCTATCTCAAGGACGCGCAGTGGGCGGACGTGCCCGCCAAGCTGTTCCGCGATCTGCTCGCCGAGACGATCCGCGCCCGCACCGGCCGCCCGGCCTTGGACGCCAACGGCTATCATCTCGCTCCGGGCCCGCGCCTCGGCGGCCGGATCGACAGCTTCGGGCTCGACGCCGACACCATGAAGGTGGTGCTGCGCTTCGACGCCACTCTCCAGCGCACCGAGAACGGCCCGATCGAGACGCGCCGGTTCGAGGCGGATGTCCCCGTCTCCGCCCCCACGGCCGCCGCCGTCTCCCCCGCCCTCAACCAGGCCGCGAATCAGGTGGCGGTGCAGGTGGCAGACTGGATGGGGCGCTGAGAGCTGCATCCAGCTTCCGCCGTTCACGTTGATTCCCTGCCCGGTGATGTAGCTCGCTGGTCCGAGCAGAGGAAGACGCAGGCCTCGGCGATATCCTGATCGCGCTCGTTACAGTCGCACCCCCTTGGCGATCGCGTCGAGCAGGCCGTTGACGAAGCCCTTTTCGCGCTTGTCGTAGAAGGCGTCGGCCACATCGACATATTCGGAGATGGCAGTGGCGGTCGGCACGTCCGGGCGGGCCAGCAGCTCATAGGCCCCGGCGCGCAGGATCTGGCGCATCGGCTTGTCGAGCCGTTCGAGGCTCCAGCCCGCCGCCAGCCGCTCAGCGATCAGCCGATCGAGCTCGTCCCGGCGCGCGTCGACGCCTTTCACCAGATCATCGAAGAAGCTCACCTCCGCCTCGGCGAATTCGATGTCGTCGATGATCGCGCCGAGCCGATGCTGGTGGAACTCGTGGAGCAACTGGGGGAGCGGCGTCCCCTCCATCTCCTGCTGATAGAGCGCCTGGACGGCGGCGAGGCGCGCCGCCGAGCGGGCACGGGAGCGTTCTGGTTTCTTCGTCATATCTCTTGGCCGAGCCTCAGCGCCACCGAGCGGCCGTGGGCGGGCAGCCCTTCGGCCCGCGCCAGCGTGACGGCCGCCGGGCCGATGCGGGCGAGCGAGTCGACGTCGCAGGCAAGAAAGCTGGTGCGCTTCATGAAATCGAGGACGGAGAGGCCCGATGCGAAGCGGGCGCGGCGGCCGGTGGGCAGCACATGATTGGGGCCGCCGACATAATCGCCCACCGCCTCCGGCGTGTGGCGGCCGAGGAACACCGAGCCGGCATGGCGCACCCGCGCGAACAGCGGCTCGGGATCGGCGACGGCGAGTTCCAGATGCTCGGGGGCGAGCCGGTCGCAGAGCGGGATGGCGTCGGCCAATGAAGGCACGAGGATGATCGCGCCGTTCGCCCGCCAGCTCGCGGTCGCGACTTGGCGGGTGGCCAGCGTTTCGAGCTGCCGCTCCACCGCCGCCGCCACGGCATCGGCGAAGGCGGCGTCGTCGGAGAACAGGATCGACTGGCTGGTGGGGTCATGCTCGGCTTGGCTGAGCAGATCGGCGGCGATCCATTCGGGATTGTTGGCCCCGTCCGCCACCACCACGATCTCGGAAGGGCCCGCCACCATGTCGATGCCGACGCGGCCGTAGAGCTGGCGCTTGGCCTCGGCCACCCAGGCATTGCCGGGGCCGACGATCACGTCCACGGCCGCGATCCGCTCCGTCCCGTAGGCGAGCGCGGCGATCGCCTGCGCGCCGCCCACGCGCCACACCTCGTCCACCCCCGCGATCTCGGCGGCGGCGAGGACGAGCGGGTTGACCTCGCCCTTCGGCGTCGGCGTCACCATCGCCAGCCGCCCGACGCCGGCCACCTTGGCGGGAATGGCGTTCATCAGCACGGAGGAGGGATAGGCCGCGCGCCCGCCCGGCACATAGAGGCCGGCCGACTCCACCGCCCGCCAGCGCGCGCCGAGCCGGACGCCCGCTGCATCGACATGCTCGCGATCGGCGGGGCGCTGGCCCTCGTGATAGGCGCGGATGCGGTTCGCGGCGAGGGTGATCGCCTCGCGCAGCTCGCGATCGAGTCCGGCCAGCGCGGCGCGGCAGGCGGCGCGTTCGATCCGCCAGCCGGTCCGCGCAAGGTCATGCCCGTCGAAGCGCAAGGTCCGCTCCGCCACCGCCGCGTCGCCGCGCGCGCGGACATCGGCGAGGATCTCCGAAACCGCGGCTGACACGCCCGCATCCGCCTCGCGCCGCGCCTCCACCAGCGCGGCGAAGGCGGCGGCGAAGCCCGGATCGGCGGGATTGAGGCGAAGCGTCATGCTCCCCCTCCCGCTTGCGGGAGGGGGTCGGGGGGTGGGCCCGCGGTTTCAAAGGGAGCGCCCGGCCGATCTCGACTCCCCACCCCCGGCCCCTCCCGCAGGCGGGAGGGGAGAGCCACCGCCGCCCGGAACGCCGCCACCAGCGGCCCCAGCACCTCGGCGCGGGTCTTGAAGGCGGCGCGGTTGACGATCAGGCGGGCGGAGATTTCGGCGATCACCTCCACCTCGACCAGCCCGTTCTCCTTGAGCGTGCGGCCCGAGGAGACAAGATCCACGATGCGGTCGGCCAGCCCCAGCACGGGGGCGATCTCCATCGCGCCGTTCAGTTTCACGCATTCCGCCTGCACGCCGCGCGCCTCGAAATGGCGGCGGGTAATGGCCGGATATTTGGTGGCGACGCGGACATGGCTCCACTCGCGCGGATCGTCCTCGGCGGCCAGCCGCGCGGGCTCGGCTACGGAAATGCGGCAATGGCCGATCCCCAGGTCCACCGGCGCGTAGAGCTCGGAATAGTCGAACTCCATGAGCACGTCCGAACCGACGATGCCGAGCTGCGCCGCGCCATGCGCCACGAAGGTGGCGACATCGAAGGCGCGCACCCGGATCAGCTCGATATCGGGCCGGTCCGTCCTGAAACGCAGCGCGCGCGAGTCCTCGTCGAAGAAGGCGGGCTCGGGCCGGATGCCGGCGCGCGCCAGCATCGGCTGGGCTTCGCCCAGGATGCGCCCCTTGGGCACGGCGAGGATCAACGGCTCCGGCATGGCGCGCGACCCCTAGCTTTCGCATGCGTGCGCGGCAAGGATCAGGGCGCGTCCAGCTCGGGATAATGGCGGAAGATGCCGTCGCCGAAAGGCAGCCGCCGATCCGATCCGAGATAGTCGGCGAGTTCGGGCAGCACCGCCACGCGATCGCGGAGCGCGATCAGCTTCGGATGATGCGCTTCTAGCGTCGCCATCCTCTGCGGGAAGGCGAAGCGCAGCCCCTCGACGAGCTGGAACAGGGATAAGTCGGCGTAGCTCCAGCGACCACCCGCCAGCCAGTCGTCGCCGCTCGCGGCCAGCAGACGCTCGGACCAGCCCAGATATTTGGGCATCCGCTCGGACCGGAAGCAGCCCGCCGCGCGCGCCGCCTCGGGCTCCTGCTGCTCATAGTAGAGCGACGAGCCGATCGGGTGATGGACGTTGTGCGCCTCCTCCACCATGTCGGCGATGGTGAGCTGGACCTGGATCAGCATCATCACGCTCGCCTCGTCCTTCGGCGCGAGATCGTGGCGATCGCCGAGCCAGGCGAGGATGTGCGCGGTCTGCGCGATGCAGAGATCGCCCGCGACCAGATAGGGTGGCGCGAAGGGCGGCGGCGAGCGCGTCGCCATGTCCTGGATCAGCGCCTCGGCGCCCTCTTCGCGCGCCCGATCGCGATAGGCGATGCCGCCCGCTTCCAGCGCCAGCCGCACGAACTCGCCCCGGCCCGGAATGTCCGGCCAATACCACAGGTCATAAGACATGGGCGTCTCCTCCCGGAATAACGACCGAATGAGAAATGCGTTACTCCCCCGGCGCTTTCGCTACGATCGCGAGGGCGTGGACGCGGCTTTCCAGCAGATCGGCGAGCGCCTTGCTGACCAGCCGCTGCCGCGCCACCCGGTTCAGCCCCGCGAACGCCGGCGACTCGATCTCCACCGTGAAGTGGCTCTCGCCGCGCGGATCGTGGCCGGCGTGGCCGCGATGCCTTTCGCTGTCGTCTCTCACGACGAGACGCGCGGGCGCGAGCGCCGAGACGAGGCGTCGGGTGATTTCGGCGGCGACGGGGCCTGTGGTTTGCGTGTCCATGCGCCCTATATAGGGTCCATTCATGCCACGAGGTAAGGACATTGGCTGACGGCGAAGGGCGGCGTCCCGGCCCGAGATTTCACGGACGGGTGGAAAGCGGCAGGATGTGCGAGGAGCCGGGCTGCGATCAGCCGGGCGAGTTCCGTGCGCCCGCCGGCGGCCCGCGCCATCGCGACGAGCCGCGCGACTGGCGCTGGCTCTGCCTCGATCATGTCCGCGCCTTCAACGCGGGCTATAATTTCTTCGCGGGCATGGAGCCCGAGGAGATCGCCGCCGCCCAGCGCCCCTATGCCGGCTGGGAGCGGGAGACGCGCGCCTTCAGCCATGTCGGCGCGGACCGGCCGCCGCGCTGGGCCGATTTTGCCGATCCGCTCGACGCGATCGGCGCGCGCTTCCGCGAGCGCATGGAGGAAGCCCGCGCCGCCAACGCGCCGCGCGCCGACGGCAGGCCGCTGAGCCCGGAGGATCGCCGTTCGCTCAGGACACTGGGCTTGAGCGTCGACGCCGACCGTCGGGCGCTTCGCGCGCGCTACGCCGAGCTGGTCCGCCGCTACCATCCCGATCGCAACGGCGGCGATCGCACCCACGAGAGGGCTTTGCAGGACGTGATCGCGGCCTATACGCAGCTCAAGTCCCGCCCCGCCTTCGCCTGAACAGGAATTGCTTATGGCCGACATCCCCAACGTCCAGCCCGATGCCCGCAGCGATACCCTGCTCGCCGCGCCCGACAGGATGGTGAGCGCGCGCGAGCTGTTCGGGCTCGATATCGACATGGAGGTGCCGGCCTTCTCCGAGGCGGACGAGCGGGTGCCCGATCTCGATCCGGCCTATGTGTTCGATCCGGAAACGACGATCGCGATCCTGGCCGGCTTCGCGCACAACCGGCGCGTGATGGTGCAGGGCTATCACGGCACCGGCAAATCCACCCATATCGAGCAGGTGGCGGCGCGGCTGAACTGGCCGTGCATCCGCATCAACCTTGACGCGCATGTCAGCCGCATCGATCTGATCGGCCGCGACGCGATCGTGCTGCGCGACGGCCAGCAGGTGACGGAGTTCCGCGAAGGCCTGCTGCCCTGGGCGCTTCAGACGCCGACCGCCCTGGTGTTCGACGAATATGACGCGGGGCGGCCCGACGTGATGTTCGTGATCCAGCGCGTGCTGGAGGCGGAGGGCAAGCTCACCCTGCTCGATCAGAACCGGGTGATCCGCGCCAATCCCTGGTTCCGCCTGTTCGCCACCTCCAACACGGTGGGCCTGGGCGACACCACCGGCCTCTATCACGGGACCCAGCAGATCAACCAGGGCCAGATGGACCGCTGGAACATCGTGGTGACGCTGAACTACCTCCCCGCCGCCACCGAGGCGCGGATCGTGCTCGCCAAGTCCGGCGAATATGACAAGCCGGAGGGCAAGGAGACGGTCGACCGCATGATCCGCGTCGCGGACCTCACCCGGCAGGGTTTCATGGCGGGCGACATCTCCACCGTGATGAGCCCGCGCACCGTCATCTCCTGGGCGCAGAACGCGCTGATCTTCGGGGATATCGGCACCGCCTTCCGGATGAGCTTCCTCAATAAGTGCGACGAGGCCGAGCGCCCGCTGGTGGCGGAATATTATCAGCGCGTGTTCGGCAAGGATCTGCCTGAAAGCGTGGTGAGGCGGACATGATCGCCTACATCCCTTCTCCCCGTGGGGGAGAAGGATACGGAGCCTTACCGGCTCTGCCGGTTAGGCGCAGTTGGATGGGGGGACGCGCGCCACGGGCGCGCGCGCTCGCGCGGCGAGCGCACCCCTCATTCTACCCTCTCCCCCGAAGCGGAGAGGGAGAAGGCTGATGGCCGAACCCAACCCCCTCGAGGATTTCCGCCTCGCGCTTGGCGGGGCGACGCGGGCGATCGCGCGGGAGCCGGAGGTGGAGCTCGGCTATTCGGCCGAGGCGCCAGTGCAGAGCGGCAAGACGGTGAAGGTGCCGATGCCCGGCCGCGCGCTGCCGCCCGAGCAGGTGGCCGAGGCGCGCGGTGCGGCGGACGCCTTCGCGCTCAGGCTGCGCCTCCACGATCCGCTGCTCCACAACCGCCATGCGCCGGCCGATACGACCGCGCGCGCGGTGTTCGACGCGGTGGAGCAGGCGCGGGTAGAGGCGCTCGGCGCGAAGGGCATGGACGGCATCGCCGACAACCTGACCGCCGCGCTCGAAGCGCGGATGCGCTCCGATCCGATCGCGCGCGCCCGCGCCTCCGAGGAGGTGCCGCTCGCCACCGCGGTCGCGCTGATCGCGCGCGAGCGGCTGACCGGCCTCGCGCCGCCCAAACGCACCGAACCGGGCCTCGCGCTGGTGCGCGACTGGATTGAGGCGAAGGCCGGGGCCGATCTCGACGCGCTCGGCCTCGCGCTCGACGATCAGGCCGGCTTCGCCCAGCTCGCCGCCAAGCTGCTGCGCGACCTGGAGCTCGCCGCCCCCGATCTGCCGCCCGAATATGAACCGGAGGAAGGCGAGGACGAGGACGAAGGCCAGGACGAGAATCAAGGCGAGAGCGACGAGGATCAGGAGGGCGAAGGGGCGGGCGCGCAGGACAGCGTCGAGATGCGCGCCGAGGCCGAGCGCGGCGAATCGGACGAGGAACGAGAAGGCGAGGCGGAAAGCGACACGCTCGCCGAGGAGGAAGGCGGGCTCGGCGACGAAGGCGAGGAGGGCGCCGCTCCGGCGCGGCCCAACCGCTCCTTCTCCGATCTCGCGCCGCAATTCGACTACAAGGCGTGGACCACCCGTTTCGACGAGGTGATCGCGGCCGAGGATCTGTGCGATGACGAGGAGCTGACCCGGCTTCGCGCCTATCTCGACCAGCAGCTCGTGCATTTGCAGGGCGCCGTCACCAAGCTCGCCAACCGCCTCCAGCGGCGGCTGATGGCGCAGCAGAGCCGCTCATGGGATTTCGATCAGGAGGAAGGCCTGCTCGATTCGGCGCGGCTGGCGCGGGTCATCGTCAACCCGGCGATGTCGCTCAGCTACAAGGTGGAGCGCGACACCGAGTTCCGCGACACCGTCGTCACCCTGCTCATCGACAATTCGGGCTCGATGCGCGGGCGGCCGATCGGAATCGCGGCGATCTCGGCGGACATCCTCGCCCGCACGCTGGAACGCTGCGGGGTCAAGACCGAGATACTGGGCTTCACCACCCGCGCCTGGAAGGGCGGGCAGAGCCGCGAGGCGTGGCTCCAGGCGGGGCGGCCGCCGATGCCGGGGCGGCTCAATGATCTGCGTCACATCGTCTACAAGGAGGCCGACGAGCCCTGGCGGCGCGCGCGCAAGCATCTCGGCCTGATGATGCGCGAAGGGCTGCTCAAGGAGAATATCGACGGCGAGGCGCTGCTCTGGGCGCACCAGCGGCTGATCGCGCGGCCCGAGGAACGTCGCATCCTGATGGTCATCTCGGACGGCGCGCCGGTCGACGATTCGACGCTTTCGGTCAATTCCGGCTCCTATCTGGAGCGGCATCTGCGGCAGGTCATCCACTGGATCGAGACGCGCTCCCCCGTCCAGCTCATCGCCATCGGCATCGGCCATGACGTGACCCGCTATTATCAGCGCGCGGTGACGATCATGGACGCCGAGCAGCTCGGCGGCACGATGGTGGGGCAACTGGCGTCTCTGTTCGACGAGAGCCCTAGTTAAAAAGCCCCTCCCGCTTGCGGGAGGGGCAAAGATGAAAGGGCCGGGGCTCCTTTCGGAACCCCGGCCCTGACCCTCGATACGCTACGGGAGGAACTGGTCGTCAGCAGCCGCTGCGGCCGATCGCGTTGCCGGCGAGAGCGCCCACGCCGCCGCCGATGATCGTACCCGCGGTGCGGTCACCGTAACCGGCCACGGCGTTGCCGAGCAGGCCGCCCGCGATCGCGCCGATGATGGTGCCGGTGGTGCCGTCGTGGTGGCAGCGATAATAGCCGCCCCGGCCGTAATAGCCCCGGCCATAATAGCCGCGGTTATAGTAGCCGCGCCCATAATAGCCGCGATAGCCGTCGCGATAATGGCCGCGGTGGTGGTGATGCCAGCGGACCGGCTGATAATAAGCCGACCCGCCATAATATTGCGCCTGGGCCGCGCTCGGCGCGATCGCCATGGTGGTGGCGGCGACGGCGCCCATGATGCCCAGCGAAAGCGTCTTGCGCTTCATGGTTCAATCTCCTCGGACCCTTGGGAGAAAGGCGATATGCCCTTCTGCCCATCCAACCCGTCCCTTTTACGCCGATTCGCTTGATCCGGCCCTGAACGGGCCCGTTAGCGGCCGTTCATCATCGCGGGCTGTTCGCGGGCGCGCTTGGCCTTAAGAAGGGGCCATGTCCCGTCTCGCGATCCTCGCCGCGCTGGTCGCGCTCGCGCCCACCCCGCTGGTGCTCGCCGGCCGTCATCCCACCGTCGTCGCGCAGCCCGTGCCGCTCGATCCGGGTGACCCCGGCCATGTCGAGCAGGGGAAGCTGCGCTATCTCGGCGGCTGGGTGTTGACCGGAGGGGACCGGCGCTTCGGCGGCGTCTCCTCGATGACCTTCCAGGGCGATCGGCTGGTGATGCTGAGCGACGGCGGGGTGGTGACGAGCTTCCGCTTCAAGGGCTCCGGCCCGGTCGCCGATTATGCCATGGGCGAGCTGCCCGACGGCCCCGGCGACGGCGGCCGCAAGGTGGACCGGGACAGCGAAAGCTCCACCTATGATCCCGTTTCCGGCCATGTCTGGGCGGGGTTCGAGACGACCAACCAGATCTGGCGCTACACCAAGGGCTTCGCGCAGGCCGACGGCCGTGTCGCCCCGACGGCCATGGCCGACTGGCCGGGCAATGAAGGGGCGGAGGCGATGGTGCGGCTCAAGGACGGCCGCTTCCTCGTCTTTGCGGAAACCAAGAAGCGCAAGGACGGAAGCCATTTCGCCCTGCTCTTCCCCGGCGATCCGGTGGAGGGCGCGAAGCCGGTGGTGTTCGGCTATCGGGGCCCCAAGGGCTTCGCCGTCACCGACGCCGCCCAACTGCCGGACGGGCGCGTGATGCTGCTCCATCGCCGCTTCTCGATCACCGCGGGCTTCTCAGCCGCGCTCACCATTATCGATCCGGATCAAATCCGGCCGGGCGGAGACGTGACCGGCGAGCCCGTCGCCCGCCTCGCCCCGCCGCTCACCGTCGACAATATGGAGGCGCTGGCAATCTCGCAGAGCGGTGGCCGCACCATCGTCTGGATCGCCAGCGACGATAATTATTTCGTCGCCGAACGCACCCTCCTCCTCGCCTTCGCGCTCGACAAGGCGGCATAGCTCGGCCTCCGGCCCGCGTGGCGAATATCCTCCAATATCCTTCCATGCGCTCAAGAGAGGTGGATCGCTAACCTTCCCGTGCCCTTCTTCGCGCTATACGGCGGTTTTGGCGGGCTCCTTCATGGTCGAGCGGATCGGTCAGATGCCGGTAAAGGGTGAAGAGGTGCTCCACACGCTCGCGGTCCGATCCAAACGCGGCGCGCCGGTAGAGCCGGTCGACTGTGGCATCGAGCTCGCGATGCGCGCGACGCAATTCCGGCGGCATGAAATCGGGATCGTAGAGATCGGCGAGGCTGGCGGCGACGTTCTTCGGCAGCGCCCGCGCTTCGAGCACCGCTTGGCCAAGCCGCTCGACCTCCGCTGCTTGCGCGGCAGATGCGTCGGGCCAGGGGAAAGTATTGTAAACCAGCCCGATCGAATAGCGATAGCGGCTTTCGAGGCGACCGCCGATCTGGCGCAGCCAGGCCATATGCATCCGGCTGGTGAGGATCGCGAAATGCCACGGCGTCGCCCCGACAAGCACCCGCACAAGGTTGCTGGGAATGATAGGCGGTTCGAGCCAGCCGATCGGCACATACTCCCGCCGCTCCGAGCTGACTTCGGGTATCGCCAGAAAGGGCGCGTCGGGAATGACTGTCACGTGGAAGGCCGCGGGCGTGTCGACGAGCGCCAGCGATGAAAGCCCCGGCTCGCGAAGCCGGTCCGCCGATTTGCCGAAGGCGGGGATCTCGCCACGCCGATAGGCGCTGACCTGCCGCAGCCGCTCCCGAACATGGCGCAAGGATCGGAGCCGATCGGGTGGGGCGTCCTGCAGCGCCAGAATCCAGCGATTGCCGCCATTCAGATATTCCTCTGCGCCGACATAGGGGCGCAAGAAGGCTTCGGCCGCGGGCTCCTCCGCGAGCAGCCTCGCCCGCTCATGGGCGTTGAAGATCAAATAACCGCCGTCGATCGGCTTCGATCCGATCACCACGCGCGGCGCGCCGTTGATCGGCCGCGCTTCCTCCTTGACGACGAGATGCCGATCGCCCTCGCGTGCGCCGAACAGGTAGGCGGTGAGCGCCGGGTGGCGCGTCTCGATCGGTTCCCCCTTCGGGTCGGCATAGCTGAACAATCTCGTCTCCGCCGGCTCCTGCCCGCGCAGCGCGAGGCCGACAATGACGCAGTGCACCGCCGCCCGGCCCGGCCAGACGAAGGTGGAATGGCCGAAGGCGATCTCCAGCCCTTCCCGGAACAGGATCGGCCAGAGCTGCGCCACCTGCTCGCCCTGGGTGATGGAATTGGTGGCGACGAAGGCGATCTTCGTCCCCCCTCTCTGAAGGGAAGAGGAGCATGCATACCGCCCCGCCTTGATGAACCACGCCGCCACATAATCGAGCGTGCCGCCGCTGCCAGGCAGCCGGGCGAGACGGCGGACCTGCCGGCGCTGCTCCGGTGTTTGATATTTCGCGCCGATGAAAGGCGGATTGCCGAGAATGAAGCTGCATCGCTCCGCCGGAAGCACATCATTCCAGTCGATCTCCATCGCGTCGGCGTGGCGGATGCCGGGCGCCGTCACCAGCGGGATGCGGGCATAGGGTTTGCCGAAATCCTCGCCCAGCCGGGTGTTGGCGATATGGTCCGTCATCCACAGCGCTACCTGGGCGATCTGGCTGGGGAACTCGTCGATCTCGATGCCGTGGAACTGGTCGACATTGAGCCGGGAAAGCGCGGCGACGTCCATCTCCTGCTGGGCGGTGCCCTCGACGATCCGCAATTCGCGGATCAACTCCCGCTCCAATTCGCGCAGTTCGCGATAGGCGACTACCAGGAAATTGCCCGCCCCGCAGGCCGGATCGAGAAAGCGCAGGCTCGCCAGCCGGTCCTGAAAGGCGCGAAGCTGGCGCTGCCGCCCCGACTTCAGGCCCTTGATCCGCTCGAATTCCGTGCGCAAGTCGTCGAGGAACAGCGGGTCGATCACCTTCATGATGGCCTCCTCGGGCGTATAATGCGCGCCCTGCTTGCGGCGCGTCACCCGATCGATCACGCTTTCGAACAGCGATCCGAAGATGGCGGGCGAAACCTCGCCCCAGTTGAACATGCTGGCGTCGAGCAGCATGTCGCGCATGGCGTTGTCGAACGCCGGCATGTCGATCCGTTCCTTGAACAGATCGCCGTTGATGTAGGGGAACTCGGCGAGATCGGCGTCGAGCCCCGCCTGCCGCCGCTCGGGCGGGGTATCGAGCACCTGGAACAGCTCGCCCAGCCAGCGCCCGAGATCGCGCCCGTCCGCGCTGGTGCGCTGCTCGAGGAAGGTGAGGAACTGATCCTTGCGCTGGAAAATGCCGGTATCGTCCGCGAACAGGATGAACAGCAGGCGGACCAGCAGGCGCTCGAGATCATGGCCGGTATAGCCGTCCGCCGCCAGCGCCTCGTGCAGCCTCCCCATCAGTTCGCTGGCCTTGCGGTTGACGGGCGACTGGTTGCGGAAGATGCGCGGCTGCACGCCGAGGATGAAGCCGAAGGCCTCGACATGGCGCTTGAGCTCCGCGAGCGGGAAGCGCCATTCGCGGCGGGTCTCAAGGTCGGTCAGCTCGAAGCGTTGGAAATCGCTGACCAGGATGTAGCGCGGGCGCTGCGCCTCCGGCAGCCAGGCGGTATAGTCCAGCGCCTGACCGAGCGCTGCGCCGAGATCGCGCCCGGCGCTCTTCTGCTCGACCAGCAGCGTGCCGGGCCAGAACAGATCGATGAAGCCGCGCCGGCCCGGCTCCAGCCCCTGCACCCGCTTCTCATAGATCGCCACCTGATCGCGCGGCACGCCGAAGATGGCGAAGAAGGCGTCGTAGAAGCTTTGGGTCTGACCCTTCTCATAATGCGCGGTCCGCCAGCGGTCGCTGAATATGGCCGCGTTCGCGCGGATTTCCGGCCAGCTGAGCCGCATTTCCCCCTCCCGATCTCCCTCGTGAGAGGAGGATGGCGGCGGGCGGAGCGCTGGCTAGGCGGAGACTGATCCGGGGCCGGACAATCCGGTCCATTTCGGATGTTCCCGGCGAGGTGTTGGATGCCGCCCTCTTCATCCCCATGTCGGAGACAACTTGCCCCATCCGAACAAATCTGGAACAAACTCACTCCATGCTGACCCACATCTCCGTCCGCGGCGCGCGCGAGCACAACCTCAAGGGGGTGGATCTCGATCTGCCGCGCGATCGGCTGATCGTCATCACGGGGCTTTCGGGTTCGGGCAAATCCAGCCTCGCCTTCGACACCATCTATGCCGAGGGGCAGCGGCGTTATGTCGAGAGCCTGTCGGCCTACGCGCGCCAGTTCCTGGAGCTGATGCAGAAGCCCGACGTCGATCATATCGAGGGCCTCAGCCCCGCCATCTCGATCGAGCAGAAGACGACCAGCCGCAACCCGCGCTCGACCGTCGCCACCGTCACCGAGATCTACGATTATATGCGCCTGCTGTGGGCGCGCGTCGGCATACCCTATTCGCCCGCCACCGGCCTGCCGATCAGCGCGCAGACGGTCAGCCAGATGGTCGATCGGGTGATGGCGCTGCCGGAAGGCACGCGTTTCCTGCTGTGCGCGCCGGTCGTGCGCGGCCGCAAGGGCGAGTATCGCAAGGAGCTCGCCGAATGGCGCAAGGAGGGCTTCCAGCGCGTCCGTATCGACGGAACGGTGTATGAGATCGAGGACGCCCCCGCGCTCGACAAGAAATACAAGCACGACATCGAGGTGGTGGTCGATCGCCTGGTGGTGCGGCCCGATATCGAGACGCGCCTCGCCCAGAGCTTCGAGACGGCGCTGAAGCTGGCGGACGGCTTGGCCTATGTGGATATTCTCCCTCTCCCCGACGGGGAGAGGGTCGGGGTGAGGGGGAGCGAGGGCGAAGCCCGAGCGTCCCAGCTATCGGCGGGGGCCACCCTCACCCAACCCTCTCCCTCAAGGGAGAGGGCTACAGGAATAAAGGCCCTCGCCCTTCCCGCCGGCGTGGCCGACCGGCTCACCTTCTCGGAAAAATTCGCCTGTCCCGTCTCGGGCTTCACCATCGCCGAGATCGAGCCGCGTCTCTTCTCCTTCAACGCCCCGCAGGGCGCCTGCCCGGCGTGCGACGGGCTGGGCGAGAAGCTCTATTTCGATCCCGATCTGGTCGTTCCCAACGAGGCGCTGTCGATCAAGCAGGGCGCGGTCGTGCCCTGGGCGAAGTCCAACCCGCCGTCCCCTTATTACATGCAGGTGCTGGGCAGCCTCGCGCGCGAATATGGATTCGCGCTGGAGACGCCGTGGCGCGATCTTTCGGCCGAGGACCGCGACACCATCCTGCACGGCACGCGCGGCCGCGCGGTCACGCTGCGCTTCATGGACGGGCGCAAGAGCTACGAGGTCAAGAAGCCGTTCGAGGGCGTGATCGGCAATCTCGAGCGCCGCATGCTCCAGACCGAGAGCGCCTGGATGCGCGAGGAGCTTTCCAAATACCAGTCCTCGCGCCCCTGCGAGGTGTGCGGCGGCGCGCGGTTGAAGCCCGAGGCGCTGGCCGTCAAGATCGCCGGCGAGGACATCAGCCAAGCCACCCGCCGCGCCGTCGGCCCCGCACTCGCCTTCTTCCGCGCGTTGCCGGAGAAGCTTACCGACCAGCAGCGCCAGATCGCCGAGCGCATCCTGAAAGAGATCGTCGAGCGGCTGGGTTTCCTCGACAATGTCGGGCTCGATTATCTCAACCTCGATCGCACCTCGGGCACGCTGTCTGGCGGCGAGAGCCAGCGCATCCGCCTGGCCTCCCAGATCGGCAGCGGCCTCTCGGGCGTGCTCTACGTGCTCGACGAGCCCTCGATCGGCCTCCACCAGCGCGACAATGACCGGCTGCTGGAGACGCTGCGGCGGCTGCGCGATCTCGGCAATACGGTGATCGTCGTCGAGCATGACGAGGATGCGATCCGCACCGCCGATCATATCGTCGACATGGGGCCGGGCGCGGGCGTCCACGGCGGCGAGGTGGTGGCCGAAGGCTCGCTCGCCGACATCCTCGCCACGCCCGGCAGCGTGACCGGGGACTATCTCGCCGGCCGCCGCGCGGTGCCGTTGCCGGAGAAACGCCGCAAGGGATCGGGCAAGAAACTCACCGTCCGGGGCGCGCGCGCCAACAACTTGAAGGACATCACCGCCTCGATCCCCTTGGGCACCTTCACCTGCATCACCGGCGTCTCGGGATCGGGCAAGTCGACCTTCACCATCGATACCTTGTTCGCCTCGGCCGCCCGCCAGCTCAACGGCGCGCGCGTCCAGGCCGGGCATCACGAGAAGATCGAGGGTCTCCAGCATCTCGACAAGGTGATCGACATCGATCAGTCCCCGATCGGCCGCACCCCGCGCTCCAACCCCGCCACCTACACCGGCGCCTTCACCGCGATCCGGGACTGGTTCGCCGGCCTGCCCGAGGCGCAGGCGCGCGGCTACAAGCCCGGCCGTTTCAGCTTCAACGTCAAGGGCGGCCGCTGCGAAGCGTGCGCGGGCGACGGGCTCATCAAGATCGAGATGCACTTCCTGCCCGACGTCTACGTTACCTGCGACGTGTGCCACGGCAAGCGCTACAACCGCGAGACGCTGGAGGTGACGTTCAAGGGCAAGTCGATCGCCGACGTGCTGGACATGACCTGCGAGGACGCCGCCGAGTTCTTCAAGGCGGTGCCGGCCATCCGCGACAAGATGCTGATGCTGGTCGAGGTGGGGCTGGGCTATGTCAAGGTGGGCCAGCAGGCGACCACGCTCTCCGGCGGCGAGGCGCAGCGCGTCAAGCTCGCCAAGGAGCTGAGCCGCCGCGCCACCGGCAGCACCCTCTACATCCTCGACGAGCCCACCACCGGCCTCCATTTCGAGGACGTCCGCAAGCTGCTGGAGGTGCTCCACGCGCTGGTCGAGCAGGGCAATACGGTGGTGGTGATCGAGCACAATCTCGACGTCATCAAGACCGCCGACTGGATCATCGACCTCGGCCCGGAGGGCGGCGACAAGGGCGGCGAGATCGTCGCGGAGGGCACGCCCGAGCAGGTCGCCACCGAACCCCGCAGCTTCACCGGCCGCTACCTCGCGCCGCTCCTCAACAAACGCGAGGCCGTGGCGGCGGAATAACAATTCCCTCTCCCCTTAAGGGGAGAGGGAGGAGCCGCGCGCAGAGCGGCGGAGGGAGAGGGGCATGTCCGAAGGACCACACAGACCACAACTCCTCGACGCCCTCCGCCTCCTTGCGCGTCTCAGCGAGGCGATGGTCGCCCGCGGCCTCCCCCGCCCCATCCTCGTCGGCGGCGCAGCGGCGGAATATTATTCCGGCAGCGCTGTGATGACGGGCGACGTCGACCTGACCTCTCCCGCCCAGCCCGAGCTCGAGGAAGAGCTCGCCCGCCTCGGCTTCGTCAAACCCGAAGGTCTCGGCCACACACCCCTCGGCTGGGTCCACCCCACGCTCGGCCTCGGCTTCGAGGCGTCGCGGCGACCCCGATGGACGGCAATATCGATTATCGCCGCGTCATCCTCGTCGAGGGCCTCGAAGCGGACGCAGCATTCGCGACGATCCCGGTCGAGGATTTGATCGCCGACCGCATGGGCCAATACGCGTGGGGAACCGCGGCCGAGATGAGGGAACAGGCCCGCATCCTCTTCCGGCTTCACCCGGACTGCGATCGTGCCTATCTTGATTGCCGTGTTCGCGAGGAAACGGGAGGCGAGTATGGCATCGAAGACCTCGACTGACTGGCCCGGCCAGCGCATTGATCATTCGGCCTTCGCCGCCGCCCTCGCCGAACGCCGCGCCGCTCTCGGCAATCCCGACCTCCCCCGCAACACCGGCGCCCGCCGCACGCCGAGCAAGAAGGCGCTGCTCAAGGCGATCGAGGAAACCGGGGGGAAGTGGTAGCAGGGTCGCCTGGAGGCGGCGTCGAGGGCGGAGAGATCGTCGCGGAGGGCGCGCCGGAGGATGTGGCGAAGGCGCCGCGGAGCTTTACGGGACGATATCTGGCGCCGTTGTCGGGGTGGAGGACCAAGGGCGCGCGTGGTGAGCTCGAGGGGGAGCGGGTAGCGGCGGAGTGAAATTAACTCGCTTCGAGCCACGGGCCGTGCCTTGCGACACGGCCCGTTTGGAGGTCCCGGTTAGAACTTAGGTGCCGTTAGGCGTCCACCAAGATACGGAACGCCTTCTTGCCATACCAGCTGGCATAGATGCGCTTACCGTTCTTAGTGATCCACTTGACGAACACCCACTTCTTACCCGGAGGAGGAAGGGGAGAGGCCATTATGGTTCTCCAATTTTTTGCGGCCTCGCATTCTTGCTTCCTTAACCGATCACGCTTACATTGAGCGTCGCTACTGCCGGTTTTTGGATAGCTCACCCTTTTCAGGGGCCGCGTCTGATCCAGGCATTTCCTAAGGGGTACGGCGCTTGCTGTGCCCCTTTTTCTTTGGGCGGCGTGGGGGAGATTTCCCGTCAATAAGCCACCGCATTTTCAAAGTTCTAGCGCGGAAAGATGCAGCATCTCGGCTCACGCCAAAAACGTGCATAGCTTCCCTAATTGAGCCGACCCGCCGAAATGCGCATTCTGGCATCATGAACGATTCGGCAAAAATATCTGCCTGCCGTTCTAGATCTACCCGAGGATCAAATTTGCGAAGGAATGCCAGTCCCGTCTGCCCGGTATGCAGAAGCAAATGGCCTAGCTCGTGGATGCCGGTCATTCGAGGCCGAGGCCGATCACGATACAATTCGTTGTAAATGACCTCATCGAACGTGATGATCGGTCGCGAAGTATCGGTGATGGCTTCGGCCTCGCCTAGCGCTCCGTGTTCGACAACTCGCAGTTCGTAGTCATCGATGAGCTCAGGAAGCACATGTTCCAAGAGTTTCGATACAGGAACACGATCAAAGGGTTGGAGCCCCAACGCGTTGCGCGTCCTCCACGCGATCTCTTCGATTTCCTCGCGCGTTCGAGGTCGCGCAACGCGTTGGGCTTTAGCCACGGCGATCCTCCTTCAAGAGCTTGCGGAGCTTCGCCTTTCCTTCAGGAGACAGGCGAGCAAAGGAGTCTGCAAGATCGTGTGCCAGCGCACGATCATCAGCTGGAGCATCCTTTCGCAAAGTGAAGCTGAACTGCGAACGAGAGACTGCGGCCGCTCGCCGCATTTCATTCGCTTCGGTGGGAGTTAGCGAAAGCGCCTTGATCACTTTATCGTCAAACCCGTCAGGCACGAACCGTTGCCCGGTTTCCAATTGACTCAGGTATGGCGTGCTGATCTTAAGCAGCTTCGCTAAGTCGCCAAGGAGCAGGTTTCTCTCCTGCCTCTCGCGACGAAGGAGCTGTCCAAAGGGCGTCACGGTAGTCCTCCTCGCTTTTCGGCCTTACCATTAGGGCCGAAGTCCGACTGGGTGGTCGGCGTTGTTGAATTTAGCACCTCGTTGCTAATTTGCAAGCGTTTGCTAAACTGCGTGAGGAAAAAAATTTCAGCCCGGTTGTGGGACGTCACCCGGTTCCGGTGTCGTCCAGCCTCCGGCCGGCTTCCTTCGATCGCTCGCCGGGTTCAGCCTTGAGGATGGCGTCGAGCGTTTCGTCATCTAGGTCCTCGGTGCGGATCACCTGCCGGTCCCGACGCTTCACCCGCTCGTTCTCCGGCTCGCGCATCACCGCACCTCCACGAACTGCTCGCCTGTGTCCAGAAATGCCTCGATCCGCGCCCATCGTGGCTCCAGCCATTCCGCCAGCGCGCGGTTGGTCGCGTTGCCGCAACGTAGCCACAAGAGCGTGAACCGATCGGGCAAGCGCAGCACCACGAAATCCTCGTCCTTGCTCACCAGCACCGCGTCGTCGGCTTCGGCGCGCGCGGCGATCGCCGCATCGCTCGCGTCGCCAAGCTCGATCTCGCAGACGTGATCCGCTTCATGCCCGCGATCGCGCAGCCACCGGCACAGGGCCGGCGGAAGCTGCGCGTCGATCAGGAACCTCATTCGGCGGCGAGCACCACCGGATGGTCCGCCGCAGTCGCCGCATAGGCCAGCACGGCGCGCACATCGTCTTCGCTGACATAGGGAAAGTCGGCGGCGATCTCTGCCGCGCTCGCGCCGCCGGCCAGCATCTCCAGCACGTCGGTCACGCGCACCCGGGTGCCCGCCACGACCGGGCGGCCGCCGCACACGGCGGGGTCGATCGCAATACGCGGGAAGCCGGCCAAGGTCATAAGAAGAATGTGGAGCAAAGATGCGATTTTCGCAACGGGCGGCGACATGCTCCTGAACCTCCCCCGTGTCCGCCCCGTCTCCGGCGGTTCGGCCGACCGCATCGCCCGCCCCTCCACTTGACTTGTTGGAAATGTTCCCCCTCTGTTCTCATGGGGAGGGAGCCACTATGAACGCCATCACGCACATCACCGCCATGCCCGCCGACCAGCGCTGCCGCCGCGACGGCTGGACCGCCGATCGCCAGCGCGCGTTCCTCGAAGCGATCGCCGAGGGCCACACCGTGGACGCCGCCGCGCGGCTCGTCGGCATGACCAAGCAATCGGCCTATGCGCTGCGCCGCCGCGCCGCCGGCTCGTCCTTCGCGCTCGGCTGGGCGGCGGCGAGCCTGCTCGCGCGCGAGAAGCTCGCCGACACGCTGATCGCCCGCGCGTTCGACGGTCAGGTCGAGACGTACACGCGCCCCGACGGCAGCACCGTCTCGCGCCACCGCTACGACAACGCCCTCGCCTCGCGCATGCTCGCGCGGCTCGATCGCGCGGTCGAGGAAGCGCCGGGGCCCGAGGCGCACGCCGCCCGCCTCGTCGCGCGCGAGTTCGACGCCTTTCTCGACCTCATCGACCGCGACGCCGGCCCGGCTCGCGCCGGGCTGTTCCTCGCCGGCCGCGCCGCCGACGGCGACGATCCCGATTTCGACGCGATCCTCTCGCTCGCCCGCGCCGACCGCTGGCTCAAGGCCGGCGCCGGCACCCCCGCCGAGGTCGACACGCACGATCTCGATCCCGACGCCCGCGCCACCTGGACCGGCGAGCAATGGGCGCGCGCCGAGGCCGCAGGGCTCGTCGCCCTCGCCGACGCAGCCGAACCCGCGCACAGCCGTCAACTTCGTCAACTTCGCCCGGAAAACGCCGCCGAGTCAGCATATTGCGAAAATGACCCCGACGACGGGCTCGACGAAGAGGAGCGCGTCTGGTGGGACGAGGACAGCTATGCCTGGCGCACCAACTTCCCGCCCCCGCCCGATTTCCGCGGCGAGGAGGACGGCCGCTTCGGCGACACCGATTACCAGCGCGAGCTGACCCCCGAAGAGGAGGCCGCCGCCACCGCCCGCCACGACGCCGAGCTCGCCGCCGCGCGCGCCCAGGACGAAGCCGCGCGCGACCGCTGGTTCGCCGTCCCCGTCTCCGCCCAGCTGTGCGCCGAGGCGCCCGAAGGCCCGCTCCACGCCGCGACACCGCGCGCCGATTTGCATTTCCCGCACGGAGCGCCCACATAAAGAGCGCTACAGTCGCATATCGACGGTTTTCGGCGCTTTGCGGCCCCTTCTCCTTCTTTCCCTGCTGCCGAGGCACCGGGCGCGCCGGCAGTCGGCTCGCCCCCGAACAGAAGGAATATCCACATGACCACCACCGGCACCGTCAAATTCTTCAACGCCGACAAGGGCTACGGCTTCATCGCCCCCGATGGCGGCGGCAACGATGCCTTCGTCCACATCACCGCGGTGGAGCGCGCCGGCATGCGCACGCTCGATCAGAACCAGCGCGTCCAGTATGAGCTCGAGCAGGATCGCCGCGGCAAGATGAGCGCGGTCAACCTCCAGCCGGCCGAGTAAGCGGCCGGCTTCGGCGGCGCCGATCCCGGCGTCGCCGCTTCCGTTTCCAAGGAGCCAGGCATGGCCGACGATCTCGCTTTCTACCGCGCCCGCGCCGCCGCCGAGCATGCGGCCGCCGAAGCCGCCACGCTCGACAATGTCCGCGAACGCTGCGAGCGCGCCGAGCGCGCATGGACGGAAATGGCCGAACGCGCCCAGCGCACCCGCCGCCAACGCGAGGAGCGGGAGGCCGCCGTCGCCCGCCGCGCCGCCGCCGCCGAAGCGGCCGTTCCCGCATTAGGCGAACCCCGGGCGCTATGACGGGATGACGTCGTCGCCGGCAGCCGAATCGTAAGCGCCGGCGGCTGAGAGACGAAGCCGCGCTCCCGCTTACAAGCCTTGGGATGCCGATCATCGATCTCGATTACCTCCAGGGGCGCTCCAATCGCTCGCTCGACAATATGCGCCGCCCCCACGCCGGCCGCATCGCGGCCGAGAAGCCGGCTTTCGTTTCGCCGCCAGGCACTGACCAACCCTCGGCGGAGGAGCGACCCTCTTTGCTCTTCCTTTACGGGAGAGCGCCCAATCCAACCGCCCCTGACGAGAAGAGAGCAACGAGGACCGCGCCTTACGCGTCACCCGCCCATGCGGGCGCGGCTCTCGGGGAAGGGGGCGGGTGGAACTGGCCGGATGCTCGCATTGGGCAGGCTACTCAGGCGTCGATCTCTTCCTCGTCCAGTCGCGTCGCATTCTCCTGGATGAAGGCGAAGCGGTGGGCGGCGTCCTTGCCCATCAGGCGATCGACGAGATCGCGAACCGCTGATCGCTCCTCATATTCCTGCGGCAGAGTGACGCGGAGCAGGGTGCGGCTCTTGGGGTCCATCGTGGTTTCGCGGAGCTGCTGGGGGTTCATCTCACCCAGCCCCTTGAAGCGGGCGACCTCGACCTTCTTGCCTTTGAACGGCCCCGCTTCGATCCGCGCCCGATCCTCGTCGTCGCGCGCGTAGAGAGACTTGGCGCCCGCCGTCAGCCGGTAGAGCGGCGGCTGGGCGAGATAGAGGTGCCCGCGCCGCACCACGTCCGGCATTTCCTGGAAGAAGAAGGTCATCAGCAGCGTGGCGATGTGCGCGCCGTCCACGTCGGCGTCCGTCATGATGACGATCCGTTCGTAGCGTAAACCCGAGGCGTCGCACTTCTCGCGCGTGCCGCAGCCCAATGCCTGGATCAGATCGGCGATCTCCTGATTGGCGAGGATCTTGGCCGTGTTGGCCGAAGCCACGTTCAGGATCTTGCCCCGGATCGGCAGCACCGCCTGCGTCTTGCGGTCGCGCGCCTGCTTGGCCGAGCCGCCCGCCGAATCACCCTCGACGATGAAGATCTCGGTGCCTTCGGGCGAATCGCTGGCGCAGTCGGTGAGCTTACCGGGCAGACGCAGCTTGCGCGCGGAGGTCGCGGTCTTGCGCTTGACGTCGCGCTCCGCCTTGCGGCGCAGCCGCTCGTCCATGCGATCGAGGACATAGCCGAGCAGCGCCCGGCCGCGATCCATGTTGTCGGCGAGGAAATGATCGAAATGATCGCGCACCGCGCCTTCCACCAGCCGCGCGGCGTCCGGCGAGGTCAGGCGGTCCTTGGTCTGGCTCTGGAACTGCGGATCGCGGATGAAGACGGAGAGCATCAGCTCCGAGCCCGTCATCACATCCTCGGGCGCGATATCCTTGCCCTTCTTCTGGCCGACCAGCTCGGCGAAGGCGCGGATGCCCTTGACCAGCGCGGCGCGCAGGCCCTGCTCGTGGGTGCCGCCGTCGGGCGTCGGGATGGTGTTGCAATAATAGCTGTAGGAGCCGTCCGAATAGAGCGGCCAGGCCACCGCCCATTCGGCCGAGCCCTGTCCGTCCGGGAAATCGTGGCGGCCGGAAAAGAAATCGGCGGTGGCGCATTCGCGGCCGCCCAACTGCTCGCGCAGATGATCGGCGAGCCCGCCGGGGAACTGGAACACGGCTTCGGCGGGCGTATCGTCCGATATGAGCGAGGGATCGCATTTCCAGCGTATCTCGACGCCCGCGAACAGATAGGCTTTCGAGCGGGCGAGGCGGTAGAGCCGTTGCGGCTTGAACTTCATTTCCCCGAAAATCTCGGGATCGGGGGTGAAGGAGACGCTGGTGCCGCGCCGGTTGGGGGTGGGGCCGAGCTTCACCAGCGGCGTCAGCGCATGGCCCTTGCCGAAGCGCTGGCGATAAAGCTCGCGGTTGCGGGCCACCTCGATCACCGTCTCGGTGGAGAGCGCGTTCACCACCGAGACGCCGACGCCGTGCAGGCCGCCGGAGGTCTGATAGGCCTTGTCCGAGAATTTGCCGCCCGAATGAAGGGTGGTGAGGATCACCTCCAGCGCCGATTTGCCCGGATAGCGGGGATGCTCGTCCACCGGGATACCGCGGCCGTTATCGTTGACGGTCAGGTGGTTGCCCGGCCCGAGCGTCACCTCGATGCGGCCGGCATGACCCGCCACCGCCTCGTCCATCGCATTGTCCAGCACCTCGGCGGCGAGATGGTGGAGCGCGCGCTCGTCGGTGCCGCCGATATACATGCCCGGACGGCGGCGGACCGGCTCCAGCCCCTCCAGCACCTCGATCGCGGAGGCGTCATAGCTGTCGGCGGAAGCGGAAGGGGAACCGGAAGCGAAGAGATCATTGGCCATCGCGCGCAGCTATAAGCGGCGGCGGGGCGCGGCGCAAAGCATCGAAACGGATGCCTTGCGCCGATCGTCTCAGTGACCGCCCGCGTCGACGATGCCGCCGGCATTGGTGTCCGCGCCGCCTTCGCGATAGACGGCGCCGCCCTTCATCACGAAGGCGACGCGCTCGAGTTCGGTGATGTCCTTCAGCGGATCGCCGTCGACCGCGATGATGTCGGCGAAGCGGCCGGGCTGGACCGAGCCGATATCCGCGCTGTCCCCGATCAGATCGGCGGCGTTGCGGGTGGCGGCGAGGATCGCATCCATCGGGCTTATTCCCGCCTTCACCATCAGCGCGAACTCGCCGGCGTTCTTGCCGTGGGGGACCAGGCTTTCGTCGGTGCCGAAGGCGATTTTGACGCCGGCGCGATAGGCCGCGCCGAGATTCTGCTGGAGATGCGGGGCCACCGCGATCGCCTTGGCGGCCGAGGAGGGCGGCAGCTGCTCGGGATGCGTCTTGGCGATCTCGTAGACGCGCTGGGCGATCAGTAATGTCGGCACCAGATATGTGCCGTGCTGCTTGAACAGCGGATAGCTTTCCGGCCCCGCGAAGCTGCCATGCTCCACAGAGTCGACGCCGAGCGCGATGGCGTGGTCGATCGCCTCGCGGCCGTGGATGTGCGCGGCCACCTTCATGCCGAGCGCATGGGCGGTATCGACCACCGCCTTGATCTCCGCGTCACTCAGCAGTTGCAGGTTGGGATCGTCGTTGACCGAGAGCACGCCGCCCGAGGGCATGATCTTGATGAGATCCACGCCGCGCCGCCGATGATCGCGCACCGCACGAATGGCGCTGTCCACCCCGTCGATGATCGAATCATTCCATTCCGGGTTGCTGATCGCCGGATCGAGGCCGGAATGGGCGTCGCTGTGGCCGCCGGTCGGCCCGAGCGGCGCGCCCGCCACCCACATGCGCGGCCCCGCGATCTCACCCTTGGCGATCGCGCGCTTCATCGCCACCACCAGATCGGTTTCGCCGCCGACATCGCGGACGCTGGTGAAGCCCGCCTCCAGCGTGGCGCGGGCATAGGCCGGGGTCTTGTAGGCGCTGTCGTAGCCGGTGGTGGTGACGAGCTCGCGGATCGGATCGCCGCCGTCGAATTGCCCGGTGATGTGAACGTGGCAGTCGATCAGGCCGGGCAGCACCGTGGAACGGGAAAGGTCGATCACCCGCGCGCCCGCCGGCTGGGTGAAGCCCGGCGTCACCGAGGCGATGCGATCGTCATGGACGAGGATGGTGATGTTGCTTTTCGGCGCGGCCCCGGTGCCGTCGATCAGCCGCCCGGCGTGGATCGCGATATCCTCCGCTCCCGCCGGCGCGCCCGCCATCAGCCCGACCGCGAGCGCCGCCGCGGCTGCCCCCTTCCATCCCTTCATAGCCATCCTCTGTGCTTGCCCCCGGCGCGGAGCCTAGCCGAGCGCGCCGGGAGGGCAAGCCCTTGGAGGATCAGCTCTCCAGCTTTTGCTCCAGCGTGATCTCGGCATTGAGCAGCTTGGAGATGGGGCAGCCCTGCTTCGCCTCCCCGGCGATGCGCTCGAACTCGGCCGGCGCGATGCCGGGGACGTGGGCGGTGAGGCTGAGCGCGGATTTGGAGACCTTGAAGCCTTCCCCGTCCTTCTCCAGCGTGACGGCGGCCTTGGTGTCCAGCGTGCCGTCCTCGTAGCCTGCCTTGGCCAGCGCGAAGCTGAGCGCCATGGTGAAGCAGGCGGCGTGGGCGGCCGCGATCAGCTCCTCCGGGTTGGTGCCGGCCTCCTCCTCGAACCGGGTGTGGAAATCGTAGCGTTGCTCCTTGAGCACGCCGGACTGGGTGGAGACCTGCCCCTTTCCGGCTTTCCCGAGGCCTTCGTAGCGGGCGGTGGCGGTGCGGACGGTCATCGGCTTTAAGCTCCTGCGCTTGAGGGTTCGACCGGCCCAACGAGCGAGCGGTGCGATGGTTCGACGCATCCGCCGCGCCCCCTCGCGCGTTCCGGTTCCCGAGCAAGGTAGGAGAGCGATGATGGCCGACAAGCCCAAGCTGAACGCGATGGGAATGCCCGAGCCCGAACCCGACCAGCCGGTGGAGCCCTATGATCCGCGCAAGCCGATGGGCGAGCGGCAGGACGGCGCGGGCACGGCCCCACCCCGCAGGGACCGCACCGAGGCGACCCCGGTGGGCAGCACCGCCGCGCGCCGCTCCGGCCCGATGGCGCCCCCGGCGGCCGCCCATGAAGAGCCGATGCGCGGCGCCCCCGAGCATGGCGATCGCGGCAAGCCCGCCCCCTTCACCCAGGGCGCGGCGAAGGGATCGGGCTCCTCGGCCGGAGGCGGCGGCGCGGGCGCGGACGAAGATATCGACGCGGACAGCGTGGCCGGCGGCGGCCATCGGCCCAGGCAGCTTTCCGCCACCGGCCCCAGGCCCACCGGCGGAGCGGACACGCCGCACCACGACAGTCACTGAGCCCTGTCGCCTAGGGCACCAGGATCGTGTCCCTCGCTTCCGGCAGCAGCTCGGGATAGTCGAGCGTATAGTGCAGGCCCCGGCTCTCCTTGCGGTGGAGGGCGGAGCGGACGATCAGGTCGGCCACCTCGACGAGGTTGCGCAGCTCGATCAGATCGGCGGTGACGCGGAAATTGCCGTAATAGTCCGCCACCTCCTGCCGGAGCAGGGCGATGCGGTGCTGGGCGCGCTCCAGCCGCTTGGTGGTCCGCACGATCCCGACATAATCCCACATGAAGCGGCGGATCTCGCGCCAGTTATGCTGGACGATGACCTCCTCGTCCGAATCGGTGACGCGGCTTTCGTCCCACGGGCGGATCGGCGGCGGGGCCGGCAGATCGTCCCAGCAGCGGGTGATATGGCCGGCCGCCGCCTCCCCGAACACGAAACATTCGAGCAGCGAGTTGGAGGCGAGGCGGTTGGCCCCGTGCAGCCCCGATTGCGTCACCTCGCCCGCCGCATAGAGGCCGGGCAGATCGGTGCGGCCGTCCAGGTCCACCATGACGCCGCCGCAGGTGTAATGCTGGGCGGGGACGACGGGGATCGGCTGCTTCGTGATGTCGATGCCGAGGCCGAGCAGCTTGGCGTGGATGGTCGGGAAGTGCGCCTTCACGAACTCGGGCGGCTGATGGCTGATGTCGAGATGGACGTAATCGAGGCCGAGCCGCTTGATCTCATGGTCGATCGCGCGCGCCACGATGTCGCGCGGCGCCAGCTCCTCGCGCGGATCGAACTCCGGCATGAAGCGATGGCCGTTGGTGGGGAGCTTCAGTTGCCCGCCTTCCCCGCGCACCGCCTCGGTGATGAGGAAGTTCTTGACCTCCAGATTGTAGAGGCAGGTCGGGTGGAACTGCATCATCTCCATGTTGGAGATGCGGCACCCCGCCCGCCACGCCATCGCGATGCCATCCCCGGTCGCGCCGCGCGGGGCGGTGGAATAGATATAGGCGCGGCCCGCCCCGCCGCTGGCGAGGATGGTGGCGCGGCCGGTGAAGGTCTCCACCTGCCCCGTCTTGCGGTTGAGCGCATAGACGCCCCAGACATGGCCGTCGCCCGAATAGCGCTCGCCGTGGCGGCCGGTGACGAGATCGAGCGCGGCGCGATCGGGGATCAGGCTGATATTGGGATGCGCGCGCGCGGCCTGCTCCAGCGCCTGCTGCACCGCCCAGCCGGTCGCGTCGTTGACATGGACGATGCGGCGATGGCTATGCCCGCCCTCGCGGGTCAGATGGAGCGCATCGCCCTCATGGTTGAAGGGAACACCGAGCTTCGTCAGACGCTCGATCGAGCGCGGCGCGTTCTCGATCACGAACTCGACCGTCGCGCGGTTGTTGAGGCCCGCGCCGGCGATCATCGTATCCTCGATATGGCTTTCGAAGGTATCGCCCGCTTCCAGCACCGCGGCGATGCCGCCCTGCGCCCGCGCGGTGGACCCGTCCGAGAGCGCGCCCTTGGCCAGCACCGCGACTTTGAACCGCTCGGCGAGGCTGAGCGCCGCCGTCAGCCCCGCCGCGCCCGAGCCGATGATGACGACATCGAACGCGTGGGGCGCGCCCATCAGGCGGCCGCCCGTCCGCTGGTGAGGCTCAGGAACACGTCTTCCAGATCGGCCTCGCGGGTGGAGACGTCTACGATGCCGAGCCCGGCGGCCTGCACCGCCGCCAGCACCTCACCGGCATTCACCTTGTCCTTGTGGTAGGTGATCGCCACAACCCTGTCCCCGATCAGATCGCTCTTCTCGAAGCAGGGTGCTTCCGGCGCGGCGGCGAGATCGCGGTCCACCGTCACCTCGACCACCTTCTCGCGCGCCTTGTTGACGAGCTCGCGGGTGGGTTCGTTGGCGATGAGCTGGCCGTGGTTGATGATCGCGATGCGATCGCACAGCTCCTGCGCTTCCTCCAGATAATGGGTGGTGAGGACGACGGTGGTGCCCTGATCGTTCAGGTGGCGCACATAGGTCCAGAGCTGCTGGCGCAGCTCGATATCGACGCCGGCGGTGGGTTCGTCGAGCACCAGCACCGGCGGGAAATGCACCATCGCCTTGGCGACGAGCAGCCGCCGCTTCATGCCGCCTGAAAGCGTGCGCGCATAGGCGTCGGCCTTGTCCTCCAGATGGACGGCGCGGAGCAGCTCCATCGTGCGGCGCTCGGACTTGGGCACGCCATAAAGCCCGGCCTGGATCTCCAGAGCCTCGCGGGGGGTGAAGAAGGGATCGAACAGGATCTCCTGCGGCACGATGCCGATCGAACGCTTGGCGTTGCGGGGATGTTCGTTGATGTCGAAGCCCCAGATTTCGGCCGTTCCCCCGGTCTTGTTCACCATCCCGGCGAGGATGTTGATGAGGGTGGATTTGCCCGCGCCATTGGGGCCGAGCAGGCCGAATATCTGCCCGCGCGGCACATCGAAGCTGACGCCCTTCAGCGCCTGCTTGCCGCCGGCGTATGTTTTCTCCAGCCCCCGGATGCTGATCGCCGCCTCGCTCATGGCGCGCCAGATAGAGGCTCGCTCGCGCTCCGGCTAGAGGCGAGCGCGCGTTAACCATTTCCGTTACGCTTTCGTTAGGGAAGCGGAGCGATCCTCCCGGCCATGACCACGCTCCGCCTTCCCAGCACCGTCCGCCGCTCCCGCGTCGCGCTGGCGGCGGCCGCGTTCGCCGCCGCGCTGATCACGGTGATGGCGCTGCCGGGGAGCGCGATCCAACCGGCCGCCGCCGCACCCGTGAGCTCCGCTTACGCCTGATTGCGCGGGCTCGCCGCCCTTGCTATCGGCGCAGGCATGACCCAGCAGCCGCCCGAAATCCTCCGCGTGACCAGCCGCCGCGTCGTCTGCGACGGGGCGAGCGACACCCCGACCGGCGCCGCGCTCGGCCATCCGCGCGTGTTCCTCGAGATCGATGATTCGGGCTATGTCGAATGCGGCTATTGCGACCGCCGCTACGTGCTGGCCGGCGGACCGGCGGATCAGGGCGAGGCGAGCAAGGCGGCCTGACCCTCTTGAGAGGAGCCGCGCCTCGAGGTGAGGCGCGGCGGTTCTTTCCTACTTCTTCTGGCCGGCGATCCAGTCGTCCACCTTCTTCTCCAGCACCGTCATCGGCAGCGCGCCGGTATCGAGCACCACCGCGTGGAAGG
>Ga0164242_10000872_pt1 | contig 35973 bp, 38 predicted proteins | sample OricomgcompostMG_FD_108783 | JGI IMG/M metagenome (GOLD analysis project Ga0164242, IMG submission 108783) | Miracle-Growth compost microbial communities from Emeryville, California, USA - Original compost - Miracle growth compost (MG) ... | reverse complement strand
CGCGACGGCGAACTGGTCGCTTATGTGGTTCCGGCCGGCGCCATCACCGCAAGCGACCTGCGTACCGCGCTGGCCGCCGTGCTGCCAGACTATATGGTGCCTTCACGCTTTGCCAAGCTGCCGGCGCTGCCGCTCAATGCCAGCGCCAAACTCGATGCTGCCGCGCTCCCCAACCCGCTCGCCTGCGCACTGGAGGACGATACCGCACCACAGCGCGCGCCGGCCCGCCCGACCGAGGCGCGCCTGCTCGATATCGTCCGCGAGGTGATCGGCCGCGACGACGTCGGCGTCGACGACGATTTCTTCCAGATGGGCGGCCATTCGCTGCTCGGCACGCAAGTGGTGGTCCGCGCGCGCGATGCGTTCGGCGTCGAGCTGACGCTGTTTCACCTGTTCGAGGGCCGCACCGTCGCGACGCTTGCCACCACGATCGAAGGCCTGGTGATGGAAAAGCTCGCCGGGCTTTCCGACGAAGACCTCAAGCGGATGGCCAGCTGATGGCGACGCAACCCGCTTCCGATCCCACGCTCAGCCTCTATCGCCTGCTCGATCCGGCGGTGCTCGCCGATCCGTATCCGCTCTACCAGCGGCTGCGCGAGGAGGACCCGGTCCATTGGGATCCGTTCCTGCATTGCTGGGTGGTGACGCGTTACGAGGACGTCCACACCGTCCTCAAGGAGTTCTCCGCCGACCGCGCGCCCTCGCCCGAGCAGCTTCGCGCGCTCGGCATCGCCGGGATCGAGCCGGTGTCCGAGATGATGGTGCGGCAGATGCTGTTCCTCGACGCGCCCAAACACACCCATCTGCGCAAGCTGTGCTCGCACGCCTTCACGCCGCGCCGCGTCGAATTGCTGGAGCAGCGGATCGAGGCGATCGCCGACCGGCTGATCGACGAAGCCGCGCGCGAAGGCCGGATCGACCTGATCAACGGTTTCGCCGCGCCCTATCCCTCGATCGTGTTCGCTGCCTTGCTCGGCGTGCCCGAGGAGGATCATGCGCAGCTCAAGACATGGTCGGCCGATTATGCCGAGATGCTCGGCAATTTTCAGCACAACATCGACCGCATCGCGCGTGTCCTCAAATCGACGGGCGAGATGACCGATTACTTCCGCCGCGCGATCCATGAGGTCGATCGCCCGCTCGCCGACGGCCTGCTCAAGAGCCTGGTCGAGGCGGAGGTCGACGGTGACCGGCTGACCGAAGACGAGGTGATCGCCAACGCGGTCGTCACGATGGTCGGCGGGCAGGAAACGACGACCAATTTGATCGGCTCGGGCATGCTGACGCTGCTGCGCCAGCCCGACAAGCTTGCCGAGCTGCGCGACCGGTCCGAGATCATCGAGAGCGCCGTCGAGGAGCTGCTGCGCTTTGAAAGTCCCAGCCAGCATACCGGCCGCATCTGCCGGGCCGACACGGTGATGGGCGGCAAGCTGATCCGCAAGGGCGAGGCGGTGATGGCCGTGATGGCCGCCGGGAACCGCGATCCCGAGCGCTTCGACGATCCCAACACGCTCGATTTCGAGCGCACCGACAACCGCCACCTCGCCTTCGGCTGGGCGGCACATTTCTGCTTCGGCGCGCCGCTCGCGCGGATGGAGGGGCGCATCGCCTTCCGCAAGCTGCTCGAGCGGCTCAACAACGTCGCGCTCGCGGCCGACAAGCTCGAATGGCGCGAAAATCTGGGGCTCCGCGGCCTCAAATCGCTTCCCGTGAGGTTCGATTCATGAACGAGATGACCAACGCCGCCGACCTCCGCCGCCAATTGATGGAGCGGATGCTGCGCGGCGAGGCCAACCCTGCTGCGGCGCAGAGCCAGCCCGACCCGATCCGGCCGCGCGACCCGGCGCGCGTGCTGCCGCTGACCCGCGAGCAGAACCAGCTGTGGCTCCACGCGCAGATGGCGCCGGACATGCCGCTCTACAACGAATCGATCACCCTCCACCGCCGCGGCGCGTATGACCATCGCGCGCTGGAGATGGCGCTGAGCGAGATCGTTCGCCGTCACGAAATCTGGCGCACCTCGTTTCACGACGCCGACGGCGAGCTGTTGCAGCGTGTCGCGCCGCCGTTCGCGGTCAACCTCCCGATCCTCGACATCAGCGCCATGCCCGAGGCCGAGCGCGAGGCCGAGGCGCACCGCCTCGCTACGGTCGACGCCAAGGCGCCGATCGACTTCGAGACCGCGCCGCTGTTCCGCGCCCGAGTCGTCAAGCTCGCCGAGGACGATCATCGCCTTTACCTGACGCTGCACCATATTATTTTCGACGGCGTCTCGATCTACCGCACGCTGGTTCCCGAACTCGCTGCGCTGGTGAAGGCGTATGAAGCCGGCCAACCCTCGCCACTGTCCGAACCCGCGATCCAATACGGCGATTATGCCGCCTGGCAGCACGATCAGGCCGATCCCGAGACGCTCGATCGTCAGCTCGATCACTGGCGCAAAGCGCTCGCCCAGCCGCTACCACGCCTCGAAATCGCCGGCGATCGCCCCCGCCCCGGTATGCCGACGCACGCCGGCTCGATGGAGGTGTTCGAGCTCGCCGACGATCTCGTCGCCAAGCTGAAGGCGCTCGCCCGCGCGGAGAACGCGACGCTCTACATGGTGCTGCTCGCCGCCTACAAGGCGATGCTCTACCGTTATACCGGCGACACCGACATCATCGTCGGCGGCGTCACCGACACGCGGCGGCGGCCCGAGCTGCAGCCGCTGATCGGCTATTTCCTCAACACGATGGCGCTTCGTAGCCGCCCGGCCGGCGACCGGCCGTTCCGCGCCTATCTCGCCGAAGTGAAGGCGAGCGTGATCGGCGCGCTGGGCGCGAGCGACATCCCGTTCGACCGGCTGATGCGCGCGCTCGGCATCAAGCGCGGCAAGGGCACGCACCCCTTGTTCAACACCTTGTTCTCGATCGAGCCGCCGGTCGATCCCTTCCCCGAAGGCTGGGACCTGACTCAGATGGACGTCGTGGTGGGCGCGGCGAAATACGATCTCTATCTCGAACTCGACGAGCGCCCTTCGGGGATGGACGGCCGCTTCCTCTATTCGACCGAATTGTTCGACGCCGCGACGATCCGCCGCATGATCGAGCATTGGCGGACGATGCTGGAAGGCATCGCCGCCGATCCCGATTGCGCGCTGGGCAAGCTGCCGATGCTGTCGGCCGACGAGCAGCGCGAACTGGTCGAGAGTTGGAACGACACGGCCCAGCCCCTCCCCCATTTAAATGTCGTCGACTGGTTCGCCGAACAAGCAGCCAGGCGCTCCGATCAGGCTGCGCTCACCTACAATGACGAGCGCTGGACCTATGCCGATCTCGCCCGCCGATCGGATGCGATCGCCGCGCGCCTCGTCGCCGAGGGCGTCCAGCCGGGCGCGCTGGTCGGGCTGTCGCTCGGCCGCTCGCCGTGGATGGCCGCAGCGATGCTCGGCGTCGCCAAGGCGGGCGCAGCCTATCTGCCGCTTGATCCCGGCTTCCCGCCGAGCCGCCTCGCGCTGATCGCCGAGGACGCCAAGCCGGCGCTGGTGCTGGTCGAGCCCGGCACCGAGCACGCGATCCCCGCCGATCTCGCGCCGAGCCTGTCGCTGACCCGCGACTGGCCCGACACCGCGTTCAAGCCGCGCGCGATCGACGGCGAAAGCCTCGCCTACGTTCTCTACACCTCGGGCTCGACCGGAAAGCCCAAGGGGGTCGAGATCCCGCACGCCGCGCTGGTCAACCTGCTGATGGCGATGCAGCAGGCGCCGGGTTTCGCCGAGGGTGAGACGCTGCTCGCGATTACGACGTTGTCGTTCGACATCGCCGAACTCGAACTGTGGCTGCCGCTCGTTACCGGTGGCACCGTCGCGATCGCCTCGCGCGACGAGGCGATGGATATGGCGGCGCTGATCGCCCGCATCGAGACGGTGAAGCCGCACGTCATGCAGGCCACCCCGGCCACCTGGCGCGGGCTGATCGAGACCGGCTGGGCGGGTGCGCCCGAGATGCGCGTGCTGTGCGGTGGCGAGGCTTTGCCGCGCGCGCTGGCGGACCAGCTGCTGCCGCGCGTCAAAGAGCTATGGAATATGTACGGTCCGACCGAGACGACGATCTGGTCGACCGTATCGAAGGTCGAAGCGACCGGCCCGATCGCCATCGGCAAGCCGATCGCCAACACGCAGGTTCGCATCCTCGACGCGGACGGCAACGATCGCCCGGTCGGCGCGATCGGCGAGCTGATGATCGGCGGGCGCGGGCTCGCGCACGGCTATCGCGGCCGACCCGACCTGACCGAGCAACGCTTCGTCGATCACAAGGGCACGCGCCTGTATCGCACCGGCGATCTCGGCCGCTGGCGCGCCGATGGCGTGCTCGAATGCCTCGGCCGCACCGACAACGAAGTGAAGATTCGCGGCTTCCGCATCGCGATCGAGGAGGTCGAGGGCGCGCTGGCGAAGCTGCCCGGTGTCATCGGTGCCGCCGCGCGCGCCTGGCCCGATCCGAGCGGCGAGCACATGCTGGCCGGCTATGTCGTCGGTGGCGGCGATCCCGCGAGCTGGCGCGACGAGCTCGCCAAGACGCTCCCCGACTACATGATTCCGGGCCGCTTCGTTCAGATGGACGAATTGCCGCTCACCCCCAACGGCAAGGTCGATCGCAAGCAGCTTCCCGAGCCCGGCGCCGGTGCCAGGCCCAAGCGCACCGGCGAGCCGCCCAAAACGCCCGAGGAGCGCCAGCTCGCCGAAATCTGGCGCGCGGTGCTCAAGGTCGAGACGGTCTCGCGTGACGACGATTTCTTCGATCTCGGTGGCCATTCGCTGCTGATAGCGGCTGATCCGCCGCATCCAGGCCGATTACGGCATCCGCCTGCCGATGGGCGCGCTGTTCCAGGCGCCCAAGCTCGCCGACATGGCCGAATTGCTGGCGAGCGGCGTCGCCGCGGAGGACATCTCGCCCGTCGTGCCGATCCAGCCGCATGGTAGCAAGCCGCCGATCCTGTGGCTCGACGGCGGCTCGACCTTCCTGCCTTTGTCGGAGCGGCTCGGGACAGACCAGCCGTTCTACGGCATCCACGTCGATGCTATTCTCGAAAAGGCCGGCGGCTGCCCCAAGAAGCTCGAAGATGCCGCGCGGCTCGTCGTCGCGACGCTGCGCAAGGAAAGACCCAACGGCCCCTATTTCATCGGCGGCTGGTGCACGTCGGGCATCCTCGCCTATGCGGTTGCGGAGGAATTCCGCCGGCAAGGCTGCGACGTACCGCTGCTGATGCTGGTCCACGCCTTCCACCCGGTGAAGTCGCGTGAGATCGGCGAGATTCGCGCGTTCCTCAGCAAGTTCCGCTTCCACATCGCGCAGACCATGCTTCAACCCAAGGGGACGCGCATCCGCTATTTCTTCGAGCGGCTGCGCGGCCTTTCCGACGCTGCGAACCTCCGCGGCGGGCGCGAAGCGGTTCTCCAGCCCAAGCTGCGGACCCAGCTCGACAAGGCGGCGCTGCGCTACACGCCGCCGCGCTACCCCGGCCCGGCGGTGCTATTCGAGCCGGCCGATCATCCCGACGTGCTCGATTTCGCCGAATATTGGCACGCCTCGTGCGTCGGCGAGTTCACCAGCTACATCGCACCCGGAGGCCATCGCACGATGCTCGAGCCGCCGTGCATCGACACGTTCGCAGCGATGCTCAAGCCGCATCTCGACAAGGCAATGGCGACGGCACCGCTGCGCGCCATCGGCTGAACACGGCTGGTGCCCCCGAGAGGACTCGAACCTCCGACCTGCGGTTTAGGAAACCGTCGCTCTATCCGGCTGAGCTACGGGGGCGCCGGGCGGCGTGGTAGAGAGCGCGGGCGCGCCGGTCAATTGCGTTCGTCGGGCGGCACGACCGGGAACGGTAGCGGCGCCACCGGCACGCCATCGGCGACCAGTGCCTTGGCCTCGGCAATGCTGGCCTGACCGTGGATCGGCGCGGATTCGGCCTCGCCGCTGTGCATCGCGCGTGCCTCGCTGGCGAAGGAGCGACCGACCCAGCGAGAGTTTTCCAGCGCTGCCTGTTGCGCCTTGGCCAAAGTCGCCAAAGCAGCCTTCACCGCAGCGGTATCGGGCGGCGCGGACGGCGCCTCGGCACGATTGCCTTTCGCCGGCACGTTGGGCGCCATCACTGACTTACCGATGTCATCGTCGCCGCAGATCGGACAGGCTATCAAGCCGCCGGCGCGTTGTTCCTCATAAGCAGCGCTCGAGCCGAACCAGGCCTCGAACACATGGCCGTGGCCGCAGCGCAGATCAAACACGATCATCGCATCACCTCCACCGGCGGGATGCTGCGCCGGTGTTGCAAGGCGGGAATGCGCGAACGCACCTCGTCGACCCGCGCGGGGTCGATGTCGACGAAGCCGAGGCCGGCGGCCTCGCCCATGTCGAGCAGCACCTCGCCCCATGGATCGATAACCAGCGAGTGGCCGTAGGTCGCGCGGCCATCCTCGTGCACGCCGGTCTGCGCCACGGCGACGACGAAGACACCCGCCTCGATCGCCCGAGCGCGCAGCAGCACATGCCAGTGCGCCGCACCGGTCGGGCGCGTGAAGGCAGCCGGCACCGCCAGCACCGTCGCGCCGGCATCGCTCAGCGCGCGATAGAGATCGGGAAAGCGCAGGTCGTAACAGATCGTCATGCCGAGCAGCCCGATCGGCGACGCAGCGACGACGGCTTGCGCGCCGCCGGTATAAGCCGCCGACTCGCGCCAGCTTTCGCCGGTCGGCAGATCGACGTCGAACAGGTGGAGCTTGTCATATCGGGCACGGATCGCGCCGGTATCGTCGATCAGAAGGCTGCGGTTGGCCCATTTGCCGTCCTCGCGCCGCACCGCCAGTGAGCCGATATGCACCCAAAGCCGGTGCGTCCGCGCCGCTTCCTGAACGGCCGCCAGCATTTCATCGGCTTCCTCGGCAACGATGGCCTGAGCTGCGCGAGCCCGATCACGATCGATCAGCCCCGACATTTCCGGCGTGAACAGCATCACTGCACCGGCGCGCGCGGCCTCGGCAGCCGCTGCGACGATGGTGGCAGCGTTGGCGGCGGGATCGATCCCGCTGGTCATCTGAAGCAAGGCGATCTTCATGCGTCGAGCAGCGCGTCCAGCTTGCCGCCGCGATCGAGCGCCATGAGGTCGTCGCAGCCCCCGACATGCGTGTCGCCGATGAAAATCTGCGGCACGGTGGTGCGGCCGCCGGCGCGCCGGATCATTTCCGCCCGGCCGGGACCGCCGAAGGTGATGTCGTGTTCCTCAAAGGCGACGCCCTTGCCTTTCAACAGCGACTTGGCGCGGATGCAATAGGGGCAGAACGCCTTTGTGTAGAGCTCGATCTTGGTCATCGGGAGCTGACGTGTGATGGCGCTCGGTCAAAGTCAATCGTCGTCGGCATCGAGCACTCGCGCCCAGCATAACACGGTGACCCGCGCCGCGCCGCCGCGGAGCAGCGCGCGTGTGCAGGCGTCCGCCGTGGCACCGCTGGTGTAGACGTCGTCGACCAGCACAGCGTGCTTGCCCCGCACTCGCGCCGCGGCCGGTGCGGCAAGATCGAACGCACCGGCGACGGTTCGCGCGCGCTCGGCAGCGCCGAGACCGCGCAGCACGACCGTCTTGCGTCGGCGGCGCAGCAGCAGCGGCTCGCTCGGTACGCCGCAGCGCCGTCCGATCTCGGCGGCGATCAGCGCCGCCTGGTTGAAACCGCGCGACCACAGCCGCGTGCGATGCAACGGCACCGGCACGAGCAAATCGGCATCCGGCGGCAAGAGTCGGCTCATCGGCCCGGTCATCGTCCGAGCCAGCCCCGTGCGTCCACCATATTTGAGCCGCAACGCGACCGCTCGGGCGACATCGCCATAGGCCACCGCGGCACGGACTCCGTTATGCCGCGGCCGCTGCTCCACGCAGGGACCGCATAGTGCGCCTGCGCCGCGATCGTAAGCGAACGGCGTATTGCAGGCGGCGCACCACGGCGGCCCGATGAAGCGCAACGACGACCAGCAGCCGGCGCAGAATCGATGCGGCTCGCGCGTCACAATGCCGCATCCGGGGCAGCGCGGCGGCAGCGCCAGGTCAACGAGCGTCGTCAGCATTGCGGTCGCGGTCGGCATTCCCCCTTGTCGATCCGCGAGCCGATCGCCACAAGACCCTCGTGACCAGCACCGACATCTTCGATCGGGCCTTGCGGCGCCGCCGCCGCGACCGCGCTGCACAATGCTATGGGGCGCATGATTTCCTGCGGGCCGAGATGCTCGACGGCATCGCCGAACGCCTTGCCGCGGTCAGCCGCAGCTTCACCGACGTGCTCGATCTCGGCTGTTTCGACGGTGCGTTCGCGCCGACGCCCGGCGCGCGCGTGGCGCGGCTCGACGCCGGCTTCGCCTTCGCCAGCGCCGCCGGCGGCGTGCAGGGCGACGAGGATCGACCACCCTTTGCTGATGGGGCATTCGACCTGATCGTCTCGGCCGGCGCGCTCGATACGGTGAACGATCTGCCCGGCGCGCTGGCGCTGGCGCGGCGGATGTTGCGGCCCGACGGCCTGTTTCTCGCTGCCTTCCTGGGCGGCGATACGCTGGCGACCTTGCGCTCGGTGCTCGTCACTGCCGAAGCGGCAAGGCCGGCGGCGCGCGTTCACCCGCGCATCGACGTGCAATCCGCAGGCGACCTGCTGGTCCGCGCCGGCTTCGCGCTGCCGGTCGCCGACAGCGAGACGCTGACAGTGCGCTATGCCGGCCTCGCACCGCTGCTCGCGGATTTGCGCGGCATGGCGGCGACCAGCCTGCTAGCCCCTTCGCCACTGGCACGCGAGACGATCGGACGCGCCGCCGCGCTGTTCGCCGAGCGCGCCGACGCAGACGGCCGGGTTGCCGAGCGGTTCGACATCGTCTTCCTGACGGCCTGGGCACCAGCGCCGGGCCAGCCGCAACCCGCACGCCGCGGCAGCGGCAAGGCGTCGCTGGCGGCTGCACTCAAGCCACACTGAACCTCAGCTTCGCCGCAAGCCCGCGATCGGCGGCGGGCATGGGCAGCGTGTCGAGATCGTTCGGCGCCAGCCAAGCCAGCGCCTGTCCATCGCGCCCGCGCGGTTCACCGGACCAGAGGCGGCAGCAATAGAGCAACAGTAGAAGATGGCGCTCGCCAAGCGGTTCGCTGGCGAACCCTGCGGTGGTCAGCGTCGTCGGTGTCACGCCAATCCCGAGTTCCTCGTCGAGTTCGCGCACCAGCGCCGCTTCGGGGCTTTCGCCTCGCTCGACCTTGCCGCCCGGAAATTCCCACAGCCCGGCCAACGTCTTGCCCGGTGGCCGCTGCTGCACCAGCACGCGCCCTCGTTGGTCGATCAATGCCGCAGCCACGACTGGCATCAGGAGGACGGCACCCATGTCGGCCGCGCCGTTGGTCATTCGTTAACGCTCCTTCGCTAGATCGCATTTCCGGTGGGAGAACAATGTCGATGACGCGCGCGATGTGGAACCGATTCCGCAGCCTGGCGGCCGATTGCAAGGGCGCCACCGCGGTCGAATACGGCCTGATCCTGGCAATGATCGTCATCGCGATGATCGTGTCGCTGTCGACCGTCGCCAACGTGACGATCGACATGTGGAACAACGTCAATACCAAAGTCACGCAGGCCACCAGCTGAAGGCCTTCCCGGCTTAAATCTTTGTCAACCTGTTCCCCCTAAACAAGCCGATGCTGACCGGCGCTCAACCGGTTCAGCCGGGTGACTGAAGCAACGCTTTTTGGAGACCGGTAATGCAGAAGATTCGCACCTTCATTCGTAATAACAAGGCCGCCACGGCCATCGAATACGGCCTGATCGCCGCGCTGATCGCGGTTGCCGCGATCGCCGCGATGTCGGGTCTCGGCAAGGCGCTGAGCACGACGTTCAACAACGTGTCGAGCTCGATGACCACTCCGGCCGCCTAATCGTCGGCACGTCGATTGAGGGCGGCGGGACACGATCCCGCCGCCCTTTTTCTTTGCGTCGTTCCCTAAAGCCGCCCCATCCGCAGGAACTTCTCGCGCCTGTCCTGACGCAACGCGGCTGCGTCGAGCCCGGCGAGATCGTCGAGCGAAATTGCCATCGCATCGCCCAGCGCGGTGATCGCCGCCACCGGATCGCGGTGCGCGCCGCCGAGCGGCTCCGGCACGATCGTGTCGATCAGGCCGAGCTTGGCGAGGTCCTGCGCGGTCACCTTCATCGCTTCGGCGGCATCGGCGGCCTTGTCTGCGGTCCGCCACAGGATCGAGGCGCAGCCTTCGGGCGAGATCACCGAATAGACCGCGTGCTCGAACATCAGCACGCGATTGCCCGTGGCAAGCGCGATTGCACCGCCCGAGCCCCCCTCCCCGACGATCGCCGCGACCAAAGGTACGCCCAGCGCGAGGCACGTCTCGGTCGAGCGCGCGATCGCTTCGGCCTGACCGCGCTCCTCGGCCTGGACACCCGGAAACGCCCCCGAGGTATCGACCAAAGTCAGCACCGGCAGGCCGAAGCGATCGGCAAGCTCCATCAGCCGGATCGCCTTGCGGTAGCCCTCAGGCTTGCCCATGCCGAAATTGTGCCTGAGCCGGCTCGCGGTGTCGTCGCCCTTTTCGTGGCCGATCACCATCACCTTGCGGTCGCGGAACCGCGCCAGCCCGCCGAGGATCGCCTGGTCGTCGGCGAAGGCCCGGTCGCCGGCGAGCGGCAGAAAATCGTCGAACAGCCCCGCGACGTAATCCTTGAAATGCGGCCGCTCGGGATGCCGCGCGACCTGCGTCTTCTGCCACGGCGTCAGCCTGGCATAAGTATCGCGCACCAGCTTGTCGGATTTGGCCTGCAGCCGCCCCACCTCCGCGTCGATATCGATCGAGCCGTCGGCCGCGGTGTCGCGCAGCTCGTCGATCCGGCTCTGCAGCTCGGCGATGGGTTTTTCGAAATCGAGAAAGCTTGGCATCAGCGCGAACTATTACCCCTGAACCGTTCGGGCTGAGCTTGTCGAAGCCCGGCCAATGTTGAGACGAACGCCCTTCGACAGGCTCAGGGCGAACGGAATGCGTGCCGCGGCTCTATGTCCCTCCTGACTTGAGGTCAACGAGCGGGTGGCGTTGGTTGACCAGCTCGATCAGCCGAGCGCTCTCGACATGGGTGTAGATTTCGGTGGTGGCGATATCGGCATGGCCTAGCATCGACTGCAACGCGCGCAGGTCAGCGCCGCCTTCGAGAAGGTGCGTGGCAAAGGCGTGACGCAGGACATGCGGGCTGATGCGGTCGGGGGGAATGCCGGCCTCGGCAGCGAGTGCCTTGATGAGTTGATAGAGCCGGATGCGGGACAAATGGCCCTTGCCCGAGGGAAACAGCCACGGCCGATCGGCGGCAACATGCGCGCGCCATTCGGCCACCGCCGCACGCGCGCGATCGGAGATCGGCACCAGCCGCTCGCGACCGCCCTTGCCACTGAGGATCAGGAACGGGCGATCGGGCGCCACCGCATTGCGCGGCAGCGACACCAGTTCGCTGGCGCGCAGCCCCGATCCGTAGAGCAGCTCGACCAGCGCGGCGAGCCGCAGGTCGTTGGGATCGGGCGGTACTCGCGCGATGCGGGCGACGATCGCCCCGAACAGCCGGTCGACGTCGGCGTGGCTCAACACCTTGGGAAGCGGCCGCGCCGCGCCCGGCCGCGGCAGGGCGGCACCGGGATCGTCGGGCCGCAACCCCTCGTCTGCGAGAAAGGCGAAGAACCGCCTGAGCGCCGCCGACTTGCGCGCGACGCTGGCGCGCGACAGGGCCCGCCATTCGTCGCCGAGCCGCGCAAGATCATCCGCCGTCGCCTCGCCGAGCCGGCCCTCCAGGAAAACGGAGGCCAGCCGCAGATCGCTGCCGTAAGCCGCGATCGTATTACCGGCCGCCCCGCTCTCGGCCGCCATCATCTCGAGGAAACGGTCGATCAGCGCGGCGTCGCCGGCCATGTCAGGCGCGGGCGACCGCCTCGGCGGCGATCATCCGGGCCTGGCTGTTGAGCCCGACGGCGTTGAGCGCTGCGACGATCCGGTACAGCGCCTCGGGCGGCACGCCGTCCCAACCCGGCGTCTGCATCCCCACTGCGGCGAGCAGCACGACGGTTCCGGGCTGACGGTCCCTCACTGCGCGATCGAGCGCTCGCGTCCAGGCATTTTCCTCGTCCAGCCGCATGCCGACTGCCTTGGCCGCGCTCGCGCTGTTGCTGGGCGACAGCCGGCCGAGTCCGGCAAGTCCGGCCGCCAGCATCCGCGACTTGATCTTGTCGGGGCTGGAATCGTTGTCGCGGAAGGCATCGAATACGCCGTAGGAGACCGGCCCCGATGCCGCCGGATCGGCCAATGCGAGCAGCACCGATGCTTCCGATCCGCGCGCGACGTGATCCTGCCAGCGCATCGCCGCGCGATCGAAACCGCCCGACAGCAGCGAAGCGATCAGGTCGTCGACATCCGTCACCTTGTCCGTCGGCGCGATGCCGATCGCCGCGCGTGCCGTCAGTACCTCGCGGGCATAGCGCGCCTGCGGATTGCCGGCCGCATCCCACAGCTTGCGCATCGCGCTCAGCCGGCCGTCCTGATCCGAATCATAGGCCGAACGCAAATCGCGCGCGGTGCCGTCCTCTGCAGTGCCGGAATAATCGCCGCGGTCGATCGCAGCATAGAGATCGACCAGCGCCGAACTCGACAGCACGCCCCGCGCCGCGGCGCGCTCAGCGAAAACGGCACGAGCACGCGGATCGAGCATCGGCGATTGCGCGCGCCAATAGGCGACCTGTGGCCCGACCGTCTTGAGCAGGTCGTCGGGAATGTCGACGCCGGTCGCGGTCGCCAGGCCGTAGCGCCAGGCGTTGAGCTGGACGACGCCGGTCCATTCGATCGTCACCGACTGGTCGCCGCGCATTCCGGCGCCCATCACCTTCTGGGCAAGGCGGAAGTCGATCCCGTTTGCGACATGATGACGCTGGGCATCCTTGAGCAGCGTGTCGGCCTGCTGCGGATAGCCGGCGAGCCCGGCGCAGATCGGCTTGGCCAACACCCATGCAGCCTCATCAGGCGCCATCGCATCCGACAGGCCGGTCAGCGAGCACAATTCGCCCGGATCGCCATTGGCCAGCGCGGTCTGCATCGCGACCTGCAGCAGCTTGGGCGTGAAATCCTCACGATCGACCTGCTGGACGATGGCGCGCGCCACGACTGATTCGCCCATGCGGAGCAGCAGCCAGGCCCGCTCCGCGGCGAAATCGGCGCCGTTGACGTGCGCCGGCGTCGTGATCGGCGATGCCAGCGCGCGGCGCAGGAATATCTCCATCCAGCGCGAGGCGATCGGCGCGTCGAGCCGACGCATCAGCGTTTCGAGATAGCGCCCATCGGCATGGCCGAAAGCATCGGCCGGCAGCGCGTGAGCCATGCCGCCGAGGCCGATCTGGTTGATCGAGCGCCGGGCGAAGGCCGGCAACTCATATTGCGGCGGCAGGCCGACGTAGCTCGGGGTGGGGGTGCCGGTCGGGGTAGGCGTGGGCGTCGGCGTTGGACTCGGCAAGGCGCCCGGCAGGATCGACAGCCCTAGTGGGTTGGCGTTGGGCGCCGGTGTTACGGGTGCGGCGGGGCTCTGCGCCGGCGTTGGCGCGTGGGCCGGCGTGGGCGCAGCCGAGGGCTTGGGTGTCGACGCAGGCGTCGGCGCCTGCTGGCCGAACCCCGGCGGCAGCAGCGATTCGGGCTTCTGCTGGCCGAGCGCGGGGATGCCCGCCGCAGCGGCCAGCGCCAGGACGATCGCGCCGAGCGCGACCTTATTGCGGGCTGGCTGCATTCTGCAGATTCGCCAGCGGAATCGTCTTTTCGATCTGGTGCGGCTGCTGCGCCGTGTCGCGCCCGGCGAGCCAGAACAGCCCCCCGACAACGACGACGATGATGATGAGAATGACGACCAGCGAACGAGACATGCGGGAACCCTAGTGAAACTTGAAGGCGGCCAAGCGCGAGGCCTTTTGCCCGATTGGCGGCCCCGCTGTATAGCCCCCGGCGCCATGTTGCAAAACCGCGTCGCCAAAACCCGCTGGAGCGGCAAGCCGATCGTGCTGGTCGGGCTGATGGGCGTCGGCAAGTCGACCGTCGGCCGGCGGCTGGCGACACGGCTCGGTCTGCCGTTCGTCGATGCCGATAACGAGATCGAGGCGGCGGCCGGCATGACCATCACCGAGATTTTCGAATCGTTCGGCGAGCCCTATTTCCGTGATGGCGAGCGGCGGGTGATCGCACGCCTGCTCGATGGCACGCCCAAAGTGGTTGCCACTGGCGGCGGCGCCTTCATCAACGACGAGACGCGCGCGCTGATCCTCGAAATCGGGCTCGCCATCTGGCTCGATGCGCCGCCCGAGATTTTGGTCGACCGCGTCGGCCGCCGTGACAGCCGTCCGCTGCTCAAGAACCGCGATCCGGCGAAGGTGCTTGCCGAGCTCGCCGAGGTGCGCAACCCGATCTACGCGACCGCGCCGATCCGCGTCGCCAGCAATCACGTGCCGCACGACGTAACCGTGCGAGCGATCATGGAAGCCTTGGGATTATGACTCGCATTCCGGTCGCGCTCGGCGAGCGCAGCTACGACGTGGTGATCGAGGCCGGGCTGCTCACCCGCGCCGGCGACCATCTCGCCCCGCTCGCCCGTGGACGCCGGATGGCAATCGTTACCGACGACAACGTGCGGCCACATCTCGCCACGCTGCAAGCCTCTCTGGCCGCCGCCGGCGTCGACAGCGAGGCGATCGTGCTGCCGCCCGGCGAGGGCACCAAGAGCTGGCCCCAGCTCGAAGCGCTGACCGATCGGCTACTCGATCTCGGCGTCGAGCGCGGCGATCATGTCGTCGCATTGGGCGGCGGCGTGATCGGCGACCTCGTCGGCTTTGCCTGTGCGATCCTCAAGCGCGGCTGCCGCTTCGTCCAGGTGCCGACCACCTTGCTCGCCCAGGTCGATTCGTCGGTCGGCGGCAAGACTGCGATCAACGCCCGCGCCGGCAAGAACCTGATCGGTGCCTTCCACCAGCCGAGCTTGGTTCTGATCGATCCCGGCACGCTCGATACGCTGCCAATACGCCAGGTTCGCGCCGGCTATGCCGAGGTGGTCAAATACGGGCTGATCGACGATCCCGATTTCTTCGCCTGGTGCGAGGCGAACGGCGCAAGGCTGCTCGCCGGCGATGCCCAGGCGCGCGCCTATGCGATCGCCCATTCGGTCGCCGCCAAGGCCCGAATCGTCGCCGCCGACGAGCGCGAGACGACCGGGACTCGGGCGTTGCTCAACCTCGGCCACACCTTCGGCCATGCGCTGGAGGCGGAAGCGGGCTTTTCGGAGCGTCTGCTGCACGGCGAGGCGGTCGCCGCCGGCATGGCGCTGGCCTTCGCCTATTCGGCCGAGCAAGGCATTGCCCCAGTGCAGGATGCCGAGCGCGTCGCCCGCCATCTGCGCGCTATCGGCCTGCCCGACAGCGTTCGCGCCGCCGGGATCGAGACATCGGGCGAGGCGCTTGTCGCGCACATGCTGCACGACAAGAAGATGGACGCCGGCACCCTTCCCTTCCTGCTCGCTCGTGGCATCGGTCGGACCTATCTCGATCGCGCGGTCGATCTCCGCAGCATCGGCGCCTTCCTTGATTCGGCCATGGCCCGCGCCGCCTGATCGTTACGGAACCGGTCCCGCGATCGGGACGTTTTCCACCCCATCATTGCCCTTTCGGGTGCAACAAGGGGTAGTCACATGCTTCTCACCATCGCTGCGATCCTCATCATCCTGTGGCTGCTCGGCTTCCTGGCGTTTCACGTCGCCGGCGGGCTGATCCACCTCCTGCTGATCATCGCCATCATCGTCATCATCGTCCACTTCATCCGCGGCCGCTGACCGCCATCACGCCGCCGGTAGCTTGCCGCCGGCGGCCTTGCCTCCCATTTCCTCCCGGCAAACAAGGGGGTGAATGATGATCGCAACGGCGCTGGCGGGATTTCTGGCGATCGGATGGCTCACGATCGCGCTGGCGCCGAACGCGCCGGCCGCGCGTTTCCTCAAACCCTGGCTGGTCGACTGGCCCGCGGCGAAGCTGGCCCGGTTCGAGCGGCGACACCTGATCTATCTGGTCGTCGCCATCGTCAGCGCGCAAGCGTTGATGTCGATCGGGATGCCCGATCTCGGCGTCGCGCTGGCTTGGGATGTCAGCGCCTATATCGACCTCGCGCTGATCGGCATGACGATGGCGGCGGCGACCAACGTCAAGGCAGCGGGCCGCCTGCTTGCGACGCAATGGCGGGCCTTCCGCCGGCCCCGTCCGATGCCGCGCCAGCGCGCCAAGCGGGCGCCCGTTCGCCGCCCTCCCGCACCGTCGGCGAATGACGACGACCATCTGGCGCCTATCCTTCTCATCGCCTGACGCTCAGCCGCGCACGCCTCGCCAGGCGAGCCACAGCCAGCCGGCGATCATCAGGGCGCCGCCGACCGGGGTCACGGCGCCGAGCCAGCGCGGGCAGCCGAGCGCCATCAGGTAGAGCGTCCCGCCGAAGATCGCGCCGCCGGCGAGGAACAGCCAGGCCGGCCCGCGCGCGTCGAAATGCAGCGCGACCAACGCGGCGATGGCGTGGACGAGTTGGTAATGCCCACCGGTCTTGAGCCATTCCGCCGCCTCGCCGCTGGCACCGTGTGCGCCAAATGCGCCAGCGCCGACGGCGAGCGCGCCCGACAGCCCGGCCAGTGCCATGATCCAGTTCATCCGCAATCTCCCGATCCGATCACCAGCCCCTTGGTGATGATCTTCTCGCGGCCGGCGCGGATGTCCCCGCTTTCCGCCTGAGCATCGAGCCGCTCGCGATCGCGGTCGCGATAGAGCTGCTCGGTCTCGTCGATCTCGCCTTCGTCGACGCCGATCTCCTGCATCGCCAGCCGCGCCATGCACACCGCCGATTCGAGTACCTCGCGCACCGTGCCGGCGAGCGGCGCGCCGTGCATCTTGATGAGGCTGCGCCGGTCATAGGCCCGGGCGAAAATCGCCGCCTCGGGGAAGGCGTTGTGGACCGCGGTCAGGATATCGGCGTCGAGCACGTCGCCGTCGATACAGAACAGCAAAAGCTGCGCGTCGTGCGCGCCGGCCTGACGCAGCAGGTCGATCCGCGTGCCGTCGCCATAATAGACTTTGGCGCCGAAGCTGCCCGCCGCCTCGATCATCTCGACATCACGGTCGATCAGCGACACGCTGAGGCCCTGCGCAAGCAGCATCTGCGCCACCGTCTGGCCGAACCGGCCATAGCCGATCACGATCGCGCTGGCGCCGTCCTCGTTGGGGGTCTCGAAGCCGTCGCTGCTGCGCTCCGGCTCCTCGCGGATGCGCCGCGTCGCCATCATCAGGAACGGCGTCGTCGCCATCGACAGCGTGATCACCGCGCCGAACAGGCTTGCCGCCTCGGGGGCGATCAGCATTGCGCTCTGCGCCTGGGCGAACAGCACGAAGCCGAACTCGCCGCCCTGGCTGAGCAGCAGGCCAAGCGCGAACGCCTGCCGCCACTTCATCTTGAAGGCGAGGCCGATCGCGCCGATGATCACCGTCTTGGCAACGATCAGCGTCGCCGCCATGCCGATCACGAACAGCGGCCGCTCGGCGATCGCGTGGAGATCGAGCAACATGCCGATCGACAGGAAGAACAGGCCGAGCAGGATCGACCGGAACGGCTCGACATCGGCCTCCAGCTCGTGGCGATAAGGGCTGTCGGCGAGCATCACGCCGGCGACGAACGCGCCCAAGGCGGTCGACAGGCCAAGCGCCTCCATCACCGCCGCGCTGGCCAGCACGGTGAACAGGCCGGCAAAGACGAACATCTCGCGCTCGCCGAGATTGCCGATCAGCATGAACATCGGCCGGAGCAGGAAACGGCCCGCAAGCACCAGCCCGGTGATCGCCAGCAACGTGAAGATCGCCAGCAGCCAGCCCGGCGGCCCTGCCTGGTCGGCCGGGTTGCGCGACAGCGCGGCGACGATCGTGATCAGCGGCACGATCGACAGGTCCTGGAACAGCAGGATCGAAAAGGCGCGCTCGCCGAACGGCGTCCTGAGGCGCCCGGCCGATTGCAGCATCGGCAGCACCTGCGCGGTCGACGACAGGCCGAGCGGCAGCCCCAGCGCCAGCGCCGCGCCCCAGGTGAAGCCGGTGAAATACCAGACGAAACCCGCCACCACCAGGCCGCACAGCACGACCTGCAGCGTGCCGACCGCGAAGATATCCTCCTTCATCCGCCACAATCGCGACGGGCTGAGCTCAAGGCCGACGAGAAACAGCAGCAAGGTGATGCCGAGCTCGGCGATCCCCATCTTCGCCTCGGCATCGCCGACCAGCCCGAGCACCTGCGGCCCGACCAGCGCGCCGGCGACGAGATAGCCCAAGGTGGCGCCGAGCCCGAGCTTGCGGAAGGTGAGGACGCAGACCAGCGCGAAACCGAACAGCAGCACGCCGTCGCGCAGCAGCGAGTGGGTGCCGTCCATCAGCGCTTCGCCCGGTCGCGGGCGGCGGCAGCAGCTTCGGCGGCGGCCTCGAAGGCAAGCCGGATCGAGGGGTGGCGCGCGGTCACCGGCCGAGCCGGCGCGAGCACGTCGAGCCCCGGCCAGTCAGGCACGGTGTCGCGCTCGCCCGCCAGCCAGGCGGCAAGCGTGTCGCGGGCAGCGGCGAGTTCCTCGGGCGACTTGCCGATCGCGTGCTGCGCCAGCAGCGACGACGACGCCTGGCCCAGCGCGCAAGCCCGGACCAACATGCCCAGCTCGGCGACGCGCCCCTCGTCATCGAGCGTGACGTCCACCGTCACCCGGCTGCCACACACCGGCGAGCGCTTTTCCGACGAGGCCATCGGATCGGCGAGCCGCTCCTGATAAGGAATCGACGCGGCAAGGCGCAGAACCTCGATAGTGTAGAGCGGCGCGTTCATCGCCTGCGATGTAGGGCGGAAAGGGCCATGCGCCCACCCCTCCCCATCATGACCGATTGCCGCCGGAAAGCAGCGGCTGGTCGTGGTGGACGAATACCGGCTCGCCGTGGCGCCGGCGATCGACGAAATCGGCGACGCTGGCGCTGGTCACGTTGAGCAGCGGATAGACGCGCGCCTCGGTCAGCCATTGCGGCCGGTCGCGCGGGCCGCCGTGGATCGTGTCGAGCACCAGCACGGCGAGCAGGAAGGCAAGGCTGGCGATGATCAGCCCCTTCAAAGCGCCGAAGCCGAAGCCGAGCGCGCGGTCGACCGGCCCCAGCACCGAGCTGCGCACCCGCCGCCCGACGCCGTTGGCGACCAGCCGCCCGCCGAAATAGGTGAGCCCGGCAATGACCGCGAAGGCCAGCACCGCAGCGCCCGCCGCCGTCCCGATCGTGCCGAGCAGCGCATGGGCGAGCGGGGCGTGGAACAGCTTGAGCGCGACGACGACGAACAGGAACGCCATCAGCGACAGCACCTCGGTGACGAAGCCGCGAATCCAGCCGAGCACGGCCGATCCGCCGACCAGCAGGAGGACGATGATGTCTAGTGCGTTGAGGCCCATGGCGTCCTAAAGCCGCCAATGAGGCTGTGAGTCGAGTGCAATTCGCATGAGGGAGGCAAGCTCACCCTCACCCTTCCCACTCGGCTGCGCCGAGCGGGCCCCTTCCCTCTCCCGCTGGGAGAGGGAGGGAGCGCCGAAGGCGCGGAAGGGTGAGGATGACGAGATACTCATCCCCGCCCCAGCATGTGATCGACCAGTGCGCCCAGCGTTTTGAACCCGGACAGCCGCAGGACCCCTGCCTCCTTCGCCATCGCCGCGGGCACCAGCGCGCGTTCGAAGCCAAGCTTACCTGCTTCCTTGAGGCGGAGCGCGCCGTGCGCCACCGGCCGCACCTCGCCCGACAGCGCCACCTCGCCGAACGCCACCGCATCGGCCGGCACCGGCCGCTCGCTCAAGGCCGAGACCAGCGCCGCCGCCACCGCGAGGTCGGCGGCCGGGTCAGCCACGCGATAGCCGCCGGCGATGTTGAGATAGACCTCGGCCGACGAGAAACTGAGCCCGCACCGCGCCTCCAGCACCGCGAGGATCATCGCCAGCCGACCCGAATCCCAGCCGACCACCGCGCGCCGCGGCGTCGCGCCGCTCGCCAGCCGCACCACCAGCGCCTGGATCTCGACCAGCACCGGCCGCGTGCCCTCCAGCGCGGGGAACACCGTCGTACCGCTGACATTTTCGTCACGATGGGTGAGGAACAGTGCAGAAGGGTTTGAAACCTCGGTCAATCCTTCCGATTGCATGGCGAACACGCCGATCTCGTCGGTGCCACCGAAGCGGTTCTTGATCGCGCGCAGGATGCGGTACTGGTGGCTGCGCTCGCCCTCGAAGCTGAGCACGGTGTCGACCATATGCTCGAGTACGCGCGGGCCGGCGATCGTGCCGTCCTTGGTGACATGGCCGACCAGCACGACCGCGGTGCCGCGTTCCTTGGCGAAGCGGATCAGCTCCTGCGCCGAGGCGCGGACCTGGCTGACCGTACCGGGGGCGCCCTCGATCAGATCGGAGTGCATCGTCTGGATCGAATCGATGATCAGCAGCGCGGGCGGCCTCCCTTGCCCCAGCGTCGTCAGCACGTCGCGCACCGAGGTCGCCGCGGCGAGCTGCACCGGCGCGTTGCCGAGCCCCAGCCGCCGCGCGCGCAGCCGCACCTGGTCCGCGGCCTCCTCGCCCGAGACGTAGGCGACGTCGCGCCCGGCCAGCGCCAGCCGCGCCGCGGCCTGGAGCAGCAACGTCGACTTGCCGATCCCCGGATCGCCGCCGATCAGCGTCGCCGAGCCCTCGACCAGCCCGCCGCCCAGCGCGCGGTCGAGCTCGGCGATTCCGGTCGCCAACCGCTCGGGCAGCGCCACCTCGGCATCGAGCCCGACCAGCGCCAGCGCTCGGCCGCCGCCCTGGAGATTGTGCTTCGCCGCGAAGGGTGTGACGACCGCCGCCGCCTCCTCGACCAAGGTGTTCCACTCGCTGCAATCGGAACATTGCCCGGCCCAGCGATGGCTCACCGAGCCGCAGGCTTGGCAAACGTAGCGTTTCTGGAGCTTGGCCATGGATCGGTGCCTAGCACGGGTGGAACGAGGGGGGAACATCGAATCGCTGTGAGCGCCGGTCCGCCAAGCTTCGAAGGTGAGGTGAAGGTTGGGCCAAAACGCCAAGGAAACGGGCGCCTGCTTTGCTGACGGCGGGGGTGAAGTGGAGAAAGTGGAGAGTGTCGCACGGTGCTTGCCGGCCCGGCGAAAAGCTGGCGGTGGTAAAGCGTCGAAGGAAAGACCGCGCCGCGAGCATCAAGCTGGTGTGTCAGAGAATTTCCAACATTTCCAGATTGCTTTCGTCCCCATACCTGGTCATTCACAACGCTGTTGAAAGCTCGAAAACGGTGGTGCCGTTAGTTTGCGTCGACCGGAGGATAGTGTCCTGAAACTGATTATTATCAACGTGGACTACAACCCACTTGAGCTTCAATCTCCATTAGAATTGGAGTTGATCAGTTGTCTTCCCGGACCTGACAGACCGGACTATTGGCTCGGAAAGCTCGACAAACCGATCATCCGGCTGAGCCAAAATCACAAGATCCCCATAAGTCACTTGGTAGTTTGTGCTCGCTGGGAAGGAACTCAGATCGAGGCGAAGGTTCAGAACCTTCCTATAAATATAGCCTATGTAGTTGATCCAACACAGATAACGGACAAAAAGATCAGTTTTGAAAAGTGCGAGTATGTTGCGATCGGTCTTGCGCACGAGACAGAAGGTGGCTCTGCACCGCCAGCTTTGACCAAAGTCATGGCTGGCCATATCGGGCAGGCGTTCGGGTTTGGAAAAGCTGAATAGCACCAGCGCCGTTAAATCTTAGCCTTCGGCCGAAAGCACTCGTCGCCTATCCACCACCAATCGTCACCCTTCCTTCGACGGAATCTTCAGCCCCCGCTGCACCGCCGGCCGCGCCAGGCCGCGGTCGAGCCAGGCGGCGACGTTGCGGAAAACGTCGAAGCCGACCAGCTCTCGCGCCTCGTAGAAGGTGATGAGGTTGCGCACCCAGCCGAGCATCGAGATGTCGGCGATGGTGTAATCCTCGCCGAGGAACCAGCTCTTGCCCGCCAGCGCCTCGTCCATCACGCCGAGCAGGCGCTTCGATTCGTCGACGTAGCGGCCGAGCGGGCGCTTGTCCTCCCAGTCCTTGCCGGCGAATTTGTTGAAGAAGCCGATCTGGCCGAACATCGGGCCGATACCGCCCATCTGGAACATCACCCACTGGATCGCGTGCCAGCGGCCGGCGGGATCGGCGGGAATGAACCTGCCCGTCTTGTCGGCGAGGTAGAGCAGGATCGCGCCGCTTTCGAACAGCGCGAGCGGGGCACCGCCGGGGCCGTCCGGATCGATCATCGCCGGGATCTTGCCGTTGGGGTTGAGGCTGAGGAATTCGGGGGATTTCTGGTCGTTCTCAGCGAAATCGACGAGGTGCGGCTCATAGGGAAGGCCGGTCTCCTCCAGCATGATCGACGCCTTCACGCCGTTGGGCGTGTTGAGCGAATAGAGCTGGATGCGCTCGGGGTGCTCGGCCGGCCAGCGACGGGTGATCGGGAATTGCGTCAGATCGGCCATCACTATCTCCTCTATCGGATCAGATAGTCATTCGCCGCGATTGGCGCTATCGGCGACGCGATGCAGCCGTCCGACCTCCGCGTGGCCCTGTTCAGCGGCAACTACAATTACACCCGCGACGGCGCCAACCAGGCGCTCAACCTGCTGGTCAGCCATCTGCTGGCGGCGGGCGCCAAGGTGCGTGTCTATTCGCCGACCTCGAAGCGGCCGGCTTTCCCGCCGACCGGCGACCTCGTTGCGGTGCCGGCGGTGCGTTTTCCCGGCGAGCGCGGCGAATACAAGCTGGCGCGCGGCCTGCCCGCCGCGCCGCGCCGCGACCTGGAAGCGTTCGCGCCCAACATCGTCCATGTCTCGGCGCCCGACCTGCTCGGCCATGCCGCGATCCGCTGGGCGCGCCGCCGCGGCATTCCGGTGCTCGCCTCGCTGCACACGCGGTTCGAAACCTATCCGCGCTATTACGGCCTCGCCTTTGCCGAGCCGGCGATCGTCGGCATCCTGCGCCGCTTCTACGGCCGCGTCGACCGCGTGATGGTGCCGGCGCCGAGCATGGCGGCGCTGCTCGCCGACTGGGGCGTGACGACGCCGACCGGCATCTGGTCGCGCGGCATGAACCACGATCGCTTCAAGCCCGAGCGACACGATCCCGCATGGCGCGCGGGCCTGGGAATCGGCGAGGCCGACATGGCGGTCGGCTTCCTCGGCCGGCTGGTCAAGGAGAAGGGGCTCGGCATCTTCGCCGAGGTGGTCGGCGAACTGAAGCGCCGCGGCATCGCGCGCAAGGTGCTGGTGGTCGGCAAAGGGCCGGCACGCGAGTGGTTCGCCGGGCAGGTGCCCGAGGCGGTGTTCGCCGGCTTCCAGTCGGGCGACGACCTGGGCCGCGCGGTCGCCTCGATGGACGTGCTGTTCAACCCATCGGTGACCGAGACGTTCGGCAACGTGACGCTGGAGGCGATGGCAGCCGGCGTGCCGGTAGTCGCCGCGCGCGCCACCGGCGCGGTCGACCTGGTCGACGAAGGCGTCACCGGCTTCCTTGTCCCGCCGCGCGACATCCATGCCTATGCCGACGCGATCGCGCGGATCATCACCGATCCGGCGCTGCGCCGCGCGATGGGCGACGCCGGCACCGCCAAGGCTGCAGGCTATAATTGGGATACCGCCAACCAGGCGGTGCTCGACGCCTATCTGGCGCTGGCGGGCACGCGCAGCCGCTGAGGCTCGGCTCAGCGCGTCAGGTCGCAGATCCAGTTAGTCTCCCAGCTTTTCCCCTCGTCGGAGGAGAAGGCCTGCTCCATCCGCGCCGCCTTGGGCGACAGGTCGAGCCAGATGTACCGCACCACGATCGGCCGCCCCTTCCACGTCTCGTGATCGTAGAACATCCCGCGCCTGCCAACGAAATGGCCGACGACGGGCGGTGAGCTCAGCGTGCCGCCCGCGAGATCGAGCAGGTAGAGCGACCATTGGCGGGTCTTGGGATCGTAGAGCCTGAGCGTCTGCCCGGCGAGCCGGCCGGCCGGGCCGGAAACCGCGAAATCCTCGAGGTTGGCGTTGCTGCTCAACAGCTTGTGATCCTTGGAATAGCCGTCATAGCCGAGCCAATGGTGCGACCCGACGAGCCGATCGGGCAGGCGCTTAAGATGGGCGTGCCAATCGCCGATCAGGAAATCGAAATCATGCGCGCCGTCATGCACGGGGGTTTCGGGAGGCGAGGCGAGGCCCGGTGCCGCCATGCCCGCCGTCAGCACCACCATCCAAAGCATCGCGCGCCGCATGGCCTTCTCCCCTGTATTCTCCCGGCTCACAATCCTGCGCAAACGCCGCTTCGCACAGCCGAACTTTTCGCCTAGAGGCCAAGGCAGACTTATGCTCCGCCAGCGCCTTCCCTCGCTCGTCGCGATCCGCGCCTTCGAGGCGGCGGCGCGCCACGGCGGCTTCGCCGGTGCTGCGCGCGAGCTGGGCACCACGGCCGCGGCGGTCAGCTATCACGTCCGCCGGCTCGAGCAGGAGATCGGCGCGGCGCTGTTTTGCCGCCACGCCCAGCGGGTGACGCTCACCCCGGCCGGCGAGATCGCCGCGGCCAACGCGGCCGAGGCGTTCGCCTTGCTGCGCGCGGGCTTCCGCCGCGCCGCTCAAGAAGATGCGGGAACGCTCTCGATCTCGACGCTACCGTCGTTCGGGGCGGGCTGGCTGACTCCGCGGCTCGGCCGGTTTCGCGCCGAGCATCCCGACTTGCGCGTCGTGCTCGATCTGTCCGAGACGCCGCAGGACCTTGCCGGCGGCGGGTTCGACGTCGCGATCCGCAACGGCCACGGCGAATGGCCGGGCCTGCGCAGCCATTTCCTGTTTCCCGCCGTCTTCCAGCCGCTCGTCGCGCCGCAATTGCGTGGCGCCGCCTCGCTCGCCGCGCCGGCCCTGCCGCTGCTCGGCCGGCCCGACTGGTGGGCGATCTGGTATCGGTCGCAGGGCCTGGGCGACGGGCTGCCGGCCGAGGCGTTCCACACCGATCTCGCCTACGAGCACCTCGACATCGCCGCCGCGATCGCCGGCCAGGGCATCGCGATCGGATCGCCGATCATCTTCGCGGACGAGCTGGCCGCCGGGCGGCTGGTGCCGGCCGACGATCATATCGCGAGCGACGGCCGCGCGTTCTGGCTCGCCTATCCGCGAAGCCGGCAGAACAGCGCGCGGATCGCCTGGTTCGCCGAATGGGTCTGCGCCGAAGCCCAGGCCGCGCGCGATACGGCGGCCTTGCCCGATTAGCCTGGGCGCCAGTCGAACGGCAGCGGTGCCTCGCGGAAGGCGAAGCGGTCGAGATGGCGGGCGACGGTGCCCTCCAGCGCTTCGAGATGCGCCTCGTTGCTGGCCTCGACCGTCACGACCAATGCATCGGCCTCGGCGACGAGCGTGGCCTTGCCGTCGTCGGGCCAGTCGGCGCCGCGGGCATCGCGCGGGAAGACGATCGTGCCATGTTCGGGCGTGAACTCGACGGCGAGGTTGTGCTGCCAATGCTTGCACAATTGCTGGAGGTACTTGCTGGCGTGCGCGGTGGGGACGTGCGCGGTGGCGGTGGTCATCGGTGGTCGTTCCTTCTCGGTGACAGCAATGGCGGCGGCGGACATGATGCCCAGCCGCCGCCGAAGCAACTGCAGGCGGGTCACCCCGGCAGCCGCTCGATCTTCTGCGCCGCTTCGTCGAGGATCGCGGCGATGTCGTGCAGCAAGTCGCTGTCGATCTCATCGCGGCCCAGGCGGTTCTGCAGCACGCTGCGCAGATTGCCCATCGCCCGGCGGATCGGTGCGCCATCGGCACGCTGGCGGCGCTCGCCGATATGGGTGAGCCGTGCGATCAGCGCCTCGACCTCCTCGGCGTGCTCCTGAAGATGCGCTTCGCCCGCCGGGGTGACAGCGAACAGCTTCTTGGCGCCCTCGCTCGCCTGCTCGGCGACCAGGTCCATCTCGTCGAGCAGCGCCAGCGTCGGATAGACCACGCCGGGGCTCGGCACGTATGCGCCGCCGGTCATCTCCTCGATCTCGCGGATCAGGTCGTAGCCGTGTCGCGGCTGATCGGCGATCAGCTTCAGCAGCACGAGGCGAAGCTCGCCGCCATCGAACATCCGCCGCCCGCGGCCCCTGCCGTGGCCGTCGCGGTCGTGCCAGTCCATCGACCATTCGACGGTGAACGGCCCGCGCTGCCAGCTGCCGCGACCGCGCGGCCCGCAATCGTGGCCATGTCGCATTCCATGAAACATCGGGTGGATCCTTTCTTTACGATGGCACTAAGATATATCTTGACCGATCGGAGTCAAGATCGATCTTTCGCTGTCTGCGCTGGGTGGCTAAACTCTGACAAACGATCGGGGAGATCGCGATGCGTGCTGCCGTGACGCTGGTGATTGCTGCTGTTCTCGGCGCACCCGCTCCCGCCGCAACGCGGGTGCCGCACGATAGTTGGGGCAAGCCGGGCATCTCGCTCGACCAGTATCGTGCCGACGCTGCCGCCTGCACCGCGCAAGGTTATTTCAAGGACATTTCGGGGACCAAGGCGGCGCAGGCCTTCGTCCGCGGCTCGCGCGAGCTCGACGACGCGACGCAGAGCAATTTCCAGCCGGCGCCGGGCGAGGACCCCACCGAGGCCGCGCTGATCTACGCCGGCCACATGCAGGCGATCGTCCACAGCGTGAACCCGGAACGGCAGATGGCCGACATCGCCGCATTGCAGCAGCGGGTGGTCGATACCTGCCTCGTCGCGCGCGGCTATCGGCGGTTCCGGCTGAGCGAGGCGCAACGCCACGACCTTGCCAAGCTGGCGATCGGCTCGATGCCGCGGCGGCAGTATCTGTTCCGGCTGGCGAGCGACCCGGTGGTGCTGACGCAGCAAGCCGAATGGTATGTCGTCCTGCCGAAGCGTTGAAGCTTGCCGGGCGGCGGTTAGCGCCTAAATCAGTCGGTCCATGGCCGACCTGTTCGCCTCGTTCGAGCCCCCGCCCGCGCCCGATGCGCCGCCCGACGGCGCACCGCTCGCCGACCGGCTGCGCCCGCGGCTGCTGCCGGATGTCGTCGGGCAGGAGCATCTGACCGGCCCCGAGGGCGCGATCGGGCGGATGGTCGCCGCCGGCCGGCTCTCCTCGATGATCCTGTGGGGGCCGCCGGGCACCGGCAAGACCACCATCGCGCGGCTGCTCGCCGATGCCGTGGGCCTGCGGTTCGTCGCGATTTCGGCGGTATTCTCCGGCGTCGCCGATTTGAAGAAGGCATTTGCCGAGGCGCGCGAGCACGCCCGGATGGGCAAGCGCACCTTGCTGTTCGTCGACGAGATCCACCGCTTCAATCGCGCACAGCAGGACGGCTTCCTGCCCTATGTCGAGGACGGCACGGTCACCCTGGTCGGCGCGACCACCGAGAATCCGTCGTTCGAGCTCAACGCCGCACTTTTGAGCCGTGCGCAGGTGCTGATCCTCCAGCGGCTCGATCATGCTGCGCTGGGGCAGTTGCTCGATCGTGCCGAAGCGATCGAGGGCCGTCCCCTTCCCCTCACGCCGGAGGCACGCGATGCACTGGTGGCGAGCGCCGACGGCGACGGGCGCTTCCTGCTCAACCAGGCCGAGACGCTGTTCTCGGTCGAGTTCGACGGGCCGCTCGATCCGGCCGGACTGTCGGCGTTCCTGCAACGCCGCGTCGCGATCTACGACAAGGACCGCGAGGGGCATTACAACCTGATCTCGGCGCTGCACAAATCGCTGCGCGGCTCCGATCCGCAGGCGGCGCTCTATTATCTCGCGCGGATGCTCGTTGCGGGCGAGGAGCCGCTCTACGTGCTGCGCCGCCTCACGCGCGCCGCGGTCGAGGACATCGGCCTCGCCGACCCCCAAGCGCTCAGCCAGTGCCTTGCCGCCAAGGACGCCTATGAGTTTCTCGGTTCGCCCGAAGGCGAGCTGGCGATCGTCCAGGCGTGCCTCTACCTCGCCACCGCGCCCAAATCGAACGCCGCCTACAAGGCCGCCGGCGCCGCCTGGCGGAGCGCGAAGGAGACCGGCTCGCTGATGCCGCCGGCCAACATCCTCAACGCGCCGACCAGGCTGATGAAGGAGATCGGCTACGGCAAGGGCTATGCCTACGATCACGACACGGCGGAAGGCTTTTCCGGCGCGAACTACTGGCCCGCAGAGATGACGCCGCAGACCTTCTACACCCCCACCGATCGCGGGTTCGAGAAGCGCGTGGCGGAGCGGATGGCGTGGTGGCGGGAATTGAAGGAGGGAAAAGAATGACCCCTCCCCGTCACCCCCGCGAAAGCAGGGACCCATCTCCTGAGGTTTCCGTAAACGGCCACGGCGGGAGATGGGCTCCCGCTTCCGCGGGAGTGACAGGTAAAGGATCGGGAGAGACGGGAGAAAACGGATGAGGCGCCAATGACCTTCGATGACGCCATGGCCTATGCGCTGACGCTGCCCGATACCGAGCGGTCCACCCAATACGGCCGCCCTGCGATCAAGGTCGCGAGCAACGGCCGCGCCTTCCTGTCGCCGGGGCACCAGCCGCACGAATCCTTCTGCCTGTCGATCGACCGCGACACGATCGAGATCGTCAAGGAAACCGATCCCGACAGCTTCTACCAGACGCCGCATTACGTCGGCTGGGACGCAATGCTGGTCCGCTACGACAGCCCAGATCCGGCGCGTGTCCGCGAGATGATCGAGCACGCCCGCGACTACGCGGCGGCGAAGAAGCCCGCGAAACCTCGCCGGAAGTGAGCCGCTTCACCCGATTCGCCGGGATCGACTGGTCGGGCGCCAAGGGCTTTCGCCACCCCGGCATCGCACTCGCGGTGTGCGAGGCCGGCGACGCCGCGCCGACCTTGGTCGAACCGCCGCGCGGCGTCTGGTCGCGCACGGACATCCTGCATTGGCTGCACGCCCATGCAGCCGAGCCGATGCTGGTCGGGATGGACTGCAGCTTCGCCCCTCCGATCGCCGAGCGCGGCGCCTATCTTCCCGGCGAGGCGACACCGACCACTGCGCGAGCGTTCTGGGCCTATGTCGACGGCGCCTGCGACGACGCCGATCTCGGTGCCGCGAGTTTCCTCGAAGCGCGGCGTGGCCGTCATTTCTATCTCGGCATCGCTGACGGGCGGAAGGCGGACTTCCTCCACTTCCGCCGCTCGGAAGCGCGCTACAACGCGCTGGGCGGCGGCAAGACCACCACCGTTTATGACGCGATCGGCGCCGCGCAGGTTGCCAAGGCGAGCTTCGCCGCGATGCGCCTGCTCCACCACCTCGACGGCGACGTGTCCATCTGGCCGTTCGATCCGGTGCCGCCGTCGGGCGCGCTGGTCGTCGAAATCTACACGACGATCGCTGCGCGCGCCGCGGGCGTTCGCAAGGGGTTGAGCAAGCTGCGCGACGCCGCGGCGCTCGACGCCGCATTGGCCGCCCTGGGCTCGGCCCCGCACGCGCCGCTCACGCGCTACAACGACCACGCCACCGACGCGCTCCTCGCCGCCGCCTGGCTGCGCGCAAATGCCGAACGCCCCGACCTGTGGCACCCGCCCGCCCTCACGCCGCACCTCGCGCAAACCGAGGGCTGGACCTTCGGCGTCGTTTGACGCATGGCGCGTCATATTGGATGCGGCACCGGCCCGCTCCCCCACCCGGCCACCCAACGGCAGTATCATATGGGTGGCCGGGTGGGGGAGCGGGCCGGTGCCGCAAACCAACAAGGACGCCGGTTTAGCTCAGTTGGTAGAGCAGCGGTTTTGTAAACCGAAGGTCGCGGGTTCGAATCCTGCAACCGGCACCATTTTCCTCCTCCCGCACATCCCCACGAGCAAGATCGGCGTCGGCGTCTGCGCACGGGCATCTGCTTAACCTACGTTATTTTCAGCCGAATACTGGCTTGCGGTGATCGAACTTGCCTCTTGGCCGGCGTCTATCAGCCACCGGCTGACCAAGACGCAGCAGCTCACCGACGCAGCGGACGAGCCGCCGCCGACCGGCTTCCCGCCCGCCCCCGGCGGCTTCGGACCAACGCCGACCGCGCCTGCCATCCGGGGGGCGGCGCGTTCGATCCCCGACGCCCTCGTTCCCGGCGACCGCATCGAGGTCGACTTCCCGATCGAGGCTGTGCGGCCCGGCGCTGTCCTTTGCCGCGCGCCATCGCTATCCCATTTCCGAGAACCGAAGCCGGGGAGCGGATGAATGGACTTTTCAGCACTGCAACGCACCAGCAAGATCACCGACGAGTGGCGCTATCCCGAGGCGGCGGCGCGGGCGAGCGGGCTGTTGCAGGTCGACCGTGAGCCCGATCACCGCCTCTACTGGGAGGAATATGGCAATCCCGCCGGCGAGCCGGTCGTCGTCCTCCACGGCGGGCCCGGCGGCGCCAGCAGCCCGGTGATGGCGCGCTATTTCGATCCGGCGCGCTACCGCATCGTCCTGTTCGACCAGCGTGGCTGCGGCAAGAGCATCCCGACCGTTGCCGCCGACGGCCCTGAGGTGGCGCTGGCCAACAACACCACCGCGCATCTGATCGCCGATATCGAGCGCCTGCGCGATGCGCTCGACATCACCGGGCGGATGCACGTCTTCGGCGGCAGTTGGGGCAGCACGCTGGCGATGGCCTATGCCATCGCGCATCCCGATCATTGCACCAGCCTGATCCTGCGCGGCATCTTCCTCGGCGCCCCCGAAGACTTGCGCTTCATGTACCAGGGCAATGCCGCGACCTTTGCCGAGGCGCCCTACGCGCTGACCGAACCCGGCTCCTATGTCAGCTATCCCGAGGCCTGGGCGCGCTTCCTCGCCCCGATCGCCTCGGCCGAGCGCGGTGACGTGATGAAGGCGTACAAGGCGATCTTCGACATGGCGCCGGCGAGCGACGCCGAGCGGCAGCGCCAGCTCGAGGCGGCGCTGGCCTGGTCGGTGTGGGAAGGCACGATCTCCAACATGATCCCCGATCAAGCCGACGAGGGCAAGTTCGGCGAGGCTGCCTTCGCGTTGAGCTTTGCCCAGATCGAGGCGCATTATTTCGCCAACCACCTGTTCATGGCGCCCGACCATATCATCCGCAACGCCGCGACGCTGGCGCGAATTCCGATTCATATTGTCCACGGCCGCTTCGACCTGATCTGCCCGCTGACGCAAGCATCACGGCTGGTCGCAGCCTTGTGCGATGCCGGCGCGGCACCGGCGACGTTCGTGGTGACCAATGCCGGCCACAGCGCGATGGAGCGCGAGACCGCGCTGGCGCTGACCGCGATCATGGACGGGCTGCCGCCGATCGAGGCATGATTGTCGGGGCCGCCTTACCCGTTCGCGCTGAGCGAAGTCGAGGCACATTGCGAGACGTGCTCCGGCGAAGGCCGAAGCGTTGGCAATCGAAGGGCGATGCCCGCCAAGGCTCCGGCCTTCGCCGGTGCACGCCCGATATCGGGGTCAACCCAAAACAGCACAGACCTAGGAACCCAGTTGCTCCATCCGGCACTGGCGGGGCACCTTGTCGGGTCGCCATCGAACCGAGCGCGTGCCGTGGCGGAACCGCTCGCCGGTGACCTGATCGAACCCCACCACCAACTCTGGACGCGCCTGCAGCGTGTCGAACGCGGCGCGGCCGTCGACAATGACGATCAACTCGCCGTCAAGCACACACGGCCGGGAGGCCTGCCGCGCGAGCAGCTCGACGATCTCGGGAAAGAAGCACCCGAGCGGCTTGCCACCCTTCGGGCGAAGGCCGACGCCATCCGGCGCGACATAGGCCACGCAGCGAAAGCCGTCCCATTTCGGCTCATACTGCCAGCCCTCGCCATCGGGCAGGCTCGCCGCGGATTGCGCCTCCATCGGTGCAACGGGAGGGACCAGGAAGATCGGCCTCGACATCAGGAAAGAACGCGCCGGCAATGGATTTGCTGCGGCCCCAATCGTCGGTCAGCGCTGCCGCCATGCCGCCGGATCGATGCCGTGGCGCTTTAGCTTGTCGTAGAAGGTCTTGCGCGGCAGCCTGAGCGACTCGATCGCCGCGCCGACGCGGCCGTCGTGGTCGTCGAGCGCCTGACGGAGCTGCGCCGCCTCGAAGCGGCCGACGCGGTCGGCAAGCGACAGGGCGCCAGCCTCTCGCCGAAGCGCGCTCTCCTCGACCCCGAGCACGACGCGCTCGGCATAATGGATCAGCTCGCGGACGTTGCCCGGCCAGTCGTGCTCCCCAAGCATCGCCCGGTGATCGGGGGCGATCGCCGGCGCCTCGCGCCCGAAACGGTGCGCGGCATCGCGCAGGAAATGGTCGAACAGCAGCGGAACGTCCTCGCGCCGCTCGCGCAGCGGCGGCAGGCGCAGCACGACGCCGTTGAGACGATAGAGCAGCGCCGACAGGAACCGCCCTTCCGCCGCCGCCTGACGCAGATTGGCGGTGCTCGCCGCGATGATGCGCGCATCGATTTGCCGCGGCTTGTCCGACCCGAGCGGGGTGATGACGCGGTCCTCGATCGCGCGCAGCAGCTTGGGCTGAACGGCGAGCGGCAGCGCGTCGATCTCGTCGAGGAACAAGGTGCCGAACTCGGCCGCCTCGATGCGGCCGGTGCGGCTGTGCTGCGCGCCGGGAAAGGCGCCGGCGACATGACCGAACAATTCGCTGTCGATCACCGCCACCGGGAGCGCGCCGCAATCGACCGTCGAGAGCGGCCGGCCCCGGCGCCGGCTGGTGCGGTGGATCAGCGTCGCCACCAGCGTCTTGCCGGTGCCGGTCTCGCCTTCGATCAGGATATCGACCTCGGTGTCGCCGAGCTGGTCGATCGTGCGGCGCAGTTGCTCGATCGCCGGCGACTGGCCGATCAGCACCGAGCTTGCCGCGGCGCGCTCCGCCTCGCGCCTGAGCCGGCGGTTCTCCAGGCAAAGCCGGCGCTGCTCCAGCCCGCGCGCGATCGAGCGCAGCAGCGTGTCGGGCGGATAGGGCTTGGTGATGAAATCATAGGCGCCGTCGCGGATCGCCGCGACCGCCGTCGCCACGTCGCCATGGCCGGTGATCAGGATCACCGGCAGCTCGGGATCGGCTTCGCGCAGCGCGCGGAACAGCTGCAGGCCGTCCATCCCCGGCATCCTGAGATCGCTGACGACGACGCCGGGGAAATCGGGACCGATCGCCTTGAGCGCCGCCGTCGCGCCGTCGAACAGGCGCACCTCGTGGCCGGCAAGCTCAAGGCTGCGGGCATTGGCGCGGCGCAGATCGGCATCGTCGTCGACGAACGCCACCGTGCGGCACGGCTCGCCGGCGCCGGTCATGCTCGCAGCATCCTGAGGCGGAAGACGACGCCGCGCTCGGCGGGAACATGGACGAGCTCACCGCCGAAATCGGCCATGATATCGCGCGAGATGACCAACCCGAGCCCGAGGCCGTCCTCCTTCGAGCTGTTGAACGGCTTGAACAGCGAGGCGGCGATCGCCGGCGGCAGCGGCGGCCCGTTATCGGCGATGTCGAGGTCGATCCACCGCTTGCCCGTGCCGACCTTGAGCTCGATCACCGGCTCGGGCTGCTCGGCCAGCGCGTCGAGGGCGTTGCCGATCAGATTGACCAGCACCTGCTCGAGCCGGATCCGCTCGGCGCGCACCGCCAGCGCGCCGGCCGGCTCATGCCGCACGATCACCTGCTGCCGGGCGATTCGATCGCGCAGCAACAGCAGCGCGCCGTCGATCGCATCGTCGAGCCTGACAGCGCCGACCTCGCCCGTCGCCTTGCGGGCGAAGCCGCGCAGCTCGCCGGTGATCGCGCCGATCCGCTCGGTCATCGCCTGGATCGAGTCGAGGCTGTCGGCGACATCGGCCGGCCGGCCGAAATCGAGGCACTGGCGACCGTTGTGCGCATAGCTGCTGATCGCTGCGACCGGCTGGTTGATCTCGTGCGCGACGCCGGCGGCGATCTGCCCCAGCGACGCGAGCTTGTTGGCCTGGACGAGCTGATCGCGTGCCTCCTGCAGCCGCGCCTCGCTGGCAAGGCGATCGGTCATCTCGACCTTGAGCTGCTTGTTGGCGCGTCGCAGCTCGCGGGTGCGCGACTCGACCTCGCGCTCCAGCGTCTCGCGCGCGGCGAGCGCCTCGGCGGCGCGCCGGCGGGTGCGGTGCTGGCGCCGCACTGCCAGCCACACCCCGGCGACGATCAGCGCGAAGGCCATCGCCGTCGCCAGCCGCGCGCTGGTCGCGGCGTTGGAGACGACCGTCCCGACCGGGGTCAGCACATGCAGCGTCCAGCCCGCCAGCGTGGTCGGCGCGGTGGTTTCGAGATAGGCCTGCGGCGGCTGGCTGGGGCTGGTCCGCGCGTCGACCATGCCGGCGTGGCGATAGCGATGCGCGGCGATCGGCAGCGGCGAGAGCGGCGCATCGCCGAAATCGAGGTTGCGGCGGATCGCCCGGCGCTGGTCGAGCGGCAGCGTACCTTCGGTCAGGAAGCGCCAGCCGGGCACGCTGGTGACCAGCACGATGCCGCGCGAATCGGTGACGAAGGCGGGCTCGGCCGATTGCGCCCAATCGGCCTCCATCGCGCCGAACTCGACCTTGAGGACGATCACTCCGCTGGCCGCGCCGGCATCGACGCGACGGGCGATATAGAGGCCGGGCTCGCGGCTGACGGTGCCGAGCGCGAACTGCTCATGCTGCCCCTCAGCCAGCGCGTCGCGGAAATAGGCGCGGAAGCCGTAGTTCGAGCCGACGAAGCTGGTCGGCAGGTTCCAGTTGCTCGCCGCCACGGTGCGGCCGTTGGCGCCGATCAGATAGATCGCGGCGGCGTGGATGCTGCCGCTGAGCTGCTCCAGGCGCCGGTCGAGCGAGCGGATCGCGGCGGGATCACGATCGGCGAGCGCGGCGCGTGCTGCGGGGTCGCCCGCCAGCGCGGTCGGCACCAGCCGGAATTTCTCCAACTCGCTGCGCAGCACCGCGCCGTGGAGAGCGGTCGAGGCTCGGGCATTGCGGCCGAGCGCCGCCAGAGCGCGCTTGCCCGCCACGGCGCCGGCCGCCCAGGTGGCGAGCCCGCCGAGCAGCAGGATCGCCCCGATCAGCAAGGTGAGTCGTCGCGTGATCGCCCTTCTCCTGAACAATCGATAATGTGTGAAAATCAGCACGAAGTCCATTATCAATGTGCATAAAATCGCACAAATGACGCTGACCGGAAATAACTAAACCTATGGAATCAGTATCTTGCTTGGAAACAATAGTAGGTTGCATAGGGCGCTCGCCGGCCTAGCCTGATCCCGTCGCCGTCAGAGCGATGCGGGACCGGCCAGCCGGCGGAGGGGAAAAGTGACGCTACGGCCAATCCAAGGGCCTCTTGAGCCGGCACGGCGGCCGTTCTATCGCCACCTGTACGTCCAGGTGCTGCTGGCGATTGCGCTCGGCGCTCTGATCGGGCAGCTCGATCCGACGCTCGGCGCGGGGCTCAAGCCGCTCGGCGACGGCTTTATCAAGATCGTCAAGATGGTGATCGCGCCGGTGATCTTCCTGACCGTCGTCACCGGCATCGCCGGGATGCGCGACCTGATGTCGGTCGGCCGCGTCGCCGCCAAGGCGTTCGCCTATTTCCTGTTCTTCTCAACGCTGGCGCTGATCCTCGGATTGATCGTCGCCAACCTCTTTCAGACCGGCTCTACGATGCACGTCGATCCGGCGTCGCTCGATCCCGCCGCGGTCGCGCAATATGCCGCGCACATCCACGATCAGACCGTCACCGGCTTCGTGATGAACATCATCCCGACGACCTTGGTCAGCGCGCTGGTCAGCGGCGACATCCTGCAGGTGCTGTTCGTCGCCATCCTGTTCGGCATCGCGCTGGCGCTGATCGGCGACGCCGGCAAGCCCGTGTTCG